>Ga0180215_1000487_pt1 | contig 50952 bp, 42 predicted proteins | sample eDN3rd37CBELigBY_FD_128871 | JGI IMG/M metagenome (GOLD analysis project Ga0180215, IMG submission 128871) | Enriched backyard soil microbial communities from Emeryville, California, USA - eDNA 3rd pass 37_C BE-Lig BY (version 2) (version 2) | ecosystem: Environmental > Terrestrial > Soil >... | reverse complement strand
TCCGTATCGGATCGTGACGATGACGGACGGAAGCGAGATCAGTTGCACGGCGCTGCTGATCGCCACCGGCGTGACCTACACACGCTTGCTAGCTCCCGGCATCGACCAGTTGACCGGCGCAGGCGTCTACTACGGCGCGGCGATGACCGAGGCGATGAGTTGTCAGGGGCAGGACGTCTACATCGTTGGAGGCGCGAACTCGGCTGGTCAGGCCGCTGTCCACTTCTCCAGTTTTGCCCGCAACGTGACAATGCTCGTCCGTGGCGAATCGCTGGCGGCCAGCATGTCGCAGTACCTGATCGACCGCATCCACGAGACGCCGAACATTCACGTCCGGACCGGCTGTCAGGTGGTCGAGGCGCACGGGAACGGACACCTCGAAGAGTTGACGATCTCGGACCGGCAGACAGGCCGCGTTGAGACGCTGCCCGCCTATTCGTTGTTCGTCTTCATCGGCGCCCAGCCGTGTACCGATTGGCTTGATGGGCAGATCGCCTGTGACGAGCGTGGCTTCATCCTGACCGGGAGCGATCTACCGCGCGACCCGACTGGCAAGCGGGTGCGTGGCTGGCCGATCGACCGCGAGCCGTTCCTGCTGGAGTCCAGCGTCCCCGGTATCTTCGTCGCTGGCGATGCCCGGCACGGGTCAGTCAAGCGAGTTGCCTCCGGCGTCGGCGAGGGTGCGATCGCGGTCTCGTTCATTCATCAGTACCTGGCGAGCGTTGGAGTAGGAGCGACGGTGTGAGCACGACTGGGACGGCTGGCCTCGTCGAGCGAGCGACGCTCGACGACCTGCAGCGAACCTTCCTGTTCGAGGACTTCTCGCTCGAACAACTTCACTGGGTCATCGACCACGCAGAGGTCCGGCGCCTGGCGGCCGGTGAGTACGCTGTCCATCAAGATGAGGCCGCCGACGCGTTCTGGGTGTTGCTGGATGGTGAGATTCGCTTCTCGCGGACGGTGGGTACGCAGGATGTGGTCGTCGAAATCTCCGATCGGCCTGGAACCTGGGGCGGCTGGCTGCCGATCTTCGACAACATCCCGACGATCAGCCTCCGGGCACTCCGGCCGACGAGAGCGCTCCGGATACCGAAGGACGCCACGCAGCAGATGCTCAACGGTGGATTCCCGTTGACCAATCACCTGCTGATCGGTGTTTACGGCGGGGTGCAGAACATCGAAGCAGTCACGCGCCAGCAGGAGAAACTGGCTGCGCTCGGCAAGCTATCCGCCGGGCTCGCTCATGAACTGAACAACCCGGCTGCCGCAGCCGGCCGCGCCGCTGGCCAGATGCGGGAACTGCTCGCCTCGCAGGAGGATCGTGCGCTCCACCTTGGCCGCCGGCTGAGTAACGACGACGTCGACTGGTTGCTGAGCCTCCGGGATGACGCCGCAGCACGGGCGCGCAGCCAGGAGCCACTCGACGCGCTGACGCAGAGCGACCGTGAGGACGAACTGTTGCGGTGGTTCGAGGCGCACGGCGTCGAGCGAGGCTGGGACCTGGCTCCGGATCTTGTCACGGCTGGTCTCACGACAGCCGATCTGGATGTCATCGCGTCCCGGCTACCCGCTGAGGTCCTGTCGGACTCGATCAGCTGGTTGTGCGCGACGCTCTCGGCTGTTGCATTGACCGGTGAATTGGAGAGTAGCGCCGAGCGCATCAGCGATCTGGTGAAGGCGATCAAGGACTACTCGTACATGGATCAGGCGCCGATCCAGAATGTTGACGTCCACGCCGGGATCGATACGACGCTCAAGATCTTTGGCTACAAGCTAAAGTTCAGCAAGATTCGGATCGTGCGCGAGTATGACCGCACACTGCCGAAGATCACCGCTTACGGCAGCGAACTCAACCAGGTCTGGACGAACCTGATTGCCAACGCCGTTGAGGCCGTCTCTGGCCAGCAGGATCAGCAGATCACGATCCGGACCTATGCCGACGGGAACTCCGTCGTCGTCGAGATCTGTGACAACGGCCCGGGCATCCTCAAAGAGTTGCAGGCGCGCATCTGGGAGCCGTTCTTCACGACCAAGGGTGTCGGCGAAGGAACCGGGCTCGGACTCGACACGACCCGCCGCATCGTCGTCCGCCACCATCATGGAGACATCAGTGTGTCCTCGAAGCCGGGCGATACCCGCTTCCGTGTCGTCCTGCCGATCGAGCAGCCGGTGAACGGATAACCCCCGGTTTGCCTGCGCATACCGAGCAGATGGGTTATCTGCTATCCTCATGTCACGCAATGAGGGACGTGGGATACCTGAAGATGAGTGACAAGCGGTCGTACCGCTGTGTCTCTCTTTTCCGTGATCCCGCGTTCGTGTCGACAGAAAACCCTGGCAAGGAGGCGCGTCGTGCCGATTCCTGAGGGTATTGGTCCGATTCCGAGGACGCTGACACGTGAGCGAGTACTTGGGACGATCCGCGAATGGATCGTCAGCGGTACGCTGGCGCCCGGTGAGGATATCCGCGACGGCGAACTGGCCGAGGCATTGGGTGTCAGCCGCTCGCCAGTGCGCGTTGCGCTGGTCGAGTTGCAGCGGGAGGGGCTGGTCGACCGGGCGTCGAACGGCCGCGTCAGTGTCACGACGCTCTCCGTCGAGGACCTTGAGCGCATCATTCCGGTCTGGGTGGAACTGGAAGTCCTTGCAGCGCGCCAGGCAACCGAACGGTGCGCAAACGGGACCGGAATAGCTGAGATCGAAACAGCCAATACGGAGTTCGCCGCCGTCGCCGATCAGGCGCACAGCGGTAGCAGCCGCGATGATCTGGTTCAGGTCCAGGCCGCAAACGACCGCTTTCACTCCGCGATTCTGGCGGCAGCCGACAACCGCTTCCTCGCCGCACCACTCCTGGCGATGCGTGCCCACAACCGGAGGTACGAGAACGTCTACTTCGCCGGCTTCCCCGAACTGGCGCGCCTCTCGGCTGACGACCACAACGACATCGTCGCCGGAATCCAATCCGGCGACCCCGATAAGGCTGGCAGCAGCATGCGTCAGCACATCGACCGCGCCTGGACCCTCGTCGAGCATCTGAGGAGCAGTTAGCTGTTAGCCATTAGCTGTTAGCCGTTAGCCTGTTGGCCTTTGTCGAGCGGGTCGACCCGTCCCATACGCATGGACTGGCTAATGGCTAACAGCTAACGGCTGATGGCTAACAAGAGAAGACCCCCGGGGGTTCATCCGGGGGCCTTCTGGTGTGAGGAAAGGAGTGATCTATAACTAGCGCCGTGGTGGGTTAGTCCTCGGCGTACCAGTTAGCAATGTCATAGAGGCCGACGTCCCACGAAGAGGCGACGTGGCCCTTGATCCGGTTGGAGAAGCCATCCGGAATCGCGCGGTGAACGAGACCGATGCGGACGACCTCGCCGATGACCAGGTCGTTCATCGCGATGAACAGCTCGGCCTGGGTGTCGGGGTCCATCTCGGTCCGGGCCTGCTCCCAGAGCTCGTTGAACTCCTCATTCACCCACCGGTTGTAGTTGTTGCCGGACCAGCTGTTGGACTGCTGGGCGATGTCGGTCTCGGGTTCGGACGACTTGAAGCCCTGCATGTACTCCAGCGGGTATGGGCTGGTCGGTCCATTGGTGAACATCGTCACGTCGGCGTAGAAGTGGCTGACGGTGTCCGGGTTACCGGCGTCGGAGGAGAAGTAGACCGACGAGTCGATCGCCTTCAGTTCGACCTTGACGCCCAGCGACTCCCAGGACTGCTTGATGATCTCCTGCGTCTTCTGGCGAATCGGGCTGCTGGTCGTCGTGTAGACGATCGAGAACTCCTTGCCGTCCTTCTTGCGGACGCCACCATCGAGTTTCCAGCCAGCTTCATCCAGCAGCGCCTCAGCCTTGTCGAGGTCGAACTCGACCGGGTTGTTCGGCGAGCGGAACGACTCTGGCGAGACGAGCGTGTTGGCCGAGGCGACACCGGTTTCCCCGTACAACTGGGTCGCGATCGTCTCGCGGTCGGTGCCGAGCCGGAGGGCATCGCGGACGCGCTTGTCGGAGAAGATCGGGTGCTGGGTGCTTGGTTCAGAGCGGGCACCGTTGACCTCAGTGTTCGGGTCGGCAAAGTTGATCAGCAACTGCTCGACGCTGTTGCCGAGGTTCGAGAGAACGACGCCGGTCTCAGCATTTGCTGCCAGCTGCTCGAGGACGGCCTTCTCGACCTGGAGGTTCCACGAGTAGTCGGTCTCACCGGTCTGGAGGACCGCACGCGCCGCGGACGTGGCGTCGCCACCACCCTTGAGCTCGACCGTTGAGAAGTACGGCTTGTCGGCCTCACGGTAATTCTCGTTGATCTCGTAGAGCACCGTGTCGCCGGGGCGGAACTCGACCAGCTTGTACGGGCCAGTGCCGATCGGGTTGAGGTTGAACGAGTGGTTGCGGGCTGCCTCGCCGATCGAGTCACCGAGGATGTGCTTCGGCAGGACCGCGCCGTAGTAACCAGCCGAGAAGACACCGTACCAGCCCGGGTTCGGCTCGGCGAAGTTGAAGGTGACGGTGTGCTCGTCGACGACATCGACGGACTGGATTGTCGCGTAGCCCGCGAAGGTCGTCGTGGCGGTCTCCTGGTTGGTGGCGAACTCCCAAGTGAACTTGACGTCTTCAGCCGTGAACGGCGTGCCGTCCGACCAGACGACGCCTTCCTTCAGCTTGTAGGTGACGCTGAGACCATCCGGCGCGACGCCGCCGTTCTCCAGCGATGGGACTTCGGCCGCCAGGACTGGCTCAAGCGAGCCGTCCGACAGGATGTTGACCAGCGGCTCGAGGATCGGGCGAGAGGCGTAGCCGTCCTTGTCACCCTGCGAGAAGTGCGGGTTGAGGATCGTCGGCGCCTGCCAGAGGAGCAGTCGCAGGGTATCGCCAGCACCACGTCCGGCGCCGCTGCCACTGTCTTCGCCACCCTCGTCGCTGGTCGACGTGCCCTCACCGGACTCTTCGCCGTCTGAGGAATTGCCGGTGCCGTTGTCGCCAGCGGCCTCGGTCGGGCTGGTGCTGGTGTCGTCATCGTCCTCATCGTCGCCACAGGCAGCCAGCAACGCGGCGATGGCTGGTGCGCTCAGGGCCAGCGCGGTTGCGCGCTTGAGGACCGTTCGGCGGCTGAGCAACCCATTTGCGATCTGTTCGCGCAATGTTGCCAGATCAGTCGATTCGTGATTCTCCTGCTTCATGCAGGTGGGTCTCCCTTGCGTAGCTCGATTGAAGAGCGCGGCGTGGAATCCGATATACCGGATTCATCATAAGCGAATGTTATCGTTCACGGGCCTCCGTGTCAAAGGGTCGTTTCGGCGCGTGATCCAGCCTCGGCTACGCTGATGGATCAACCGCAAGCGCTACAATGGAGATGTCAGGCGGGAACCGTTTGAATCGAGGATGCAGTGGCGATAGTACGACAGCCCATGACGCAGATGACCGCCGAGGATCTGCTGGCGTTGCCGGATCGTGGCAACCGCTACGAATTGGTTGAGGGAGAACTGCAACAGATGGCTCCAGCCAGTGGTCCCCATGGTCGTGATGGTGGGCGCATTTTTGGCCGGTTACAGCGGTTCACCGAGGAACATGGCCTCGGCGTTGTCTATTTGTCCGACACCGGTTTCTTACTTCGCCGGGAACCGGATACCGTTCGCTGCCCAGATATCTCGTTCGTGCGGACCGCGCGGCTGCCAGAGGCCGATGCGTATGGTGTTGTGCCATTTGCCCCCGATCTGGCGATCAAGGTCGTATCGCCGTCCAACACCGTCAGCGAGATGACACGCAAGGTGCGCGAGTACCTGGATGCTGGTAGCGCGATGGTCTGGGTGGTGGAGCCGACCACGCGGTTCGTGACGGTCTACACGCCCGACAACATGGCGCGCATCTACCGCGACGGCGACACGCTGACCGGCGGCGACATCATCCCCGGTTTTGAACTGGACGTGACGTACATCTTCGACGGTCCGCAGACCGCTCGCTAGCGACTGTCAGGCTGACGTCGCGCGCAGGTCGCGAAGGTGGCGGGCGAACTGGAAGCGGTTCTCCAGCAGCGGCAGGTCGGTGACAAAGCCCTTCGGCCCGGTTGCTTCGACCTTGGCGACGATCGTCGTCAGTTCCTGGGCCTCAAGCGCCTCATCGAAGGCGGCGATGAAGTCGTCGCACTCGCGAACGGTGACGGTACGCGGGACACCGGCCGCCCGGGCGATCCCTTCGATATCCGAGCCGGTCGAGGTGGCCGTCGGGAAGCCGCCGACCGAGAGCAGGCTCTCGTTATCGAAGACGACGTGGACGAGGTTCGTTGGCCGGTAGCGGGCCAGCGTCGTCAGACCGCCGAGGTTCATCAGGATCGAGCCATCGCCGTCGAAGACGACGACCTGCAACTCAGGCCGCCCGAGTGCGATCCCCAGCCCCATCGATGATGCCAGCCCCATCGCATGCTGCAGGTAGAAGAAGTTGGGCCGGTGACCGATCTCCTGGAGTTCAGCCGCAACGGCGCCCATGATCGTGACGACCGCGACACCCTCCCGATCGATCTTCGGGTAGACCTGTGTCAGGCACTCGACACGCAACATGGCTGGACCCTCTCCCTGCTCGACGCTCGGTTCGTGGCGCACAGTATCGCATGACGGGGGCGGGATTCGGGAATCGGGACTCGGGGGCATCGAACCTCGTATGTCCTCATCGAGGAACACGCGGGTTTAACGACCCCGAATCCCGAATCCTGTCCTCCGCCCACGCCTCAGCGGCGCTTGCGAAAGCGGTTGATGATCCCTCGCCTGTCGTGGGAAGTGTGCATGTCGCGTGCTGGCTGGTCGTGCATCACTGCCTGGGATGCCGTGACAGCATCGCGAACCTGCGTGTTGTCGCCGGTTTCGACGACGATCCTGCGAATGATGATCTGTCCATCGGACAGTTCGACGCGTCGGCGCGTGACCGTGTTGGACACGGGCATACCTCCGTTTCCTTCGTCGGGTACAAACAACCGAACTCCGGAACCGGCGCTCCAGCCATCTACTGGCAATGTCTGGAAAAGAAACGACCCCCGGTGAGCCGGGGGCGGCAGCGCACCTGCGCGGTCAGGCGCGGGTCAATGGCGCAATACTGCGTCCCCAACACACCGGCAACGTTCGTCCGCCGGCTCTGTTTGTTGATGGGATGGACTACCGTCCACCAATGACACCTCCACGAGGCACGACCTGACGGTTCCCCTGAACCGTGGCGCTGTCCGCACTGGCGGAACGCGAGCCAACCGATACTTCCCGGCTGCTCGCCAGCCTCTTCATGCTACTACCCCGGTATCGCTTCGGCAAGCCAGTTGCAAAGGAGTCGGGAAATGCGCAGTGGTTGCCGGCATTAGGGCGTGGCAGACTCACGCGCGGACCCGACAACCTGCGAGCAGGAGATTGGAGAGCGGCGGTTGGATCGCGATCAGTTGTTGCGTGCCGTACGCGAGCGCATTGAGCAGCGCGACTCGGCTGGCGTCGCCGATCTTGCATCCCAGGTATCGCGTTCCGACTGGGCAGGGGTCATCCCGGAACTGACGCCCGCCGAGGTTGCCGTCCTGCTTCAGTGGCTGCCGGACGATGAGATCCCAGACGTGCTGGCGGAACTGGAGCCAGAAGACGCTGCCCGGATCCTCCGTACGCTGACGCGGCCAGTCGCCGCCGACCTGCTGGAAGCTATCAACCCCGACGACGCGACCGACATCATCGAGGAGATGACCGCCGACGAGGCCGAGGCGATCCTGATCGCGATGGAGCCGGCCGAGGCGGACGAGATCCGGGAGTTGATGGGCTATCCGCCCGACACGGCTGGCGGCCAGATGACGCCGGCCTACGTCGCAGTCAGTCCAGATCTCCGGGCTGATCAGGCGGTCGTGGCGTTGCGACAGGTCGCTGAAGAAGCCGAGACGGTCAACTACGTCTATGTTACCGACGATGACGAGCGGTTGCTGGGGGTCCTCTCACTGCACCGTCTCGTTCTGACGGCGCCCCACACCCGGGTCCACGACCTGATGGCGCGTGAGGTGATCACCGTCGATGCGATGGCCGACCAGGAAGTCGCGGCCCGGATGTTGAACGAGTACAACCTGCTGGCGCTGCCGGTCATCGACGACGAGCGGCACCTGCTCGGCATCATCACCGTCGATGACGTGGCCGACATCCTCGAAGAGGAGGCGACGGAAGACATCGAGCGGCTTGGTGGCTCGCAGCCGCTCGAAGAGGGATACCTGCGGGCGAAGCCGACGCTCCTCTGGCGGCGGCGCGTCGTCTGGCTGCTGGTCCTCTTCCTGGCGGGCGCGTACACCAGCACGATCATGCGCTTCTTCGATGACGAACTTTCGTCGGCCGTCGCGCTGGCCTTCTTCATCCCGCTGCTGATCGGTATCGGCGGCAATGTCGGCTCGCAGGTGGTCACGACGATCGTCCGCGCGATGGCGGTCGAGCAGATTCGCATCCGTGACACGATCCGGATCGTCCGCAAGGAACTGCAGACGGCGATCATGCTCAGCGCGGTTCTGGCGACCGCGATGTTCCTGCGGACGGTCATCATGGGGGTCGGCGCCGACCTCGGGCTGGTCGTCGCAATCAGCGTGACGGCGATCATCATCTGGGCGGCGGTGATTGCAGCGGTCCTGCCGCTCGTCCTGCAACAGTTCAAGGTCGATCCGGCGGTCGTCTCGGCCCCACTCATCACGACCCTCGTCGACGGGACCGGCCTGATGATCTACTTCTCCGTTGCCAAGATCATCCTCGGGCTGTAGCGCAGATTCGCCCCTCCCGCCCTCTAGTAGGGACAGGTTTCAAACCTGTCCGCGGCCCGCAGGCCGTCGGTTTGATACCGGAGGGTTCGATACACGAGCGCAGACGTTTGCGCCCTGTTCCAAGTCCCGGGTATCAACGCGACGGCCTGCGGGCCGCGGACAGGTCTGAGACCTGTCCCTACGAGATGGGATCTCACGTTGGCATTCCGAGGAGTGCTTCGGCGGCTTTGGCACGCTCGTCGTCGCCATAGCGTGCATAACGCAGGGTGCCGTCGGCGCCCCGGTAGGCTTCTCCAACCGGGGTGAACCCTGCGGCGAGGATGCCTTTGGCCGATGGGTCGTTGCCGGCGTTGTGGCCGATCCAGATGCGGTCGGCGTCGTGATCGTCGTGGAGGATTGCCCGGAGGAGGGTGGTGTAGACGCCGCGACCTCGCCAGGCCGGGATGGTCTCGAAACCCCACAGGTAACGCTCGCCGGACGTGAGATGCATCTCGACGCCGAGTTCGCCGATCGATGCGGTCTGCGTCGCGACCCAACCCCAGCCAGCGACCGCGCCGTCGATGCGTGCGACGTAGAGGCGGTGGCCCTGTTGCCGGAGGGTCGCGACCTCGTCAGCGTCGAGGCCATCGGCGGCCGGCGCTGGCTCGGTGGTGCCTATTCGCGCAGTAGTGACGCCGGGGGCTGGGTCGAGTGGCGGCAGCGGGTCGCCCCGCCACCAGCCGTAGAAGATGCCGAACGTCTCGCGTTCAGCCTGCCCGCTCATCTACCAGCGGCCCCAGTGGATGACCTCGTCAACCGGTCGGCGACCGCCGCGACGGGCCGGTGGGCCGTCGGTGACCGGGTAGCCAAGGGCGATTGCGCCAATCGGGTCGAAGCCTTCCGGAACACCGAACGCCTCGCGCAGCGGTCCTGGATCGCGGACGCTGAAGAAGATGGCGCCAAGTTCGGCATCGACGACCGAGAGCAGCATCACCATCGACGCGTAGGCCGTATCGACGTACCAGTGGGGAATCCGCCAGCGCGCCTCGTAATTTGGCGGGAATCCCTTGTCCGGCTGGGCGTAGCGGTCGAGATAAGCCTGCTTGTTGGCGAACGGGATGATGATGGCTGGGGCGGTGTGCATCGACGGCGATCCGGTCGCTTCCTCCTGGCCGGGCCGGTTGGTCACCTCCCAGAAGGTCGCACGATCCTCCGGCGTCTCAAGGACGAGGAACCCCCAGCCCTGACTATGCCCGGCTGATGGTGCACGCGTCCCATTCTTGACGATCCGCTCCAGCACCTCGCGCGGCACTGCCCGCTCCGGGTCGAACTGCCGGTACATCCGCCGCTTGCGGACGACATCCTGGAATTCCATGTATCAGCCCTTCAGGTGGACATCGGTGAGCTAGTAGCTGTTAGCCATTAGCCGTTAGCGTGTTAGTAGGGCATCTTCACATGGTTGGCGTCTGTCGCAAACCCCTCCCCTGTGAGGAGAGGGGCTTTACGCCGCACAGATTGAAAAGCCCCTCTCCTCATAGGGGAGGGGTTGGGGAGGGGTTCGCAACTCCTCCCCTATGAGGAACCGCCCGCATCCCGCGTATCATTCACCCATGCAGAATGACGTTCCCGGTCAGAAGCCGGCGTATCCGATTGAATCGGTTGATAACGCGCTCTCGCTGCTGCTGTTGCTGCGGGAGCGGCGGGCGTTGACGGTCTCGGAGGCTGGGCGGGAACTCGGGGTGGCGGCATCAACGGCCCACCGGCTGCTGGCGATGCTGCAGTACCGGGGTTTCGTGGCGCAGGATCCGGCGACGAAGGCGTACTCGCTCGGGCCGGTCCTGGCCGAACTCGGGCTGGCGGCTGTCCGTGGGATGGACATCCGGGCCGAGGCGCGGCCCGTCATGGAGCGGCTGGTAGCCGAAGTCGGTGAGACGGTCCACCTGGGGGTGCTGCGGGGGACTGAGGTGCTGTTTCTGGACAGCGTCGAGAGCGCACGGGCGCTGCGAGTGGCCGACCGGACCGGTATGACATTGCCTGCCCATGCTTCTGCGGTCGGGAAGGCGCTGCTGTCCGGGTTACCCACGGAGCAGATCGCGATTCTCTACCCTGAGCCGGATTTGCCATCGTATCGCCCGAACACGATCACGCGGCGTGAGGATCTGGAGCGGGCGCTGGCGACCGTCCGCGAGCGGGGCTACGCGACGAATGCCGACGAGAGCGAGGCAGGTGTCTCCGGCGTTGCCGCGCCGATTCGTGATAGCGCCGGGCGGGTCCGGGCCGCGCTGACGGTCTCTGCGCCGGCCTCACGACTCAGCGAAGATCAGGTAGCGGCGATCGCTCCGGCGACGATTCGAGCCGCGAACGAGATTGGCTCGCGTCTGGGCTGATTCCAATGCCAATCTATCAATCCGGCCGGGTACCCTCTGGGTGGCGCGACATCGCAATGTCGCCCTTCTTGATGCCCACGCGGCGCGAAAAGGGCGACATTGCGATGTCGCCCGTACCGGATTGAGAAATTGATTGGCGATTACGTGCCCTGATCGTCGTGGCGTCCGCCGGTGTAGCGCGCGCGAAGTTCGATGCCGGTGTCGCGGATCTGCTCGCGCGCCTGGCGGCCGGGCTGTGGCGCAAGCAGGAGCGCAACGACGACACCGACCAGCGCGCCGAGGCCCAGACCGCTCAGCAGCGAGAGCGACGAGGTATCGCCACTCGGGTCGCGCAGGTGCTGTTCCCAGTCGATCTCACGCAGCAGCGAGAGCGCTCCATGAGTGTCCAGCCGGGTGCCGGTCGTCATTGCGTCGTCTCCATTCTGCCTGTCGCGCTCTTGCGAACCGATCTACTTGAGCAGCTTCGCGGTTGTTTTGCGCTCCGAGCCCTTGTCGCGGCCGGTGACGGTCTTCATCATCATCCGGCCCTTGGCGACCGTGCCATAGACGGAGATGATTGGCGCGGCCACTTCTTCGGTGACGAAGTCGGTCGTTCCCTTGACGCGATTGAGCGTCTCGATCGTCGACTCCTGCATGATGACAGCCTTCTCCTGCAGGTCGACGACCTTCTCCATGATCGGGACGAGCTTGCGCCGGACGACGATGATCAGGTAGGCAAGTGCCGCGACGGCAGCCGCCATCAGCAGCGTCACGATCACCATCATCAGTCCGAAGAAGACGATGACAATGTCACGCGCTCGCTCAAGGAAGGACTGGTCGTCACCACCGCCGTAGTAGAGCCCGACGACGATCGCGCCAAAGATCACGACCGCCAGCACCCCACCGAGTATGGCTTTCCACATCAGCATTCCTCCCGCACGTGTCTGGTTGCCATCAGCCCCATGCACTGATGCTGGCGCCATCCGGCATTCGGACTTTCCTGAATTGTCGCACGTTAAGCGTCAGCATTCAGCCATTCGCCGTTTGTCATCAGCATTCAGTCCGTTGGCAGGTATCGGAATCGTCTCACAAAGGCTCCACAGAACCTGGGTGATGGCAGGTGGTCGCCGCCTGTTATCGGTCATCGACGTCGGTGAAGTACCGGGCCAGCACCAGCAGCACGACGGCGCCGAGCGTTGACGCGACCAGCGGGACGCTGCCAATCCGACCGATTTCGAAGCCCGTCGCGACGCCCGCGATGTAGCCGAGAAAGAACCCGACGATCGCAGTTACCCAGAAGATCGGCCACTGCCATAGCCGCCGCCCGAAGACGGCATGGAAGCCGCATCCGTAGACGGTCGCGATGACGAGGCTCAGGATGATCGACGGTGACATGGTGTGTGATGCGGGACGTGGGACGCGGGATGCGGGATGCGAGGGTCTCGTAGGGACAGGTCTAAGACCTGTCCGCGCCGTGAGGCGAACGTGTCACGACATTCGCTTTCGGATGCGGGGATAGGCATTGGCAATCCCTGGTCGCCCACCCATTGGTTCACCGGACGCCTGCGGGCGTGGGCCGGTACAGGACCGGCCCCTACCAGATGATGTGACGCGTCTCCGGTACTCAGCACGCAGCACTCAGCACTTTCAACTCGTTACTCGTCACTCATACTCCGCGCTGGCGATCGTGCCGCCGCCGAGGACTTCCTCGTCGCGGTAGAAGACGACCGCCTGACCGGGAGCGACGGCGGTTGGGGCTTCCGCGAAGTGGACGCGGACCTTGCCGGGTTCGAGTGGCTCGACGGTGGCGGCGTAGCGGGTGCCACGGTAGCGAACGACGGCTGCGCAGTCGAACGGCTCGGTTGGCCAGTGATCCGCCGTCAACGTCACGCCGCTCGCCATCAGTCTGCTGAAGGCCATATCGGCGCGAGTGCCGACGACCAGCCGGTTCGCCTTTGTATCCAGTCGCAGGACGAAGTGCGGCTCTGGCCCGGCAATGCCAAGACCCTTGCGCTGGCCGACAGTGTAGTGCAGCAGGCCGCGATGCTGGCCCAGCACCTCGCCGGAGGTCGAGACGATCTCTCCCGGATCAGTCAGGCCAGGGCGACGGGCAGCGACGAACTGCGCGTAGGAGCCCTTGCCGACGAAGCAGATGTCCTGGCTCTCGGGCTTGTCGGCGACCGGAAGGCCGAAGCCATGGGCCAGTTCACGTACCTCCGGCTTGCGGAGCCGCCCGAGCGGGAAGAGCAGGAAGCGCAACTGCTCCTGCGACATCGTGTGCAGCACGTACGACTGGTCCTTGCGATCGTCGACCGCCTGGTAGAGGTGGTAAACGCCGTCGGCGTCCGCCTCGATCCGGGCGTAGTGGCCGGTCGCCAGGTGGTCGGCGCCGAGTTGCTTCGCGCGTGCGATCAGGTGCTTGAACTTGACGTGCCGGTTGCACTCCAGGCAGGGGTTCGGCGTTCGGCCATTGGCGTACTCATCGACGAACTTGTCGATGACCAGTTCCTCGAACTCCTGCTGCATCGCCAGCGGGTAGAACGGGATATCGATCGCCCGGCAGGTCGCACGGGCATCCTCCATCGCCTCCAGCGAGCAGCACGGGTTGATGTGGCCGTGCTCGTCGGGCGGGTTGAAGAGCCGCATGTTCATGCCGACGACCTTGTAGCCGCGCTCGCGCAGCACCAGTGCCGTTACCGCCGAGTCGACCCCACCACTCATCGCGACGACGACCAGCCGGCCATTCCCGTCGATTGGGCCGACGTCATAGCGCGAAATCAGTTCGCGGGCTTGCTCCGGCGAGAGGCGCGGCAGCGGTTCCAGCGGCCGCCGAATCGGGCAGGCGGCTTCGTCCGCGCCATCAGTGGCCGGTGTCAGCGTCAGAACCGTTGGAATGTTGAATCGCTTCGTCGCCGTCATGCATGCCTTCTGGAGTGGAAATCGCGTTCGTATCAACCCGTCAATTGTACCGATCGGGGCAAATCTCCCGGTCAGCATGTCTGATATCAGGACCCACACGCCACAACGCTGGATAACGGAGATCGATTCCGAATGTTGCTGGGCGTTTCCCGAATCGTCCGATACCCCCGATCACACTACATCTATCTCTTGACAATGATGCTACTATACCCCCAGGGGGTATCCTTGGCGAGAGATACCCCGGCGCAGACGGAGGCCGGAATGCCTGCGACGACGGTTCAGATCCGTGATCTGGCGTGTAGTTGCTGCGCGTCGGACCTGGAGCGAAGGCTCGGGTCGCATCCACGACTTGCGGCGGCCAGCGTTGACTATCGGCGTGGTACGGCGACGTTGACGGCGCGGAACGGAGAACTGAGCGCGAGCGAGGCACGGAAGATCGTTCGCGAGGCTGGCTATTGCTGCGATGGCGAGCAGCCCAGCATGGAGCATCTGGCACATCGGGTGGCAACGGCGCCAGTTACGATGGGAACGACCCAGGACAGGATGCAGTACGTGATGGAAGCACGACACCACGGTCATCACGACCACGCCACACACGGAAGTGCGGCAACGGTCGACCGGACAACCGAGGCAGCACACGATCACGCTGCCCACATCGGTCACGACGCGGTGACCGCAAGCGAATCAGCACACGACCACAGCGCGCATGTCGCCGCCGATGCACATGCGGGACACATGGCCACAGCGACGATCGACCATGCTGGCCACGCAGGTCACGCTGAATCGGCAATGGACCACGCGGCACACGAACCGGCAGCGCACGGTGGCCACGGCGCTCACGGCGCTCACGGCGCGCATGGCATGCACGACATGAGCGATCCAGCGATGGCGGCCGAGATGGAGCGGGACATGCGCAACCGCTTCGTCGTCGCGCTGCTGCTGACGATCCCGACCGTCCTCTGGTCGCCGGTTGCCGAGAACCTGTTCGGGATCGAACTGCCGGGTCCGGCCAACTGGATCATGCTGGCGTTGACGACACCGATCGTCCTCTGGGCCGGTTGGATCTTCATCTCGGGCGCGTACTACTCGCTGAAGGCACGGGCGCTCAACATGAGCGTCCTGATCGCGACCGGCGTGCTGGCAGCCTACGTCTTCTCGGTCGGATTGACGATCTTCACCGAGGACGAGACGTTCTTCGAAGCGGCCGCGATGCTGGTGACGTTCGTCCTCTTCGGCCACTGGATGGAGATGAAGTCGCGGCGTGGGACGACCGACGCGCTGCGGGCTCTGTTCGACCTCGTCCCGCCGACGGCGACCGTCGTCCGTGACGGCGTTGAGGTCGAAGTGCCGTCATCGGAGGTCGTCGTCGGCGATATCGTCCGCCTGCGGCCGGGCGACCGGGTGCCGGTCGATGGTGAGATCGTCAGCGGGACGACCAGCATCGACGAGTCGTTGGTGACTGGCGAGAGCGTCCCCGTCGAGAAGGGTCCGGGGCACGCGGTCATCGGTGGTTCGATCAACCGCAGTGGCAGCGTCACGTTCCGGGCGACAAAGGTTGGAAGTGAGACGGCGCTGGCGCAGATCGTCTCGCTGGTCGAGCGGGCGCAGTCCAGCAAGGCGCCGGGTCAGCGATTGGCTGACTGGGCCGCGCAGTGGCTGGTCCTGCTGGCGGTCGGATCGGGCATTACTACCTTCATCATCTGGTACGTCTTCGGTGGTGAAACGGCCATCATGGCCCTGACCTTTGCGATCTCAGCGATTGTCATCGCCTGCCCTGACGCGCTCGGTCTGGCAACGCCAACGGCTGTCGCGGTCGGAACCGGTGTCGGTGCACGACATAACATCCTGATCAAGGACGCCGCGACGCTGGAGAACGTCTCAAAGATCGACACCGTCGTCTTTGACAAGACCGGCACGTTGACGGAGGGACGACCGGGACTGACCGATCTGCTGCCGGCGTCGGGTGTCGACGAGAACGAACTGCTGCGGATGGCTGCTGATGCCGAGCGGGGAAGCGAACATCCGCTGGGTGAGGCGATTGTTCGCGCTGCTGATGAGCGTGGTCTTCCGGCGAGCGAGGCGACGCACTTCGAAGCGATCTCCGGCGAAGGTCTGGCCGCAACGGTCGAGGGGCGCGAGGTCCTGATCGGCAACGCGCGGCTGATGGCGAACCGGAGCATCGATATCGCTCCGCTTCGCGACGAGATCGATCGACTGGCAGGCGAAGGTCGGACACCGATGATCGTCGCGATCGATGGGTCAATGGCCGGGATCATCGCGGTTGCGGATACGATCCGCGAGAGTGCGCGGCGGACGGTCAACGCGCTCCACGAGAGTGGCATCCAGGTCGTGATGCTGACTGGTGACAACCGGCGGACGGCAGAGGCAGTTGCCCGTGAACTGGGTATCGACCGCGTCCTTGCCGAGGTGCTACCGGCCCAGAAGGCAAGTCAGGTCGAGACGCTTCAGGCCGAGGGCCGAACGGTCGCGATGGTCGGCGATGGTGTTAACGACGCTCCGGCGATGGCGACGGCCGATATCGGCATCGCGATTGGCGCCGGGACGGATGTCGCGATCGAGACGGCGGATGTCGTCCTGATGAAGAGCGATCCGGTGGACGTCACGAAGGCGATTACCCTCTCGAAGGCGACCGTCCGCAAGATGAAGCAGAACCTGGGCTGGGCCAGCGTCTACAACATCCTGGCCATCCCGGTCGCGGCGGGCATCTTCTACCCGGCCTGGGGCGTCATGCTCCGCCCCGAGTGGTCGGCGCTGCTGATGAGCGTCTCGTCAATCATCGTCGCCATCAACGCGGTCCTGCTGAAGCGAGTCGAGGCGGAGTTGTGAACGACGGGACGCGGGACGTGGGACGCGAGATGCGAGGACTCACTAACTCGCGTCCCGCGTCCCACGTCCCGCGTCCCGTCGTTCACCTCGGCTGTCGGATGTGGCTGTCGTCGTCGTTGCCGGGGATGCGTTTGCTGAAGATTTCGTCGAGAACGGCCTGGAACGGGGCCGGGAGTGGCTCCTCGGTCGGGCGGTCGAGGGCGTCGGCGGGATCTTCGTCTTCGAGCCAGCCGAACCAGTCGTCATCGTCGTCGGGCTGTTCGACGTATTGCTCCTCGGTGGTCCCACCGCTGCGGATGCGGATCGCCAGCACGATCGACCCGATCAGGATCGCGCCGGTCGCCATGACGCCGTTGCCGTATCGTCCGGACACGAAATGGAAGATCGCGACCGGGATCGCAATCGGCACGAGGAAGGCGAAGAAGCGTTCCATGCCACGCAAGTCGCGCAGCGCGTGGAGGTTCAACTCAGACTCCCGTCAGGTCTGTCAGACCTGCCCTGTTGACGATGCTGTTACTCGGCTGCATGTACGTCATGAGGTTCAAGCGGTACCCGACGTACGCGTAGCACGAAGGGTACCGCGACATTCGCCTGGCGTCGATGGCAGGTTGCGCTGGTGTGCCGATTAGTCGAAGGGTTGACCGTAGCCAGGCTCACTCCACGCCATGGGTTCGTCCGGGTAGTACCAGCCTTCCTCGAAGCCTGCTTGTGGGTATGGCATCGGCTCGAAGTGGCGATCGTCGTAACCGTCGTAGTAGTGATGCACGTGACCATCGCCGTTCTGCATCGAGCGGCGCAGTAGCGCGACCGCGCCGACACCCAGCGCAAGCGTCATCAACCGCTTGACGTTGGGGTTCATCGTTTCGAACGAACGGGTGTAGACGCTGTGGTGGGACTGTCCCGACCAGCGACCGGTTGATGATCCGACGCCCATCGCAGGCTCGTCGAGGTTGCCGTGCTGGTCGACCGGCTCATCGTCCTGCTGGAGTTTGAAGGCGGCCCCACCGGTCGTCAGCATCCGGTCGACGAGGGCCGGGCTGAAGGCATGCAGCGTCGAGAGCGTCTTCGCCATACTACCGACGTAGACATCGCGCTGCGGGGTGACGGCGGACGAGACAATCGCCTCGGCAACGTCGCGTGGTTCGTAGACCGGCGGCATCGGCTTTGGCCGGGCGCCCATCCGCGAGCGAGCGTGGTCGAAGAACGGGGTGTTGACCGAGGCTGGCATGACGACCGTGACCTTGATCCCTGGATGGTGGCGCTCCATCTCCATCCGCAGCGTGTCGGAGAAGGCGTTGACACCGTGCTTGGCAGCAGCGTAAGCGGAGTGGAATGGGATGGCACGTCGTCCCTCGATCGAGGAAACGTTGATGATCGTGCCTTCCTCCTGCTGGATCATCTGTGGCAGGACGGCCTTCATCCCATAGATCTGACCCATCAGGTCGACCTGGATCGTCCGCTCGATGTCGTGCAGTGTCTGATCCTCGACCAGACCATAGACAGCGACGGCAGCGTTGTTGACCCAGGTGTCGATCCGCCCGAAGTGGTTGACTGCTTCCTGGACAAGCCGCTCGACCTGCTCATACTCGGAGACATCTGTGACGACGACGTGCGCCCGGCCGCCGCGCTGTTCAATCTGCTGGGCGACGTCACGGAGTGCGGTTTCGTTGCGCGCCGCCAGAACGACGCTGGCCTGCTGCTCGCCAAAGAGCAGCGCCGTCTCGCGGCCAATTCCCGATGATGCGCCGGTAATGACGACAACCTGTTCGTGTAGTGGACGTGGCATCCCGATTCCTCCCTGATCTGGCTGGCTGGTGTGGTGGCGTGGTTCGATGGCCCCGCTGACAGGCACGCAGGGCACATGCCGCCAGCCATGTTTGGCGGCATGTTTCGGATAGCCCCGGATACCAGTTCTCCCTATCGTGGTGATGACGATGGAGTCACCGAATGAGAGGGAGCGAAGGTGCCACGACCGTTTCGATTCGCTGTCATCAACGAGACGATGCTGCCTGCCGGTGCGTGGTTTGCCCATGTCCGGCGCGTCGAGGAACTCGGATACGCAAGCTTTCTGATCCGCGACCATTTCGTGCCGGACTTCTTCGGCGACCAGCTCGCGCCGTTCAGCGCGCTGACAGCCGCCGCGATGGCAACGACGCGGTTACGTGTCGGGACGATGGTGATCGACAACGACTATCGCCACCCGGTGATGCTGGCGAAGGAAGCGGCCACGTTGGACATGCTCTCCGGTGGGCGGCTGGAACTCGGGATCGGTGCAGGCTGGCTCCGGACCGAATACGAGCAGGCCGGACTACCGTTCGAGCGAGCGGGAATACGGATCGATCGGCTGGAGGAGTCGCTCACGATCCTGAAGGGACTCTTCAGCGGCGAACCAGTCCACTACCAGGGCAAGCACTACACGATCGAAGGACTGGCTGGCTACCCGCTCCCGCACCAGCGGCCCCACCCACCGATCCTGATCGGCGGCGGCAAGCGGCGAGTCCTGACGCTGGCCGGACGGGAGGCAGACATCGTTGGCATCCTGACGACGTCGGTCGCCAGTGGTACGGTCGAGGATGTGGTCGATGAACGCCTCCCAGCCGCAGTCGACCAGAAGATCGGCTGGATTCGCGAGGGAGCCGGCGAGCGTTTCCCCGACATCGAACTGAGCCTGATTCCATCAGTCATCATCACCGACAATCGCCGCGAACGAGCCGCCCAACTGATCGCCGAGCGCGGTTGGTCTGGCATCACGATCGACGACGTTCTCTCGATGCCCTCATTCCTGATCGGTACGCACGAGGAGATGATCGAGGACCTTCTCAAGCGCCGTACGCGATTCGGCTTCAGTTACTACGTCGTCTCCGACTCGGAGATGGAGACGTTTGCGCCGGTCGTGGCGGAGTTGGGTGGTGGGTGATGCGTAATGCGTGATGCGTGATGCGTGATGCGTAATGCGAGGAACGTGACGCGTGGTTCGCCAACGCGGACGCGTCCTATCTTCGGTAGGGGCCGCGCCTCCGTGCCGGCCCTGCGCCGTGAGGCGCCCGCGTCGATACATGGGTTGTCAACCAAGGGTCACCAACGTCTGCGCGCGTATCGTTACACCCATGTCGTTACGCTGGCGCCTCACGGCGCAGGGCCGGCACGGAGGCGCGGCCCCTACCGAATCATCGCGTCACGTTCCTCGCATCACACATCACGCATTACGCATTACGCATCACGCATCACGCATTACGCACAATGACCTTTCCGACGCCGTTCGAAATCTCCATGCGTGTGCCATAGGGTTCGGATAGATTGGCGAACCGTTCCAGAATGCTGGTGGCTTCCTCGCCCTCGGCCAGCAGCGGGCGGCCACGGTGGTGGACCGAGCGTCCGTGCTGGAGGGTGACGGGGAGCAGATCGATACTCGCGATCTGACCGTCCGCGAACTGAAGCGTTGGGACGACCGTCTGCCAGTAACGCGGGTCGGCGGCGAAGCCACGGGTGCCATCGGCGCTGCGGCTGGCCATCAGTTCGGCAGGCGTCTTTGCTGGATCGACACGGAAGCGCTCGTAGGCGTCGGCTGGGAGTTTGTAGACGAGGTCATTCTGGGCGATGAAATTGCCGAGGCTGTAGAAGATCGGCTTGCCCTGGTAGACCTCCATCCCACGCAGCAGGTGCGGGCCATGCCCGACGATGACATCAGCGCCCTCGTCGATCATCCGTCGGGCGAAGACGGGGATGAACTCGGCCGGAATCTCTTTGTCGCCGGATTGCTCGTGGGCATGGAGGCTGACGATGACGATGTCGGCGCGCATTCGTGCCTCGCGTACCCAGTTTGCGATCGCTTCCATGTCCTTGTCGTTCGCGGCGGTTCGGACGGCGGCATGCTCCGCCTCGCGGAAGCGCAGGTCGCCGAGCGGGAAGATGCCTTCTTCGGGAGGGAAGGTAAAGCCCATCTCGACCCGCTCGCTGCGTTGCTGTTCGACACCGAGCGCGAGCGCCACCTCTCGGATGGCGGCGAGTTGGTCAGCGGTTACCTCCCAGGTGGCTGTATAACGCAGCGGATTGAGGCCGGGACGTCCCTGCATATCCGGGCGCTGTTCCCCGGCCTGCGCGCCTTTCGCGAACGTCGAACAGGCGGAGATGAGTGCGACGCTGCCTGCCGGGCTGTCGAGATAGGCGGGCATCCGTGCCTCTGCCAGATTGTGGCCGATTCCGGCGAAGACGACTCCCTTTTCTTCGAGGATCTCCAGTTTCGCGAGTAACCCTTCAATGCTGTAGTCGAGGGTGTGGTTCGTCGCGGCCGAGAAGAGGTCGAAGCCGATCTCACGCAGGTCGTCGATGACCCATGAGTGGGCCGCCAGGTGCGTCCCGCCGCACTCCTGCGCCGGATATCCGCGAAAGTCGTTCGGCAATACCTCCATGTTGGTGAAGGCAACATCTGCCGCCCGAAGATGGTCGTAAAGCGTCCGCGCAGCTGGATCGTTTGTCTGCGACACTCGCCTCGTAATCATGCTGTCGCCCGCTAGCGCCAGTGTTAACTGTCCCATTGGTTCCTCCCCTGAACTCCGGCCGTGTCTCACGCTGGCCAGTGGCAGGGTATCCGGTTCAGGGAAACGTGTGAAGCGCTAACGAGTGGCTGGGCTGTCTCGGGGCGTGCGACAGCGTGAGCCTGGTTTGTGGCTCACGCTGTCGCTCGATCGTCGTCTCAGAGGTTCTCGATCTGGACCGGCTCGATTTCGTCGGCGGGGGCGAAGCCGAAGATCTTGCCGTAGAAGTAGAGTTCGGCGTCGAGGCTGCGCTTGATGTTCTCGGCGCGGCGGAAGCCGTGCTGCTCGCCCTCGTAGGCGAGGTAGGCGTAGGGGAGCCCCTTCTCCTTGAGGGCGGCGACCATCGCCTCAGCCTGTGATGGCGGGACGACCTCGTCCTCCAGCCCCTGGAAGATGATCATCGGGCTGGAGAGTTTGTCGGTATGGTTGATCGGCGAGCGTTCCAGGTAGATGTCGCGGGCTTCGGGGTATGGGCCGATCATCCCGTCGAGGTAACGCGATTCGAACTTGTGGGTCTCCTTTGCCAGCAGTTCCAGATCGGCGACGCCGAAGTAACTGGCACCGGCGCCATAGAGGTCGGTGAAGGCGAGCGAGGCCAGCGTCGTGTAGCCACCGGCGCTGCCGCCGCGGATCGCGAGCCGGTTGCCGTCGGCCAGCCCCTGCTGAACCAGATATCGGGCGGCGTTGGCGCAGTCCTCGACATCAACGATGCCCCAGCGGCCCTTGAGCCGCTCGCGATAGGCGCGGCCATAGCCGGTGCTGCCACCGTAGTTGACATCGACGACAGCGATTCCCCGGCTTGTCCAGAACTGGATACTGAAGTCCAGTTCGCCGGAGACTGCCCCGGTCGGACCACCGTGCGAGAAGACGACCAGCGGCGGCAACTCGCCGTCGGGCGCGACGTAGTCGCGATTGGCCGGAGCGTAGTAGAGCGCGTGGGCAGTCAGTCCTCCGCCAGTCGGGAACTCGATCGGCTGGGCAGGTGAGAGGTAGCGAGTGTCAATCTCGGTCTCGTTGCCGCGCTTGACGATCTCGATCTGCGGCGTGCCGCTAGACAGGTCGATCAGGACGACTGACATCTGCACGTCTGGTCCGCCAGCCAGCAGCGCCAGACGGTTGTCGCCATCACTGGCGATGTGACCGAAGGCGGTGAACGGCGTGTCGAGTGGGGAGATGATGTCGATGCCCGGCTCGATGATGCCGAGCCGCTGGATGCCGTTCTCGTTGACGACGCAGGCGATCCGGCCACCGGAGAGGAAGACGTAGGAGGCCATGTCGAATACCCACTGCGGCTGACCGATCTCGGCATCGATCGGTGCGAGGGCAGTGATCGCGCCGTCGACTTCGATCCGGTAGAGATTCCACCATCCGGTTCGGTCGGAGATGAAGTGCAGCAGCCCGGCCGGTGACCAGGACGGTTGGAAGATCGACTCCTCCAGCCCTCCGGCGATCTTGCGGGCGTTCGAGGCACTGCCGTCCGGCGCGAGATCGGCGATCCAGAGTTCGGTGCCGTCCCAGGGCATGTTGGGGTGGTCCCATTCGAGCCAGACGATCTGGCGACCGTCGGGGCTGACACGCGGGAAGGCATAGAAGTCGCGCCCGAGCGCGATCGTCACCGGCTCGAGTGTCCCGATGGATGGCAGTGAGACGACCGAGTTGATCGGTTCGTTCGTCCCGTCGTGATGCTCCTGAACGGCGACCAGCGTCCGGCCATCGGGTGTCAGCCGCATGTCGGCGTAGCGCAGGCCGGCAGCGATGGTCGGCTCCGGAGATATTGGGAACGCGTCGTCGCCCTTGTCCTTGCGGTGCAGCATCTGGTTGGCGAAATCGGAATAGAAGACAGTATCGCCATGGACGAGGTACGCACCGCCGCCATATTCGTGGACGCGCGTTCGGACGTACGCGTCCGGCTGAGTGACATCCTCGACCACTCCATCCGGACCACGGCGGACCAGCACGCTGCGACCACCTTCGGTTGGCCGTGATTCGAGCCAGTAGAGGTTGCCGCTATCCAGCGTGACATGCCCAAGCCGTGTCGAGCCGCTCGCGATCAAGTCGGACGAGATCGGCGATTTCCACGATCCGTATGGGGCTGTCAATTGTTCAGGCATGGGGACACCTTTCGCGTGCAGCGTCTGTCCGTCGCCGGTGACGGGCATGTGGCGACAGTCTACTATCGCTTGCGAGATGCCCCATACATTGATTTGGCCTGGCGGCGTTACCCGGCCTCGACATCCCAGCCGGCGCAGAGGCGCTGATGGGCGTCATACAGATGCTCGTGGGTGCGGAGTGCGGCCGCATCCGGATCACCAGCCAGGATCGCGTCGACGATGGCCGTGTGCTGTGCCGCCGATGCTCGACCTGGCGCAATCGGCATCGGGCAGGCGGCCTCGAAGCGCCGGATCGTCATTCGGAGTGGCGTCAGGGTACTCGTCAGGACGGTATTGTCGGCGGCGGCCAGCAGCGCATCGTGGAACTGAGTATTAGCGGCGCGGACCGCGTCTCGAGCGGAGTCACCGGGATTGGCGATGATGACATCGACAGCGTCCTCATACGCCATGGCGGCCTGCTCGACCGGTGCGGAACCGGTTGTACTCCCGATCCGCGTTGCAGCCTTGCGGGAGACGAGTGCTTCGAGTTCGGCCCAGACCGGGTAGAGGACGGCGAGTTGTTCCGGATCGAGCCTGGTTACCCGTGTCCAGCGTCCTGGTTGACTTTCAACCAGTCCTTCGTGCTCCAACTGGAGCAGCGCCTCGCGAACCGGTGTTCGGCTGATGCCGAACGCGCGGGCGATATCGGCATCGCGCAATACTTCGCAGGAACTGAGGGTTCCATTGATGATCCAGCTACGCAGGGTATCTGCGACGGTTTCTCTCGTAGGAACGCGAGAGATCGGTTCAGCGACGACAGGTACCGGCATCGCGTCATCTCCATTGCTATGTACGGCATGTCCCCTCAGTATACTGCACACGTTGTTCCACGGTAAGGGGTCAAAATCGTGTCAGCCATTTCGCGACTCTCATCGCAGGTTGGCGATCGGACTGAGGCGAGCAATCACGCTGTTGCAGCAGCCTGTCTGGCTGACACTGCGCTGCTTGATGAGATCGTCGGTGGAATCACCAGTGACGATGCCGCGTTGGTTGGCGATTGTGTCGAGGTGCTGACGTTCGTTTCCGAATCCCGTCCGGATCTGGTCGCCCCACAGACCAGTCGTCTGATCGGACTGCTGGACCATCCCACGACTCGCGTTCGCTGGGAGGCGGTCCACGCGTTGTCACACGTCGCGATGTCCGCGCCGACGTTAGTTGCGCCGTCCGTCCCACGCCTGACAGCGCTGCTTGAAACCGACCGGAGTGTCATCGTTCGCGACCATGCCGTCGATGCGCTGGTGGCGGTCGCCTGTGGAGTTCCGGACAAAGTCGATGTGATCGTAAGGCCATTGCTGAACGCCCTCGACCGCTGGGACGGCAAGCAGGCCGCTCGCATTCTGACCGGGTTGGCGGCAATCGCCCGCATATCACCTGGCTTGCGCGACGAACTCGGCGGGGTCGGCATGCTCTGGAACGACCATCCCCGGCCCGGAGTCCGGAAAGCGGCACGAGCACTCGTGCGGGCGGCTGATGGCCCACGCTGATCAGTTTCCGCGCGGAAACCCGAGCCCGAGCCTGCGGAGGGATATCCAGCGGCCATCGCCGATGATGAGGTGGTCGATCAGGTCGATGTCGAGCACCTTGGCGGCGTTGTTGAGTTCGGCGGTCAGGGCAATGTCGGCGGCCGATGGCGTTGGGTCACCGCTCGGGTGGTTGTGGGCGATCGCGATGGCGGGGGAGTTGGCGCGAACCGCTTCCTTGAAGACCTCGGCGATACGGACCTGGGCGGCGTTGACACTGCCCTGATAGACGGTCACGAGCCGGTCCAGCCGGTGCTTCGTGTCCAGGACGGCCACGCGAAGTTGCTCGTGATCGAGTGCCGTCATCTCCGCAACGAACAGGATCGCGAGGTCCTCCGGGGTCCGGACCTGAGGGCGGTCTTCGGGGGCGAGGGTGCTGACGCGCTTGCCAAGTTCAATCGCGGCCTGGAGTTTGATCGCCTTGGCCGGGCCAAGGCCGTGGACCTCCAGCAGCGAGTCGAGGTCGCGTCGCATTAGCCCTCGCAGGCCGTTGCTCTCGGCGACGATCCGCTGTGCCAGCGCCATCACCGATTCGCCTTTCGTGCCGGTGTTGAGGATGATCGCTAGCAGTTCAGCAGTCGAGAGCGCCCCCGGCCCACGCAACCGCAACTTCTCACGAGGCCGCTCGTCCTCCGGCAGCTCTTTCAACCCCAGCCCATTCCGCCGGACTTCCTGCACGGCCTTGTCCCCTCGTCAGTCATGCGTGTCGTGAAAGGTGGGGCAGTATAGCGCGGCTTGAGGAGCGGAGTATAGAAGTGATGAAGGGACGTAGATGGCCGTGACTGGCGGCATCTACGTCCCCTCCGCGTTCGGCCTGATGGCTCGTGTTATCTCGTGCTACATCCGATCGCGGTCCGAATCGTGTTCGTCATGGCATAGATGGCTGCCGCGTCGGCACTGGCGATTCGTCGCTTACTCACCTGCGACTGGATGTCAGTGTCGATCCTGGTCAGCACCAGGCAGGTCGGAAGCGGGATGTTCGTGACCTGGACGAGTTCTGCCACCGCGACCATGTTCAACAGGTTCCGGCGGATATTCTCCGCGGACGACGCGTTGCCACTGATCGGCAAGTCCTCGATCATCGTCTTCAGTTGCTGCAGGAGCACGGTGCCGCTGGCCACCGTCACGGTGAAGGTGGCTGAGGCGGTGTTCCCCGACGTGTCGGTCGCCGTGCAGGTCACGGTTGTGTCGCCGATCGGGAAGAGGGCGCCGGACGGCGGCGTACAGGCGACGGCCACGCCCGGAGCGTTGTCGGTCACGACCGGAGCAGCGTAGTTGATGACCGCTCCGGCGGGGCCGCCTGCCGGCATGACGATGTTCGCTGGGGCAGGGATCGTTGGTGGGGCGGTGTCGACGACGGTGATCGTGAACGAGGCGGTCGCTGGCGTCAGAGAGGAGACGCAGGTGACCGTCGTCGTGCCGAGGTCGAAGAATGCCTCAGACACGGGTGAACAGGTGACTTCTCCGACCTGGCCAACCGTCTCCGGGGCTGGATAGCTCACCGTCGCGCCGGCAAAGCCCGCGTCGTTCGGGACGGTCAGGTTCTCTGGTGCGACGATCATCGGCACGACAATCGTCAGCGTAAACGTCTGATGAGCATCTGGTGTAACGCCGTTCGACGCGATGATCTCGAAGGTATGGTCGCCTTCAGTTCCGGCTTCCGGTGTGCCGGACAGGAGTCCATCGTTGCCGAGGTTGAGGCCGGCGGGAAGTGGCCCGACCGAACTGAAGGTTGAAGCCGGGACACCACTGGCCGTGATCGTGTAGCTGCCCGCGACACCGACCGTGAAGGTAGCTGCAGCAGCACTCGTGATTCTCGGTGCTTCGATGATGGTCAACGTTCCCGGTGTGTAGGTCACGTCGTAGTTGGTCGCGTTCACACCGGAACACGTAATCGCCGCTGGATACGTCCCGGTTGGCGTCGCAGCGGTCACGGGGCTGCCAGCGACCTCGGCGCTACAGGTGCCGTCCAGGGTCGCGAAGGTGTCGCCGTTGACCAGACCGGTCACCGTCGCTTCGAAGCGCGGGACGGCGCCGCCGTACGTCATCGTCGCGTCGTTGGCGGTGACATCCAGGGCGGCTTTGGTGACGGTGAATGACTGTACCTGCTGCTCCGCTGTCGTGTGGTTCGCGTCACCAGTCTGGTCGACCGTCACGGTGCATTCGCCGGTAGCGATCATTGTGACCAGACCCGAGTTCGCGTCATACGTGCAGGCCCCGCCGGCAGCAAACGACACTGGGTTGCTGGAGCCGCCTCCGCTGGCGGCCGGTGTGTAGGTGTCACCATAGACCGGGTTGGCTGGAGCGGTCGAGGTGAAGCTGATGGTCTGCTCGGCCTTGCCAATTGTCAGGGTGCCGGTGCCGCTTCCGGCATAGCCCGGCTCGGTGACGGTGGCGACAACGATGTAGTTACCCGCGTCGGTCGGAGGGGTTGTGATGCCGTCGTAGGTGATGCTGTAACTGAGTCCGGCCGGCGTCGTCGTTGCCGTGACGACCTGGGGGCTGCCGGTGTAGGTCTGGCTGAGCGTCGATGGATCGAGGGTGATCGTCGCGGCGGTTGCCTCGACCGCTGTCACGGTAATCGTGAACACCTGCTCGAAGGTGCCCGCATACCCATCGTCGGTCCGCACGCGGATGCTGTAGCTGTTCTGCGCGTCAGCATCGAGCGCGGTGGCGGTCAGGAGTGAGTCACCAGTGATCGTGAAGGCAGCGTTATCCGTGTCACCGGCGCCGCCGACCAGCGTGTAGGTATGGGTGCTCCCAGCGTCGGGGTCGGTCGTAGTGAACGTGCCAACCGTCGCGCCGATCGGGCTGTTCTCAGCAACACTGCTGGGCGCGAGCGCGAGGGCGGTTGGCGCTTCGTTGCCATCGATGACGCTGATCGTGAACGGTTGCTCGATGGTGAGGCCGCCACGATCTGTCGAGCGCACGCGGATGCTGTAGCTGCTCTGGCTCTCGAAGTCGAAGACGGCGGCCGTCTGTAGCGTGTTCCCGTTGATCGTGAATGCAGCGTTGTCGATGGCGCCGTCGCCGCTCACGAGACTGTAACCGTGCGTGTCGGTCGCGTCGGGATCGGTCGTCGTAAAGCTACCGACAGTCGTCCCGACCTCGAAGTTCTCGGGCACACTGCTGTAACTGAGGGCAAGCGCCGTCGGGGCATCGTTCGGGATGAGTTCAACGTCGAAGGCGTAGCTGACCGGGGATGCATCGACGTTTCCAGCCGTATCGACGGCGCGGACCTGGAACGTATGCGCGCCCGTGGTGAGGCCGGAAATCTCATGGGGGCTGGTGCAGGAGCTGAACGGAGCGTCATCGAGTGCGCACTCAAACCCGGCAAGAAACCCGTACCCAGTATCTCCGCCGTCGAAAGTGAACGACACTGAGGAACTGCTCGACACGGTTGGCGGAGTGGTTCTGAACCATGTCTCCGGGAGGGTCCCGTCGGCTGTCCATCTGTAGCGCGCCGGAGTCGTATCGATGTTCCCTCCCGAGTCGATGGCTCGCACCTCGAACGTGTAGAAACCGGATTTCAAGTCAGTGAAGGTAGCCGGGTTCGAGCAATCGCTGAATTCGTTGAAGAGGACTCTGCACTCAAAGCCGACGATAGGGTTGCTGCCACTGCCACTGAACGTGAATTCCATCGGCCCGAGGGGGACCACGGCCGCCGGATGAGTCAGGATTGTGGTGTCGGGAGGTACAAAGGACGGGTCGATGATGATGGTGACCGATTGGCTCACCTCGACGTTTCCGAACGTATCGGTACTCCAGTAAGTCACCGTCTGGCTGCCGGGTTCGCTGATGATGATGGGCGCTACATAGATCTGCGGGCTGCCACCGTTGATGGTGTACTGGGTGTTCGCCACGCCAGACCCTACGTCCGTGGCAGCGAGGATGATCTTCACACCAGGGAGCGCCCCGACGCCGATGTTGTAGGGTGTGCCGTCCACCTGCGTCACCGTCGCAACGGTGACGGGCAGGAATGTGTCAGTGTTTTCGAGGGAGAACTCGACCGGAGTCACCCCCGGAAAGCCGGCGAGCACCGTATGGTGACCTTGAAATGCGGATGCCGTCAGTGTCTCGCTTGTCTGGTTGTTGGCAGCGAGCCGTCCGCCAACGGGACTCCCCTGAACACCGGGGCCACTGAAGAAAACCATTCCCCCGACAGTCGGCTCGCCGTAGGGGCTCTCGACGGCTACGATGAACGGTTCAGGGAAGTTAGCCCCGATCGTTGTCGCCTGATGGTCGCCGCTGACTTTGGTGAGCGTGAAGCCACGGGATTGGAATGCGCCGATATCGACGTGGCCGGTGCGCTCGATGCCGCGCTGGTCGCGCATCGGGGTTACGCTGTTGTTGACTCCGGCACCGATCGCCGGTGATCCGGGCAGGAGAGGGATGGTCTGAGTCGGCCCACCATAGTAGCCTGGCTCGCCAAGGATCGGATCAACTCCAATGAGATTGTTATTGCCCGTGATCTCGCCTGAGGTGATCAGATTATTGTCGCCTTGATATCTCCCCAGGATGTGGCCACTGACAATGGTGTTCGTCAGGTTGACGGGGTCCCCTGAAGTTCTGATGGCAGTTGCGCTTCCCCCTGAACTGTTCCGTGCAATCGTGGAGTTGACCAGCGAAAGAGAGTCGGCGGTCAGAATTCCACCGCCGTCCGCGTAGTAGCTGTACGCGTGGTTGTCAGTAATCGTGCTATTGGTGATGGTTACGTTCCGTGACACGATGTTGATGTTCCAAAGGGTGAGGCCATCACCTTCTTCTATGAAGATGCCTGCACCTCCAATTGGCAACGGACCAGGCACGGTCCTGGTTACGATGTTCCCATTGAAGGTGCTGTCATTGATCACAATCGGGGTCGATGCGGCATCAGTATCATCAGCTATTGAATCGATATACAAACCACCCCCGTTGTTGAATGCTTCGTTGTGTGAGAAGGCCATCTTCCAGAGAATTGCCGAATCGACGGAGGCAATGTACATGCCGGCGCCGAACGAATCTTTCCCACCGGAAACAGTCAGACCGGTGATGCTGAATGAGGGATAGCTGCTAGCCCATACGGGCGAACCTAGCTGGAAGACACGCGAGGCATGATTCCCATCGACGGTGAGTTTGTCCGTCCCCGGACCCGAGATAAGGACGCTTTTGGTCAGGTGCAGCGTTCCGTGGGTCAAGGTGATCGTGCCAGTCAGGCCGCTTCTGAACATAATCCAGTCGCTCCCCGACGAGGCGGCAGCGATCGCCGAGCGCAGGCTGCAGTCGGTGTTCGTCGAAGAACCACAGTTGGCCGTGTGTGTGCCGTCGTCATCGGCCAGGGTTCCGACGTAGTACGGTGACCCGGCTGCCGCCACGGTCGTCGGCCAGACCATCAGACCTGCAAGGATCAGGCAGACCAGTACCGACCGGACGATCGTTGTTGTTCGTTGCATCACGTTGTCCCTTCAATGGCAGGCTCCATTGCCTGAAAGCGACTCAGGAACGATCAGAGATGTCCGGGGGTCCGCCGGCTGGCAGCGCCCGAAGACGCGACGTATCCGCCGTATCCCCCGAACATCGACCATCCTGGATCGCTGCCGGTCTGGCCGCATCCGCGAGCGCGCGTAACTTCGGGGATGTCGTTTGGCGGTGGGTACGTAGTGGCTGACGGCGGGGTACGTAGTGGGAGGTTAGATCAGACTATGCAGTTGGGCGAAGGTGATCGCCTCCACCCGGTTGTGAGCGCCGATCTTTGTGTACAGGTTGGTGACGTGGCGCTCGACCGTGCGCACGCTGAGGAAGAGGGTTTCTGCAATCTCTCGGTTGCTTCGTCCTTCGGCGAGCAGCCGTAGCACTTCGATCTCTCTTGGACTGAGGCCGGCCGGTGCGGTCCGTGCCATGATCGCCGTCTGCTCGCTGAGGTGTTCGGCAATCGACTCGATTCGGCGCAGGGTCGGCATCGCGCCAAGCCGTGTACAGATGTCACTCGCTTCGTCCAGCGCGGCCCTGGCATTGTCCGGGGATCGCGTCCGCAGGTGGAGGTCCGCCCAGGCCAGCAACGTCAGCGCCCGTTCATATGGTGCCGCGCAGGCACCCACCAGCGCTAACGCCGTCTCAAGATGCTGTCTCGCAACGATGACACGGCCTGCGTGTGATTCGATCAGGCCGAGCAGTCGGTGAGCTTCGATCAACGCCAGTGGTTGGCGCGGATCGCTCGCGAGCGCGAGTGCCTGCGTCGCGCGGTGGCGCGCCGCGGGCAGGTCTCCGGTAGCGAACGCGTAGCTGGCCCATCCATTCTGACCATCGGCTCGCCCCAGCACCGCGCTGCTCCAGCCAAGCCAGCGGTCGTGCGCGTCGAGCCAGGCTCGCGCGGCAGCGAGGTCGTCGCGATCCAGACAGAGACCTGCAGCGACGCGCATCATCGCCAGGCTGTGTCCGAAGTCGGTGTATCCCGGAGCGGATTGCGGGCCACTGGGCAAGACTGCGTGGACCAGCTCCCAGCTCAGCGTGACGTCCCCTTGTGCCCGTGCGATTCTCGCCAGGACGGTGGCTGACGCGAGGTCTCGCTCCGACGTCGCATCGTTCGACCGGATGCCGCTCAACGCCAATGTTCGAGCTTCGGCCCACTCTCCCTCGATCTGGAGGGTCGGTAACCAGGCGATTCGGGGGGAGACATTGCCATGCGACCCTCCGATACGGTGCCAGGCCGCTTCTGCCTCGCGGGCAATCCGGCTCCGCTCGATCAGGTTGTCAGCGCCATACGGAATCTCGATATTGGTGAGTTGATAGAGGTACAGGAGGACCACGCTCGATCCATCCGAGACTCGCTGGGCCGCGTCCCTGGCGATCATGTATGCCTCGCGCGCCTCACTGACTCGTCCTGCGAGGGCCAGCGCAATCGCCCGTCCCCACCAGGCTCGCCCGGGAGTGTCCCCCGCGAGTTCGATGATCGACTGGGTGCGAGCCAGCGCCTCATCGACGCGGCCCAGCGCAGCCAGCACCGCAGCCAGATGTCCCTCCATCTCGATCCGGGTTGGGAAGATGCCCTGGCGCTCGATCTCCTCGACTCGCGCGACATCCACCGGTGACAAACGCGCGAACTCGGCGATACTGCCCTCTAGATCGGCAACCGCTATTCTCCCCTCGCCGGCCAGCGAGCTAACCTGTCCGCGCAGGAACCTGACGTACGCCCGCAATACGGCATCGTCTGCGTCCTCCGCGTGTGCCGCGGCCGACTCCAGCAGCGCCAGTGCGGTACGCGGCTCGACGATACGCAGGAGCCTGGCGCGTCGCATGAGGAGCCAACCTCGCTGACTGGATGCCGAGTCCTCCGATGCCATCAATGTGAGTGCCGCTTCAAAATGGCTCGCAGCAGTTGGCCAGGCGACCCGTTCGGCCCGGCTGCCGGCGCGGATGAACCAGTCGGTCGCGCGGGGATCGAGCGCCTGGCGGAAGTGATAGGCCACGCTGTCCGGCTCGATGTCCGGCTCCGTCGTCAGAGCCTCGGCGACCTGCCGGTGCCAGCGTTGCCGTCGCGGCAACGACAGCCTGGCGTAGAGCGCATCGCGTACCAGCGCATGACTGAACTGCACCTGCATTCCACCAGGCGTTTCTTCGAGTATCTGTGCCGACAGCGCTCGTTCGATCGCATCATCAAATTCTTCGTCGGTCACGTGGCTCACTCGTCGCCAGCGGAGCAGCGGCACCTCCTGCCCAATCACCGCAGCCAACTCCAGCAGACGACGAACATCTGGACCAAGCCGTTCCAGCCGTCCCTCGATCACCTGCCGGACCAGAACAGGGACGTGACCTTCGGCAATCTCGCCCAGCTCCCAGCCGACCGCTGTCCGACGTAGCTGCTCCTCCTCCTCTAGCGAGCGGAGCAGTTCCAGCAGGTAGAGCGGGATACCCTGGCTGCGGTCACCGACGTGGGAAACCAGGCGAGCGCGGTCAGCCGCTGACAACTCGTAGCGTTGCGCGACGAGCGTCTGGACGGCTTCGTCGTCGAGTCGGGCCAGGTTGATACGGTGCGCGTTTGACTCGCGTACGAGATTGGGCAGGGCTCGGTCCAGCAACTGGTGCTGTGTCAGGTCATCGTCTCGGTAGGTGGCAACGAGCAGGACGGGGCTGTCGCCGATCTGTCGGGCAAACTGTCGTAGGAATTCGATCGACTCCGGATCTGCCCAGTGCAGGTCTTCCAGTACGAGCACCAGGGGTTCGCGCTCGGCAGTATTCAGCAGGTAGTGTCGCAACTCGGTCACGAAGGCGTCCGGGTTGACTGCCTGATCCACCAATGGTGGCACCGACTCGGTGTGGCGTGCGGCATTGGCGGCTATGTCCAGCCAGGGACCATAGGGCAGGGTTGTGCCGGCATCGTAGCAGGCGCCGGTCAGCATTCGGCAGGACTGCGCGGCAGCCTCAGCGCTGAACGCCCGGACCAACGCGGTCTTGCCGATCCCAGCGGCTCCACTGACCAGCACCAGCGAGCCATGACCAGCGAGCGCGTTGGACAGACAGTCGAACAGGGCGGCCAGTTCACGGCCGCGACCGACGATGCGGACTGGCTCGACCCCGCTGCTGGACATAACGCCCTCCTTGCGGACGCCGCCTGTGCCTGCTCATGCACTGGAATGACTGGGGTTAACACGACTCTCGCGATTATAGCGACTTCTCGCGAGTCGACGGGTTCCCGGAGGCGTTTTGAAGTGGATATGACATTCGGGACCGGCCATCATGGCCGGTCCCGAACTCCGTGCCTACCTCACTGGCTCGATGTTCACATTCCCGTGGAACATGTTGCTCGGGTCGTACTTGGCCTTGACTTCGGCGAGGCGAGCATGGTTATCGCCGAAGACCTCGTTGAGCGGGTTGCCGATTGAGGCATTGACGTAGGTGCCGAAGCGCTCGCGGGCGATGACGTCCTTGACCGAGTCGGTCCAGGCGATGTTGGCGGCTTCCTCGGTCGGGTCGAGCCAGGCGGCCAGTGAGAGGACTGCGTAGCGCGTGTGGCGGTGCGGGAAGGCCGTCGTGGCTGGGTCGACGCGGGTGGCGGTGCCGTTGAGCACCTTGATGACGACGACGTTGCCCATCGAATTGCCCGGCGTGGCGCGCTCGATCAGGCCGTCGATGACATCGTCGGGCAGCGCGCGCAACGTGTCCCATCGCTCGTGAAGCTTGAAGCCTGGTGGTACGAAGGCGTCCGCAACCGATGATGCCTGCGAATAGGGCATTGGCGCGACCATGTCGGCAACCGGGCCAGCCTCACGGAACGGCGCGATGAGCCGCTCCCCCTCGGCGATCTCACCGGAGTAGACGGGCAGGACGGCGACGATCGACATGCCGTCCGGCATGGTTGCCATCCCGAGGTAGACGGTCAGTTCATCCGGCGCGGACTCCACGACATCGCGATAGAGCCTGACGATCTCAGGGGCGCGCTCGAACGGGTAGATCAGCATCCCACCGAGGACCTGTGGCAGCGGGTGCAACTGGAACTCGTAGGCGGTCACGACGCCGAAGTTACCGCCGCCACCGCGAAGCGCCCAGAACAGATCGGGGTTCTCGGTCTTACTGGCACGGCGGATCTGTCCGTCGGAGGTGACGATCTCGGCCGCGAGCAGGTTGTCGATCACAAGGCCGTGCTTGCCGGAGAGGAAGCCGTATCCGCCGCCCATCGTCATCCCACCGATACCGGTCGTCGACGCATCGCCAACCGGCGAGACAAGGCCGTAGGCCTCGGTCGCGCGGACGTATTCGCCAGCCCGCAGACCGGCTCCGGCGCGGGCGACCCGCACGTTCTCATCGACTTCGACAGACTTGAGCAATGAGAGATCGATCAGGATGGCATCGTCGACGATCGCGTGACCGGCGACACCGTGGCCACCGCCCTTGACCGAGACCTCCAGCCCGAAACGGCGGGCAAAGCGAATGACCTCGGAAACGTCTTCGGAATCCTTGACCTGAACGACGAGCGCGGGGTAGCGGTCGACCTTTGCATTCAGGATGCTTCGGGCCTGGTCATATCCCTTCCCACCGGGACGAATGACGTTGCCACGCAGCCGCTCGGACAACATACGGATCTGCATGTCGCTGAGTACGGCACTCCGCTGCTGGCTCATAACCATTGGTGAAAATCCTCCATGAGTTCGTCCTCACGTCGCGTTCACCCCATCGTGAACACATGCACGAGCGTACCGCCGGAGGGTGGAGACGGGTACGCCCACTCGGCACAGTCTTTGCCGTCGCGTTCGATCAGGAATTGATCTGTCTGAATGGACAGTGGCGTATCAACGAATTCGATGACTACGTGCCTGGATACCAGCGCGTCGCACCGAGGATGTCGAAGTGGTGGTCGTAGGTCCAGACGTTCAGCCTGGATCGGACACTTACCGTTGCCAGGAGCGCATCAAACAACGTGATGTCCTGATCCGTGAAGCGCTTCACCGTGTTAAACGCGTGAACGTAGTCACTGGGCTCAATTTCGAGAACGTGCGTACCCTCCGTGACGTCTTCAAGCCATTGGATGGCGTCACGAGGATTGAGGTTCCTCAAGATCAACGAGTACGTTTCCAGGATTGTCGGGTAGATGACCGCTACTTCCCACCCGCCGGTAGCGAGGTCTTCGAGTTCACGTTGGGCGCGTTCGTAGTACTGGTCATGTGGGTTCAATGCGGCGTAGAGCGGTCCTGTGTCAGCGAGGACGAGGCGGTTCATCATTGATGCATGTCTGCGATATGACGGTCATGCTCGATACTCGCCCGTGGATCACCCCCCGGCGTAGATGCCTGCCGGATTCGTAACACTTTTCGAGGGCGGAGATAGCCGCGCTCCTCAAGGTATTCGCGTAGCGCTGCTTGAGTGAGCGCCGAAAGTGTCGGAGTATCCGGCTGTTCCTGGATTGCTTCCTCAATCGCCTGCTCAAGATCGTCGGGAATTGCGATTGTTTCCTGACGCATTCGCCGTACTCCAACCTGATTTGCTCTGCTGTCTGAGCCGCAACGATGATTGTATTCCATACGCAGGATGAGGAACATGACACGGTATACTTATTGTTGCGCCGCGCCGGGGAGGCGCGGCGTTGTAGTATCGAGTCCACGCAGTCATTTGTGATCCCAGCCCAGCATGAGGAGCCGTTGTGATTCTCAACCGTTTGTTCAAGCGTCGTGTCGAGGAGCAGCCCGAAATTCAGGAGGGGCTGAAGAAGACACGGCGTGGCATCTTCGCCGATATCACCGCCCTCTTTGACCGGAGCGCGATCGACGAAGAACTGTACGAAGACCTCGAAGCCCTGCTGATCCAGGCTGACCTCGGCGTCGACACGACGCTGGAACTGGTCGAGGCGCTGCGGGAGGATGTCCGCCGCGAGCGGATCACCGACCCGGCCCGCGCGCGCGAGTTCCTGCGCGACGAGATGGTCAAGCTTCTGGAGAACGCGACCCGCAACCGCAAGGTCAAGATCTATCAGCGCGGTGTTCCGTTCGTGACGCTGGTTGTCGGCGTCAACGGCACCGGCAAGACGACGACGATCGCCAAGTTGGCCAACTTCCATAAGTCGCGCAACCGGAACGTGATGCTGGTGGCTGGCGATACCTTCCGCGCCGCCGCGATCGACCAGCTCAAGATCTGGGGCGAGCGGCTGAATGTGCCGGTCATCGCCCATGCGCAGGAGGCCGATCCGGGCGCGGTCGTTTTCGACGGGATGCAGGCGGCCCACGCTCGCAACGTCGATATCCTGATCGTCGATACGGCCGGACGACTCCACACCAAGTTCAACCTGATGGAGGAACTGGCCAAGATTCGCCGCATCATGCAGAAGACGGTCCCGAACGCACCGCAGGAGGTGCTGCTGGTCATCGATGCGACGACCGGCCAGAATGGACTCGTCCAGGCCAAGAAGTTCGCCGAGTCGGCGGGTATCACTGACATCGCCATCGCCAAGCTCGACGGGACGGCGCGTGGCGGTATCGCCTTCGCCATCTCGCGGGAACTCGGTATTCCGATCTCCTACATCGGCACAGGCGAGAAGGCGACCGACTTCGCCGAGTTCAACCACGAAGCGTTCGTGGATGCGTTGTTCTTTGAGGGGGACGAGTAACCTCACCCCCCAACCCCCCTCTCCGTTGCGGAGAGGGGGGCTTTAGTCCACTTGAATCTAACTCCCCCTCTCCGCGTCGGAGAGGGGGTTGGGGGGTGAGGCCAACCCATGTTCGAAACACTCACTGACCGCCTCAATAGTGCATTCTCGCGGCTGGGCAATAAGGGCCGGCTGACCGAAGAGAACGTCGATGAGGTGATGCGCGAGGTCCGCCGGGCGCTGCTCGAAGCGGACGTCAACTTCAAGGTCGTCCGCGAGTTCGTTGCTGCCGTCCGCGAGCGGTCGGTTGGCGAGGATGTTCTCAAGTCGCTGACGCCGGCGCAGACCGTTATCTCGATCGTCAACGAAGAGTTGATCAAGGTCCTTGGCGCCGAGCCGGTGCCGTTGGCGACAGCCGAGTCCGGCCCGACGATCATCATGCTGGTCGGTCTCAATGGCGCCGGTAAGACGACGCATGCCGGTAAACTCGCCAGTCACCTGCGGAAAGGCGGCAAGAACCCGCTGCTGGTGGCAGCGGACGTCTACCGGCCGGCTGCGATTGCCCAGTTGGAGACGCTCGGGCGGCAACTGACGATCCCGGTCCATGCCGAGGGGACCGGCGAGAAGCCGGTCAAGATCGCGCAGAACGCGATCCGGGCAGCGCGGGATAAGGGCCAGAATCCGATCATCATCGACACGGCCGGTCGGTTGCAGATCGACGAGCCGATGATGCAGGAACTGGAGGCGCTGGAACGGGAGATTCGCCCGACCGAGATTCTGCTGGTCGTCGATGCGATGACCGGTCAGGAAGCGGTCAACGTCTCACAGGAGTTCTCGCGGCGGCTCGGTATCACCGGTCTGATCCTGACCAAGATGGATGGCGACGCCCGTGGCGGTGCGGCGCTCTCGATTCGCTCCGTCACCGGCATCCCGATCAAGTTCATCGGCACCGGCGAGCGGATGGACGCGATCGAGCCGTTCTACCCCGACCGGCTGGCCTCCCGTATCCTCGGGATGGGCGACGTCCTCTCGCTGATCGAGCGGGCGCAGGAGCAGACCAGTGAGGAAGAGCGACAGGCGCTGGAGGAGAAACTGCTCGAAGGGCAGTTCGACCTCGAAGACTTCCTCAACCAGTTGCAGCAGATCAAGAAGATGGGGCCGCTAACACAGTTGCTGGAGATGATTCCCGGCATTGGCTCGGCCCTGCGCGAGCAGAACGTCGAGATCAGCGATGACGCCTACAAGCAGGTCGAGGCGATCATCCGCTCGATGACTCCCGAGGAACGCCGCAACCCGTCACTGATCCGGCATGGCCGTCGCCACCGGATCGCGACCGGTTCCGGCACGACGCCGGATGAGGTCAACGATCTTCTCAAGCAGTTCCGCGAAATGCAGAAGATGATGTCATCGCTCGGCGGGATGGCCGGTGGCCAGATGCCGGGTGGCAAGAAGGGCAAGCGCGGTGTCATGAGTCGGATGCCCGGCCAAATCGGGCAGATCGGCCAGATGCGCGACATGGTCAAGCAGATGCAGGAATCGGGCATGGACCCGAGCCAGCTCGGCGGGATGGGTGGCCTGCCCGGCATGGGGGGCGATCCCCGCGAGCTGGAGGCGCTGATGTCCGGTCAGCCACAACTCGGCCCGATGCAGCAGCGGAGTCGCAAGGGGCCATCGCATACCAAGTCGAGTAAAGGCGGCGGCAAGCGCAAGAAGAAGCGCTGATCCGATTCCACAACCGACAGCAGCAGGGGCGTCCAGTGGACGCCCCTGTCGTGATTAGGTGAGAGATGAGACGCCGGCCGGCATTCGGCGACCGGCTTCCCCGGTGATGATGTGCGCTACGTGCGCTAGACTGCGCGGCGACCGGTCAGGAGCTGCGCGATCAGCACGACGAGTGCGATGACCAGCAGCAGGTGGATCAGCGAGCCGCCGACTGAACCAAGGAAGCCCAGCAGCCACAGCACGAGCAGAACAACAAGAACCGTCCACAACATCTGATTGAATCCCTTTCAGTATGACCCCCGGCCGGTCCCGATGACCGGCGCTGGTGCGATAGGCTTCGAAGAGGCGGTATCGACACCACTGATACCCTGCTAACGCACCCGGCGTGCCACGCTGGCACCGCCACAGGGGTTGGATGTCACGACAAGGGAGGGGCGATTCGTGGATACGGTGCTGGTTTCGACCGAGTGGCTTCAGGAACGGCTGGATGACCCCACGATCCGGATCATCGACTGCCGGTATGCGTTCGACCACGACTGTCGCCTCGACTATGACGAGAGCCACATCCCCGGCAGCCTCTACCTCAACTGGGCCGCTGAACTGAGCGACCCGAACCACGAGGTCGACTTCATGATCGCCCCGCCCGAGCAGGTGGCAGCTGTCATGGAGCGCTACGGCATCGGCGATGACACCACGATCGTTGCATATGACCAGGAGGGCAGTCACTTCGGCGCGCGTCTCTGGCTGATCCTTGCCCGCTACGGACACGGCGACCAGTTGAAGATCCTCGATGGCGGCTGGACGGCCTGGACCCAGGAGGGCAGGCCGACGACCAGCGAGCCGACTCCTGCGCCAGCGACCGGTTCGACCTTCACGATGGACCCCGCGGCATTCCAGCCCGCGTTGGTTGCCGACTGGCGTGATGTGCAGTCGGCGGACGACGACACGGTCGTTCTCGATGTCCGTCGATGGAGCGAGTTCACCGGCGACGAAGTCCGCGCGAAGCGTGGTGGGCGCGTGCCCGGCGCGACCTGGTCGTTCTGGCAGGACAACCTCAACTGGGACGGCGACCGTCGCTTCATCTCGACCGCGCAGATTGCCGAGCGGGCGAAAGAAGCCGGAATCGAACGTGATACGCCGGTCATTACGTACTGTCAGGGTGGCGTCCGTGCCGCCCATGCCGCGATCGCGCTGAAGATGGCGGGCTACGACAACATTCGCATTTACGACGGCTCGTGGGCGGAGTGGGGCAACCGCGACGATCTTGAGATCGAGACGGGCGAGCCAGCGTCCTGATCGCGTGACTCTGGTCGACGATAAGGAACGGACCAACCCAGATGGGTTGGTCCGTTCATTCTGTGTGGCAGCATGTCGTCGGCGTTACGGGTTCAGGGTGAAGTCGATCGAGTAGCGATAGTTGAGATCGCCCCGGTTGGCCGCATGGCGAACACCGACGTAGTGCCAGCCGTCGAACGCGGCCGTGAAGATGATTCGGGACGCCAGGTACTGGCTGCCACTGTTGTCGTCATAGGCAAGGGTCGTCAGTCCTTGTGCTGATGGACCGTAGAGCACCAGCGTCGTGTCGGCGATGCTGCCATCCTGCGCCGTTCCCAGGTTGAGGGTCTCGATGGTGTAGCTACGACCGGCGACCGCTTCGAACTTGTAGTAGTCGATGTCGTAGTCGGTGCAGAGCACCTTCTGGTACGGGTTATCGTCGGGATGGGAATAGACCTGGAGTTGCATGTAACTGTCATCTGGCTCGAAGATGTGGTCCGCGCAGTGCATCCAGCCCCAGTCGATCGTGTTCTGGTAGAGCGTGGCCAGTGAGTTGGTGAGGTTCACGTCGTTGTGCCAGGTGAACCAGAAATCGTTGAAGTCGTCGTCGTTGTTGTTGTAGACCACGTCCCAGATCTTCCAGAACGGTGTGATCGCTGAGGTGGTCTTGTCGAGGCCGTCCGGGTAGGGATCAATGAAGTCCCAGAGCGTCGCCGCAACGTTACCCTCGACGAACTCACCCTCGTCCCAGTAGTCGCCAGGAGCATGCGCCTCGAAGTTCAGCGACGATGGTATGCAAGGTCGCGCACACCCCCAGGTGTAGACCGGGTCGTTCTTCACGGCGAGCGAGAAGAAGTTGGCCCAGCCTTCGGTCCACGAGCAGTTGTTGCCGCCAGCCGACGTGATGTAGTGCGGGTTGGGACAGTCGTTGACCGGGAAGTAGCCACCATAGACGTTGTGCATGACGGCATGTCCATACTCATGCAGGACAGTATGGCCGGAGTTGGCGTCGACATCTGCCAGGTGCACTCGCCGCTCGTCGCCCCGGTAGTAGGTGCCGTCAGTGCTTCCTGGTTCCCACTCGACCGTTACGCCGTCCGGCTGGCGGCTACCGGCTGGCACTCCTGGCGGAACCTTGTCCCATGTGTAGCGGAAGGCATCGATCAGATCCTGATAGATCCACCATGCGCGATTGCCGCCCCATTCGGTGCCGGGGACCCATCCGCCGACATCGAACTCGCCGTCCGGAACTGGCCCCATCACCGGTATGCTGTAGTTCCAGCCAGCGATGCTGAAGGGGTTCCATGTCTGGAGGCCGGAGCCAACGACGCGAATCGCACCAACGGTCATCGAGGTGTGGCGGTAGTAGGCCCAGGCCCGGATGCGGAACGCGCCGGGGTTGTCGACCCGGAAGACGTAGTTGCCGTCGTAATCGGAGTATGTCCAGGCAATCGAGATGCCGGTATCGCTCAAGAGTTCGACCAGCAGCATCTGTGGTTGCCAGACGCCTTTGCGGTCGAACATGCCGGTGTTGCCGCGAATCGTTAACTCGGCGTTGAGCGCTGCTGGGTCGCCCCTGAGCGCGGATTCGTCCGGACTGCCAGGCGTGCCGGAGTCGACCAGAATCTCTACGTCACGATCGATGGTGAAGGCGGCCATCGATCCGTCGGGGAAGGTTTCAGGCTTGATCTCCATCGTGTTTCCCGGGCCAGGCGAGGCACCGCCCGACGTCGGGTCACCCGCGAAGACAAAGTTGCGGGACGCTGTGCCATCACCACTGGCGAAGTAGACGGCGTCCGAGTCCCCCCAGACGTTTCCGCCGCCGAGGTCGAGGCTCGCGTTGACTGCGACCGAGTGATTGCCGGCAACCTCCGGGGTGACCTTCGTTGCCCACCTGCGTGATTCTCCAGCCCTCAGGTCGACCACCATCGACGTCTCGCCTTCGATGTGGAGACCATCCGAGCCGACGATGTTGACATACACACTGTTGGCCGGTTGGCTGCTTGAGACAACGATCGTCGCTTCTGCCGTCTTGTGGAGGGAGGGCGTCTCGGACAACGAGATCGCAACGGTCAGCGGCGTGCGCCGGTCATGGCCGGGGTCCGATTCGACGATGGGTGACGGTACGGTAGATCGAGCACCTGCCGTGCCGATCATGCTCAGCAGGAGCGCTACGACGAAGAAGCCACGCCAGAGTCCGAAGCGGTGAAGTCGCGACATGGTTCGACTCTCTTTCGTTTGGCATCAGGTCCACTTCGCAGCGAGGCGAGGTGGTATGCCGAGTTGAACAGAGTCGGACGTTTCGCGTAGCCAGCCGCATAATGCGCGGGGTGTATCGGAGATGACACCCTCAACGCGCTTCGGCAGGGGCGGGATGGCAGACGACGTTCCTACGTGGTGGAGGCTGGTCCGGTGTCGCGGCGACGTTGTTTGCGGGGCCGTTTCGGGCGGTTGGGATCACGCTGCTTGCGTGGGGTGTCGTCTTCCCAGACCAGCGGGCGGACGATGACACGGTCCTCGGCCGGATTGATATCCAGGACGACGTCCTTGAGGGCCGGGAAGAGGTGCTCGGCTCCGGATTCGTCGCGCACGACGTAGGTGTCGACCTCACCGGCCTCGAGAATCTCGGTCAGTTTGCCGAGTTGGGTACCGGCTTCGTTATAGACCGAGAGACCGATCAACTGGTAGTGGTAGAACTCGCCCTCCTCGGGCGGTCTGGCCTGGCTGCCTGAGATCCGGATGATCGTGCCGCGCAGCGCCTCGGCGGTATCGCGGTCGGTGATGTCCGGGAAGGTGAGCAACGCCTGGCGAGCATGGAAGCGGACACCAGTCAGCCGGTGTGGGGTTGGGTCGTCGTTGAAGTAGACACGGCGCAGGTCAAGCAGATGGTCGGGATCGTCGGTGAAGATCTCCATCTTTGCCTCGCCACGGATGCCGTGCGCGCCGACGATCCGTCCGACGGCGAAAAAGACCTGCTCCGGCGGTGTCGATGGATCGGGGTTCGTCGGCCCGGCCGGCTTCTGTTCGCGCCAGGGGGTGCGGCTGCGCGGTGGAGTTGGGCTGGTGGCGTCTGGGTGTTCGGTCACAGATCCTCAATCGGCTACTGGCTGGTTTACAGATTCCAGTAGGGACAGGTCTCAGACCTGTCCGCGGCCCGCAGGCCGTCGCGTTGACAATCGGGAGTCTTGAACAGGGCGCAGACGGCTGCGCTCGTGTATCGAACGCTCCTGTGTTGAGCCTTCGGCCTGCGGGCCGCGGACAGGTCTGAGACCTGTCCCTACGAAGTGCTGGTTTACGAATCGATGTCGAGGCTGGCGCGGACGTTGCGGCGGGAGGCGGCGACAGTCAGCAGTGTTCGCATCGAACGGGCGATCCGGCCCTGCCGGCCAATGACGCGGCCCATCTCCTCCTCGGGGACGATGACCTTGATGTGGACGTTGGTGCCAAGCCGCTCCGGGACGACCCGGAACTCGTTTGGTTCCTCAACCAGATTACTGACCATGAACTCAACGAACGCGGCCAGTTCATCGATCGGCGCGTCTCCAGTTGTGACAACGCCGGATGTCAATGGCTGGGCGTCTTCGTCTTCGTCCTCGCCCTCGTCCTCGAAGTCGTCGTCATCGAATGGCTCGACGTCATCGAGTTCATCAACATCGTCGAGTTCGTCGTCCTGAAACTTCTCGTTCTCTGAAGTCATCGTTGTACCGGGCTCCTCATCTCTGTGCGGAGTACGGGCGGCAAGAGCGCGATGGAGGCGTTCTGCCGGATCGACCACCCGGATGTCGCGGATACAAGACTGGCTACCGAACGGGCCGGTAGCCAGTGGACGTCCTGATCGGTAGCGTAACAGACCAGACGGATGCTACGCCTCAGCCTCCGGCTCGGTCGTTGCTTTGTCCTCCGTGGCAGCAGCCTCAGCCGGGGCTTCCTCAACGACTGCCTCCTGGGCAGGCGCTTCCTCGACCGGTGCCGGAGCAGCCTTGGCCTTCTTGGCCGGCGCTGCGGTGGCGGCGGCTGACTCGGCTGTGGCGCCATGGGCCTGCATGACCTCCGGCGTCGAACCGCGGCTCGGAACCTCGGTCACGTAGCCTTCGGCGACGCCTTCCTTGCTGATCCGGCCCGGCATTGCGCCGACGCGGACGAGCAGCGAGCGGACCGTATCGGTCGGCTGGGCGCCATGCTCGAGCCAGTACTTGGCGCGCTCAGCGTCAACGCGGAGCGTCATTGGCTGGGTCTTCGGGTTGTAGATGCCGACCGTCTCGATGAAGCGGCCATCGCGTGGTGACCGTGACTCGGCGACGACGATTCGATAGCTTGGTTGGCGCTTGGCTCCCATCCGCCGGAGTCGCAGTTTCAGCACGCTGGCAATTCCCCTTCTGTACCCGTCTGTCTCACGGTGGTGTCGTTGTCGTTTTATAGCCCACACTGATATATCCGGCTCGTGGCCGGAACACTCAATGCTACCGCAGCCGTTGCCTGTTCGTCAACGAACTCGCGATCCAATCTCCACCACGTTTCTCCACCACAATGGGATGCTACTCAGACCAAACCCCAACATGTTGGATTGTGAAAGAGTTGAAAGGTGTTGATAGACGGTTCAGCCACTATACGGCGTAGGTGACATGCATTATACTTCCGGCATCTGAGCACGGTTCAAGTGGGTCGGTGTTTCCCGATGTGTCGTTGTTTGACTCAACGTGCGGTTCGGCGTGATGCGCAAACCCGGCCAAGTCTGATTGAGACGATGGAACCGGACAGGTAAGGAGCAACCGAGTGCCCGCAAAGACTCGGAACTCGATGGGGCCCCGTATTCGAGAATTGAGGATCGAACGAGGAATGACGCTGGATGAGCTGGCGCGTGCTGCCAACATCTCGGCCAGTCACCTCTCGCGGCTTGAGCGTGGCCAGACTGCGCCTTCCTTCAAGGTCGCAGCCGATATCGCGCGCCACATTGGGGTCAAGCCAAGCGATCTGGCGACGATTCAGCGTGAACAGTCCGATGTGGATACCGCGCTGATCGAGATTCTCACCGCGCGTGGCCTGAGCGATGCCATTGCCCAGCACATCTGTGACAAGATCTCAACGACGGCCCGGGCCGCACTGCTGGAGATTCTTCGGTAGGTGATGCGAGTGCCAAGTGCCAGGTGTCAGGTGCCGAGTGAGTAACGCTGTTATTCCCCGACACGCATCACCCGTCACTTACCCCCTCAACACCTTCCCGTAAATCCAGCGCAGGTGCAGTTGCTCGAAGCCCTGGCGGGACATGTTGCGTGGAGATGCATTGTCGATAACTGTCTGCGAGGTTGCCAGGTCGCAACCGGCAGCCTGACCGTCGGCAAGCCTCCGCTGAATCAGCGAGCGCTGTCCACCGCGGCCGCGGAAGGCCGGAATCGTCGTGGCAACGAAGAGTTGTGCTACCCCCTCGGTCACGTAGAGCACCGACGCTGAGCCCGGCTCGCCATCGTAGTCGACCAGGTAGTGGTACCAGCCGGGTAGCCCGATCGTGCTGGCGAAGATCTTTCCGCGGACAGAATCCTCAGCGACCTCGTAGCCGACGTTCAGGACGCGCGCGAACGTATCGCGATCGTCGGGATTTGCCAGCCGAACGCGGGGATCTTCGGCATCAGGGAACGATTCGTTGGTGGCGATCTTCCGGCCCCAGATGTATTCCTGATAGTCGCCGATGAACCCAAGCCGGGCGATCTCCGTTTCGGAGAGTCTGGTCGTGACGGCGGGTGGTGCGTCGATGCCCAGGATCGTCGCGCCGTGGTCGCGGACGAGGCTTTCGGTTCGGGCGAGCGTGTCAACCGGGTCGGCAGCGTCCCCCAGGTTCAGTACGCATGAGAAGCCGGGGTCGTCGTCGTGCGGTGACCAGACCGTCCAGATGCCATCGACCTCTGCCCAGCCGGTGTCGCAGGTTTCGGCAGCGGCTCGGTAGAGCGTCAGAAACGAGTCGTTCTCGGCCCGCTCAATCCGGGCAACCATCTCAGCGTGTATCACCGGCAGACGACCCTCCACTGCGAGTCTGTTTCCATGAATCAGGAATGTCCGCCACGATGATACCCGCCGGCAGGGCCGAACGTGCCATACTCGGGATGCGGTGATCCGGGCGAGAAGCAGTATGGGCGATGACACAAGAACACGATCAGGCAGTCAACGATTGGCAGGCGGCATTGCAGGTCGCGCTCGCGGATGCGATCGAGCACCTGCAGGTGCTGATCTTCGACGAAGGCTGGGACGCGATTCTGGCGCAGACAGGCAACCAGGAAGATGCCCTGCGCGAGAGCGTCGCGACCTACGAACGGGAACTGGCGCGACTCTTTGGAATCCTGCGGGCATCCGGCGCGCTACCCAGTTCGGTCGCCTGGTCAACACTCAAAGTCGATCTACGCCGCGCCGCGCTCGATGCGGAGACGGAGATCAGCCTCCGGACAGCGCTCGAAACCGGCCTGTATGCAGCCGAGTCGATCCCGCTCGGGGAACACGCAACCTACCAACGCTGGGCGTCGGCATTGCGTTCGTTCCTGACCTCACGGCTAGCGGGCGCGTCTGATCAGCCGGGGCCTGGCGCGGCAGACGAGGACCGGTTGCTGTGGGCGTACCAGCACCTGGCCGACATCGAAGAGCACGACGCCTTCAACGCTGCCTTTATCGCCTGGGTCGAGGCGTCCGGAATGGAGCGCGAGACGATTGCGGAGGTCGTCAATCACCAGCAGCGCCTGCTCTCGCTGCCACGCTTCGACTTGTTCCTCAACACCAGCCTGCGCTGGCTCGCTGGCTCGACCGGCACGTGACCGGCGCTTGACACCACTGCGACAGAGGAATACGATGTCGAAGGAATAGAACATATGTTCTATTCCTTCGCTACGTGGGAGGGGGTTATCTGGATGAACGCGAAGGAACTGAGCGCAATCGACGCCTCCTGCCGTAGCGAGTGGTCGATGACGGTGGATGGCCTGACGATCCGGCGCGCGCTCGACGAGGTCGGGCTGCATGCTCCGGCCCGCTTCTACCCCGAATGGGCCTGCGCCGAGGCGTTCCTGCTGGTGCTGATGCGGACCAGCCAGTGGCTCCCGGCCGCGACCGTCTACCGTCGGGCTGGCGAAGTCGGCCTGCGCCGCGAGGCGGTCCAGCGCGCTCGCGCTCGACTTGGCATCATCGCCACCCGCCAGCGCGGCCTGCGTGGCGCCGGCTGGGTCTGGTCCCTCCCGGCTGATCTTCTGGCCGAAAATGGTCCCTCGGTCGTCCTGCGCCGCTGGCAACAGCAACGCGGCGGTTAGAACCGGGCGAGTCCATTGCTGGCCGGTTGCCAGCCGGACAGTCGGGGTCCGGCGCCGTCGATCAGCAGCGGGGTGTAGAGAAAGATCCAGGGCGCGTCGTCGCGGATCGTTTGGTAGGCGCGTCGGTAGATCGCCTGTCGCTCGGTGTCATCGACGGTCGCCGTGGCCCGGTCGATCAGCGCGTCAACGTCGCGATTCACGTAGCCCTGCCACCACGGCCCGGCCACTCCGGCATGGATTTTCTCGCGCAGCACCCGATACGTGCTCAGGGGCGACGAATCGAAGCAACAGCCATCACCAATTTGTTTGGCGCGCACCATCCGGGCGTAGGCGAGGCGATCCTCGTGGACACGTAGCCGAATCTCAACGCCAATCGTCTGACAATCCCGTTGCAGTGCGCTGGCGAGTTCGAGGGCTTCGTCCGGCAGGCGGGTCGGCACGTCGATCGTCAATGACAGTCCATCCGGATATCCAGCCTCAGCCAGAAGCGCGCGGGCGCGATCGGGATCGTGCGGATAGCGCGGGACAGCCGGATCATGTCCGAAGTGAAGTGGCGTGAACGGGCCGTTGAGCGGACGAGCCGCGCCACCAGCCACCTCGGCGATGACGCGGTCGGTGTCAAGCGCGTGATTCAACGCCTGCCGGACTCTCGCGTCGGTGCACGGGCCAGCGGAGGCGTTCAGCAGGAACGCGACGCAGAGGCTCCCGTTCGATGTCAGGAGCGTGACGGACTCCGCCTGCGCGAGCATCTGTTGCTCGGCGACGCCCAGACCGATCGCAAGATCGACAGCGTTGTCGGACAGCAGTCGCGCTCGCTCGGCGGCGTCCGGTACCGCCAGCCACTCGATCCGCTGCGCCAATGGTTGCCCTCGCCAGTGATCCTCGACGGCGTCCATGACAATCCGCCCCTCGGCGATCTCACTGAGTCGGTATGCTCCCGCGCCGACGGGGACTTCGCTGGTGGGTTCACCGTTCGGCAGGATAACGATGTCAACCAGCAGGTCCAGCAGGTCAGCCATCGGCTGTCCCATCGTGATCCGCACCGTTCCCGGTGACTGCTCCGTGACCTCTGCTCCTTCGAAGTAACTGGCAAGGACGCCCTCGGTTGCCATCTCTCCACCGGCAGCCGGGCTGGCTGCGCGCAGGATGCTGGCGGCGACATCGCTGGCACGCACCTGCCGACCGTCGTGGAATCGCGCGTCGTCGCGGATCGAGAAGGTCCAGGTTTGGGCGTCCGCCGCGACGGTCCACTCGGTCGCCAGGCTGGGCTCGAAGGTTCCGGCTGGCGTGCGCCGGACGAGCGCATCGTGGAGCGCGTCGCGCAGGTTGAGGAGTGTCCGGCTATCGGTGATGGCATGGGGATCGTTAAGTCGTACCTGTGCCTGGGCGATCCTGATCGTGTCAGGCTGCATCAGTGATGCTCCTCTCCGTACTATGCGACACCGCCACCGGCCAGCAACAGGACCGACCCCATTGCGGCGGCCAGGACAGAGAGCGTCAACAGGCTGAACGAGAGGGCCGGTCGCTCGCGACGGCGCATCAGCCAGGCCGCCGTCGCCAGCGTCAGCGCGCCGAGCAGCCATGCACCACCGAGGACGAGTGCTTCGCTCGACACGCCGTCGTCGGTGACGGGCGCCGGTACGCCGGTGGGGCGCAATCCGCTGGAGTCGGCAGTTAGTGCAAACGGGGCTTCGAGGTCTTCGGGGACACCGGCCCGGCGAATGATCGCCGTTACCTCCCAGTCGCCATCCAGTGAGAGATACGCCCCGCTACCGCGATAGGTCCACGGGTCGTTTGGGCTGGCCTGTTCGAGTTGGAGGCGTTGGCTACTCTCGCTGGCGCGGGCCGGGGCGAAGCTCAGGTAAACGCGTTGGAGTCCGCCGAACGTCGTATCATCGACCGGGCCGACGACGACCGTGAACTCGTTGGTGCCGACCTTACCGGGTGTCGCCCGTAACGTGATCGACGCTTCGGACGTAATACGCGTCGTCGCGAACATCGGCGGGCCGGGATCGAGCAGGTCACGGGCCGGAATGCTGGACGTCAGCAACCCGGTCGCGGCGACGGCCAGGACGATCAAGCCGGCCTCGACCCGCATCGTCCGCCGCAGGCCGCTGGCCGCTCTGGTCGCGACTGATTCCTGCCCCGAGTCGATGGCGGGCCGAACGACCAGCCAGTGCCAGGCACCGAGGCCGACCGCACCGGCCACGACAACCAGTTTGACGGTGAACCAGAAGCCATAGTCGGTAGCGGTCAGTCCGTCGAACGAGTCGACCTCGCGGATCGCCGCGACCGTTCCGGTGATCGCCAGCACGACGAAGGCGGCCAGCGCGACGATCGAGAAGCGCTGGAGCAGTCGTGTTCGTGTCTTCGGGCCAGCCTCCGACGCGAGTGACAGCGAGAGAGCCAGCGCGAACAATCCGCCGGACCAGACAGCCGTGCCAAGCAGATGAAGCCAGTCGAACGCGACCGGCAACGACTGGGCGCCACCTCGCGCCGCCGCGTGGCTACCGAGGCTGGTCGTCAGCAGGACGAGCGCTGCGATCCAGCCAGCCCAGATCCAGACGACTCGGCCCTGCCTCGCCGTCGACATCAGCCGTTTGCCGCGTGTCAGCAGCCAGAGCAGGATTCCCAGCGCGAGAATCAGGATCGAACGTGCCAGCCAGAGCGCGCCGTAGCGTGTCTCGCTCAGCAGCGAGATCAACGGCTCGCCGAGGACCTCCAGATCGGTCGAGCGGGTTGCGTTCATGATCTGGACGGCTGCGGCCGCGAGATGGCCGACGACGATGACCGCCAGCGCCGCGAACAGGAGCCGTCGGTAGCGCCGTGAGGGAACGGCGACCCTGCCCTCCGTCGATGCCCGCAGCGTCGGGTAGAGAACGACCGGCACGAACAGCAGTACACCAGCGACCGTTGCCTGGCCGAGCAGGTTCATCCAGCGGACGGTGGCATCGACAGCCTGCGGGATGACCTTATCGCCGCCGACTGATGCGGCCAGGGCTGCCTCCTGATCGGGACTGGGCAACAGTTCATCGCCGACCGTGAAGGAGAAGAACCCTTCCGAAACGTGGCTGTCGACGGCTGAGAGTGTCGACCAGACGACGGTGTAACTACCATCCGCGAGTGGTTCGGAGAGTGTTAGGCGCAGGCTGGGTTCGGTATCCTCGCTGGTCGATTCAAGATCGCCGGCCAGCACCCGCGAGCCATCGCGTCGGAGGACATCGATCCGGCTGTACTCGGACTCGATTTCTTCGCTGAACCAGAGCGTGATCGTCTGGGGTCCGCTCGTGAAACTCCCGGATGCTGGCGGGTCGGAACGCAGCAGCGTCGCATGGGCATCGACTGGTGCGGCCATCGCCAGCGAGACCAGCCAGAGGCAGGCCCATGCCAGGAGCGCGACACCAGCGCGCCGCGTGGTCGATCGTCGTGAGGATGCCAACATTCGGGGCAGTAGCTTTCCGCGTGACCGACGGAATCGGGCATACCGATGCCTGGCCGCAGCATACGCCAAGTCCAATTGAGTATACGGTGGCCGTCCGAACCCCGCTGGCGAGTGATCCATTCCCGCCGCAAT
>Ga0180215_1000486_pt1 | contig 50974 bp, 41 predicted proteins | sample eDN3rd37CBELigBY_FD_128871 | JGI IMG/M metagenome (GOLD analysis project Ga0180215, IMG submission 128871) | Enriched backyard soil microbial communities from Emeryville, California, USA - eDNA 3rd pass 37_C BE-Lig BY (version 2) (version 2) | ecosystem: Environmental > Terrestrial > Soil >... | reverse complement strand
CGCCATCCCAAGTACGCGGCGCCGGAGCTTCTGGCCACCGGACCGAACCAGCTCTGGAGCTGGGACATCACCAAGCTCCTCGGCCCGCAGAAGTGGACCTACTACTACCTCGCGTGATCATGGACGTCTTCAGCCGGTACGTCGTCGGCTGGATGCTCGCAGAACGAGAGACCGCGACACTCGCCGAGAAGCTGCTGGCCGAGACTTGCGAACGCCAGGGGATCCTTCCCGGGCAGCTCACCGTGCACGCCGACCGCGGCTCGCCGATGGTCTCCAAGACCATTGCCAACCTCTACGCCTACCTCGGGGTTACAAAGAGCCATTCGAGGCCGCACGTCTCGAACGACAATCCCTTCTCCGAGTCCCAGTTCAAGACGCTCAAGTACCGGCCTTCCTTTCCCGCAAGGTTCGGATCCCCGCAGGACGCTCGGTCCCACTGCGGAGAGTTCTTCCCCTGGTACAACAACGAGCATCGCCACTCGGGTTTGGGCTGATGACGCCGTACGAGGTCCACTACGGCCTCGCCGCCGCGCGAGTTGAGCAGAGGTCCAAGGTTCTGCTTGCCGCCTACCAGGCTCATCCAGAGCGCTTTCCCCGAGGCCTGCCGAAACCGCCGGAGGCCCCGACCGAGGTGTGGATCAACAAGCCGGTTCACACACAGGAGGTCGCTTAGAAAATGTGGCCGGCCGCTGTCTCAAAAACGTTGATTCGTTCCGACCGAGGTGTGGATCAACAAGCCGGTTCGCACACAGGAGGTCGCTTAGGAAATGTGGACGGCCGCTGTCTCAAGAACGTTGATTCGTTCCGCTCCCGCCAAATGACAACTTCATTGCCACTGCTGGCGCGCGAGGGCAGAATGCTTATTTGGCCTCGCCCCTCAGTAAGGCAAACCTCATTCAGCAGTCTGGCCGGCACGTTGGGCAACCGACCGTTTTCGCAAGGGAGATCGGTCAACTCATGAACGCGGGCTATAAGCGTATCAGCCACTATCTGGTCCACCCAAGAAATATCGGGAGCCTCGTGCCATGAGCAGCCGGCCGGAATGGATAGAATCGCTTCGGTCACAATCGGATAGGGACGCGGCTGCAATTGAGCTGTCTGAACGCTTCATTGCAGGCGATTCTAGACTAAGGCGAAGCCTCACCGACGGGTGGCCGTTCGCCTCGACGTGGCCCTACCCCAATCAAGCGAGGCTTGGCTGCGTGATCGGGAAAGGTTTTCGCCGAAAGAAAGAATTACCGCATCGTTCGAGCTTGACTTTCTGGAAGGAGTCGTCGGTTCGAGGGAGCATTTGATTGCGCTCAGTGCGAGTTGCCGAAGCTGTCAGCTTGCCGGCCTCGAGCCGGAATTGATTTTTAGCGTCGTTGCTCGTGCCCCCCTCCCAACGCCGCAGAGAAGCTCTGGGCGTTTTTGGATAGGGACGATTTATTTCGGGAACCACAGGCTTTTGGGTTGATTGAGCGAATCAATTCTGACGGAGAAATCGAACTTGAACTTCAATTGTAGGCTGTCAAGCCTCAGCAAGAACTGCCCCCCTCCTCCACCGTTTGTTAGGGCTGCTTGCTGGTGCTCCCGATGAGCCCACCCCCTGTGCCTGGGTAATCGCCGGCTGTCATGAGCGAACCCGGTAGGCCGGGCAGTGCGCTCGCTAATACGCACCGGGCGGCGGCTTGCGAGGCACGCAGGAGTCCTTCATCCTGGTCTGAATGCAGACGAGGAGCGGAGTAGGAGCGAGGGGTGGGGACGCGCTAGTTCTCGGGACATCCGTTGGGCGGAGGACAGAGCGCGCCGAGATCGCGGACCTCCTTGCCCAGCATCGCCTCGTCACGCTGCAGGGGCCATCAGGGATTGGGAAGTCGCGCCTCGCTGGCGAAATGAGCGCTCTCGCTCCGTGGCGTGGCCGAGCGATTTGGGTAGATTGCGCGAGCGCAGATGGACCCGAGGATCCGCTCGATCGCGCCCAGCGGGTTCTCCACGGAAAAGGTGGGGCTGGGCTCGTCGTCATGGAAGGGCTGGAGGATGTCCCGTCAGCGCTTACACAGCGGCTAGTCGAGTGGATTGAGGAATCGCCTGAGCTGCGGGTCCTGGTGACTACGACTCGCCGGCTGGGCATTCCGGGGGAGAGATCTTGGGAGGTGCCACCGCTCTCGGCTGAGGACGGTGTGGCCATCCTGCGGGATCGCGCTTTGCGCCTAGGAGCGGATGCGTGGGTTCGCGTCGAGAATCGGGTCCTAGAGGAGTTGGTGGCGAAGCTCGACGGCTCGCCGCTGGCCCTCGAACTTGCGGCGGGCCGCGCCCGTGCGTTTCGTCCACGTCAGCTCCTTCAGCGGCTGGATGAAGGGTTCGATCTGCTCAGGCGTCCTGGCGATGATCGGCATGCGTCGGTGGAAGCCTCGGTCCGGTGGATGTGGGAGCGGCTTTCGACCGAAGAGCGGCGCCTGCTCGGGTTGGCCTCTGTCTTCCGGACCGGCTTCGACCTCGACGCTTTGGAGAGGGTCTCGCACGCCGACGCCAGCCTGCGCATTGAACACTCGACGCTCGATACCCTCGGCGCCCTTCGAGACGCGTCGTTCGTTCGAATGGAGGGGGAGCGCCTACGGATCCCGGAGACCGTGCGCTGGTTCGCTGCGCGCGAGCTCGAAAGGCAGGGCGCCGACGCCGTCCACGACGCCCGCCGGCGGCATGCGACCTGGTGCCTCGGTCTCTTCTCCGATCGACCGGGCGACGACGAATCCCTACCGCGAGTGACGGAGGAGCGGGCGAACCTCCTCGCCGCCCATCGCTTCGGCCTCGCGCACGATCCGGCGATCGCCGCGCGGGCGGCGCTGGGGCTGGGGCGCGCGCTGGCGGTCCTGGGACCTGCCGACGAGGAGGAGGCGGTCCTCGACGCGGGCGTGGAGGCGGCCCGGCGGGCGAAGGAGCCCACGCTCCTCGCCAGGCTCCTGCGCGACCGGGCCATGTTCGAGATACGAACGGGCCGCCTCACGGAGGCCCGCCTCGATCTGGAGGAGTTCGAGACGATCGCGCGCGCACTCGGCGATCGTCTCCTCGAGGTCCAGGCGGGGATCGAGCAGGGGCGACTCCGCTTCGCGGCGGCGGACTTCGACACCGCCCAGGTGCTCCTCGTCCGCGGCCTGGATCGGCTCGGTGAGGAGGAGGTCGGCGGCGAGGGCGCCGACACCGTCCTCTTCCTGCAGGGCTACACGCACAACCTCCTCGGCATGGTCCGGGAGGCGCAGGGGCGCTTGGACGAGGGCGCGCGCTGCTTCGAGACGGCCCTCGGGATCTTTCGCCGCGTCGGCAACCGCCGCTTCCGCGCCCTGGCGCTGATGAACCTCGGCGTGGTCCGCTACGCCGCGGGCGAGCTGGAGCTAGCGATCTCCATCTTCGAGCAGGCGATCGAGGCCTCCCGTGCCGCCGGAAACCGCGCGGGCGAGGCAGACGGCATCGTGAACCTCGGCAGCGTCCTCCTCCACCTCGGCAACGTTGGCGAGGCGGAGCGCCAGCTCAGGCTGGGCCTGGACCTCGAGCGGGAGGCGGGTAACCGCCGCGCGGTCGCGCTGGCGTTGGGCAACCTCGGGGTGGCGGCCTTCGAGCGGGGAGAGCTGCGCTCGGCGGAGGAGTTCCTCCGCACCGCGGTCGACACCGCCCGGGTCACGGGCGAGAGGAACTTCCATGCGCTTTATCTGGCCTGGCACGGGGCGGTCTCGTCGCTGCTCGGCGAGCGGGCGGAGGGCGTGGCCGCCATCCGGACGGCGCGGGCGTGGTTCGAATCGACCGGCGACGTGGGCCACCTCGCCACGGTGGGCGTGCTGGAGGCGTTTCTCCACCTCTCGAGCGACGAAGACCGCGACGCCCGCGTCAGCGCCGCCGACGCCCTCCTCGAGGCTGGCGGATCGAGCAGCCGCTCGTCGGGCGCGCGGCTCGCCCTTCGTCTCCTGGAGCAGACGGTCGCGCAGCGAAGCGGCTCGGGGCGCGGGACGAAGAAGGGGCGCGGGCGCAAGGGCGCGCTCCTCGAGGTGGGGCCGGAGGCGAGCTGGATCCGGTTCCGCGGCGTCCTGATCGAGCTCGGGACGCGACAGGCGCCGCGTCGCATCGTCCGGGCGCTGGTGGAGCGCCGCCTGGCGGCGCCGGGCATCGGTGTCCCGGCGGAGCGGCTCGCCGCGGAGGGGTGGCCGGGCAGCGGCCTCGCCACCGACGCCCTCGCGAATCGGCTGTATGTAGCCATTAATACCTTGCGTGCGATGGGCCTGCGCGACGCGATCCTGCGGCGGGACGACGGCTACCTCCTGGATCCGGGGCTGGCGATCCAGCCTGACGAATAGGGTCGATGTTTGGCGGACGCCGCAGCTCGGCGGCGAACTGCTCCCTCGCTCCTCGCTGGCGGTCCCGCTCCACGTTTAAGGTCGTTTAAGATGCGTCGGGCTACGGAATGCCGCGAACATGTCCCTGAGAAGACCAGGAGGACGACGAGATGACGACCAGGATCTTGGCAATCGCCGCAGGGCTCGTTCTGGCGCTGGCGGCCTGTGACGACGCGGCGAAGAAGGACTCCGGCCTCGACGGGACGGGTGGAGGCGCCGCCGGTACGGGCGGCGGTGAGGCCGGCGCTGGCGGTGACGGCGGCAGCGGCGGAAGCGGTGGTGACGGCGGCAGCGGTGGCTCCGGCGGCATGGGTGGCACCGGCGGCATGGGTGGCACCGGCGGCACCGGTGGGACGGGTGGCTCCGGCGGTGCCAACGAGCCCGGCTGCCTTGACCTCGACCTGCCCGGCGCGCTGGCCGATGGCCACTGGAGCACGAACTTCTCGGTCGCCGGACTCTCCGGCCAGGACGGCGTCACGCCCACGGTGTACGGCCTGGCGAAGGACGCGGACGGCGGCGTGATCGCCACGGGCTACTTCTCCTGGGCCGGCGACGCGGCCGTTCCTCCTGCGGCGAAGCTCGGTCCTTCGGGCTGGGAGCCGCTGCGCACCGAATGGGGCCGCGAGCTGCCCCGCTCCGGCTTCGCCGCGGCCGCGGTGAGCGAGACGGGCGCGGTCGCGCTCGCGACCTTCTTCGCCGGCTCGCCCATGGGCTGGGGTGGGTCTGCGCCCCGCGAGACGGAGATCTGGGTCGACGACGGCGAGGGCTTCGAGCCGATCGGCACCGCGCTCGGCCTCGTGCATGATCTCGTGTGGTACGGCGGAGAGCTGTGGGTCGGCGGTCCGTTCGAGCTCGAGAGCGGCGAGAGCGCCGGCCTCGCGGTCTGGGACGGCGCCACGTGGAGCGCGCCCCCCGGCGGCGCACCCGACGGCGCGGTGTACACGGTGGTCCGCGACGGCGACTCGCTCCTCGTCGGCGGCTCCTTCGACGAGATCGGCGGGATCGCCTCGCCCCGCGTGGCGGAGTTCACCGGCGAAGACTGGCTCGAGCAGAGCCTCGACTGGGACGCGACCGTCTATACCCTCGCGCGAAAGGACGGCGAGCTCTTCGCGGGCGGCCTGATCGTCCCGGACTTCGACGAGCCTTGGGGCGGGATCGCCCACAAGGTGAGCGGCACGTGGGAGCTCCTGGGCGGCGGCGTCGCGGCCGGATGGTTCCCCGGGACGGTGAGCGACCTGGCGGTGTTCCAGGGCGATCTCTACGTTGCCGGCTGCTTCAGGACGCTGGGCGGCGACGACGAGATCGAGGCAGCGTCCCTCGCGCGCTGGACCGCGAGCGGATGGGAGGCCGTCGGCGATCCGAGGGCGGGCGCCGGTTCGGTCTGGTTCAACCCCTTGAGCTGCGGAGACATGGGGCCGTACTCCCGCTGGGACATGGAGTACCAGCGCTTCCTCGTCGATGACGACCGCCTCCTCCTCGCCGGTTCGTTCTCCGCTGTGGACGGCGTCGCGTCGCAGAGCGTCGCCGCGTTCGACGGCTCCAGCTGGTCGCCGGTGGGCGAGGGTGGCGAGGGTGGCGAGGGCTTCTCCGGTGATCCGGGCGCCCTCGCGGTGGGCGGTCCCGAATGCGCCGTCCACGCCCTCGGCCGGTACGCGAGCCACGCCGGTGGTGCGCCGATCGACGGCGTGGTCCGCTACGAGGACGGCTGGGTGTCGATCGGTGGCCGGCAGCCTGCGCGGAACGAGTGCGACCGGATGGTCGTGAACCGCGAGGGCACCATCTTCGTGGGCTGCTTCGAGGAGCCCGAAGGCGAAGGCGATCTGCGCCCGCGCGTCTACGTGGTCGACGACGACGGGTGGACGCCGGTGGGTGAGCCCAACTCGCTGAGCGGGCTGCTCTTCGACATGGCGATCGATCGGCAGGATCGGATCTGGATCGCGGGCGGCGCGGAGAAGGGCTTCGTCGCCCGGCTCGATGGCGACGCCTTCGAGGTGCTCTCCGCCGACTTCGACGCCCCGGTCTATCGCCTGGCGGTGGAGCCGACGAAGGACGGCGCCTCCACTCGGGCGGTCGCGTCGGGCTTCTTCGCCAAGGTCGGCTCGACGGACGCCGCCGGCATCGCCCACTTCGACGGCTCGAAGTGGGAGGCGCTCCCCGGCTTGGGATCGACCGTGGTGGCTCTCGCCTACGGTGAGAACGGCATTTACGCCAGCACCACCCTCGAGGGCGATCCCGCCCGCCCGATCCTCGGCCACTGGGATGGCTCCGCCTGGACGGATCTGGCGACCCCCGCCAACGGCCTGCCCGCACCTTACGGCGAATCGGTCCACACCTTCACGGCGCTCGTGGCGCGGGGCGACCTGCTCATCGCCTCGGGCTACGTGTGGCCGGAGGAGGGCGGGCGCAACGTCTTCGTCTGGGACGGCACGCGGTTCTCCAGCATCGGCGGCGGCCTCGCGGCGATCTCCGTCGACTCGATCGCCATCGCCTCCGACGGCCTGTGGTTCAGCGGCTCCATCGCGGAGGCCGGCCTCGAGGGCGAGCGCATCCCCACCGTGGGCGTCGCGCGCTTCACCTGGTAGCAGCGCGGAATTACGCAACGATCGCGAGATCGAGATGGGCGCCGCGTGGTCGAACCAACGGGCGCCCATCGCTGCGTTCGCGCTGAAGGCGAGCGCTACATCATCGCCGCGGACGCCTCGCCGATCGTGATCGGGCCCACGCCCTCCGGCTCGATGTCGTCCATGAGCTGCACCAGCTCGTGCTTCAGCTTCTCCTTGGCGCGGATCTCGAGCTGGCGGGCGCGCTCCCGCGAGAAGCCGAAGTGCTCGCCGAGCTCCTTGAGCGTCATCGGCTTGTCGCTCATGACCCGCTTCTCGATGATGAAGCGCTCCCTCGGGTCGAGGCGCATGAGGGCCTGCTCCACCCGGCTGGTGACGATCTCGCGCTCCTCCGCGTCGGCCAGCTCGGTGTCCTGGCCCGCGGACCCGTCCGCGACGAAGTCGACGTGGGTGTTGCCGCCGTCCTCCCCCATGGGCGCATCCAACGACAGATCGCGGCCCTCCATGCGCTGGGTCATCTCCATGACCTCGGTGGGCTTCACCCGCAGCTTCTTGGCGATCTTGCGGGCGTCCTGTGAGTCCTCGGTGCCCTGCAGCTTCTCGATCTCCCGCTTGGTGCGCGCCAGCGAGAAGAAGAGCTTCCGCTGGGCCTGGGTGGTGCCGAGCTTCACCAGCGACCACGACTTGAGGATGTAGTTCTGGATGTACGCGCGGATCCACCAGACCGCGTACGAGATCAGCCGGATGCCCTTGTCCGGATCGAACTTCTGCACCGCCTTCATCAGGCCGATGTTCCCCTCCTGGATGAGGTCGGCCATCTTGATGCCGTAGGAGCGGTACTCGTAGGAGACCTTCACCACGAACCGCAGGTTGGCGGTGACGAGCCGGCTCGCGGCCTTCTCGTCGTTCTCTCCGCGGTACTTGCGCGCCAGGGCCTGCTCCTCCTCCTGGGTGAGGAGCGGGTACTGGTTGATCTCGGACAGGTACATGGCGAGAGAGCCTGCGGATGCCGGAAGCGTCGAGAGCCTCATCTATCGTCCTCCTGCCCGGGGAGCCGGGCCCCAAAGCCGGCGCGCGCCCGATCGGGAGGCGCGGCCGCGGTCATCCTTCCTCGCCTCTGCGAGCGGGGTGCCATCACCCCATTCACTTCAACCCCCGTGAAGTCGCCCGCATGCGACGTCGGATCCCTCACACGCGGGCTCCATGACCGGTAAGAACTACAGGGTGGGGTTGCAAGGACCGAAGGGCAGGGCGCCGGGCCGGTAGAAAATACAAATGGCCGCCGATCGCCCAGCAGAGGCGAACGCGGCGGCCATCTGGCCCCGAACGGAGCGTGCCTCCGACTTCGGCCTACCAGCGCGACCAGAAGCTGCGTCGGCTGGCGATCTGCTCGAGGGACTCCTGCAGGGCGTAGTCGAGCTCCGCCTCGCGCGCGACGTCGGTCATCGAGAGGATCCCCTGCAGCCGCCCGTCGCGTCCCACCACGGGGAGCCGCCGCACGTTCTCCTCGCCCATGATCCGCACCGCGTCGGTGAGCCTGTCGTCCGGATGGCAGGTCTGCACGTCGCCGGTCATCACCTCACGGCACTTGACCAGGCCGGGGTCCCGCCCTTCGGCGAGCACCCGCACGGTGAGGTCACGATCCGTGATGACGCCGAGTACGCGCCCGTCGAGCACGACCGGGACGATCCCGGCGTCCTCCTCCCGCATCATCCGCGCGGCCTCCCGCGCGGGCGCCTCCGGCTCCACGAACCTGGGCTCGCGGGTCATGAGATCGCGCACGGTGGCGCCCTCCTGCTCCCAGCGGCCGCTGCCGCGGAAGCCCTCTCGGCGCCGCGACTCCCGCAGGGCGTCCTGGAAGGTCATCCCCTGGCGCCGCACGCCCATGCGCTCCGGCTCCCAACCCGCGGCGAGGCCGTAGGACCCCTCCATGGAGCCGAAACCCGTCGCGCCGCCCTCGCTCCCCGACGGCCGGTAGGTGCCTGCCTCGCCGGGGCCCATGCCGCCGTAGGATCCGCCGTAGGAGCCTCCGCCGTAGCCGCCGTACCCGCCGCGAGGCGGCATGTCCTCACCTTCCGATCGGCCGTGCCGTCCCTCGTACCGGCCGAACCGGCCGCCGTAGTACCGTCGTCCTCCCCCCTCGCCGCCTTCTCGCCGGCCCTCGTGTCCACCTTCGTACCGTCGTCCTCCCCCCTCGCCGGCTTCTCGCCGGCCCTCGTGTCCGCCTTCGTACCGGCGTCCTCCCCCCTCGCCGGCTTCTCGCCGGCCCTCGTGTCCGCCTTCGTACCGGCGTCCTCCCCACTCGCCGACTCCGCGCCGGCCGTATTCGCGGCCCTCGCCACGGCCTTCACTCCACTGGCCACCTTCGCGACCCCGGTACTCGCCACCGCTCCAGATCCGCGGCTCACCCGGGCGCCAGCGATGGCCTCGCCCCTGCCAGCGATCGCCGCCGCCGGGCCATCGCGCCTCAGGGCCCTCCCACGGCTGACCCTCGCGACCGCCGCGCTGGCGCTCCCAGCGTGGCTCCCGCTGGCCGCCTGCGCGCCACCGCTCCTCGTCGGCCGATCGCTCCCGCCCGTACCTGCCCCCGCCGCGGCCCTCGCCATACTCGGGCGGCCAGAAGCGCGCGCGCCACGCCGACTCCCGGCTCTCGTACGGATCGTAGCCGCCCCAGCGGCGCTGCTCCCGTCCCTGCCGGGCGAACCACGGCTGCGTCTCTCCGGGGCCGCCACCGCGGCCGCCGCGCTCCCACATCAGGCGCCGGTCGATCTCCTCCTCGTTGGTGCGCCAATCGAGATCCTCGCGGGCCTGGTCGGGCCCCCAGGAACGCCAGTTTCCGCCTCCACCTCGGGTCGTCTCTTCCATGTGCTCCTCCTGATCTCGCGCGCTCCCGCGACCGTCACCGCTCGGCTCGTCTTCGATGGCCACCGATTGCCTCCTGCCCGGGAGAAGCTAAGGAGGCATCCGCGAAAATCGCGCGCCGAGATCGCCTTCCGCATATCCTTCCCGGGTCGTGTTCGATCGATACCTGGGTGCAAGAAAGGCAGGCCTTCGGCCCGCGCTGCTGGAGACCGCCACCCCTCGGGAGGATCGGGGTTCGCGGGCGGACGATCGCGCGGCAGGGGACGGTGCAGGCCTCTCGCTCGTCGGCGTCGGCCCCTCCAGGACCCTCGAGGTCAAAGGTGGCAGGACGTTGCTCGACGGCCGAGACGTCGGCGGCCCCCTCGAGATCCTCCGGTACCTGGAAGAGGGCCTCGGCGAACGCTGGTTCCCGGCGTGGATCGGCTTCTTCTCGTACGAGTACGCCAGGCACCTGGGCCTGCACACCCGCGACCCGCTCCCCGGGCTCCCGGAGGCGCTCTTCCGCTTCTATCCCGAAGGATTCGCCGCGCGCGGCGAGACGCTGCTGGAGGTGCCCCGCGAGCCCGCCTTCGATCCTTCGCCGCTCCCACCGGGAGCGCTCCCCCTGGTGGAGCCCGAAGCGGAGCTGGGCCCCGAGGGACACCTCGCCCGGGTGCGGGCGATCCAGGAGCGCATTCGGGCCGGCGACGTCTACCAGGTGAACCTCTCGCACCGCTTCCGCTTCCCGTCGAATGGCGTGGATCCGGCGCGGCTCTACGAGCGCCTGCGTGCGGTGAACCCCAGCCCCTACATGGGCTTGATGGAGGGCGACGGCTGGGCGGTGGTGTCGGGGAGCCCCGAGCGGCTCTTCTCGCTCTCTCCCAAAGACGCCGAAGGCATCCGCGAGGTCCGGGCCCGCCCCATCGCGGGCACAAGGCCCCGGGGCGCGGACGCCGAGGCGGACGAGGCGCTGGAGCGCGAGCTGCGGTCCAGCGCCAAGGAGCGGGCGGAGCACGTGATGCTCGTGGATCTGCTCCGCAACGATCTCGCCCGCTGCTGTGAGCCGGGGACGGTGGAGGTCTCCGAGGCCTTCACCGTCGAGCGGTACTCCCACGTGATGCACCTGGTGTCGGAGGTGCGGGGGCGTACCGGCGCCGGTCTGAGTGACGTCATCGCCGCGACGTTCCCGGGCGGCTCCATCACGGGAGCGCCGAAGGCGAGCGTCATGGACGCCCTCGCCGAGCTGGAGCCCGTCCCCCGCGGCGCATACACGGGAAGCCTCGGCTACGTCTCCGGCCGCGGCGTCGACCTGAACATCCTCATCCGCAGCTTCACCTTCGCCGGGGACCACGCCTACCTGTCGGCGGGCGGCGGCGTGGTGATCGACAGCGAGCCCGCGCCCGAGCTCGACGAGGCGCGGGCGAAGGCGCAGGCCCTCCTCCTCGCCCTGGGAAAGGGTCGCCCCGGCAGGCCTCCCGGGGCGCCGCGGCTCGACGGTGACTGGCGGCCCCCGCGGCCCCCGCGCCGCCACGACGCGAAGGTGATCTTCGTCGAGAACCGCGACTCCTTCAGCTTCAACGTCATCGACTACCTCCGAACGCTCGGCGCGCAGGTGCGGGTGATCGAGGCGGACGCCGCTCCCGATCTCGCCGGCGCGAGCCACGTGGTGGTCGGGCCGGGCCCCGGCGAGCCCGCCACCGCCGGCAGGACGCTCGACTGGATCCGATCCGCCCTCGGAGCCCGGGTGCCGCTCCTGGGGATCTGCCTGGGGCACCAGGCGCTGGGCGTGGCGCTCGGGGCCAAGCTCGTGCGCGCACCGGAGGCGGTGCATGGCAGGGCGGCCTCGGTGCGCCACTCGGGGGAAGGGATCTTCGCCGGGATCCCGAGCCCTGCGATCTTCGCGAGGTATCACTCGTTGTGTCTGGAAGATCTGCCCGAGCGCGCGAGGCGCCACGCCACCGGCGAGGACGGTGTCTGCATGGCGATCTCCGACGCCTCGGGCCTCGCCTGGGGCGTGCAGTTCCACCCGGAGAGCATGCTCTCCGTCCACGGGATGGACCTCCTCTCCGCCTTCCTCGCCTTGGGGCGCAGGTGAAGCTCCTGGTGAACGGCGCGCCCGCCGACGGAGCCCGCTTGGGTCCCTGGGCGCTCCACGGCGCGACCGTCTTCACCACGATCCGGGTGGAGGAGGGCGCCCCCGCGCTGCTCGAGCGACACCTCGCCCGCCTCGCGGACCATGCCCGCGCGCTGGGTGTCGACCATCCCGGCGACGACGCGATCGTCCGGGATCTCCACGCTGCCTCGTCCGCGGGCGGCAGGCTCCTCGTTCGCCTCACCTTGGGGGACGGGATCCGCCTCGCCCAGGCGAGGCCGCTGGAGCCGCCCTCCGCCGACGTCTACGCAAATGGAGCGCGCGCCATCGTCACGGCGAGGCGGATCCACCCGGATCTCGGCCGCTACAAGACCGGCAACCATCTCCCGTATCGCCTGGCCGCCGCCGACGCGGCCGAGGCGGGCGCGTTCGAGGGGCTCCTCCTCGATCCGGACGGGAACGTGGTCGACGGCAGCCGCACCAGCCCGATCCTCGTGAGCGGCGACGACCTCGTCATCCTCGAGGGCGGGCTCGACGGCATCACCCGCGAAGCGGTCGCGATCGAGGCGCGAGCCCTCGGGTTCGACGTCCGGCGCGAGCGTCGTTCGCGCCTGGATGGGCAGCTCCTCCTGGCCGGCTCCGGCGTGGGGCTCGTGCCCGCGGGCCGACCCGAGGACCCCCGGGTGCGGCGGCTGATCTCGGCGTTCCGGCTCGATCACCCCTGCTCGCGCCGCTAGCCCGCGCGGTCGGTCGCGATCCGGGCGACCGGAACGCCGCTCGCTTCGCAGCCACGAGGTCCGGATCTCGCGGTCCATCGGCAGGATGGCGTATGGTGCCGCCGATGCCGACCACCCCATCGACCGGCGGCGGGCGCTCACTGGACCTCGCCGCGCTCCTCGAGATCCTGGATGCGGCCACCAGCCACCTCGACGTGGAGGAGCTGCTGCGCGTGGTGGTGGCGAAGATCGCCGCGGTCGTGCCGGTGGATCGCTGCTCCGCCATCCTGGCCGACGGCTCCGGCGCCCGGGTGGTCGCCTCCCACGACGTCCCCGACCTGCGCCCCCTCGAGCTCGACCTGCGCAAGTACCCCGAGCTGGTCCACGCCTTCGCGGCGAAGGAGCCGCTTGTCATCGACGACGTCCGCACCGATCCCCTGATGGAGACGGTGCGGCCCCTGGTGGCGGAGCTCCCGGTCTCGTCGCTGGTGGTCGCCCCCCTGGTGGCCAGCGGCGACTCCTACGGTGCCCTCTACCTGCGCCTCGCCCGCGATCGCGCGTTCGGCCCGGACGAGCAGGCCTTCGTCCGCGCCGCGGCCTCCGCCCTCGCCAACTCGATCCGCAACGCGAGCCTCCACACCAGCGTCCGGCGCCGCCGCGACGAGCTGGAGGCGGCGTACCTCGAGCGCTACCGCGAGCTGGATCGCGCCAACGAGCTCCTCCGCGAGACGAGCCGGATCAAGGACGAACTCCTCGCCATCGTCTCCCACGACGTCCGCAACCCCTTGCACGTGCTCCTCGGCCATGCCCGCCTCCTCCTCTCGGGGGATCTCGCCGACCCGCAGCGCCGCAGTGTCGAGGCGGTAGAGCGCCAGGGCCTTCGGATCCTCGAGCTCGTGCAGACGATCCTCGACCGGGGGAGGGGCCGGACCCAGGAGTGGGAGCTCTCCTTCGGCCCGGCGGACCTGGCGCAGCTCGCCCGCTCGGTCGCCGACGATCTCGCCACCCTCGGCTCGTCCCGGGGGGTGCGGCTCGTGGTCGTCGGCCCCTCCTCCTTCCAGGCCGAGGTGGACGAGAGCGCGATCCGACAGGTGCTGGAGAACCTCGTCGCCAACGCGATCGCCCACTCGCCGGAAGAAGCGAACGTCGAGATCGTCCTGTCGCTGGACGAGTCCACCGGCGGCAGGGCTCGCTTCGAGGTGCGAGATCGGGGCCGCGGGATCCCCGAGTCGGAGCAGGCGCTCCTCTTCGAGCGGCATCGCAAGGGCGCAGAGAGCGCGGGCTTCGGCCTGGGGCTCGCGATCGCCCGCGAGATCGTCGAGCTCCACGGGGGAGACGTCTGGGTCCGATCGAGGGAAGGGGAGGGCACGTCCTTCTTCTTCTCGATCCCCATGAGCCCGCGTTCTTCGCGGGCGTCCCGCAAGCTCCTCTTCGTCTCCGAGGACCCGGCGCGCCGCGGCGCGATCCGGGAGTCGCTCGCCCCGGCGTACGACGTCGCCCTGGCCCGCACCGGCCAGGAAGGGATCGCGAGGGCGCGCGTCCTCCTCCCCGACGCCGTGCTGCTGGATCGCGCCCTCGTCGACTCCACCGCCGCGGTGCTCCGCGCGCTGCCCGGCCTCGCCGACACGCCGATCCTCCCCGTGGACGGCGACGGATCGGACCTGCGCGGAAGGCTCGACTCGCTCCTCGGCGCGCCGATCGCATCCAGCGCCTGAAGCGGCGGTTCTCCGAATCGCCCGAACCCGACGACGCGCTGTCAGCCGTTGGCTGCGAAGCGCCCGACGGGGCCGGTGTTCGGCGCCCGCACGCAGCCCTAGTCTTCGATCGGTCGGGCGGAGCGCTCCCTTCGTGTCCCGATCGCTGCCGATGCCTCTCGATGGGGGATGGCGATGCGGAACCGAGAAGCCGACGAGTCGTTCGAGCTCCCCGTCGATCGGCGGGGCTACCTGCGCAAGGAGTGCTCGAGCTGCAGGCGCCAGTTCAAGCTGCGGTTCACCGACGCCGACAACGCGCTCTTCCAGCGCCGCGTGGCGAAGGGCCTCCCGCACGCGAACGAGCACGAGATCGCGACCGGCGCCGCGGTGCGGATCTGTCCCTACTGCGCCCACCACGCGGATGCAGACGCCTGGTGGACCGAGGAGCACCGCCTGTGGCTGGGCAAGATCGCCGCCTCGCTCTCGGAGGAGATCCGCTTCGAGCAGCTCCGGTACGTCGAGCGCACCCTCGGGCAGAACCCGTACATGACCTTCCTCCCCGTCGCGCCCGCTCCCTTCCACGGGCAGATGCGCGCCGAGGCCGACGACATGCGTGTCGTCCCGCTCGTTTGCTGCGGTGAGGAGGTGAAGGTCCGCGAGTCGTGGGCGGGGCCGATCCACTGCCCCTTCTGCGGGATCGAGCACGAGACCGAGCCTCCACACTCGGCCGCCGGGATCGAGTGAGCCGCTTCCGCGGGGCCGGGCTGGCCGTCCTGCTCGCGCCGCTCCCCGCGCTCGCCCACGATCCCGGCGCGCAGGTGGCCGGCCTCGAGGCCGCCTCGCCGGCCTTCCCGGACTGGGTGCTCCTGGGGATCGAGCACATCTTCACCGGCTACGATCACCTGCTCTTCCTGGCGGCGATCGCCATCGTCGCCACCCGGCTCGGCGGGCTCGCCAAGGCGATCACCGCCTTCACCGTGGCCCACTCGATCACCCTGGGCCTCGCGGCGCTGGGGATCGTCCGGATCCCGACCGGGATCGTGGAGCCCGCGATCGCCGCGTCGATCCTCTTCGTGGCCGCGGAGAACGTCCTGCGGCGGGATCCCCTGAAGGGACGGGCCGCCCTCACCTTCGCCTTCGGCCTGATCCACGGCTTCGGCTTCGCGTCGGTCCTGGCGGAGCAGGGCGTGGGCGGAAGCGGCGCGCTGGCGGCCCTCGCCGGCTTCAACCTGGGGGTCGAGGCAGGGCAGCTCGGCATCGTCCTGGTCGCGCTCGTCCCGATCTTCCTGGCCCGACGGAGGCGGTGGTTCGCGCCCGTGGCGCTCCCGGGTTCCTCCGCCGTGATCGGCTTCTTCGGCGCGTACTGGCTGGTGGAGCGCCTCCTCGGTGCTTGAAGCTCCGAGTGGACCGGGCCCGCGCCTGGCCGCGATCGGCCCGGCTCGATGGAGCTGCTCCCCCGGGGCCCGACCGGCTCAGAGCCCCACGGAAGGCCCCGCGCTGGGGCGCAGCGCGGCTCGATCGACCTCCAGGGCGAGCAGCCCGTCCAGGAGGATCGCCGACTCCTCGGCCCCCGTTCGGTTCAGCTCGCAGGCGAAGGCGGTCTCCGGATCGGCGAGGCGCCGCGACAGCTCGGCCAGCGCCGCGTACCGATCTGCAGAGGCCCGGGTCTGGGCCAGGGCGATCTCCAGCGCACGATCGAGGCGATCGAGGATTGGCGGGAGGGGCGCGAGGCGCGGCCGCGCCGAGAGCGCCATCAGCCTCCGCTCGAGCCTGGAGCGACGCGCCTGGGCGGCGGCGGCGAGCTCCGCCACGCGCCCTGCGAGATCGGGCGCGGTCGCCGTCTCCGCCAGATCCGCCAGCAACAGCTCGGTGTGCCGCTCCGCCCGCCACTCGAAGGAGAGTCCCTCCTTGAGCCTGTCGATCATCACCCGTCCCCCGCCCGCCAAAAAAGAAGGTTCCCCCTTCGAAGAGTTAGCAAGCCTCGGGCCGCGCCACAGCTCCCCGCGCCGCCTCGAACGAGGCCGATCGGCCGACCGGTGAAGGAAGTCTGCTTCCGCCGGTGGGCGCGGGCACGCCGAGACGTCCTTGACGCGTAGCCGGCAACCCCGGGCAAGCGTTGCCGCCGGGGGAGATCGCTGCCACCTTGCTGCCGCGGAGGGGAGATGCCGGAGGGGAGGCAGAGGACCATCGAGGAGCTCATGGGTGTGTTCGGCGCGCTCGCGCACGCCGCCGAGCAAGGCGCTTCGCGCGCCAGGCGGACGGCCGATCCCATCCTCCGGGCGCGGTGGCTCGCCATCGCCGCCGCCCGGGCCGAGCATCGGGAGCGGGTGGCGGCGCGGATCGCGGCCCTGCGAGGATCGCGGCCCATGCGACCGGGCGACACGGGCGAGCCGGGGGGAGAGCTCGCCCGCCTGCTCCGCGCCGACCTCGCCACCTCCCATGCGCTCGCCGCGAGGTGCAGGCGGGTGGCGAGGCTCACCACCGCGCTCGGGGACTCGGAGAGCGGCGCGCTCCTCGAGCGCCTGAGCGCCGAGGCGCTGGGCCACGCCGCCGAGCTCGCCAGGGCGCTCGCGCTGCACTACGCCCGGGAAGCCCGGGCGGCCGCCCAGTAGGCAGCCGGCTACCCGGCCGTGCCCCTCGTGTCAGGGAAACCTTGCGCAGCGCGGGGGCCCTCGATTATGGTGCGCGCCCCGCGGCCGAAACCGGCTGGCGGGGGCAACCCCATCGACGTTCCCCGAGCGGGAACCTCTCGGAGCTACTGATGAGCAAGATCCACGGCAAGGGCCTCCTCGGCGTCAAGATCGGCATGACCTCCATCTTCACGGAGACCGGCGATCAGATCCCCGTCACCGTCGTGCGCGCCGGTCCGAACACGGTCCTCGGCGTCAACGAGCTGCCCGCAGACGCAGGCGTCAACGTCCGCCTCGGCTTCGGCGAGAAGCGCGAGAAGCTCGTGAACAAGCCCGAGCTCGGCGTCTTCAAAAAGCTGAACGTCGCCCCCACCCGCTGGATCCGCGAGTTCCGCATGGAAGCCAAGGACGCGGAGGGCCTGGAGGTCGGCAAGGTCCTGGACGCCGGCGTCTTCCAGGTGGGCCAGTACGTGGACGTCACCGGCACCAGCAAGGGCAAGGGCTTCGCCGGCGTCATGAAGCGCCACAACATGGCCGGCCAGGGCGCCCGGGGCTCCCACGGTACCCATGAGTTCCACCGCCACGTCGGCGCCATCGGCCAGCGAAAGACCCCCGGCCGCGTGTTCCCCGGCAAGCGGATGCCCGGCCACATGGGCGTGGACCGGATCACCGTGCGCAACCTCCAGGTGATCGGCGTCGACGAGGAGCAGCACCTCCTCATGCTCAAGGGCGCCGTCCCCGGCCACAACGAGGGCATGCTCATCCTGCGCGCCGCCATCAAGGCACCGAAGATCTCCAAGGCCGAGGCCGCCAAGAAGCCGCTCAACCCGATGAAGATGTCGAAGGGCCGCGGCTAGGACGACACGTCCAGGACCGGTTCATCCGCGAGGCTGCGCTCCCGAGGGCGCGGCCTCGCGCCGTTTCGGGGACCGGGGGGAGCAGGGGTTGAAAGTCGCTGGCGGGTCGAACCGAGCCGCGCCTCACCCCGCGCACGACGCTTCGTAACGAGCTCTCCGCGGCCGCGTCACCCCACGCACGAAGCGATTTCGCGAGATCTCCACGGCCGCCGCCGCGGCCTCCGCGCGAATTCTGCGATACGCTGCGGATCGTGACGGCCACGCCCGGATCCGCGCCGCGCCTCGGAGCGCTCCTCCTCGCCGCGGCGTGCGCGATCGCAGGCTGCACCGCCTCGTCGCCTCCTTCCTTTCCCGTGGTGGGGGAGCCTTGCGATCCCGCCGGCACCGATCGCTGCCGCGAGTCGTTCTGCCTCCGCCTGGAGGAAGGCGGCGTCTGCAGCGTCTCCTGCGCGGACGACTTCGACTGCCCGGGGGGCCTCACCTGCCAGGTGGACGGGCGGCTCGAGGCCCTGGTGTGCAAGCCCGGCGTCCGCTGCACCACCGACGAGACCTGCCCCTCCGGGCATCGCTGCGACGAGGAGCGGGGGAGCTGTTACATCCCGGTGCAGCGCGGCCTCTGCGCCCCGTGCACCGCCGACTCCCAATGCCCGAGCGGCGGCACGTGCCTGCGGGCCAGGGGATCCGGCGAACGCTTCTGCACCGCGCCCTGCACCCCCGGCTGCCCCGACGGCTACAAGTGCCGCACGATCCCGCCCACGAAGGCCGGGGAAGAGGAGACGCGGCAATGCGTCCCGGAATCGGAGACCTGCTACGCGGGGCGGCCGCTCTGCGCGCCTTGCCGCGGTGACGCCGAGTGCTCCGATGGCACCGCCCGCTGCATCGAGAACCTGCTCACGGGCGAGCGTTTCTGCGGCACCGCCTGCTCGCCGTCCTGCGTCTGGAGCAACGTGGACCAGGATTGGATCGACTCGTCGACAGGCGCGCCATGCCGCAGCGGCTGTCCGCCGAACTTCACCTGCACCGGGCTCTCGGACTCGACGGGAGAGGCCTTCCAGTGCGTGCCCAACGCGCTCACCTGCTCGGGATGGTGCGAGGCCGGGGACGTCCGCTCCGATCTCGCGCAGTGCGGCCCGGGCGCCACGTGCCAGCAACACGAGTGCCGCCCCGCCGACGACGGCAGGGCCTGTGCGCCCTGCACCGACGACGATCGCTGCAACGTCGGCGGCCTCACCGGGAGCCTCTGTCTGGCGAACGTGGAGAGCGGCGAGAGGTTCTGCGCGCCGGCATGCACCGACCTCGCGGATTGCGCCTCGCGATGGGGCGCCGGCTTCGACTGCATGCTGGTCGAGGGCGAGAAAGTCTGCGTGCCGCTCCAGGCGACCTGCGAACGGGGCGCCGGCGGCCTCGGCAGCGACTGCACCGGCGGCGGTTCGATCGATTGCCTGTCCGGGATCTGCCTCCGCTACGGCGATCGCGGCCTCTGCTCGGCGCCATGCGAGGCGGACGTGGAGTGCGGGGACGCCCGCCAGCGGTGCTGCGCCGTGGTCCCCGGCGAATCGGGCGCGACCATCGACTGCGGCGTCCCGCGCGGACCGGCCGGCGGCGTCTGCACCCCGAGGGAAGGGGAGTTCGGGGATGACTGCGATCCGGGTCGCGCCCCATGCCAGGACGGCTTCTGTCTCGACATCGGGACGGCGCGCCTGTGCACCGCTTCCTGCGTGGACGACGCCTCCTGCGACGAGGCCTCGGGCACCTCCGGGGGCTTCGAGTGCCGGCTGGCCCGCGCAGTGGACGGCGCAGGCGTTCCGGGTGACTTCGTGAACGTCTGCTTCCCCGCGGGAGGCGGCGCCATCGGCTCCGACTGCACCTTCGGCCCGGCGGCTTGTGCCGATCGCCTCTGCATCAAGAAGGAGAGCGGCAACGTCTGCACGAGGGCCTGCGCCGGCCAGGAATGCCCGTCGGGCTGGCGCTGCGCCGACACCCGCACGGTCGACGACCGGGCGGTGCGGGTCTGCCTCCCCGATTGATCCGCGGTTCGACGTGCTCTCGTAGTGGTAGGTGCTTGAACCACCCGGGGGGACGTGGTACCAAAACCGACCTTCCCTGGCTGGCGGTGGTGCGAACAGCGCATCGCCCTTTGGATCCCGGAGTCGGCTCTGGCGCGGACCTCCCATGCTTCCATGCGATCGCACGCGCGACGCGCGGGCCTGGATAGTCTCCACGCCATGGGGCAGGGCGTCGCCGGCGCCCTGGTGCTGGGCCTCGCGGCCACCGGATGCGCCGACGACGGGAGCAGGCTGGGCGAAGCGCGGGAGCCCTTCCGAGTCGTATCGGGCGTCCCGGCGACGGAGCAGGCGCCCCCGCAGATCGAGCGGGCCCCACGCCAGGCCCGGCCGGACGACTTCCGGGCGGAGCGCTCCTCCCACTGCGACACCTTCCAGCAGCGGGTCTCCGGCAAGGTCGACGTACTCTTCGTGGTCCGGAGCTCCCCGTCGACGACGGAGACGATCGAGCGCCTCGCGGGCGGGATGGATGCGCTCTTCGGCGTCCTCGCCACCGCCACGCCGCCGGTCGACTTCCACCTCGGCATCACCACCTCCGACCCGGACCCCACGCTGGCGGGGAGTCCTCCTTACGTCGCGTGCCGCCCCGAGGACGGGGTCGTCTCTTGCGACGTGGGCGGCGGCACGATCGGGGACGCGATCGCCTGGTCGAGCGCCACCCTCTTCTCGCTCCCTACGGAGACCGGCCCCGACAAGGGGCTCCTCGCCGCCTCCCTGATCGCCACGCGCCCGGAGGCGACCGGCGGTTTCCTGCGCCAGGACGCGGAGCTGCGCGTGGTCTTCGTGACGGACGAGGACGACACGTCCTGCTTCCCGCTCGCGGGGCCCACGGCGACGGCGTGCACCTCCACCGGCGTGTGCCGCTGCGGCGACCTGCTCGACTTCGGAGCGACCCCGTACTTCGGTCGCCTCTTCGCGGGCGCCAAGGGGTTCGGCAACGGCGGCGCCGTCGCCGCCGACGCCATCATCGCCACCTCCGCCGATCCGCTCGAGCGGGAGGACGGGAGCGGATTCCCCTACGTGGGCTGCACCAGCGATCCGGCGGTGCCGTGCGGCGAGGGCGCCGACTGCGCGCTCCACGCGCCGCGGTACGCCGCCATCGCCGCTGCCACTGGTGGCAGGATCTTCGACTACTGCGGCGCCGACCTGGGGGCGTCGCTCAGGGAGATCGGCTGGGCCGCCTCGGGACTCTCCCGCGAGTTCCGGTTGAGTCGCGTGCCGATCGAGGCCACAATCGAAACGGTGGTAGTGCCAAACGATCTCGTTTCGTGCAACGATGCGTCCCCATGCTCCGACCCCGGAAAGATCTGCGTGCGAAAACGCTGCGCCGTCCCGATCGCGCCCGATCCTTCGGACGGGTGGGAGCACGAGCTGTGCTCGGGATCGGATGCCAGGAACGTGATCAGATTCAACGGTCGTTCGATCCCCGCCAAGCTCCAGACCGTCGAGGTCTGCTACGACGTGGACGTCGGATCCGAACTTTCACAGTGCCGGTGACAGGGCACGAGGCAAGGTAACAACTCTCCATGGAACGATTCCCGAACCGGAGCCCGATCTCCTTCCTGGCCGTCCTCCTCGCGTCCGTCACGATCGCGCCGACCGTCGCCGTCGCCGCCACCGACGACGGCGTGGTGGAGAGGGTCGTGGTCCGCAACCGTCAGTTCCGTACCGAGGGCGCCTTCGAGGTGAGTCCGATGGTCGGATTCTCGGTGACGAACCGGATGACCTCGACGACGAACTTCCAGCTCGGCCTGGGCTACAACTTCTCCGAGACCCTCGGCCTCGAGGCCCGGGGGAGCTACGCGCTCAGCAGCCTCACGTCGGTCGCCGACCAGGCGCGCGAGTCCCTCTACAAGTTCGAGCCGGAGAAGAGCGGCGCCGTCGACGAGTTCGAGGACCTGTGGCGGATCCAATGGTCGGCGCTCCTCATGCCGCGGTGGACGCCGATCTACGGCAAGCTGAACCTCGCCACCGAGCTCCCGGTCCACTTCCAGGCCTACCTGTCGGCGGGCGCGGGCGCGGTGGGGCTCACGCAGGAGACCGTCGTGTACTGCCAGAACAACTCGTCGCCCTCCGGCGGGGGCAGGCCGGACGGTTGCGGCGCCTACCTGCAGGAGGACAGGGTCACCTGGACCGGCGCCGTCGGCGGCGGCTTCCGCTTCTTCGTGAGCGAGATGTTCATGCTGCGGCTCGAGCTCTTCGACATGTTCCACCCCGACGAGCACCGCAAGGGGATCAACCGGCAGCGCGCCGAGGTCGAGGCGCCGGGCAGCACGCCGGAGCAGGGGACCGTCACGAGCGCGGGCCTCTCGAACACGCTCTTCTTCAACGTGGGCGCCTCCGTCGTCTTCTAACCTGCGAGCTTGCCAATCAAGATGAAGACCAATCTCAATCGCATCCTCGCCGGGCTCCTCGCCGCGGCGATCCCCCACCTCGCGTTGGCCCAGGACTCCGCGACCGGCGAGCTGCCTGCCGGGTTCGTCGAGGTCTCCGACAACGTCACCAGCCCGAACCTCCGCCTGCACACGGTGCAGAAGAAGGAGTACTCGGACTCCGGCACGCACGAGGTCGTCCTCTACCCGGGCATCGTGCAGCTCAACACCAAGTTCACGCAGCACGTGGGCTTCGGCGGCCAGTACGTCTACCACCTGCACGAGAACTTCGCGCTGCAGGCGATGGCACAGTACTTCTACGTGAACCAGCAGGTGGCGTTCGCCGACGAGCTGATCTCGACGGCGCGGGCGCAGGCCCAGGCCGCGACCAACCTCACCCTGCAGTGGGCCGCCACCGGCGGGTTCGAGGTGACGCCCATCTACGGGAAGTTCTCGTTCTACGAGGGCGCCATCGGCCACTTCAGCGTGGTGCTCTCCGGCGGCGCCGGAATCGGCGGCACCCGGATCCAGCTCACCGGGCAGGACGATCGCATCTTCGGCGACACGGGCAACAAGTTCGTCGGCCAGGTGGGCGCGGGCTTCCGGGTGCGGATCAACGACTCGTTCCTCGTCCGCCTCGAGTTCCGCGACCTCGTCTACACGGCCACCGTCGACTCCATCAACGGCTGCAGCCGTGAGGACATGGCGAACCTCGAGGCGAAGAGCGGCAGCTACGGAGGCGGCTGCAAGGCCGAGTCGTTCCGCGCCGCCGACGGAAGCCTGAACCAGTCGGGCCGCCTCGCCAAGGACATGCTCGACGACATGTCCTCCGACGTGCTCAACAACCTCGGCGTCTACGGCGGCGTTTCGTATTCCTTCTAAGCTTCGAGGATCGAGAACTCAGATGATGCTCAACGTTCGCAAGATCACGACCGGGATCCTCGCTGCGGCGCTCCTCGCCCCCGGGGCCGCCCTCGCGCAGGCCGACCTGACGCCGGCCATCCGCGCGTACAACGAGAACCGCTTCGACCAGGCCGCGGTCTACCTCTACGACTTCATCTCGCAGAGCGGCCAGGACGCCAACCGGGCCAAGGCCGACTTCTTCCTCGGCCAGACCGTGGAGAAGATGGGGCTCCTGCAGAGCGCGATCTTCTTCTACGCCGAGATCGTCAAGGCCGGGCCGTCCCACCCGTTCTACATCCCGGCGGTGGAGGGGCTCGTCGACGTCTCCGAGAAGCTCGAGGACGACCTCTTCATCCCGTCGCTCCTCAACAAGGAGTACAACGACGAGTTCCAGCGGCTGCGGCCCGACTACCTCCACAAGGTGAACTACCTGGTGGGCATGGTCTCCTACCGCAACTCGCAGCTGGAGGACGCCGAGGCCTTCCTGGCGGTGGTCCCGAAGGACAGCGCCTACTACGCGAGGGCCCGCTATCTCCTCGGCATCGTCGAGATCCAGAAGGGCCGCGCCGGCGGGACCGTCGAGTCGATCGACGACGGGTACCGCAAGGCGAACCTCTTCTTCGACGAGGTCCTCTCCCTCAAGTCGACCCTCGCCCTCCAGTACACGGATCTGCAGGATCTGCGCGACCTGTCGAAGCTCGGCCTCGCCCGTGACCACTACGGCCTCGGCAACTTCGGCGAGGCGGTCCGGTACTACGAGCAGGTGCCGCGGTTCTCGGCGTACTGGGATCAGGCGCTCTTCGAGAACGGCTGGGCCCGGTTCCAGAACGAGGACTTCGGCGGCGCCCTGGGCACGCTGCAGGCGCTCCACGCGCCCCAGTTCGCCGGCTCCTTCCAGCCGGAGTCGTGGATCCTCAAGTCGACGATCTACTACCACGCGTGCCTGTACGACGAGGCGAAGGAGACGCTCGCCACCTACGACGCCAGCTACCCGCAGATGGTGAAGCAGGTCCAGCCGCTCCTAGAGAGGGACGAGCAGTTCAGCTTCTACTACAAGCTCGTCAGCGAGCCCGCGCAGCGGGCCCGGGTGCCGCGCGCGGTCTACAACTACCTCGCGGCCAACAAGCGCATCCGCAGCTTCGGCAAGTACATCGGCTCCCTCGAGAGCGAGAAGGCCACGATCCAGTCGGTCCCGGCCTTCAGGAACTCGTCGCTGCGCAACGAGCTCACCACCATCGTCGACCAGCAGCGCAACATGCTGGAGAACGTGGCCGGCAAGTTCGTGAAGGGGCGCATCGCCGACGCGATGTCGGTGGTGAAGCACTACGAGAACCAGGCGAAGATCATCCGCTTCGAGACCTCCAAGGCGGAGAAGAAGCGGCTCGAATCCGGCGTGGACGTGCTGGGCGAGATGGCGCTGCAGAGCCTCGAGCGCCCGGTGATCCCCGCCGAGGACTGGGAGTACTGGAACTTCCAGGGTGAGTTCTGGATCGATGAGATCGGCTACTACCAGTTCACCCTGAAGTCCGGCTGCGCCGCTCCCAAGGACGAGTGATCAAGCGGGGCCGGGCCCCCAGTGCCCGGCCTCCTCAACGGCATCCGCAGAGAATCCCAAGGGCGAGGGCGCGAACGATTGCGCCCGTCCTCGGAGGAATCAGATGAAGGCATTGTTCCGTTTGCTGGCGATCGCCGCCGGCGCCTCCACCATGGCAGGTCCGCTGCTGGTCGCCGCCGCCCCCGCTGCGAAGGGGAAGGAGGCCGCCAAGGGCGCATCCAAGGAGAAGGCGCCCGCGAAGGCAGGGGCCGAAGCCGAGAAGGCGGAGGGGCCGATCGCTCCCGCGGCCTTCTCCGCCGGTGTCGAGCTCGAGGAGAGCAAGCGCACCGACGAGGCGGATCGCAAGCGCGACGAGGCGATCGCCGAGCTCAAGGACATCATCCGGACCATCGATCCGGGCGACCAGCGCAGCGAGCTGCTCTTCCAGCTCGCCGAGCTCTGGATCGAGAAGTCCAAGTTCGTCTACTTCCGCGAGTTCGCGGCCCACGACGAGCGCTACCGGACCTGGCTCGAGTGCGTGAACACCGAGGGACAGTCCTCGTGCTCCGCGGAGCCCAAGCTCGACAACCACCAGTCGGAGCTGTACCGGACCGAGGCCCTGCGCCTGTACGAGCAGATCCTCAAGGACTCGCCCACCTATCCCCGCAAGGACGAGGTCCTCTTCGCGCTGGCGACGAACCTCTACGAGAAGGGCGAGAAGGGAGCCGCGATCGATCGCCACCGCGACCTGGTCACCCAGTACCCGCGGTCCCGCTTCGTCGGCGACTCCTACATCGCGATGGGCGAGCACTACTTCGCCGCCAACGAGCTGGGCAAGGCGACCTCCGCCTACTCGAAGGCCCTCGAGGCCTCCGCGACCGAGCCCCGCATCTACAACTTCGCGCTCTACAAGCTGGGGTGGTGCGCCTACAACGGCGGCGACTACGAGGACGCCCTCAAGAAGTTCCAGGACGTCGTCGATCGCTCCGAGGCGGGGCGGACCAAGAACGAGGTCGCTCTCAAGGGCGAGGCCCTTCGGGACATGGTGATGACCTGGCAGGCGCTGGGCGCCGTCCAGGAGGCCAACGCCTACTACAAGAAGAAGACCTCGAAGGCCGGCGCGCGCCGCTACTTCGCCATGCTGGCGAACAAGTACTTCGCCGATGGCGTGCACGACCACGCGATCGAGGCCTTCCGCCTCCTGATCGACGAGGAGCCCCTCGAGGAGCGCAACCCCGAGTACCAGTCGAACATCGTCCGCGCCTTCGAAGGCCTGCGGCAGCGCGACAGGGTGCTCGCCGAGATGCGGGTCCTCGTGACCAACTACAAGCCGGGCTCCGCCTGGTCGGTGGCGAACAAGGACAACGCCCGGGCGCTCCGCAGCGCCTACGAGCTGTCCGAGGGCGCCATGCGCGAGCTGGTGACGGACTACCACCAGGAGGCGCAGAAGACCAAGGAGGTCAAGACCTACCGCCTGGCCGCCGAGATCTACAAGGAGTACCTCGACTCCTTCGCCGACAGCGAGAGCGCCTACAACCTGCGTTTCTACTACGCCGAGATCCTCTGGACCCTCGAGGAGTGGGAGAAGGCCGCCGAGCAGTACGAGGCCACCTACGAGAAGGACGCCGAGGGCAGCTACTCCAAGACTGCCGCCTACAACGCGCTCCTCGCCTACGAGAAGCTCATCGCCATCGACAAGGGCGAGCTCGAGCGCGCCCAGCTCCGCGACGACCAGAAGGTCGACGAGAAGAAGGGGAAGGGCCGGGCCGAGAAGGCGAAGCGGATCCAGGTCGTCCAGGTGGACAAGAACGTGAAGGAGGAGGTCATCCCCAAGTGGGAGGCGAAGATGATCGAGGCGTGCGACCGCTACGCCCTCATCGCCGCCGCCGATCCCCGCCTCGCGAACGACGAGATCAACGTCCGCTACAAGTCGGCGTTCATCTTCTACGACCGGAAGCACTTCACCGAGGCCGCCAACCGCTTCGGCGACATCATCCTGAAGTGGCCGGACGACGCCCAGGCGCGCAAGGCCGCCGACCTCTCGCTGAACATCCTCGAGGTCAAGGAGGAGTGGTCCGACCTCGCCCGCCTCTCGCGTGCGTTCTACGCGAACAAGAAGCTGGCGAAGCCCGGCGAGAAGTGGACGCAGGAGCTCGCCAAGATCATGGAGGGCGCCCAGTACAAGTACGTCGACCTCGTGGTGCTCCAGAAGGAGAAGCGCGACGAGGACGCCGCCACCATGTTCCGCGACTTCGTGACCGAGTTCCCGAAGTCGGACTACGCGGCCCAGGCGCTGCTCTACTCGATGGAGATCTACACCAAGGCCAACAAGCTCGATCAGGGCATGGTGGTCGCGGAGAAGATCCTCGCCGATTACCCGACCAGCAACCACCGCCCGACGGCGGTGTGGTCGCTGGCCAAGTTCAACGAGCAGACCGCGGACTTCGACAAGGCCTCGGCCTACTTCCTCCAGTACGTGCGCGAGTGGGAGGAGAAGGTCGGACTGCGCGCGGATCCCAAGGCCGATCCCAAGAAGAAGGTCGCCCTCAAGAAGCCCGCAGACGTGATCAAGGCGAACTCCGCGGACGCCGCCAAGGCATCCGACGCCCTCTTCAACGCCGCCCTCTGGACCGAGGGGCGGGGCGACTTCGACGAGGCCATATCCCTCTTCCGCGAGTACGTGGAGAAGTACGGCACCGTGCCGAACGCGGAGCCCTCGGCGAAGATCGCCTTCCACATCGCGGACATCTACAACCTCCAGCGCGACTGGCCGAAGGCCGAGAAGGCCTACGAGGACTTCATCAAGTCCTACGAGAAGCGCGCGTCCGCCGGCGAGATCTTCTACGCCCGGTACAAGCGGGCCCGGGCCCTCGAGCAGCTGAAGCGCAAGGACGAGGCGATGAAGCTCCTCGACCTCTGCGCGAAGGAGTTCCCGAAGATGTCGGCCGACGATCGCGGCAAGGCCGACTACCGCGACGCCTACGCCTACTCGCAGTTCATGATGATGGAGGCGAAGTGGAAGGCCTACACGGCGATCAAGTTCAACAACGTCCGCAACCTGAAGAAGGACCTGGCCGAGAAGATGAAGGCCACCCCGATCCTCGAAGCGGATTACACGGCGGTCCTCGCCATCGGCTCCGGCGACTGGGGCATCGCGGCCCTGACCCGCATCGGCATGATGTACCAGGACTTCGCACGCAACTTCGTGGAGTCGCCGGATCCGCCGGGCCTCGACTTCGAGCAGCTCGACATGTACCGGAGCGAGCTCGAGAACCGCGCCTTCCCGCTGGAGGAGAAGGCGATCGAGGCCTACGAGAAGGCGCTCGACAAGGCCTACGAGCTCGGCATCTACAACGAGTACACGCTCGCTGCCCAGGAAGCGCTCAACCGGTTCAAGCCGGGCGAGTACGGCGAGATTCGCCAGGTCGGCTACACGGGGTCCGAGTTCTTCTCCCGGGCTCCCGCGGCGCTGACGGCCGACGCCACCTTCGGTTCGGCGATGCCCGCCGTGAAGCCGGCGGCCGCTCCCGCCGACGCGCCGGAGACGGACGACGCCTCCGAGGAGGCCGCCCCGAAGACCGAGCCGGCGCCCGCCAAGAAGAAGGGTGTCCTGATCCTGGACAAGGCCGCGGCGAAGTAAGGACCGCTCTCACTCGAAAGGCGGGCGAAAGGAGATCCTTCGCCCGCCCCCGGGATGGAAATGTTCAATCGCAAGATCCTGATCGTCACCACGTCCGCAGCGCTCTTCTCGGCCTGCGCCAGCGCCCCCGCTCCGCGCCCCGAGGCCACCCAGGAGGTCCAGGTCCGGGAAGAGACCGCCGAGGAGCTCTTCGTCAAGGGCGCGGAGGCCATGAAGGCCGAGGACTGGGAGGCCGCGAAGGCCGCCTTCTCCAAGGCGGTGGAGCGCGACCCGTCGCTCGCCAACGCCCACTTCGACCTTGGCATCATCGCCGAGAAGCAGGGCGATCTCGCCGGCGCCGAAGCGGCGTACAAGGCGGCACTCGGCGCCGACCCCGCCCACCGGGGCGCGCTCCTCAACATCGGCCAGGTGCTCCGGCTCCGCGGCGCGTTCGGCGAGGCCGTCGTGCTGTACGAGAAGGCGCTCGAGGGCAACGAGTTCGACGTCGACTACCTGAACAACCTCGCGGTGCTCTACCGCCTCGAGAAGCGGTACGACGACGCGGTGTCCACGCTGCGCAAGCTCCTGTCGCGCACGCCGAAGAACCCCGAGGCCTACAAGAACCTCGGCCTCGTCTACATGGACCAGGGCAACCACCGGCTGGCGGAGTTCGTCCTGGCCGAGGCGCGGCGCCTGGACGACAAGGACGCGGGCGTCTTCAACAACCTCGGCCTCATCGCCCTCAACAACGGCGAGCGGCGCCAGGCCCTGGGCCTCTTCTCCAAGGCGGTGGAGCTCGACCCGAACTGCTACTCGTGCCGCATGAACGTCGGCGCCGTGGCGCTGGCCTTCCGCGACTACCAGGCCGCCCACACGATGTTCGCGAAGGCGAGCGAGATCGAGCCGAACGCCTTCCAGGCCCACCTCCAGGACGGCTTCGCCCTCCAGGGCAGCAAGCAGAACAAGGAGGCCGCCGCCGCCTTCGAGCGTGTGCTCAAGCTCCGCCAGGGTCAGCCGGACGCGCTGTTCGGCCTCGCCGAGCTCTACTACGGCCCCCTCGCCGATCTCGACCGGTCCAAGGAGCTGTACACGCAGTACCTCGCCACCGGCGACGCCGCGAAGAGCGAGCAGGCGCAGCAGCGGCTCCAGATGATCGACATGAAGATCCAGATGGGTCAGCAGGCCGCCCAGCACGAGGAGGAGGAGAAGCCCGCGATGCGCAAGTCCTCCGGCGGCAGCACCGACCTGGACGACATGGACTTCATCCCCGAGTCCGACGACGCCGAGCTCGACGCCGCAGATGGCGACGAGGCGCCGGCGGCCGACGAGGGCGGCGCGGCGCCGGCGGCCGACGAGCCGGCCGGCGACGCCGCGGAGTCCGCTCCCGAAGGGGAAGAGGCACAGTAGGACAATTCACTGCGCCGTTGTGTGATTTGCGCCCCGGCGGGGGTTGGCAGCAAGGGTAGGGGCAGGTAGACTGCCGGAGACGCTTGGCCTTCGAATCGTCAGAGGAGAGGGCAGGAAAAACAATGGAGATCCCCGGGCAGCGAGGGGATCGACCAAGAGATGGGACGAGCGGGCAGCGAAGCCGTCCCGAGTTGGAGGTGCGAGATGGTGAAGGTTCTGGTCGCGACGGTGCTGGGCGTCGGGCTGATCGGGGCGAGCGCGACGGCGCATGCCCAGGATCGCGTCATCCAGGAGGCTGACAAGGTGGTCTACAAGAAGACCACGGTGGTCGACTTCAACGACGTCACCCTCGAAGGCGAGCTCACCAAGCCGGAAGGTTCGTACATGATGAACCGGGCCCGGTCGAACTTCCAGTCGCTGATCCAGCTGCGCGGAGACTTCCTCCCCGAGCTGCAGAAGAGCGTGGACAACCTCTAGTCGCATGAACCGGGGCCGACGCTCCGGGCGCGCGTTTCGACTCGTTTGGAAGACCGCTGCGGCGGACGAAGGTAGACCGCGCCCCCGGTGAGGGCGCGAAGGGAGCAACCATGGCAGCGGAAAATGCAACTCGCGCAAGCTCCAAGTCGGGCCGGGACACCCTGTTCGGCGGCATGCGCGGGCGCAACGCGTCTTCGCTCTTCTATGAAGAGCTGCCTGCAGAGCAGAAGCCCACCTCGAAGGAGAGGGCCCTCGACGTCGCCATGATCTGGGGCGACACCATCATCGAGGCCGGCCAGTTCCAGAGCGGGGAGATCACCGTCGGCAGCGCCGATGGCAACGTCTTCAAGGTCTACCTCGAGAACGTCGACAAGCACGTCCTCGCCAAGATCGAGGGCGACAAGGCCGTCCTCTCCGCCCCCGCGGGTGGCGAGATCGTGATCCGCCGTGGCGGCCGCGACGAGCGCGCCGGTGCGTCGGCGACGATCGGATTCGAGGAGCGCGCCCGCATCCGCATGGGCTCGGTGGAGTTCGTCGCCCGCTTCATGAAGCCCGACGAGAAGACCAAGTCCGGCTTCTTCGAGGGCATGGACCTCTACTTCACCAAGATCCTCTCGATCGCGGTGATGGTCCACATCGTCCTGCTCGCGGCGCTGATGATCACGCCGATCTCCAACGAGCTCCTGGCCGAGGACCTCTTCAAGAACAACGCGCGCATCTCCCAGATCCTCCTGCATCCCCCCGAGCCCCCGAAGCCCCAGCTCGATCTCTCCGGCATCAAGGAGGGCGAGAAGCCGAAGGACGACGAGGGCAAGTTCGGCAAGAAGGAGGAGCAGAAGAAGGAGGCCGATCCCTCCAAGAAGGGCGCGCCCAAGGTCGACGCCAACAAGCGCGAGGAGGATCGCAAGAAGGTCCTCGCCTCGGGCCTCCTCGGCGCCCTGGGCTCCGACAGCGACGCGGCTTCGAACATCTTCGGGCCCGGCGGCATCGGCACCGGCATCAACAACGCTCTCGGCGGGCTGCAGGCCGGCGCGGGAATGGGTGACGCCCACGGCGTCGGCGGCCTCGGCTCCCGCGGCACCGGCCCCGGCGGCGGCGGCACCGGCCTCGGCCTCGGCGGCCTCGGCACCAAGGGCGGCGGCCGCGGTCGCGGCGGCATGGGCAACATCGACCTGGGCGGCCGCGGCAAGGGCACGACCCGGATCATCCCCGGCAGGACCACGGTGGTCGGCGGCCTCTCCAAGGAGGTGATCGCCGACGTCATCCGCAGGCACTGGAACGAGATCAAGTACTGCTACGAGAGGGAGCTTCAGAAGGATCCCAACCTCCAGGGCAAGGTCGAGGTCGCGTTCACCATCGACGCCACCGGCTCCGTCTCCGAGGCGGCCGCGTCGCAGGACACCGTCGGCAGCAACGGCGCCGTGGGCAAGTGCATGGTCCAGCGCGTCCGCCGCTGGAAGTTCCCCGAGCCCAAGGGCGGCGGCCAAGTGATGGTGAACTATCCCTGGGTGTTCCGCGCGGCTGGCGCCGACGAATGACGTTCATTCGGGCGGTCGCTCGCACTGGACGCGACCGCCCACTTTCCTCCCAAGGCACGACTCGACCCATGAAGCTACTCCGGCCTCTCCTCTCCGTCGGTCTCGCGCTCGCGTTCCTCGCGCCCGCAGTGGCCCAGGCCTCGACCCCCCTCGCCGGCGTCCCCACGCAGATCCGCCGGGGTTTCTTCACCGAGATGGACCTCGGCACCTTCTTCACCACGGGTGGGGATCCGGGTGTCTCCAACGCGCAGGTCTACGTGCAGCTCGGCCTCGGGTACGACGTCCTCACGATCGACGATCACTTCCTCGCGGTCGGCGCGGGCTTCTCCCTGGGCACGTCGGCAGGGTCCTGCTTCGGAACCACCCAGCCCCCTGCCGGCACCTCCGCAGACAGCACCGCGACCTGCTTCAACGCGGCGACGGGCGATGCGCTCTCGGCCAACTGGACCGCCCAGACCTTCGAAGGGACTGTCCTGTACGGCTACCAGGTCGTGCCGCGGCTGATGGTCACCGCGCGCGCCCTCGGCGGCGTGGGCTTCATCGAGCCGATGGCGTTCGCCGACACGACGAATCCCGTTCCTCTCCTCGGCGGCGGCATCGGCCTTGAGTACGCCACCCAGTTCGATCACTTCTCGCTCGGCCTCGACGCCGCGATGAAGTACTTCCTGGGGCCGAACGTCTCCGGCTTCGCGATCGCGCCGCGCGTGAAGTACACGTTCTGATCGTTCGCGAAATCCCCGCGTGACCAACGATGCCTCGGCGCCCAACCGCCGGGGCATCGTCGTCTCGGGAGCAAGGGGCCTTCGCCGGAGCGCAAATGAGCACCATGTTGGCCAGCAACTCGCCGGGCGTCTACGAGTCGGCGACGCCGATGATGCGCCAGTACCTCGACATCAAGGCGCAGGTGCCGGACGCGGTCCTCTTCTTCCGGCTCGGGGACTTCTACGAGATGTTCTACGAGGACGCGGTCACCGCCGCGCAGGTCCTCGAGATCTCGCTCACGTCCCGCTCCAAGGCGGGCGACGAGCGGGTGCCCATGTGCGGCTTCCCGCACCACGCCGCCCGAGGCTACGTCGCCAAGATGATCGCCCAGGGCTACAAGGTCGCCATCTGCGACCAGCTCGAGGTCCCCGGCAAGAACGGCAAGGCGATCATCAAGCGGGAGATCACCCGCGTGGTCACGCCGGGCATGGTGCTGGACGACGAGATCCTCGACGCCAGGGCCGACAACTTCCTCGCCGCCGTCTCGGTCTCGGAAGGGGCCTTCGGCCTCGCCCTCCTCGACGCGTCCACCGGCGAGTTCCGCGCCGCCCAGTTCGCCTCGGCCGATGGGCTCCTCGCCGAGCTCGGCAGGGCAGCCCCGCGGGAGGTGATCCTTCCGCCCTCGAGCGGCCTCCTCGCAGAGGTCCGCACCCGAGGCGCCGGGGCGCTGGTGCAGGAGCACGGGGATCCCACGTTCTTCGATCCCAAGCGGGCGACGTCGCGCCTCTGCGGCCAACTCCGTGTCCTCAGCCTCGACGGCTTCGGTCTCTCGCCGCTCCCCGCCGCCACCGCCGCCGCCGGCGCGGCGCTGGCGTATCTCTCCGAGACCCAGCGCTCCGGTGAGGCGCTCCACGTCGATCGCGTGCAGGTCTTCCATCCCGAGGGCCACGTCGTCCTCGACGAGACCACCCGCGCGAACCTCGAGCTGGTGCGAACCCTCCAGGGCGGCAGGAAGAAGGGGTCGCTGCTTGGGCTCGTCGACAAGACCGCCACCGCCATGGGCGGGAGGACGCTGCACCGATGGATCGCGTGGCCGCTCCTCGACCTCGACGAGATTCGAAGGCGCCACGACGCCGTCGAGGAGCTGGTGGGTCGCGGGGTGCTGCGGGAGGATCTCGGGTCGACCTTGCGCGAGATCGGCGACCTGGAGCGGCTCCTCGGCAGGCTCTCCCTCGGGGCGGGCACGGCCCGTGACTGCCGGCTCCTCGCCACCTCGCTCTCCAGGCTCGCCTCCCTCCGGGAGCTCCTCGCCGACTGCCGATCGCCGCTGCTGCGCGACCGCATCGCCGAGCTCGAGGGCCACGACGATCTGGCAGCCGATCTCGATCGCGCGATCGTCGACGAGCCTCCCGCCAACATCCGTGAGGGCGGGATGTTCCGCCAGGGCTGGGACGCCGAGCTCGACGAGCTCCTCGAGCTGTCGGCGAGCGGCAAGGCCGTCCTCGCCCGCCTCGAGGCGCAGGAGCGCGAGCGCACCGGCATCTCGTCGCTGAAGATCCGGTACAACCGGGTCTTCGGCTACTACCTGGAGGTCACCAAGGCGAACCTCCACCTCGTCCCCTCGAACTACGCGCGCAAGCAGACCACGGCCAACGCCGAGCGGTTCACCACGGACGAGCTGCAGACCTACGAGGAAAAGGTCGTCACCGCCGACGAGCGCAAGGTGGAGCGCGAGGCGGTGCTCTTCGAGGAGCTGCGGGCGAGGATCCTCTCCCGGGCCGCCGGCATCAAGTCGGCAGCGGCGGCGGTGTCGGTGGTGGACGCGCTGCTCTCGTTCGCGAGGGTCGCGGCGGAGCTCGGCTACTGCCGGCCTGAGGTGGACGACGGCGATCGCATCGAGATCTCCGAGGGCCGGCACCCGGTGGTGGAGCGGGCGATCCAGGGCGACGCCTTCGTCCCCAACGACGTCTTCCTCGATCGGCAGAGCCACCAGGTGGTGGTGATCACCGGTCCCAACATGGCCGGCAAGAGCACGGTGCTGCGCCAGACCGCCCTCATCGCGCTCCTGGCACAGGCCGGCTCCTTCGTACCGGCTCGGGCCGCGCGCATCGGCGCGGTGGATCGGATCTTCTGCAGGGTCGGCGCCTCCGACAACCTCGCCCGGGGCCAGTCGACGTTCATGGTCGAGATGGTGGAGACCGCCGCGATCCTCCATGGCGCCACCGCGCGATCCCTCGTCGTCCTCGACGAGATCGGCAGGGGCACCTCGACCTTCGACGGCCTGTCGATCGCGTGGGCCGTCGCCGAGCACCTCCACGACCGGGTGGGGGCGCGCACGCTCTTCGCCACGCATTACCACGAGCTGGTGGAGCTGGCGCGGGAGCGCCCCCGGGTGAAGAACGCCACCATCGCGGTGACCGAGCAGCAGGGGCGGGTGATCTTCCTCCGCAAGCTGGTGGAAGGAGGCGCGTCCCGCTCGTACGGGATCGAGGTCGCCAGGCTCGCCGGCGTGCCGCCGGAGGTGCTGTCCCGCGCCAGGGAGATCCTCGCCAACCTCGAGAAGAACGAGCTCGATCCCGAGGGGAGGGCGGTCTTCGCCAAGGAGGGGCGAGGGCGCCGGGCGCCCGCGGTGGATCAGCTCGGCCTCTTCGACAGGCCGCAGGCGTCGCCGCCGCCGGAGCAGGCGAAGGTGGCCGCGAGGCTCCGGGAGATCGACCCCGATCGCACCACGCCCATCGAGGCGCTGTCGCTCCTCGCCGAGCTGCGCGGGATCCTCGGCGCCTGAGCGCAGCCGACGGGCCACGTCGTTCGAGCGCGCCGCCCTTCGCCGAGCCGCAGCGGAGCCGCCGAGCCGGACCCTTATCCACAGCCGTGAAATTGCCGCCCGGAAATGCGGTGTGGTTGGGTGGAGCACCTTGGGTCCGTTCGTCCGCCAGCTCGGTCTGCTCGCCGCCGTCGCGATCTTCGCGATGCCGGCGCACGCGTCGCCGCCCGTCGGCCCCGACGCCGAGTACGACCAGGTCCGCGCCGACTTCCGGGCGTTGATGCAGGACGCCAAGCGTAACAAGCTGCGTCACCACTGGAACCCCGTGATCGCGCGGCTCTCGAAGAGCACGACCGCCCTTCCGAAGGGCCAGCGCCAATGCGAGGCCTGGTTCAACCTCGGCTGGGCGTGGCAGGAGGTCGCCGCGGTCTCCTTCCTCCAGGACGATCGCGACCAGGGGGCGCGGGCCTTCCGCGCGCTCGCCGATCGCTGCCCTGCGTCGAGCCTCGCCGACGACGGCCTCTACAGCGCGGCCTCGCTCACGGCCCGCGCCGATCCCCAGGGGGCCCGGCGCGATCTCGAGCGGCTCCTGTCGAAGTACCCGAAGGGCGACATGGCGCCGCGAGCCCGCGAGCTCCTCGCGACGCTCCCTCCTGCGCCACGGAAGGCTCCGCCCGCCGTCGCCGTCGCCGCCGCGCCCAAGAAGGCGCCGGCGCCGACCGCTCCTCCCCCACCGACCAAGGAGAAGGCCGCGGCCGATGCGCCGGCTGAGAAGCCGGCTGCCGTCGCTGCCACGCCCGCGGAGAAGCCGACTGCCGACAAGGACGCACGGGCGGAAGAACCCGCTGCCACCGCTGTAGCGCCCGCAGCCGTCGCCGCCACTCCGGCGGCCGGGTCGGGCGCGCCGGTCCCGGGAGCCAGCCTCCCGTCCGCCGCCGACATCCTCGCCGCCCTCGACGCCACCGGCGCCGACGCCCACCGGGCGGAGGACGTCGCCTTGGCCGAAGATCTTGCGGCCGATCGCCGGGCCGCCGCAGCAGCGTCGCCTCCCTTGGAGGGGGACGCCGCGAAGGGCCCGGCCGCGCCGGATCCCGACCGCGTCCACGCCCTCGAAGGCGCGGTGGGCAAGGAGATCCCCCTCTCCCTCGTCGCCGGTCTCAAGGTGAAGCGCGTGGTGATCGACGCCGGACACGGCGGCAAGGACACCGGCGCCATCGGCAAGAAGGGCCAGAAGGAGAAGGACCTCACCCTCGCCATCGCCCGAAAGCTGCGCACCCGCCTCACGGTGATGGGCCTCGAGGTGATCCTCACCCGCGACTCCGACGTCTTCCTCTCCCTCGAGGAGCGCACCCGGATCGCCAACGACAAGCGGGCCGATCTCTTCATCTCCATCCACGTGAACGCGGCCCGCAACCAGAAGGCCCACGGGATCGAGACCTACACGCTCAACCTCAACTCCGATCGCTACGCGATGCGCCTCGCCGCCCGCGAGAACGCCACGTCGACCCGGAGCATCGGCGATCTCGATCTCATCCTTGCCGACCTCGCCACCAAGGCGAACACCGACGACTCCGTCCGCCTCGCTCGCCACGCCCAGGGGCAGATGATCTCGCACCTGCGCGCCAAGCATGGCGACGCCGTGAGGGATCTCGGCGTCAAGCAGGCGCTCTTCTTCGTGCTGGTGGGAGCCAAGATGCCCGCCATGCTGGTGGAGACCGGCTTCATCTCGCATCCGGAGGAGGCCCGGCGCCTCACGACGGCCTCCTACCAGGACGAGATCGCGCGCAGCCTCGCCGACGGCGTCCGCCGCTTCATCGAGGAGCGTGACGCCATCGCCCGCGGCGACGCCCCCTCCGCCACCAGCGTGTTCTGAAGAGCGAGGGTCTCGAACCTCCTGCCCCGCAGGCTTGCCCGTCTGCGCGCCGGCAGCAGTCCGCTGCACGGTGGCCGGTCGAGGAGTATCCTGCGCCGATGCCTCCCTCCCTCCAGGCGCTCATGGAGACCCCGCTCACGCTGGGCGCGCCTCCGGAGCGGGCTGCCTCGCTGCGCGCCTTCCTCCAGGAGGGTCGCGTTCGCCTTCGCGCCGCCCACGACGAAGGCGCGCCCGGGCGAACGGTCGTGCGGGCGTGGTCCCGCCTCGTGGCCAAAGGGGTGGTCGCGCTCTTCGACGCCGCGCACCAGGACGCCGGGGGCCCACCCGGCGTGGCGCTCGCCGGCGTCGGCGGCTTCGGCAGGCTCGACCTGGCGCCGTTCTCCGACGTGGATCTCCTCCTCGTCCACGATCCTTCGGAGAAGGAGGACGTGCAGCGGATCGCCGACCCCTTCTTCACGACGCTCTGGGACGCGAAGCTCGAGGTGGGCGCCTCCGTGCGCACGCCCGAGGAGTGCGCCGAGGCCGCCGCCGCGGATCACACCATCCGAACCGCGCTCCTCGACTGCAGGTATCTGGCGGGCGATCGCGAGGTCTACCAGGCCCTCGAGAACAAGGTGCTGCGGCACCTGGGCGAAGCGCAGGTGGACGAGCTGGTCGCCGCGAAGGTCGAGGAGATGCGCAAGCGCCGGGAGCGCTTCGGCGGCTCGGTGCACCTGCTCGAGCCCAACGTGAAGCAGTCCCCCGGCGGCCTGCGCGATCTGCAGGCGGCGCTCTGGATGGCCCGCGCCCGGTTCAAGGCGGCCGGCCTCTCCGACCTCCTGTCGCGCGGCATCCTCCCGGGCCGCGAGGTGGGGGAGCTCTCCAAGGCGAGGGACTTTCTGTGGCGACTCCGCAACCAGCTCCACCACCTGGCGGGCCGCAAGGAGGATCACCTCACCTTCCATCACCAGGAGCAGGTGGCGGCCGCCCTGGGCTACCGCGATCGAGAGGGCGAGGGCCTGGCCGTCGAGCAGTTCATGCGGGACTACTACCTCGCCGCCTCCCGCCTGCGCAGGCTCGCCGACGAGCTGGCGGAGCGCTGCGGGCCGGCGCGGCTGGCGTCGGGGCCTCCCGAGACGTGGCAGGTGGCGCCCGGCCTGGACGCGTGGGACGGCAGGCTCACCTTGGAGAGCAGGGAGGCGCTGCGCCGCGATCCCTCGCTCTTCGTGCGGCTCTTCACCACTGCCGAGCGCATGGGCGTCGAGGTCTATGGCTACGCCCGGGATCTGGTCCGCGACGAGGCGGCGCAGCTCGATCCGGCGGTCCGCTCCGATCCCGCCGTGTGCGCGGCGCTGGTCGAGGCCCTCGCGAAGCCGGGCAAGGCGGAGTGGCTGCGTGCCATGCACCGGGAGGGCGTGCTCGGCGCCCTCGTGCCGGAGTTCGGCCGCATCACCGCCAAGCACCAGCACGACGTGTATCACGTATACACGGTGGACACCCACAGCATCATGGCGGTCCAGAAGCTCGCGAGCCTGCTCGCCGGCGAGCTCATCGAGGAGGAGCCCGAGCTCTCCCTCGCCGGCCGGGAGATCTCGCGGCCGCTGGGGCTCGTGCTCGGCGTGCTCTTCCACGACGCCGGAAAGGGCCTCGGCGGCGATCACAGCGTCAAGGGCGCCGAGTTGGTGCGGTCCGTATGCGCGCGGCTCGGCGTCTCCGAGCGGGACGCGGCGAACGCCGAGTTCCTGGTGCGCGAGCACCTGGTCATGAGCCACGTCTCCCAGCGGCGGGATCTCTCCGACCCCGATCTCGTCGAGGAGTTCGCGAGGCGCGTGGGCGATCGCGAGCGCCTCGACATGCTGTACGTGCTCACCTTCGTCGACGTCTCGAGCGTCGGGCCGGGGACCTGGACGACCTGGAAGGGAAAGCTCCTCGGCGAGCTCCACCAGAAGGCCGCGGCGGTACTGGAAGGGCGGGCCACCGAGGAAGGCGAGCGCTCGGCGCATCGGGAGGCGCTGCTCGGCCGCAGCGTGCCGGCGGAGAGGGCCGACGCCTTCCTCGCCCGGATGCCGAGGCGCTATCTCTCCTTCGCCGATCCCCGGGACGCGCTTCGATCGATGCGGGTGCTGGAGATGGCGCGGACCCGTCCGCTCGCCACCGCCGTGCGCGATCTCGAGGACGCCACCGTCCTCACCCTCGCCGCGAAGGATCGCCAGGGCCTCCTCGCGGATCTGGCCGGCGTGCTCGCGGCCCATCGCATCGACGTACTCAGGGCCGACGTGTTCTCCACCACCGACGGCATGGCGCTCGACGTCTTCTCGCTGCGCGGCCCCAGGGGCGGCAGAGTGGAGCGGGGGCGGTGGCGGGGCGCTCGCCGCGATCTGCTGCGGGTCCTCGAGGGAGAGGTGGACGCGGAGGCGCTGGTGGCGAAGATGCTGCGGCCCTCCGGTCTCCCGCCGCGCCACGTTCCCCCGGTGCGGACCAAGGTCAAGGTCGACAACCGCGCCGCTCGCGACTTCACCGTGATCGACGTCTTCGCCACCGACCGCCGCGGCCTCCTGCGCGCGATCACCGCGGCGCTCCGCCAGGGCGGCCTCTCCATCTCGGTGGCCCGCATCGCCACCGAGGGCAACCGGGCGATCGACTCGTTCTACGTGAACGACGCCGAGGGCAGGAAGCTCACCGATCCGTCCCGCCTCGCCGCGATCGAGGCGCTGGTGCTCGGCGCCGTCGAGGCAAGCCCGGGCACCTGAGCGCCACTTGGCATACGCGGTTCGACGCGCCCTGCGGCGGCGTCCCAGGGGCCTTCCCGATCACGTCGCCGAAGCCGTCGCGAGGGCCGCCAGGAGGGCCCGGCGAGGGCGTCCGGGGCGTTCTCCCACGGGGGGCGTGTGGAGGGCTTGCACGCCACCAGGGGAGATGCCGAACGTATGTCTCGAAGCGGCGCACGGGGGGACGGAAGAACGTGCACGCCGCAGCCGCCACGGGCGGGCAGGAGGGGCGAGGTTGGTCCGGTTCGGGGTCATCACCGCGTACGAGCAGGAGGACGCGAGCTCTCGTAGCCTCCTCGACGCCTGTGAGCGGCACGGGGAGACCGTCGCCGTGGATCCCGCCGATCTGCGCGTGGAGGTGGCGGCCGGCCGCATCGCGGTGAGCGTGGGCACGCGGCCCGCCGAGGAGTTCGACGCCTTTCTTCTGCTGCGCGGCGTGGGCGCCGACGGCGACGCCGACTTCCAGCTCGAGGCCTACCGGCTCCTGGAGAAGGGCGGATCCCTGGTCATCAACGGCCTGGAGCCGCTCCTGTCGGCCCAGGACAAGCTGCGCACCTGCGCGCTCCTCGCCGAAGCGGGCGTGGCGACGCCCGCCGTGGCGGTGGTGCAGCGGCCGACCGAGCTGGCGAAGGTGCTCGAGCGGATCGGGCCGGCGGTCGCCAAGCCCCAATGCGGATCGTTGGGCGACGGCGTGGAGCGCCTCGATCCCGACGCCACGGGGATCCGCCGCGCAGAGGAGATCCTGGACGAGCGCAAGGTGCTCTTCCTGCAGGCCTGGGTCGACCACGGGGGCCGAGACGTGCGCGCGTTCGTCGTGGACGGCGGTGTCGAGGCGTCGATGGAGCGGCGCGCCCCTCCGGGCGAGTTTCGAACCAACGTCTCGATCGGCGGCGAGGGCCGCGAGATCGAGCTCGCTCCGGAAGTGGAGGAGCTGGCCGTGCGCGCCTCCCGCGCGCTGGGCCTCGACTGGGCAGGAGTCGATCTCGCGTTCGGGCCCGATGGGCCGGAAGTGATCGAGGTGAACGGGAGTCCGAGCTGGAGAGGGATCGGCCGCGCCACGGGACGTGACATGGCCGAGGCAATCGCCGCACATGCGGCGCGCCGTGTGTCGCAGCGTGGGCTGCGGCGGGCGGCTCACGTCGAAGGGGGCTGAAAAGATGGCTACGAGGAAGTCGACCACCACCAAGCGCACCACGACCCGGACGGCACGCGCCGCCCCGGCTCGTGCCGCGCCGGCACGCACCACCACCACGCGCAGCAGGACGACGGCGCGCGCGACCACGGCACGCGCGACCACCGGCACGCGCGCTGCGAAGCCGGCCGCACGGACGAGCGCGCGGAAGGTGAGCACCGGCGGCATGACCGTGCAGGAGGCCGGTCGCAAGGGAGGCATGATCGGTGGCCGCAAGGGCGGCCAGACCGTGCTGCGCGAGCGCGGTCCGCAGTTCTACAGCGAGATCGGAAAGAAGGGCGGGCAGCGGGTCCGCGAGCTCATCGAGCTCGCCAAGGCGATGGAGGAGGGCAGGCCGACTCGCGCTCGCACCACGAGGGCGCGCAGCCGCTGATTCGGCGGGAGGTCTCGGCAGTCCGGCCAGGCGTGCGGCTGTCTGTTTCGATGGATCGTGAGCGAGCAACGTTACGCCAAGGGAGGGTACGGCGATGGCCGAGGAGAAGAAGGGCAGCAAGGGCGCGATGAGCGTCGCCGAAGCGGGACGCAAGGGTGGCGAGCGCGTCAAGCGGGAGCGCGGTCGCGCCTTCTACGAGGAGATCGGTCGCAAGGGCGGCGAGACCGTCGCCCGCGAGCGGGGCCGGGAGTTCTACGAGGAGATCGGCAAGAAGGGCGGCGAGACCGTCAAGGCCGAGCGGGGCGCGTCCTTCTACGAGGAGATCGGCAAGAAGGGCGGCGAGACCGTCAAGGCCGAGCGCGGCATGCCCTTCTACGAGGAGATCGGCCGCAAGGGCGGGCAGAAGGTGCGCGAGCTCATCGAAGAGGGCAAGCGGTCCGCCGGCACGCCGACCAAGGAGGAGAAGTAGCCGCTCCTCGGAAGCGCGCGAACCACGGGAGGGGCCCCCGTTGCGGGGCCCCTTCGTCTGGCGCGGATCCTCGCGGGGCCGCACGCTCCGTGTGCGTTGCCGCATCGCGCCGTCTTGGGTAGCTTGCGCGGGCCATGGCCGACGCACCCATCATCTCCATCGATCCGGAGCACCCGCAGCCTCGCTTCATCGAGCGCGCCGTCGCCGCGCTGGAGGCGGGCGGGGTGATCGCCTACCCGACCGACACCTACTACGCGATCGGCTGCGACCTCTCGAACAAGAGGGCGATCGAGAAGCTCTACCGCCTCAAGCAGCGCGCCGCGAACAAGCCGCTCTCGTTCCTCTGCGCCGATCTCTCCGACATCTCGCGCTACGCCAAGGTGTCCAACCAGGCCTACCGGACTATGAAACGACTGGTGCCAGGCCCCTATACCTTCATCCTCCCCGCCACCCGGCTCACGCCGGAGATCGCCATGACCCGGCAGAAGACCGTGGGCATCCGCGTGCCGCAGGCCGCGATCCCGCTGGCGCTGGTGGAGCGGCTCGGGCGGCCGCTGCTCACCACCTCCGCCACCTTCGAGGGCGAGACGCTGGACGATCCCCGGGAGATCAAGGGGCGGCTCGGCCACGGCCTCGAGCTGATCATCGACGGCGGGTACCAGCAGGACGAGCCGTCCACCGTGCTGTCGCTCCTCGACGATCGGATCGAGGTCCTGCGCATGGGCAAGGGCAAGGTCGAAGGGCTCGAGTAGAAGATCTCCACATCCGTTTCCTTCGGCACTTCGCCCGCGAGTGCTCAAATGCGCTGACGATGGCACGCCCACGCACCCGCGTCCCCGTCCCGGGGCCCCTCGATCCGCTCCTCGATCTCTTCCTCGAGTACATCCGGGTGGAGCGCGGCCTGCGCCCCAAGACCGTGGACGCATACGGCGAGGACCTTCGCGACTACCTCGACGATCTCCACCGGGAAGGCGTGAGCGTCGCCGGGGAGGTGGAGCCTGGTCACGTCGAGCGGCACCTGGCGGGGCTCGCGGCCAAGGGGCTGTCGGGACGCTCGCAGGCGCGGCACCTCGCGTCCATCCGGATGCTGCACCGGTTTCTCCTGGCCGATCGGATCGTGGACTCCGATCCCGCCCGCGCGATCGAGAGGCCCAAGCCCGAGCGGAAGCTACCGGTGTACCTCACCGTTCCCGAGGTGGAGGCGCTGCTGGCGGCGCCCGAGCCGGCGACCGTCCTCGGCGCGAGGGACAAGGCGATGATCGAGCTCCTCTACGCCACGGGCCTGCGCGTCTCCGAGCTATGCGGCCTCGAGGTCGCGGACCTCAACCTCACCGTGGGCTACCTCATCGCCAAGGGCAAGGGGGGCAAGGAGCGGCTGGTGCCGGTGGGCGCGATCGCCCGGGCGTCAGTCGAGCACTACCTCGGGGGCCCGCGGATCTCGCTCGCGGGCGGTGGCGCCCCGCGGCACCTCTTCCTGCGGCCGGGGGGCAAGCCGCTGTCACGGCAGACGTTCTGGAAGCGGCTGCGCCGCCACGCCATCGCGGCGGGGATCGACAGGCCCATCTCGCCCCACAAGCTGCGGCACAGCTTCGCCACCCACCTGCTCGAGCGCGGCGCCGATCTGCGCGCGGTCCAGCAGATGTTGGGGCACGCCGACGTCTCCACCACGCAGATCTACACCCACGTGGATTCGCGTCGGCTCCGCGGCCTATACGATCGGTTCCACCCGAGGGCGTGAGACCGCGCCTGCAGCGAGGCTCCCACCGTGGCGCCCGCGGCCCGGTGCCGGGCAGGCGGGCCCGTCGGGGCCGCGCGACCTCCTACTGCCCGGAGACGCGGGTGGGCCGCGTCAACTTCGAGTTGCTCTTCGCCAAGCCGAGCTGACCGGAGCCGTTCGGGCCCCAGCAGTACACGAACCCGTCGGTGCCGATCCCGCAGGAGTGCTGCGAAGCGTGGATGGAGGTGAATCGAGCGTTCGTGTTCACCGGCGTGGGCTCGGTCTTGTACTCGACGAGGAACGGATCGTCGTCGGTGTCGCCCAGACCGAGTTGGCCCGTGAGCTGGACCTCGTTCGCGTTCGCGCCCCAGCAGAATGCCTCGCCGTCCTCGGAGATGCCGCAGCTGTGCGTCAGGCCGGACGACACCTGCACCAGGGGCACCGCAGTCGTCGCCGTCACCGGGACGGCGCTGTTCTGGTTCGGTCCCTTGCCATTGCCCAGGCGGCTCAGGCCGGCGAGACCCCAGCACTTCGTCTCCTCGCCCTGGAGCGCGCAGGCGAAATCACTCCCGGCGTCGACGTCGTCCCAGGTGGCGGTGGCGCCGCCGATCCGAACCGGCGTCGCGCTGTCGCGCGTCGTCGGCGGGAACGTCTCCCCGAGCGCCAAGGTGCCCCAGCACATCATCTCGCCGCCGGTCTTCAGGCCGCACGTGTAGAAGTCGCCCGCCGAGACCTTGGTGAACTCGCTCGAGACGAGGAGTGGCGAGGGGCTCGCCGAGTAGGCCGAGGTCCGCTTGGCGAGCTGGCCCTTCTCATTGTCGCCCCAGCACCAGACGTCTCCGATCTCGTCGACGCCGCAGGTGTGGAAGAGGCCGAGGGCCAGGTCCGTGAACACGTGGCCGCCCACCACCGCCACGGCTGCCGTCGGGTTCTGCTCGGAGTTGTTCCCGAGGCGGCCGAAGTTGTTCCGGCCCCAGCACCAGGCAGCGCCCTCGGCGGTCAGACCACAGGTGTGCGTCACGCCGGCGAAGATCTTCTCGAGGGCGGGCGCCCCCGGCACCGCCGTCGGCACCTCCGCGTCCGCCGTCCCGAAGAACGAGGACCTGTCGCCCCAGCAGAAGGCGAGGCCCGACCCCGCCGTGATGCCGCAGGAGTGCGCCTGTCCCAGCGCGATCTGGCCGAAGCGGAGCGTGACGTTGAGGGAGATGGAGGCCTTCACCCCGCCGATCCACGCGTCGATCGCCACGCCGTTTCCGGGGCCCCGGCCCGTCACCACGCCGTTCCTGTCCACGGTCGCGACCTTCGCATCGCTGGTGTACCACTGCACCAGCGCGTCCGTGATCAAGTTGCCGTCCGCGTCCCGGGCCTCGGCGTGGAGCTGCAGCGTCTCACCCACGCGCACGCCGCGGGCGCCGCCCTCCGCCTCGATCGTCACCGTCTCGACCGGGATCGCGATCACCGACACATCGGAGATGGCGGACTTGGTGCCCGCCGTCGCCCGGATGATGGCCGCGCCGACGGCCACGCCCGTCACCAGGCCGTCCTCGTCGACGGCGGCGACCTCGGGGTTGCTCGAGACCCAGCGCACCGGCACGTCGATGACGTTGTCGTCCCAGTCGAACACCGTGGCCTCGAGCTGCACCGTCTCGCCCGGGATGATGCTCGCCTGCTCCGGCGACACCTCCACGATGGCGACGTCGGCCGGAACGCCGCCGGTGCCGCCCGTACCGCCCGAGCCGGCGTCGCCGCCCGTCCCGCCGCCGCCCGTTCCCCCGTCGCCGCCGCTGCCGCCGCCGCCCGAGCCGCCGGTGGCCCCCGACCCACCGGTCCCACCCGGGCCGCCGGCGGGCATCGTCTCCGTGCCGCACGCGACCACCAACGCCGCCGCCGCCACCAAGCAAAGGAACCGCGCTGCGCTGCTCGTCGTGAACGGTTCGATTCGAATCAAGTCCATCGTCTCCTCGGCGCGAAACAAGTCGTGAGATCCGGCAAGCCTAACATTCCCGGCCGCGCCAGTGAACCGTGGCCGTGGTGGTTGCCGTGGCGCCGAGGCGCGGCGCGCCGCCTCGGGACGGGCACTTGATTTCGCGATGGTCGTGCGCGCGTATGGAGCCCTGGCGCCGCGCTGGTGTGGAGAGCCGCTCGACGGGAGGTACGATGCTCGGGATCCTCGGCAGGTACTGGTGGCTCATCGCGCTCCGCGGCCTCTTCGCGGTGATCTTCGGTGTCCTCGCCCTGGCGCTCCCTCGCCTCACCGTCGTGGTCATGGTCGTCATCTTCGGCGGCTGGGCCTTCTTCGACGGCTTGCTCTCCCTGGGGACCGGGATCGCCACCGCGAGGCGCGGCGGCCGCTGGGGAGCGCTCGTCTTCACCGGCGTCCTGGGGATCGTCGCCGGCCTCGTCGCGTGGGTCTGGCCGGCGATGACCGCGAAGGCGCTCTTCGTGCTCATCGCGATCTGGGCGATCCTCCTGGGCATCCTCAGCTTGGTCCTGGCGCTGCTTCTCAGCGTCATCCCCGGCATCGGCATCGTCCTGGGCCTGGCAGGCGCGGCGCTGCTCCTGCTCGGCATCCTGCTCCTCACGAGCCCCATGGGCGGCGCCATCGCCGTCGCGTGGCTGGTGGGCCTGTTCGCCCTCATCGTGGGCGTCCTGCTCATCGTGGCGGGCTTCGCCATCCGCGTGTTCGCGGGCAGGGTGGCCGGAGCGCGGTACCGGTAGGGCGACCGGAGGAGGGGAGCGGCGGGAGGCGTCCCGTTGCTCGAGGCGCTTGGGACAGATACGATTCGTCTCGATCGGCCTCGCTCGGCGTGAGCGTCTACCGATCGACCACATTTCTCGAGGAAAGCGAGGTTCGCCGTGGCGCGCATCCTGTCTGCATCACTCGTGGTGGTAGCGACGCTGCTCGTGGGAAGCAGCGCAGCCGCACAGACCGAAATCCAGGCACCGGACGAAGTCGTCTACGACAAGGTCACCAAGTTCGACTTCAGCGAGGTGGAGTTGCAGGGTGCGATCGATCGAGCGGGAGGCACCATCCTGATGGTGGCGCCCCGCGCGTCCTTCGCCTCCATGATCCCGGTGCGGGGCAACTTCCTGGCCGAGCTGCAGGAAAGCGCCGAGGCGCTCTAGGGCCCCAACAGCCGCCGCGCCTCGCGTCCGCGGACTCTCCGCAGCGTGGCGCGGCCCCGTCCATCCTCTTTCGCTTGCTCCCGCCCGAGCGATGATCTACTCCCTCGGAGAAATGGCCCCATAGCTCAGGTGGATAGAGCGGCGGTTTCCTAAACCGTAGGTCGGAAGTTCGAGTCTTCCTGGGGTCGCCAAAATAGCCGGAAAAACGGCAACTTAGAGAAGGGCGCCCCGAGCGCTCTTTTCTTTTTCCGGGCCATCCATCACTCTTCCACCACTTCGATTTCGAGGAGTGAGCGGTGGCAGCGCGAGACGAATGGGACGGTGGGTTCGTCCGGCGGACCGGCGCCGGCAAGGTCATCTACGTCATCCGGCGGCAGGTCGGCGGGAGGCGGTACGAAGTCTCGACCCGCTGCTCCACGCTGCGCGCGGCGATGGCAGAGCTGGCCCGGTTCGAGGCGGACCCCGCGGCCTACCTGCCCGGCGGACCGGCGAGACCAGAGCCCGTGCTGCTCACCGTGGACCTCGGCAAGGCCTTCCTCGAGTGGTCGCGCGACGCCAAAGGCAACACCGATCGCTGGGTGCGCAACCAAGCCGCACACCTGGAGTGGTGGCGCGGTCACCTGAAGGGCATCGACCTGCGCAACGCGCCCATCGAGAAGATCGAGAAGCCGCTCAAGAACACGCCGTCCCGCCCGCACAAGATCATCGTGCTCAAGGCCTTCTACTCGTGGCTGGTGCAGGTCGAGCGCAAGCTGAAGCCCACCGAGGATCCCACCTTCCGCACGCTCAAGGTGCCGCAGGCGAAGCCGGAGCAGCGGCGCCGCAACAAGGCCACCAGCCAGGGCGACTACCTCGCAGTGCGGGAGCAGCTCCTCGAGCTCTCCAAGGAGAAGGGCGGGGGAGGCAAGCCGGCGTTCGCGCCGTTCTGGATCGATGCTCTCGATGTCCTCGCCGGCACCGGCTGGCACGTCACCGAGCTCGAACGCTTCGCCAAGGGCGGCGCCGTCGAGGCCCGCGAGAGCGAGGGCGTGGCGGGCATCCTCACCTGCCCACGCACCAAGGGCGGGTCACCGCTCCGGACCGCCGTCTCCGCGGTGGTGCTCGAGGCCGCGAAGCGCATCCGGGCCAAGGGCGAGTTCAAGGGCGATGCGCTGCGCACCGCCTTGAAACGCGCTGCCAAGCGCCCGGGGTTTCCGCGCATCAACCCTGGTTCCTTCCGGCACTCCGTGGCCACCCACGCCATCAGCAGCGGTGCCGAGGCCGGCCACTCCGTGCCCACCCACGCCATCAGCAGCGGTGCCGAGGCCGGCGCCACGGCGGATTTCCTCGGGCATCGCTCCGAGGCGACGACGAAGAAGTTCTACGCGACGCACGCGGTGCCGGTGAAGGTGCCGACGTTGATCTGAGCCGGTATCATCCTGAGTCATGGGAACTTTCACCGACCAGGACCTCGTCGAGATCGAAGCCCGCGCCGCTGCCGCGGCCAACCTGCAGAGCGACGTGGCCGCTCTCGTCGCGACGGTGCGCCGGCTCCAAGAGGAGAACGAGCGTCTCCGTTCCCTGGTGGAGTTGCCGACCGCCGAGGCCCTCTCTGCCGCCCTGGTCGAGCGGATCCGCAACGACATTCGAGCCGAGCTTGGGCTGCCGAACGTTGCTGCCGCGGGGGTGGTGCCCGGCGAGTTCGCCGCCAACCTGCGCCGCTTGCGCCGCTCCGCGGGGCTCACCCAGGAGCAGCTTTCGGCGCGGTGCGGGATTGCTCGGGAGAAGATTACGATGTTCGAGACCGGTTCCCGCGGCAACCCAACGCTAGAAACGGTCGCCGCCTTCGCTCGAGGGCTGGGGTGCAAAGTGGGAGACCTGGTCTAGCCTGGAGTGTCGGGGCCGTCTGCTAGAGTGCTGTGCGTCTGCTCTTGATCAGGAGATGCGCACATTCCCCACAAGTCCGAAGCCGCCGAAATGCTCGCCCTCGCTGCGGGTGAGCTCCACATGTCGCGCTACACCGAGAAATTCGAAGAGCAGGCCGCCGCGCTGCTCAAGTCCATCGCGGCCTGGACGCAGATGAGTCGTTCTCAAGGATAGGCGTCCGCATTTTCCCTTCTACACCCTCGACAGAGCTTGCGATCGACATCGTCTTCGATGGCGTGGTCATGGTGCAGATCGAGCACGCGAACGGTGGCTACTTCCACATCTTCCAGCAAGACCTCAAGGACCCCGAGTCGAAGATGTCCATCGCGTCTACCCCTCTGATTCCTTTCGACCCGGTTCACTGGCAGTTCGTCTCAGGGGAGCCGGATACCCGCATCGCGCCTCGGCCAGGGGAACCTCTCCCGCAGCGCTCGGCCGCAGCCAAATTGCTCGAAGTGGCCTTGGACGTTGCTCGAGAGGTCGCACGGTCTAGCCGGTACAGCTGATCTCCATGACCTTCACCGACCAGGAGGATCGGGGGCAGCGATGAAAGCGATGAAAACGAAGCGTTCGTGGACCGAGCAGCTCGAAGCGGAGCTTGGTCGTTGGAGGGAAACCGACATCCCAGGCACCAACAAGGAGGCCGAGGATGAACCGGCGATGTCGTTGGACGAAGAGGTCGAGTACCACGCCTATACGAGCAGCGACCCCGACGACATCTACCTGATCGCCCTCCGAGAACAGGTTCGGCAGGCCATTCAGGACTCCCACGGCGAAGTTGCACACGCCTATGGTCGGTGCGAATCACCGATCGAGCGCGCGATGGCAGCAGCGCTCATCGTGGCCGGCGGGAAGCTCGCGGAACGATCGTTCTTCGCAGACGACCGAGGGCGTCTCATGGTCCTTGGGATGCACTTCAAGGACCCCACCGCACTCGATTGGTTCTCGATCCAGCCGCAAGTGCAGCTTGGTGAGTACCGCGTCGACTTCCTAGTAACGTATTCCCACATCGCGATCCCAGCGTTCGAGCGGGCAGGGTACGAGCCCGTTTCACAGCAGGCCGTTGTCGAGTGCGACGGGCACGACTTCCACGAGCGAACGAAGGAACAGGCCAAGCGCGACAAACAGCGTGACAGGACCCTGCAGGCGATGGGCCTGCCGGTATTTCGTTTCACCGGCTCGGAGATCTGGAATGCGCCGTTTCGTTGCGCGTCCGAGGTGTTGATCCACCTCCAGAAGCTCCACAAGGAACGCTGGAAGGGGCAACTCGTATGAAGTGGGATGCGCACCAACCCGACCATGGAGACGTGGTGGCGCTCGCGCGGGGGCTGCGTAGCAAGGTGAAAGACCTGGTCTAGAGCGATCCCATCGGGTGGTTGGGCAGCCCCGACGGGCTACCTATCTTCGTTCCATTCACGACGACACCATCCGCTCCCTGCTCACCGTCCTCACCACCGGGGACTCCATCCGCCTGGGCCAGCAGGTCCCCCATGCCCGCACCGTCGCCTTCGGCCAAGACGTCGAGGTCCAGGTCACATACCGTGACGATGGCACCCCTGCGCTTCGCCTGGAGACGCTCCGGGAGCTCCCCGACGTTGCGGCGGTGGCCGAGGCCAGAGAGTTCCTGGGGCAGACGGAGAGGATGGCCGGGTTGCTCTGGAAGAAGGATTAGCAGCAAACCTGCCCCTCGAAAACCTCACCGCCTTCGACCGAGGCTCGGCTGTCAAGGCGATCGAAATCGCTGTAGCTCGTAGTGTCGGATCCGTCTGCTAGAGTGCTGTGCGTCTGTTCTTGATCAGGAGATTCGCACATGCCCCACCGATCCGAAGTCGCCGAGTTACTGTCTCTCGCAGCGGGGGAGATCCTCGACGTACACGTCCACCGCCAGCGCAGGGCTTGCGCCGCTGAAATCCTCGAGACGATCGAGAAGGTCGTCAATGAGGACGCACTGACCAGGGCCGCGGTTCGCCCCGGGCACGTATCGAAGGAACGCTGCGCGCTGATGATCCGATTCGGTCAGGTGGTTTCCGTCGAAATCGAGTACCAGAGAGACGGCAATTTTCATTTCTACTGCAAGGATCTCACTCTCCAGGGAGGCGGGGCCCAAACCGTAGGGTCGCTACGGTTCGACTTCGACGCCGTCGATCAGCGGTTTGTCACTGGAGAGGTCGACGCTCGCATCGCACCGAAGCCTAGCGAGCCGCTACCGCAGCGAAGCCCCGAGGCCAAGCTTGTCGAGTATGCGTGCGAGGCGGCGAAGGAGTTGGTGCGTACGTCCTCATCGATAGCGGCATTGAAGAAGCAGATCATTCAAGGGGCGGTCTCAAGTGGTCGACGCAACGAATGTGCTGAATACCTCACCTGGCGTCCTCCAGTCGAGCGTCTGTCGTGGTCGTCCGTTTAGTTGATCTGCCACCGTCTTGAGTTCTCGTCGGGTG
>Ga0180215_1000484_pt1 | contig 51017 bp, 50 predicted proteins | sample eDN3rd37CBELigBY_FD_128871 | JGI IMG/M metagenome (GOLD analysis project Ga0180215, IMG submission 128871) | Enriched backyard soil microbial communities from Emeryville, California, USA - eDNA 3rd pass 37_C BE-Lig BY (version 2) (version 2) | ecosystem: Environmental > Terrestrial > Soil >... | reverse complement strand
CTGGAACTTGTCACGCGCCTTGCGCCACGACTCGGAGAAGTTGAGGCGGTCGGTGGGAGTTTTATTTTCGAGGGGGCGGGTGAGCTTGGTCTGGTTCCACTGGAGGGTGGTGCGGAAGCCGCGGGTGATGCGGCTGTGATCCCCGGGCATGGAGGTCCCGGGAGGCGGCAAAGGCGGCGCCGCCGCGCTGCCGATGGGCTGGCGGTTAACGTGAGTGACTTCGACTTGGAATCTCGGATCGACCCGCATTCCGCCTCCCGTTAACGCCCCCTAGATCCCGATTTACCCGGCGATCGCTTGCCTGTAACTTACCATCGGCTGATTACCCCAGCATAGCGGGGACGTTGATGGGTTGCTAGCACGGAAGTCCTTTACAGCAGCCGTGGGGTTTGATAAACTGTCCTCTACACGTTTCTGCCGACATAGCACAGTGGTAGTGCATTCGATTCGTAATCGAAAGGTCGTGGGTTCGAATCCCACTGTCGGCTCTGGGAGGCCCGTTTCCTTTTTGGCGTATTGCCTGGATCGGTGCCCTCCCTTTTTTCTTTTCTCCGATAACCGAGGACGGGTCCTAGCGAGTCTGAAAACGGGACGGATGGGACAAATGGGATACCTGGGACAAAAGCATTATAGACGGCTTGTCAGGATGCAGGACTTTTGCTGAAAACAATTGTTCTACCACCAAGCCTCTACTACATAGATATATAAATATTTGTTGACAAAGTCCAGGTTTTCTGTTAGAGTTGGTTTTGCTTGAAGGCTTGTAGCCCGAGGCAGATGGTAGCCATGTGTTTCTGGTGTCAGAAGTGGAGGCGGATTCTTTAGTTCCTCATTTCAGTCATAACCCTGAGGAATATATTGATATCCATCGCCGTCTCTGGGAACCAGGGGCGGTTTAATTCCGTTTAGGAGGTGATTTGCCTGAGACGTAAGTAGCTTATCCGTAGGGTGTTGTTCGTTCGCATAGAATTGAGGTGTTCACAAAACTATTGACTCTATCCGTTGCTTTACTCATTTGAGTTCGGTCGTTTGTCTGCACGTCTTTTGCGAATGAGCAAAGGGCGATTTTTTTTGAAAATTAAAAGAAAGAAGGTTCTTATGTAATGTCCGAAATAGTAAATGACAGCCCGTATCTGGCAATGATCGAGCGTCCCAATGACTGGGAGATGCCGGAAAAAATCACCTTGGCATACGAGCGCCAGATAATGAGGTCGCAGATGGCCAAGATTCTTGACTCACTCCAACCCCTTGTCTACGTCTTCAACCAACCGACAGGACTAGGTAAGACTACAATAATGCTTGAATCGCTTCGGCAATTATTGGCAACCGGCTGGCCAAAGCGGGCGGATGGCAGTGATATTCGAATCCTCTTCCTAACTAAGACCCACAGTGCCATTTCTGAAATCCGGGAGATGTTGCCTGAAGCTCATTTTGTTGAGGGCCGAAGCGACGATCCGGAATCCCCCTTCTATTGCGACCGCAAGAGCAAAGTCGAGGCACTAGCAAAAAAGTTCCAATCACAAAAAGAAACGAATTTCTGCAACCAGTGTATTGCTGAACACAAGCAAGTTGCTCCTGACTGGAAATGCCCCTACCTCTCCTCAATGAAGCAGGCGAAGGATCCACTTATCGTAATCGCGCCATACGCCAGTTACCTCAACTTCAGCGATCGGATAAGTGCCTTTGACGTAGTGATCGTTGATGAAGAGCTGCCTTCGCAACTTGTTAAGCCAGTAGAAGTGAGAATGAAAGACCTTGATGCCTGGCTAAACGGCATGGAGACTATAAACGCTTTCGGTCCTACTGGCACGCTTGCCTATCCCGAAGCACATCCCGCCAAGGTTTTCATTTCGGCCCTGAAGAGGATGGTGCTGCGAACCAGCATGCCCAAAGCGGCGAAAGCCGCAGACCCAACTCACCTGCCTCCCACTGAATTCCCTGAGCAATCGCCGTTCGGTGGATTGATTAAACATGAAGTTGGGCCACAATCTGATCTGGTTTTCCAATACCTCACAACAGTCGCCTCAGCAGAGAGTAACGATCTAGACTTTGAGCATCCTACTGCCGACCGTGCCCCCATGCGAGTCTTCAAGGAATTAGCTCAAGCGATAATTGAGGATAAAGGCGCTGCTCAGGTTGCCAACGGTGTACTTTCGCTTTGCATTCCCTTACGCAAAGCAATCAACGAGTTGGGCAAAAAGGTCGTTATCAATTTGGATGCCACGCCGAATTTTCCACTGTTACGGGAAATTTTTGGCGACAAGGTTAAGCGTTCCTTTAACAAGGTTCCGGATCTAAATATTCGAGTCGCGCAATTTCCGTGCTACATTTACTCGTCAAAATATTTAAAGGATCAGAATTACCGTCTTCTCGCAGAGCTAGAAACCCACATTGAATACTGCATAGGAGGGTATGAGCATCCGCTTATTGTGGCTTCCAAGGATTTCGTGGACACAGGCGGCGGAAGCAAAGGCAAGCGCCACCTCATGGTAAGTCATGAGGATGCCAAGATTATCTACTTCGGAAATGAAACTCGCTCACTGAACAATTTCCAAGACCGTGACTGCGTTGTAATCGCCGGAAACTGGTCGGAAAACCTGGACTCCATTAAGCGACGAGTCGCCGCGCTACGGAGATCGAACCCCCTGCCAAGAAGGTCCCATGACGAATATGTGTCGGACCTTGAGGGATCCGGGAGTTACTACAAACCCTACTTCCAGCCCTATCGCGAGTCACGGGATCTTGTTCTGGCTAGAGAGCGCCCAGGGATTCACAACGAGGACAATGAACAAGATGCCTTAACCCTGGCATGTTTTGAACATGCGCTAGCAGCCGAAGTAATCCAAGCCATTGGACGGGCCAGGCCGCTTCAGAGGGAGTTCCCACTCGATGTGTATATCATTAACGGGGCCGTATACGAGGGCATCCCGATTAACAGGTTTATTAGCCGTAAAGAGGTAATAGACATCCAACCTATCGTGCGCCCTGATTCAACGCAACGCAACTTACAACGAGCCGAGAAATACAAATCATTATGCGAGTCAGCATACGAAGATGGATGTAGCAGTATCAAAGAGGTACAGGAATACTTAATGGCAAGACATGGAAAAGCTCCTGACCCAAAGACGATCCGAAAACACCTTCCACAACTGAGACAGCGCTCTAGTCGCAAGGCAATCTAATTACAGCTACCTTTCGCCATCACATTCTAGTTATTGGACCAGGGAATATTTCTAAATTATATACAACATGGATTCCCTTAATAGGAAGACCAGGACAAGCTATACTGGAATAGTATATTACCTCAATAATAACTAATATGTGACGGCGAATTGCCGATAAATTTTGAGACTCGCTACACATTCGCCCACCAACTCTACCCCCCTGGATACTTAAAAGAGAAGCGCATAACGATATACTTGAAATCATTAAACGAACTCAACTAATAATTAGTCAATTTTCACCAATTACTTGCTATATTATTAGATATTTTCCATGTTTATCGAGAATAACCACGAAAATCGAAAGAATGGCCACATTAAGCCACATCTGTATCGATAAATAAATTCACCCACGTCTCACCGATAGAGACCGAGTATCGATGCGGGCTTTAAGGCTTTCGGGCGCCGATAAGGCATTCAGGCAGGGCCTGGGTTTTCAGTGGGTTTTTCATGTCATGATAAGAAGTGGTCTAGGAGCGCTGCGTTAAAACCATTTTTCGATAAGCAGATGAATCAGGCTTAGCTCACAATGGCTCGACACATCTTTTCGGAGCCGTGGCTGCCTGGGCCGGGTGGCAATTGCCAACCTTGTTGAAAATCTCGTAGAGGCAAGCTTCTTCCCCTGGTTGATGAATCCTACCCTAATCAGTTTGTGACCCTTGGTAGTGGAAATGAACGTGAATCGAGCGAGCGTCCACCATCACGCTTGGGCGATCCTCATCCCGACCCCCACATAGCTCATGGTCTGGCTGCTCAAAGGCATGAATGGTCCCTGATGCATCCTTGAATCGAATCCCATGCTTCTTATGCAGGGCAAGGAGGGCCCTCTGACTCTCGGTCGAGGCTTCAGATTCATCCATCTTCCGCTTTGCCCACTTAGCAAAGAAGCACAGGCCAAACCCCAAGTTGATAGATTGGATCACGTGCGCCTCCTTCTTTCGGGGGACAAGCTCGACACATTTTTGGCGAGGAGGTCGGGATTCGGGGCGACGGCAGCATGCAGCAAAATGAATTGCCCCCATCCGCAACCTAGCCGGGGTGCCCCCCCTAAAGCGTGAAGAGATCTAACCGCCGTCTGCCAGTAATCCGCTTTTCCTCAAGAGCTTTTCAATGTCTTCATCCTCTCCCGAGGTAATACCGCCGCTTGCATTAGCTTGTTTGCGCTTCTTCACAGATTGAGGTCCAGTTGAGTCCCCAGAAGATAGGTGAGGAGGCCACCAGGGCTGCATTTGAGATGCTTTACAGAGCTTGCTCTATGCATCGAAGTCGATGCGCTGAGACAGTTTTCGATATAGCCGACTGAGATTGCCGACAGTAATCCCGGTCTTCCCTGAGAGGTCCGAAAGACTCAAGCGCCCGGCCTGAACTTGGAGCTCTTTGTCAATTCCCAGGGGCATGGGGCACGTTTCGCCATGGGGTGGCTTACGAGGTCTTCCGACTCATAGCTGGCCAAGCCATTAACGTTGATTGCTCCGACATTGATGCCTTTAAAGGGCGATGAATCTGACGAGACGCCCCCATATCCATAAGCAAAATCTATTCACCACTATGACTAGAAGCGAGTTGACGGCTGACGTCTAGTCAAATCAATCGCCTGGGCTAAAAAAAATGTTTTCCAGTTATAGGGGGTAGAAAAAGCAAGTGGGGGTTTTCAACACTACAGAAACCAGGGAGGTCGACTAGCCTGTGGGGAAACTTCAAAGCAAATTCCAGTACCAGGGGCGCTGGTGGTTACCAAGTGAGCCAGATAATCATATCGAAGGAACGCTCTATTTTTCACCTGATGACGGAGCGCTTCTTGAATTATCTGGTTCTTTCAACGGTGATGGAATCGATTTACTGCAGCCAGAAGTTATTTTTGGCATTACTAACAACGGCACAAAAATTACGTTAGGTAATACCATCCAAACTGAAATCTCTCATGGCGCCCTCGTGTCTAGTAAGTTTATTGCAAACTATGTCTTTGAAGGGGGATTCATTGAAAGCCTGAGCGGGAAGCAGTTTACTGCTGTGATGGCAAAATACACCCACCTCGATGAATGGGTGTGTAGCAACGGTTTTGAAATTGATCTACCAGTTGGCGAGAAGGAAATTCGTTACCAAATACGCTACAAAAAACCAAAAATCAGGAAGATTTATGATTGTAATGACTTCTCCATATTTATTGATTATAGCGTCAAGTTCCCTAAACTACAGGTGATTCAAACAAGCGTCTCCGCCAGCCATGAGGCTCACATAAAAATAGTTCCCACGGATAGCAAATCAATAAGCGAGGTAGCAAAATTAGTATGGAGTTTGGAGGGCTTTTTATCCTTGGCGGTAATTGAACCAGTATTTGTTACTGAGTTGGCCGTCAAGACTGCGCACGGATGGGCGAGCGTATATTACCAGTCAATGTTCTCACCCATCGCTTCCAAAAGGGTTCGCCCCGTTGAAATGCTTTTTACCTATCCAAGGGTAAAAGGGCGTATTCACACCCTACTTAGGAATTGGTTTGATAAGGGAGATAGATTATCCCCCTGCACCAATCTATACTTCTCAACTATCAAAAATGAATCTTTATATCTCGAAAACGAATTTCTCAACCTAGTTCAAGCCCTTGAGTCCTATCATCGTCGGTTCAAGAAAAATACTACGACAGATCCGGCTACTCACAGAAAAAAAGTTGCAAAGATTCTTGACTCAATACCTAAGAGAGAAAAGGATTGGCTCGCTCCACGCCTGCAGTATAGCAACGAGCCTTCGTTGGCTGCCAGACTCCGGGATATAATGAAAACCTACTCCGAGGTGACTTCCGTCGCAATTTCTGACCCAAGATTTGTTAGGCGAGTGACAGATACTCGTAACTACCTAACACATTACAGCGAAAATTTGGCGACAAGGGCTGCAAAAGGAGATTCGTTATTCAAGCTTGCTCAGGGCATAAGGTTATTATTTGAGCTATGCCTGTTGGCTGAGATAGGCTTTAGGAAACCCGAGCTAATAAAACTAATTACGGAGAACAGAAGGTATAGAAGGAAATACGACTTGGTATGACTACAAGAGCTAGTAAACAAAGAAATGGTAAATCTGGAGAGTATATCGTATTTGCCCTCCTTAATGATCTTGGCTTCGATGTATATATACCATCGGTGGATGATCGGGGAGTTGATGGAATCCTGCGTATCCAAGACGGATCTTCGGAAGTCAGATATGTTGACTTCCAAATCAAGAGCGCAACCTTCAATAATCCGCATGCAGGCGTTTCCGTGGAGGCGATTTCTGCAAAATGCGAAAACTATATTTGCATCTTCTTGAGGAGAAACAATAAATCTATCAACTCATTTTACTTAACTCGGGACCAAATAATCTCGATTGGCAGCAGGACTGTAGCAAATAACCCAAAGATTAATGCGGCTATGAGAGACTATCTTTATGAGTCCCAATCCTTGCATATACTCTACGACCGTCTAATGTCCAACTCACCTCTGGTTGATCCCGAAGAGAATGGCAAGCTAATGAGTCTAACGAAGTCTAGCAACTAGCATAATACATCTAATATTTATGACTAACTTAGAGCGCTTGATAGTTTGAGCAAACCCCATTCCTACAGTTATTTTATCCTTTCAAGCACACACTTGACCGTCTGATCGGAAACCTTCGCATACCTCAGGGTCGTTTGCAGGTTCTTGTGACCGAGGATCTTCCCTACCACTTCCACCGGAGCGCCCTTATTGATGAGGTCGGTAGCGTGGGAGTGCCTGAGGCAGTGGATCGTGCAATCGATTCCAGCCTCCTGGCTGTAACGCTTCCAGGCCTTGGCTACGACAGAATACTCCACGGGCTTGCCAGAGAGGCCATACCGCTGCTTCGCCTCATTGGGGCGGAAGATCAGCCCGTCCGTGATCTGGTACTTCCTCATGAACCACTTCAGCAACCGGAGGCTCTCGGTCTTTACCAGATGGATCGTTCTCTCCTTTTGCCCCTTCCCTCTCACGGTGAACTCTTGGGCATCCTGACGAAGATCCTCCACCCGGAGCGCAAGAGCTTCCGAGATCCGCAAGCCCGTCTCGCTGATGAGCGTAAATAGAACTTTGTCTCGGTCATGCGTGATCACGGACAGAATCTTGTTGACCTGAGCCATGGGCAGGAATCGGGGCTGCGAATCGGGCAACCGGATCGCCCCGATTTTATCCATGGGATTGGCGGGGATGAGGTCATGGCGGAAGGCCCACCGGAGGAAGCTCTTTAGGCTGGCTTGCTTCCGGGAGAGGCTTGCAGGGCTGAGCGTGTCCACCAACGAGCCGAAGTATTCCCGGAGGATGGCGGGCGACAGTTCGGAGAGACTCCCCTTGTAGAAGCGCAGGAAGGCCTTGAGATCGGCCTGGTAGTTCTTGATTGTGTGTTGACTCTTGTTCTCGGTCTTGAGATCGATCAAGAACTCGTCCACAAGTTGGACGAGGGAAGGAGTGCGCTCCACGACCTTGCGAAAAGCGGTGACTTCTCCCATTGAACTGCCCTCCATCTCGCTGTGCAATATAAAGATGAAATTGACCGAAAATTGAGCGGCCCGAAAGCCGCTCGTTCTGGATTAACTATCCCCGCTTGTGCCATATAATAAGCACTATATTACGTATACGAGAAATATTATGAAGCATATCAAGTATGATCTTCTCGCAATTAGCCGCTAGTGCAAGTGGGTTCTTGCGTCGAATCGGCATGTTCCTTACGAGAATTCCCCAGGTATGTGAATCGAAGAAACGGTCACTCTTTACAACAGCGAGTTAGTGAGGCAGCAGTAAATCTATGCGACGGATAGATAGCGTCACAATAAAACGTAGCCTAAGACCAACCCGATTTGGATATATGGTCAATCCAAATTCAAGGGCTGATGTATTACAAGCACTCGAAGTTGCTGCCTATCAGTGGGGGGGGGCAAACAACCCGCTCATCCCTGTTCCATTCAGAAACCCAAAACCTTGGAGAGACCGTATGCCTTCGCCTCAGTCTGTTAAAGAGATGGTAACAGGCTATATAGAGGTGTATGACCCTGATTACCTCGTAGAAGTATCACCTTATCCAACATACTTGAGTGTGTCTGAACGGGAAAAAATCACCGTTTGGGACGTCTCTCCACGTGAAGAGCTTGATTATGCATCGTCATATGGAACAAGCATTGTAGAGATACTTCACCACTGGAAAGAAAACGGTAGACCGCAAGCACATCAGGACACCAGGATAGTTGTTCCTGTTTGCGGGAATAGACACCGTCTTTTTCTAAGCTCGGTTTTTGGAGTGTTACCAGCTTCATTACATCAATTTATTATTAGCGAGTTCGGAGACTTTGTTTCAGAACAGGAAGTAGATCTACAAAATTATTGGAAACACCTTACACCACAATATCTTTTCCCTCGAAGATTAGGACTAGAATTTGGTGTGCCCTCAGGTGGCCCATTTTACGTGCTTCTAATGGATGCCACTAACACCCTGGATGTAATTGATTATTGGAATTTGAGAGCCTTTGGGGCGAGTGTCCTTCCCGTTCCGACACAGTTGTTTGAACGAGAAGAATACATTCAGCATATCCATAAGATTCTACATGAATCATATAAAGCTGATCGCACTAACCAAGGAATACATCACAACGCAAAGATATTATTAGGTAGTTCCTTGAATAGGAATACTTTAGATAAATTCATCGAGCGCCTAGGAAGCGCTATTATCTCAGTTAATAACAGACCACCTTTTAGTATTCAGAGTTGGTTCCCCCGCCTTTGGTGTCCTAAGTTTGCGGCTACTGATATAGCTATTCCCTCTCGACGAAGACATTCATCTGTCAATGATCAAGCCATCGTGATTGATGACGCGCTAGAGTTCAAACCAATATCACCTGAATTCCTATCGGAAGATGGATATATACTCGGAGAGGCGCACTATGTTAATGACGTTAGCATTAAATCCTGGAATAGATGGGATATTGCTGAGGTATTCCCACCAATTGGCCAAAATATTGGTAGTTTAGTTGGGTTAGGGCTTGATTGGCGCGCATCTGATTCGGGGCTATCTTACATTGCAAATTCATTGTCTGAAACAGCCTATATGCGGATTCCTTACAGCGCAGAGTTGATCAAGTCTTGGCTTGGTCACAACGGTTGGAAGGTTGAGTCATCTGCTCCAGGGAAGATATGTGAGAAAATCATTGAGCATCTTGGTGGCCTTCACGGATTGAACTTTCTAGCACAAGAAGGAATCTTGAAGCTAATCGATGATATTAAGCCCAGTGGTATTGCGAGCGCAGAGCTATACGGTAGAGTATCCAAAGCATTAAACGGCTGGAGTTTGATAAAGCCAACGCCAAGAGCAATTTTTCAACGACTAGTTGATGCGAAGATCCTTCGCCTAGGATGTAAAATTCAATGTCAAATTTGTAATCAATACAACTGGTATCAACTAAGCGATTTCAATTATAAAGTGTCTTGCGATTCCTGCCTAGAAGAATTTGCAATACCAAGTCATTCCCCAACAGATATTCTCTGGCATTACAAGAAGGTGGGTCCATTTTCTTTACCAATGCGCTCATATGGTTCTTGGTCTGTAATACTAACATTGAGATTCTTTAGACAAGTCCTAAGGGCAAATGTGAGTCACATGTTTTCAGCAGAAATATCTAAAGAAAAGAAAAAACTGGAGTCTGACTTAACGCTACTCTATAAAAGCTCTCTATACCTAGATGACAACCAACGCGTGACCCCAATATTTTCCGAATGTAAATCATACAACAATTTCGATGATGTAGATTTTTCGAGAATGAAAGATATTTCTAATGAATTCCCTGAATCAGCAATAGTTCTTTCTACTTTTCGCGATGAATTAACACCTGCAGAAGTAGTGAACATGAGGAAACTCATTAGACATTGTCAGCGAAGAAATCAACCCACAATCATCCTTACTAAGAACGAATTATTCTCAACAGGGCATATTTCACTAACCTACAAAAAACTAGGAGGAAAATTCGCGGAATATGCCAACCCTCATATAGAACATGACCTTCATAAGCTTTCCGAAGCAACGCAAGGGTTGTACTTGTACACCTAAAGCATTTTTACACCAAATACTACGAAATAGTTGATTCTTAACCCAAGCCCCAGTTCTCGACTCAGGACTGGGGCTTCCACTTTACAACGTTTAGAGTGGCAACTAGTCATTCGGTCATCCTAGCACCCACGGAGATAGGCTATGGCCCAGGCTCCAATTTGGCGAACATTGATTCGAATCTCTTCACCTCCTCAAGCTGATCACCAATGCCGCCTAGCTCAAGTTCAGCATGAGTGGCCAGAGCTAGACAGTCTTCCTGGTAAGTCTGGAAGACCCGGCGGTTCATTCGATGAGTAGCACCGAGCAATCTAGTGCCTGAAAGGTGGCGTTGGAAGGTGAATCCCTTGGCTTAGAATTGCTTAGTGATTTCGTGCATGTTCATTTTCGTGCCTCCTACCACTCCCGCATAGCATTGATCACTTGACGCTCGGAGAGCATCAAGTACCCCTGAGTAGTGGCGAGATTGGCATGGCCGCAGGCCTTGGAGATGACGGCCAAAGAGTGGCCTTTCATAGCGGCTTGTGTAACCCAGGTGCGGCGTAGCCCATGGGCCGTGATTTCAATTTCCGCAACCATGGCCAATCGCTTGATTCGCTTTGTAACAAGACCTGTATTGAGCGGCGAGCCATTCTCGCCGACGAAGAAAGCCGAGGAGGGGCCAGTCGGGCGTACCTTGAGGTAGTCACCCATGACTTTGGCAAGTTCCTGGTTGATACCAAGCTGGCGAGGTTTAGCACCTTTCCCCATCCTGACTACCAGGAGCCGCCGCTGGAGATCTACATCTCCGACCAAGAGATCGCAAAGCTCCCGATTCCTAAGCCCAGTAAGGAGGAACGTCTTGACGATGGCAAAGTTTAGCTTCCGCTCATACGGGCTGTTCCCGTTGGCAGTCCAGATTGCGGCAATGAATCGCTCGATCTGATCCGACTCCAGAACGGTCTTCCGTGCGGGGAAGTAGCGCTTTGGCCTGAGCGGCTTCAGGGAGGCGTATACCTCAGGTGCCAACAGTTGGCGACTTATCAGGTACTTGCTGAAGGAGCAGACGGCGTAAAAGAGGTTGTAACGGTTGGAGTAGCTGGCAATCGGAATGCTTTCCAAAGACTTGCTGAGAGTATCCCTACAAAAGATCTCAACGATCTTGGAGCCTCCGCCACTCAGCCGAAGGTACTGCATGAAGTAATATCGGTAGCATTCCACTGTTCGGGGGCTAAGAGGGCGAGGCCCATTGCGGAGATGATTCAACCACTCCTCAATCAGAGGGACGATACTTGGTGTTGATGTAACGGGTTGTTCGTGTTGAAGGAGGCTGGCTTTTATTTTGAGATAGGGTTCCAGAGGGATACGAGTGGCCCTTCCCACCTTTATGCTGGGGATCTTGCCCTCCTGGCACCAACGGTGAACCGTTGACTTTCCGACGCTAAGGTCTTGAGCAACTTCACGGATGGAAAGGAAAGGGACTGTTTGAAGCATGTAACTCTCCTGTGCTGATTTGCATGCTTTGTCCCATTTATCCCGTTTCTAGACTTCCAATCGGATTCCGGATAAGCACAGTGGTAGTGCAGGGCGTAGCCCGCTGAGCCGTGGCGAAGTGGCCGATTCGTAATCGAAAGGTCGTGGGTTCGAATCCCACTGTCGGCTCTGGGAGCCCCGTTTCCTTTTTGGCATATTGCCTGGATCGGTGGTCTCCCTTTTTCTTTTCTCCCTTGGGCTTGAGTCGGGCCGGCTCAAGCCTGACCCTGCAACCAATGAAACAGATGAAACGCGTATTGTTTCACTGAGACCCGCCCGGGAGACCTGGCGGGCTTTTATATTGCGCCTTTCCCCACTCCTCGCGCTTAACAAACTGTTATTATTTTTCTTTTTACGGGAATATCAACAACATCCCGCATTCATATCAACAGGAGGAGACGGTGGACTTCATCGACCAACTTCGCACTCTTGCTTCTCGTGTGCCGACCCAACTTGAACACACCAAGACTGAGGAGGCCACCAAGCACGCCCTGATTCTTCCTTTCATCAATGCGCTGGGTTACAACGTCTTTGACCCCGCAGAAGTGATGCCTGAATTCACTTGCGATGTGGGCACCAAGAAGGGCGAGAAGATTGATTACGCCATCCTCCAAGATGGAAAGCCCATCATCCTCTTTGAATGCAAGCAATCAGGCACGAACTTGGACTTCGCGGAGTTCAGCCAGCTCCTGCGCTATTTTCACGTTACCTCAGCTCGCATTGGCGTGCTGACCAACGGAGTGGTGTACAAGTTTTACACCGACCTGGAAGAGCAGAACAAGATGGACAGCAAGCCCTTCCTGGAGTTCAACCTCTTGGACTTCAAGGAACCCGCTGCTGAAGAGATTAAGCGTTTCACGAAGGCAAGCTTCAACCTGGATGAACTGCTCAGCGCTGCTGTTGAACTGAAGTACACAAAGGAAATCAAGCGCATTCTGGGGGAACAACTTCACGCGCCATCCGATGAGTTCGTTAAATTCTTCACCGCCCAAGTCTATACAGGAGTCAAAACCCAGAAGGTACTACAGCAGTTCACAGATATTACGAAGCGCGCTCTGGGACAATTCATCAACGAACGAATTGCCGACCGATTGAAATCGGCGATGGAGGTCGAGGGTCAGAACCAAGTGCAAGTTGAGGTCACTTCCACTGTTCCCACTCCTGCTGTTCCAAGTGCCAGCAGCAAGATTGAGACCACGGAAGAAGAAATCGAGGCCTACCATATCGTGAAGGCGATCCTCCGCGAAACGGTTACCCCTACTAGAGTGGCAATCCGAGATGCCGAGAGTTACTGCGCCATCCTGCTGGACGACAACAATCGGAAGCCCATTTGCCGGTTCCGATTTGGAGCCAACAAAAAATCTATTGGTTTGTTCGACGAGCAGAAGAACGAAGAACGAGTCGCAATCCAGGACCTGAATGACATCTTCGGGCTTGCTGAGCGATTGAAGCAAACGGCACGTAATTACGACGCCAAGACAAGCCAGCCCTCTGAGGCTACGGTATAGCTCGATGCTCAGGCCCGCTAGGAAGACTGGCGGGCCTTTTTTATGCACCGAAGACCTGACGGAGCCTCTTGGGCGAGCAAAAAATTGCTCATAGGCCTATCAGTGCCTGAAGGCAATTTGAGAGAGTTTCAAACTAGCATACAAAAAGGAACCCGCCGGGGTGTGACCGGCGGGTTCGGTTCAGAGAGGGGTGGTGTGGGTGATGCCCTTAGAATGCCATACGTTGACCGAATGGAGGACGTCCGTGATCGCTCCCCGAGCGTGAGGTTGCTAACGCTCGGCCGGCAGCTTTCCCTGCTGCTGCTTGCGGGCATCCTCGTTGGTACGGTTTGCGGTCTCGTAGGCGTCGTAGGCTGCCCACCCCCAGTAGGCCGCCGTACCGATGACAACCCCCAGAACGGCGACTCCGAGCCCTCGCATGTCCGAAAACCCTCTGCCCGTCTCCGGAATGACGGCAAGACCGATCTGATTGCCGAGCGCATACGAGCCGAAGATGGCCACCGGCAACCCCAAGGCGACCCAAGCCCCCCGCTTGGGATCTCCCGCATAGATATGCCCCAAACCAACGCTTAAGGGAGTGAGCACCAAGGTTAGCGGAATCGCATCATTGCCAAGGCTGAAGCCGAAGGACGCGAGACCAATCGGAGCCGCAAAGGTCAACGCGGCGGCCAGGCCAGGATCCCGAGCATTGGGAGGTGTCCGCATCCCGTCGGGGATTCCGCTGCGGTACTCCCGCGACAGCCCCATGCGCTCGAGTTCCCGCTCGATCTCGTCGCTTGCGGCATAGGTGGGCAATGTCGGTCCTGCCAGCAGTATCCCCCCCGACATAGCGATGATAGCAATGCAGGTGGTTACTGCAGACAAAGGCTTCATTTACGGCTCCTCCGCAGCTTCACTTTTTCGGGGCTTGCGACCTGCTCTTCGGTGCGGGAACGGCCTTCGGGGCGGAGCCTCCCGGGGCCATCTGCGCACCGCTACGTTCCATCTTGATGGATTCGTTCAGGGCATCCACGAAGAATGTGGCAAAGTCCTGGACGACGACTCCCGGCGGAGGATTGAAATAGCTCGCAGGCGTGCTGACGCTCTCGAAACTCTCAAAATCCAGCGAATACCAATTGCCCGAAACATAGGTGACGTCCAAGCGAAGGGGCCGGCCGTCATGGAACCAAACCTTGGAGAAAGCCGTGCCCCCTTTCGTTTCGCCTGTGATGACTTTGCAGACCTTCTCGTCAAGGATCTCGGTGGTGGTATCCTTTTCCACCCATCCGTTCGAATCCGGGGATTGTTGAGGGGCGTTGTAGGCGGCTAGGGAGTTCAAGTCGTTCGACTCTGAGTCAAACTCCGCCAATCGTCTCTCGATTTCTGCTCTTTCCGCATCAAATTTGTCCGAAGCCGCTTTACTCTCTTCAGTCTCTTTCCACTCCAACCACCTGCTGCTATCGAAGAAGTAAATTCTCGGCTCATCAAGCAAGACGACACAGCCTGCTTTCCCGCCCTTTGCGTCTGAACGGATCATCCCTTTGGCGTAGTAAAGCTTCCTACTGCTCGGGGCAGGGTCTTCACTACCACTGCTTCGCACCGAAACATTTGCCTGAAATGGCTCCAGGTCACGAACTCCAGGGATGCCCTCGACAAAGCTTGTGATCTCCTCCGGCACCATGGAAGATCCCCCGGCGATTGCTGGAGATGCAGACAAGATCAGGCTTATGCAAAAGATCGCCAGTCGCTTCAATTTCACCTCCTGCAATCCGTGCCCGGAAATCACATGCCCATTGGCAGCTTGGTTTTGTCCTATCCACAACTTACCCAGCCTGAACGTACCAGGAGACCAATGGCCTTCACGGTACGCGGGGGCATGGAAAAGTCCCGCCGGGTGTGCGACCGGCGGGACTCGGTTCAGAGAGGGGTGTGGGTGATGCTCATAGAATGCCAGATTGCGGTCGGGTTGGCAGTAGGTGGGGCCACGTCAGTCATGTGAGGATGCATACGCCTGCTTGGTCGGCAAAAGCACGATGTGAGCGCCTACGTGATCCAGGTCCCCTAATCTGCCGATAGAATACTAGGCAAGCAAGGAGAGCCTCATGCGTTCAAAAGTCGTGCTAGTTTCCATGGTCGCTTTGTTAGCATTCGCATCGGGTTGCGGGATAGTGAACAACCTATCTGCTTCGGTACCCGTGGCACCGTCTATCGCCTTTCGCGCCATCTCGCCCACGCAGGAACATTCTGCCCACTTCTATGAAGTGCCGGCTCAGAATGCCGTGTTCCGGACTCAATCGGATGTAGACAGCTTTCTGACCAAGATCGCGAACGATCAGGCAGAGCGTCTTGGCATGTCGAGTTCAGAGACCCTGCCGGAGATCGATTTCTCCACCGAGCAAGGCATCTTGGTCCTGTTCGGAGCTCAGGCGCATGGAGGCTATGGAGGCAAGATCGCCGCTGTCGAAGAACTGCCCGATCGCCTAATCGTGCATCCCGTAAGGGAGTTGCCCAGTAATCAGGGGATCTACGCACAAATGGTCGTTTACCCTTACCATTACGTCGCGATTCCCCGCACCGAAAAGCCAATTGACTTTGCCTCGACGGTGGATCGCAGCAAGCCTGGTCCCTGGTGGTTCATCTTTTGAGGCATGACTTTCCGATGGCGCTCAGCGAGATCGGTAAGAGCTACGGACGTCGAGACGAAGCCTCGGTGTTATCTTGAAACTGTGAGGAGTGAGACCTGAAAGAAGTGAAGCGAAGGACGGTTAACACCCTTCGAGGCGACACCGCCACGCAGTGATTTAATGAACAGGTCAACAGCCCCTCCGGCCCCCGCACCCCTCGCGGGGGCCTTACTCATGGAAGAAGCCCGCCGGGTGTGTGACCGGCGGGCCTCAGTTCAGAGAGGGGTGGTGTGGGTGATGCGATTATCTTGCCACACCTCGGGCGCTGGGGGTGCAAGGGCGATCGCCATCCCCGCGTGAGCTTGCTAACGCCCGCTCGCCTGATAACCGGGGCCTAGCACGTCCTGCAACTGCGTTTGAACCTCCCAGGCCGAATACGAAGGCTGGTTGTAGAAGGCCAGCAGAGGCAAGCCGGGGGTGGGTAGCATCACCGTCGAATCGGTCGAGGATGAGCTCAGCGAGCTATTGCCTACCGATCCGGCGTCAGAGTATGCTGCAAAAGCACGTTTAACGCCAATCTCACTACTTTCAGAGGAACTCCGTGATCGAAGAGCAAAAAGCCCAGGAAGTCCCGCCGATCAAAGGAAAGGGAGCCGAAGCCACCTTGGTTCTGGCTCACCGGCTCGTCCTATTTCTGGTCTGGCAGGCCCTGTTCGCCGCTGGCTACCTTTTGGCGGGCCATGCCGAACCGTGGTCGGCCTCGGTGGCATGGTGGCCCATCTCCGTGACGCTGACCAACCTCGTGACCATTGCCTACCTGCGCCGCCAAGCGGCCCGAGAGGGCGTCAGCTACTGGCAGTTGATTGGCGCCGTGCTCGACCGGCAGCATGTGAAGCGAGATTTGCTGACCGTTCTCGGGGTCCTGCTTGCCGCCGCTCCAGCAGCCATGCTGCCGAACATCGGCCTTGCCACGCTCCTTTTCGGCGATCCCATGGTACCGGTCGGCATGTTCGCGCAGCCCTTGCCCGTCTCCGTGGCACTCGCGTCCATGGTGCTCTTTCCGCTGAGCATCGCCTTTGCCGAGCTCCCTTTCTACTTCGGCTACGTCATGCCTCGCCTGGCCGCCGGCCGCCCTGGGTACGGATGGCCCGTGATTCTTCCGGCCCTCTTCTTGGCCGCCCAGCACGCGACCTTGCCGTTCATCCCTGATCCGCGCTTCGTCCTCTGGCGGCTCGGGATGTTCATTCCCTTCGCCCTGCTGCTCGGCTTCGTCCTTCGCTGGCGGCCCCGGCTGCTACCCTACCTGATGGCGATCCATGCCCTCATCGACCTCTCGGCGGCCTCCATGGTCTGGCAAGTCTCTACCGGCGGCTAATCCTGCGGGTTCCGCCTCCGGCCAGACACGCATCCCGCCCACAACGCGCGAGCCCGCCGGTCACAATCCGGCGGGCTCGATTCTTTTAGAGAGGGATGGTCTGGATAGGGCTCAGGTGGCCGAAAGCGCCGAAGAGCGCTCTACCGACTTGCTGGGAATCGTGAGCAGACCGAGGGCCTGCAGGATATGACAGAAGGCGTAGCCTAGGTCCACCTCGAACCAGCGGAAGGCGAAGTTGGCCGAACCGGGATGGCGGTGGTGGTTGTTCTGGAAGCCTTCGCCCATGACGAGCCAGGCAATCAGCGTGTTGTTGCGCGAGTTGTCGGTGGTCTCGAAGTTCCGGTAACCCACCGCATGCGCGAAGGAGTTGACCAGCCAGCCCTCGACCGGATGGCTCATGAGGCCCATGAAGTAGCAGAAGCCGAGAAGCCAGCCGTTGAAGGCCAGCCCGAGCGCCACGGCGATCGCCAGGTGAAGCGCGTACGGCAGCCACCAGACGCGCTTGCGGTTCACCCAGCTAATCGGGAAGTCCAGGTCCGCCACGCGATCGGCGTAGTCGGGCTTGTTCTTGAGAACGGCCACCAGGGTCTTCTCGTACGAGCGAAGCTGCGCGAGCATCACCCCGAAGATCCCGGAGTGCACGGGGCTATGCGGATCGAGTTCGCCGTCCGAGTACTCGTGGTGACGGCGATGCATGCAAGCCCAGGCCTTGGGGTCGATTCCGGTCACCCAGCTCCCCGTCAACGCCACGAAGCGGCGCAGCCAGGGCTTGAGAACCACGGCTCCGTGAGCCAGGCCGCGGTGATAGAAAACCGAGATATAAGTCGTATTGATGAGGTACGTCACGATCAGGACGACGGCGCAGAGCGCGTAATAGGCCATCCCGTCGGGGTGACTCCACAGGGTCGCGAACATGGGTGGAAGATTCCTTTCGGTCAGGGGACGTGCAGACGAACTGCACCTTGGTATGGTTTTACCAAATCCTGGCCGTCCGGTGGGTCATAGACGGGTCAAGCATGGTCATGGTTCTGTCATGGGCCCCGAGGGGACGCTTAAAAGGCGCCCCATTCCTGCTTGCCCGGAAGGTAGAAACTGGGGCAGAGGTAGCGGAAGACGCGGGCGAATCGCTGCGCGCGATCCGTCTTGGCCTCTCGATCGCGCGAAGCCTCGACGGTCGCCTCGAGCACGACCCGGTCCATGTAAGCGGCATGGTGGCGCTCGCGATCGACTTGCGAGGCGAACTCCGTGCGGATCGCGGCCAGCTCGCCGTCATCGAGCCAGACGCCCGCGCAGCCGGGGCATTCGTCGACCGAGACCTCTCGCTTGGCGCTCGAGAAATAGCGCCGCATCACGAGGTCGGGACACTTCGGGCAGGAATACCGCTTCTCCCGGTTCACTTCCCGGTCGGCTCGCCTGGGAATCGAAAGCAAGGCCTCACCGGCCGCCTCATGGGCCTCATCGACCTTCGCGAGCTCGAACGCATCGAAAAAGAGTCCCCCGCAACCGCCTTCGCAAGCATCGACCGTGATGCCGTCACTGGTGACGGGCGACAGACCATGACCACAAGCAGGACAATTCACAGGCATACCTCCGCAACCGTGGGCGCATGGGTCATGTACCCGGCAGGCAAGCGAGTATTCCAGCCGCCATGAGCGAGGCCCGCCGGGTCTGCACCCGGCGGGCCTGCTCTCAGAGAGGGGTGGTGTGGGTATGGCCTTATCTTGCCATACACGGGCAGCGTCGCGCGTATCGGCGATCGCCCTCCCCGCGTGAGCTTGCTAACGCCTGCTTGGGCGATAGTCGACGCCCACGGCGGCCGGCAAGAAGAAAGCCCCTGCCAGGCAGGGGCTTCAATGCTGGTGGGGTTTTGGGCTTTCGGATGCACCTGGCCTCGAAACTGTTTCGAGCCGCTTTTGATGGGCTTAGCGCCTCACCCTCCAGTCTTCTGAGAGTATCGTACCCCTGAAACGTTTCCGGACTGTGAAAGCCCCGTTTGCCGCGCGTAACGATTCCCGCAAGCTTTCATTTCGGCTTCCCCCGTGGGGGAACGGCTAGGCGAAGCCCTGCGAGAGATCGCGATCCTTCATGACGTTCTGGAGCGTCGGGATGATCCGCTCGTTGTCGAAGGGCTTGATGATGAAGTCCTTGGCCCCCGAGCGAATGGCCTGGAAGATCGTTCCCTTGTCGCCAACGGCGCTGCACATCACGACCTTGGCCGCCGGGTCGAGCTTGAGGATCTCGGTGAGCGCGGTCAAGCCATCCATCTCCGGCATCGTGATGTCCAGGATCACCAGGTCGGGCTTGATGGCGGAGTACGTCTCGAGGGCCACCCGGCCGTTCTCGGCCTCGCCCACGACCTCCCAGCCCTCTTGCGTCAAGAGCCCCTTCAAGATCGTTCGAATCAACATCGAATCGTCCACCAACATGACGGTATGCTTCACTGGGGCGTCCATGGCCTTTCTAATCAACGACTCAGACATGAAGTCTCAGTCCTTTTACCCCGAACGGGACTCCGTTAGGTTACGTGAATAATAAATGCAGATGCTCCGATCATGCATCCCCCTCCCTTTCCGACGCCTAGTCCTATCATCAATAAACGCGACTTTCACTCCTCACGCCGAACGCCCGGGTACAAGCTTCATGAGCGCCCCCCTATCGAAGGACTCCGCCATGCAGATTCGACGCTACACCCCCGCCGACCGTCCCGCTGCCCTCGACCTCTGGCTCGAGGCCTCCAAGGTCGGCCACCCCTTCCTTTCGCTCGACGACCTGATGCGCCAGCAAGCGCTCGTCGGAGACGTCTACCTGCCCAACTCGGAAACCTACGTGGCCGAGCGCGACGGGCGGATCGTCGGCTTCATCGGCCTCCTCGAAACCTTCATCGGAGGCCTCTTCGTCGATCCGAACGCCCATGGCCAGGGCGTCGGCCGCAAGCTGATCGCGCATGCCTACGCGCTCAAGGGCCCCCTGACCGTCGAGGTCTACGCCGCCAACCCGATGGCCCCCGCCTTCTACGAACGCTGCGGCTTCGTCGAAATCGGACGCAAGGCCCAAGATGACGAAGGACGTCCCCTGCCGCTCCTCGTGATGCGAAAGCCCTGAGGCCCGGCCTTGCGGGCTCCGAAAGAAAACCCTCCCCGGCATCTTGCGCGGCGGAGATGGGGAGATAAAGTAGTGCCGAGGTCTTTCACAATCCTGTAGGACGGTAAAGATCTCAGTTGGAGAAATTCCAACCGCCGCCGGCAGATCGTAAGTTTGCCGGCGGTTTTTTTTCGACACAGACCGAGGCCCACCGACGCCGCCGCGCCGGTGGGCCTCGCGTTCTCGGCTAGGAGCCGCTTGTCCCCGAGGGAGCTTACCACTCGATCTTGACGGGCCGCTTCGCGCCTGGGCCCGCGGGCTGCGCCGTTGGCCGCCCACGCAACGCCGCCATGAGCTTGGCTTGATCGAAGCCGACGATCGCTTGGCCGTCAATCAGCGTGACGGGGGTGCCGCTAAACCCCATCCTCAGGAATTCCGCTTGCGCCTGCGGATCCTTTCTCACGTCCTTAACCTGAAACTCCACGCCCATGCGGGTCAAGAACTGCTTCACCATCGCACAGGGGGGACACCCTTCCATGGAATAGACCAAGACGCCGCGTGCCATCGCTCACCTCCTGGGACGAAGCCCTGCAAGAGCGCCTAACGAAACCCTGCTCTGGCGAGGAGGAGTTTTGTTAGAGGCTTTACGCCGCATCCTAGCAAAGTCGTAGGCGAAACGCATGGGCCGGTCCAAGGCTTAAAGCCTCGGCACGGCGCCGCGTTCAGGGCTTCTGGACGAGTTCGATCGAATACCCCTGAGGATCCGCGAGAAATGCCACCCGAGATCCCGAGGGCAGCACGTAAGGCTCGGAGACGAGCGTGGCTCCGGCCGCCAGGGCCCCTGCCAGCACGGAGTCGAGATCGGCCACCCGGTAGGCCAGATGCATCAGGCGCTCGGGAACGACGACCTCCTCCTCACCGGGATACCGGCAGAGTTGAATCTCGGCATTCTCCCCGGGGAGGACCATGAAGGCAATCTCGCTGCCTTCGGGGCCGGGACGCCGGCTGCGGACCGCATAGCCGAAGGCGGCCTCGTAGAAGCGGATGGCCCGGTCGAGATCGCTCACCCGCAGCTTGGTATGTAAGTAATGAACGTTCATGCGTCCATTCTAGCCCATGCGGCCGCCGCCGCGGCGCGCTCAGTAGTGATCGTCGAGGTCGCGCCGCTCCTCCGGCTCGCTTGACGCGAACTCCGTGTTGCGGCGTTGCGCCCAGCGGTACGCGAAGTAGGCGATCCCCAGAAGCACCGCGATGGGAAGCACCCACTGGAAAAAGACCCAGAGTCCCGCCAAGCCGATCAGCCAATCCATCGTCCCCTCCTTCCGGTCCCGCCCCCATCTTATGCCGGAAGCTCCCCGGCGTCGCCAGAGGAGCGGGGGTGAGGTTGAGGTCAGGAAGACGGTTAGCTGGTTCTTTGGCGAATCGCGCGCTGAATGGCGAGGATCAGGCGTTCCTTGAGGAAGGGCTTGACCACGAAGTCGGAAGCTCCCAGCGCCAGGGCGGACTTGAGGTTGTCCGTCGTGCCCAGGGCCGTGCACATGAGGACCCTGGCGTCCGGAAACTGCTCTTTGATTTGCCGGAGAGCGGAGAGGCCGTCCAGCTCCGGCGTGTTGATGTCCATCACGACCAGGTCCGGGCGGTGCTGCCGGTACTTGGCGATCGCCTCGACGCCGTTCTGCGCCTGGGCGACCACGCTCCAGCCCTGCTCGGTGATGATCTCCACCGCCAACTCCCGTGCGAAGCGGGAGTCATCCACGACAAGAATCCGAATGATCCGTTCCCCCGCATCGTCTCCGTACTACCAAGCGTACCTTACCCGAGAGTTGTGAAGAGATATCAACCGCCGTATGACGTGAAGATGATGACCCGCCGCGCGAATGCGGCGGGTCGGAAGGCTGCGAGCGGCGGCCCGCCTAGCGATGGACCTTGAGGGCCTTCTTGATCAGCGATTGCTGCTTCTTGATGGCCGCAAGCTCGAGGGCCAGCTCCTCGGGGGTCTTGGTGGTCAGCAGCTGGGTCAGCAAGATCTTCTTCTCGTAGCGTGCCTCCATGCGCTCGATACGCTCATCGAGCTTGGAAAGGCGCGCCTCATAAGTCTTGGCAAGCTCCTCGCGCCGGGCCTTGAGCTCCTGGACCACTTCGTACGGAGAACGACGGGGCTTGCGCTGGGTGACGACAGCCGAGCCGCCCGAATGGGCCTTGGCTCGACGGCCCTTCGCCGGGGTGGAAATCGGCTTCTCAAGCGTAGCGATGCTTTTGACTCGCGGCATTTTCCCCTCCTCTAGCAAAACATTGAGAAAAATGTTAACCAAACTTCCAAGCATAATCAATGGGCATGATTATCCCCTCATTTCATCCAATCAAACAAAAATCATCTGCTATCGGCGCAGTTCAGCGCTATTTCTCTCATGCGGGACCCATAACACCGCAAGAAGCCCCCAAACCGCGCAATTCGCCCTCAAGAGGACTGGGCAGCACCCCATGGGACACGGAGACGGCGAGGCATGCCGAGGCAATCCGGGTAGGAAGAGGAAAGCGCCGATGACAAGGACGCACCGGCGCGACGCATTGAGGATAAGACCCGCCTTGTTGACGCGAAAACAGCCCCTGGGCTCACTCCCCGTGGATGCGCGCTTCCGCTTCCTCGAAGAACCCGCCTCCCAGGGCTTTCCCTACGTCATCCTTCCCATCCCCGCCACGTATCGGGGCGATCGCCACTTCGAACCCGACGCCCAGCCGGTGGTCATCTATCGACGGGATGGGCGCTACCCGCGCTACGGCACGATCAATGGCTACTTCCCCGTCCAGAACGACGAAGGAAAGGTCGTCCGCTGGGTCGCAGACCCCAAAACCCTGGTCCGGGTCCCCCGCCCCTGGGCTCGTATCCTGCTTTACAGCCTGGTGATCCTGCTGATCTTGGCGCTCGCCCTTGGCGCAAGCTACGCCTTGCTGTCCCGGATGGCCTCCATCTGACCCGAAAGCCCCCCTTGGAGCGCCTGAGGATTCCGTAACTACTACGGATGGAGGATGCGCGATCTTGCGTTACGGTAGAGGACGAGAGGTGAGACCTGAAACGAGTGGAAGCGAGGACGGTCAATCATCCCTCCGGCCCCCGTCACCAGACGGGGGCTTCTTCTTGTCTCGCTCAGCGCTTCTTGCCCTTCTTCGACTTGCCATGGCTTGGCTTCGGCTTGGCATGGCTCGGGTGCACCTTCACATGGCGCCCGTCCCTTAGCATGTAGCCCTGAACGTAGCCCTTCTTCGGATGCACCTTCACGTAGGTCCCATCCGACATGTAGTAACCCTTGTAATGCCCCGGGGCCTCGGAGCGGTAGCTATGGTGCGTGACGCATCCCGAAAGCAGCAATGCCCCCGCCAAAATCACCGTCGTCCAGCGTCGCATCACCCCCTCCTTCTCGACTCGGTAACCCTGCGCAAGAGACTACTGCCCGCGATTCTCCTCCCGATGACGTCCGCGTTACCCGTACGTTAGGTCCCGAGCGGGTTTGCCCGATTCTCCCCCCCTGACCTGGGAAGCCTCGCTCGAGCATGGTTGAATGGTGGCCGTCCCCGCGACGCGACGGAACGGAGCCACCGCCCATGACCCCGCGCCCGACCTCCCGGCCCCCTGGCCCCAGCGGCCTCCTGTATGCCCTGTTTCAGGGCGTCGTTCGCCTCTTGCAGCGCCTGGGTTGGGTCTATGCCCTGGGCTGGGGAACGGCGATCGCCTTGCTCGCCCTCTTCGCGGATCTCGCCGAAGACGTCCTCGAAGGCGAGTTCACGGCCCTCAACCACGCCATTCTCACCCAGATCCACTCCCATGCCACCCCCGGGCTCGATCAGCTCGCCCTCGCCCTCAGCGCGCTCGGCGGCATCCTGGGAACCCTCCTCGTGGGCGCCGCCGCCGTGGCCGTGCTGAGCGCGCTCAGACGCCCCCTAGACGCGGCCACGCTGATCATCGTCCTCGCCGGCGGAGGCATGCTCACGTTCGTGCTCAAGCACCTCTTCCAGCTCCCCCGACCCGACCTCTTCGAAAGCCTGGCCCCCGAGACCTCCTACGCCTTCCCGAGCGGCCACTCCTTGATGAGCGTCTGCCTCTACGGCTACCTCAGCTTCCTCTTGCTACTCGAGCATCCCCGCAGGACATGGCCGCTCGCCCTGGCCCTTCTGCTGCTGCCCCTCGCCATCATGGCGAGCCGGCTCTACCTCGGAGTCCACTGGTTCACCGACGTGGTCGCCGGCGCCCTGGCCGCAAGCTTCTGGCTCACGATCTGCCTGATGCTCCGCCGTGTCGCCCTGCGCCGCCGCACCCAAGACCCCGCTTGATAAGAAGATGTTTTCTTTCGCTTAAAAATAAGTTAAAATTGAGGCCTCGTCCTTACCCCGCTCGGACGTAGCTTGGCTACGCCGCAGGCGTACTGGAGGCCTCATGCGACAGCTTCGAATCCTGGTGGCAGGCGTCACCCTGGCAGCCCTGATGACCGGTTGCGGCGTCGGTTCGTTCCTTCCCCAGCTCAACCAAGGTCCCGAGCAAGGCCTTCGCGCCAAGGACGCCCAGGCGGGCGCCGTGGTGGAAGCCGTCCGGCAGACCTGGAGCAAGACGACGAGCGCCTCGGGCGTGGTGGCCTTCTTCGAGCAGAAGGGCCGCGAGACCACGACCAGCAAGGCCGAATTCTTCTGGGCCCGCCCCCAGAAGCTTCGCGCCAACATCACGGAAGCCGAGTCCATCACCAAGCGCGGCGCCAAGCTCGTCTACCTCGGCGACGGCCGCATCACCGCCAAGCTGGGCTTCATCAAGAAGACCATGCCCTACGACGACCCTCAGGTCCTCTCGCTGCGCGGCTACCGCATCGACCAGACGAGCCTGACCTCCATCGTCGAAGGCATCCTCGATCCCGCCGCCGCCGTGCGCCACGCCGGCAAGGTGACGATCGCCGGCCGCGCGGCCGACTTGCTCGAACTGACCAAGGGCTCGGGCATGCTGCCCGGCTGCAGCAAGATGCAGATCGCCATCGACAGCCAGACCCGGATGCCCGTTCTGGTCGAAGGCTTCGAAGGCACGACCGTGGTCTTCCGGGCCCAGCTCTCGGGCATGCAGGTCAACCCCAAGCTCTCCGACAGCCTCTTCAAGCTCTAGGACGTCCGGGATGCCCGTCCGCCTGACGATCTACTCTGGCCCTGGCTGCTCGCTCTGCGACAAGGCCAAGCTCCTCGTGGAACGGGTGGCCCAGGACATCCCGCTCGAGATCGACGAAGTCGACATCACGCAGGATACGGAGCTGTACGACCGCTACCGTTACGCCATCCCCGTGATCGCGCTCGACGGGCGCGAGGTGATGGCCGGCAAGGTCACCGAGTTCTGGCTTCGCAAGGCCCTGCGCGGAGAACCGCTGGAACGCGACAGCCTCGCGGCCCTGGACTACCGCCCATAGCGCCTGACGGCGACGGATCTACGTCCGTCGCCGTCACGTCTTGAACCCTCCGAAACGGTCTGGGCTAGACCAGCGGCTGCGGTGACGCGACCCGAATCGGGAGCGTGAACCAGAAGGTCGAACCGCTTCCGAGTTGGCTTTCCACCCCGATTTGGCCGCCATGGGCCTCGATCAAGGCCTTCGATATCGAGAGCCCGAGGCCCGCCCCACCCTTCTCGCGGGTGGTGCTCGGATCAATCTGATAGAACTTCTGGAAGAGCTTGGGGACGTTCGCCTCGGCGATGCCGATGCCGCTGTCCTGCACCTCGATGCGGACCTCTTTGGGCGCGGGAACGACCCGAACCTCGATCGTCCCCCCTCTGGGCGTGAACTTGATGGCATTGCCCAGCAGGTTCATGAGGACCTGGCCGATGCGTTCGGGATCGAAACCGAGCGGTAAGGGGCCGCCGGGATGCCTCGCCTCAAGGCGAAGCCCCGCGTCGTTCGCGAGCGGCCGAAGGCTATCCACGATCTCCAGGACCTTCTCCGAGAGGTCGGCTTCCCGAGGGTGAATCCGGAAGGCCCCCGAATCGAAACGGGCGAAGTCGAGAAGATCATCGACCAGCAGCTGCAAGCGGCGCGCTCCCTCGGTGATTTGCCGCACGAAGGCCTCTTGATCGGGATTGAGTGCGCCTGAGACCTCGTCCTCCAGGAACTCCGCATAGCCCATGATCGACGCCAGCGGCGTGCGCAGTTCATGCGAGACCGAGCTGATGAAGCCGTTCTTTAGGCGGTCGAGCTCCTTGAGCTTCTCGTTCTGCTGCCGCAGGGTCTCTTCGAGTCGGCTGCGCTCGGTGACGTCCTGCGAAGCGCCGAACATGCGCAACGGCGCTCCCTGGGCATCGAGCTCCACCTTGCCATGGGCCAGGATCACCTTTTCCGTGCCATCCGGCAGTCGAATCCGATGCGTGAACGTGAACGGCTGATAATCGGCGAGGGCCGTCTCGACGACCTTGAGGATCACGGGCTGGTCCTCGGGCACGACGCTCGCCATGAAGGCATCGAAGTTGAGCGTCTCGGCCTTCCGGGTCACCCCGAAGATCCGACAGAGCTCCTCGGACCAGTAGAAGCGCTGCTCGACGAAGCTCCACTCCCAGCTCCCCAGCTTCGCAAGTTGCTGACTGAGGTCCAGAAGCGCCTCGTAATGACGCCGCTGGGCCTCGTCAAACTTGCGCGGGGAGATATCGCGAAAGGCGGCAACCCGTAGCCAGCGTCCCTGGTAGAAGTACGGCTGGCCGAGCAACTCGACGTGGAGGCGCGAACCGTCCCCCCGCACGCCCTCCACCTCGTAGGGCTTGTCGTAACCCGTCCGGATGTTGTGGATGATGCGCTCGCGATCCTCGGGGCGGGCGATCAGGATGGCATTCATCCCGATCAGCTCCTCTAGCGGGTACCCGAGAATCCGGGCCAGGCCCTCGTTGGCATCGAGAATGACGCCGTTGTCGTGGATGGCGAGGCCTTCGTAAGTGGTCTGGAGCAGGTTGAAGACCTGGGACTCGATCTTCTTGAGGTTTAGCTCCGCCTCCTTGCGGCGCGAGATCTCGCGCATGATGAGCAGGATGCCGCACGGCGTTCCTCGCGCGTCGCGGAAGGGAACCTTGGTGAGCGCGAAGGTGCAGACCTTGCCGGAAGCATCGGGGAAGTCGACCTCCAGGTGCTCGGCCTCCCCGCGCGCCATCACCCTCGCATCGGAGAGCTGAGCCAGGCGTCCCATTTCCTCGCAGAGGAGGCCGGTCAGGGTCTTGCCGACGACCTCGTCGGCCGTGAGGCCAAAATGCGCGAGCCCCGCGGGATTCATGTAGAGGAAGCGGCCCTCGGCATCCTTGACGATCATGGGATCAGGGGACGCCTCGACCAGGCCGAGCATCGCCTCCGGCAGGTCAGTCCAGCGGGCAAAGAACGACATCGACACCTACTCCTGAACGGCTGACGCCGGGTAAACCACGGGAAGCTCACGCGTCGAAAGGGCGGAAACGATCGGAAGCTCGAACCAGAAGCACGAGCCCTCTCCGAGCACGCTGCTCATGCCGATCCGGCCTCCGTGAGCCTCGACGAGTGCCTTCGAGATGGAAAGGCCCAAGCCAGCTCCGCCCTTCTCGCGGGTGGTGCTGGGATCGATCTGGTAGAACTTCTGGAAGAGCTTGACCTGATGCTGAGGCGCGATGCCGATGCCCGTGTCTCGGATCTCGACGCGGGTCACGCCTGCCACGGCGAACGCCGAGACGTCGACGCGACCTCCGGGTGGCGTGAACTTGATGGCATTGCCGATGAGGTTGGTGAGTACCTGCCCGATCCGTTCCGGATCCCCCGCGAAGCGCGGAAGCGATTCGTCGACGTCGAGATGGAGTGCCACTTGGGCGTCCTGGGCCTGCGGATACAGGGCGCCGAGGGTCTCGTTCAGCTTGGCGGGCAGGTCGACCTCCCGGACCATGAGCTTGAAGGCACCGGATTGCAAGCGTGCGAAGTCCAGGAGATCGTTGACGAGGTTGCCCAGGCGCCCCGCGCCGTGTTGAATCTGGTTGACGAAGGCATGCTGCTCGGGGTTGAGGGGGCCGGCCACCTCATCTTCGAGGAACTCCGCGTAGCCCATGATTGACGTGAGGGGGGTCCTCAGCTCGTGGGAGACGGAGTTTACGAAGCTGCTCTTGAGGCGATCCAGCTCCAGGAGTTGCTCGTTCTGCTCCCGCAGGGCCTCCTCGAGGGCCTTTCGCTCGGTGATGTCCTGGGTCGTTCCGACCATGTCGACGGGCAGCCCCATCTCGTCGAGTTGCACGTGCCCCGTGCAAAGGACCATGCGTCTCTCCCCGTCCTTGCGGACGATCTGATGCTCGCATCGATAGGGCTCGCCGCTGGTAGCCGAGCTTCTGAGCAAGAACTCGACCCGGTCGCGCTCCTCGGGCGGCACGTGGGCCAGGAAGACGAAGGGGTCCACGGGAATTTCGCAGGGCTCGTAGCCGAAGATGCGGTACTGTTCGTCGGTCCACATGAGGGTGGCGGTGTCGAAATCCCAGCGCCACGAGCCGATATGCGCGAGGCGCTGGGAGTCGGCGAGCAATTGCTGACTGGTGCGCAGGTTCTGCTCGGTACGCTTGAGATCCGAGATCTCGCGAACGAAGCAGATGACCTCCCCCTGGCTTCCGGGGACGCAGCGGGCCTCGAAGAACTCTTCTTCGGCGCCCTTGCCGGGAAGGCGATACTCGAGGGCCTGGACCTCACCCGAGTCGCGGGCGGCATCGACGATGGCGAGCAGCTGCTGCGCGAGGGGGTGCGGGATGACGTCCTCGACGTGGCGCCCGAGGAATTGCTCGGGCGGCAGGAGGGGAGAAGCGCCTCTGCCCCCCAGGTACCCGATCAGGGTCCCGGTGGGGCAGACACGGAAGATCTGGTCCGGCACCGCCTCCAGGTGGTAGAGCTGGTCGCGCTCGGCGCGGAGCTGGCGGAGCTCGGCGATAAGGTCTTCTCGGGATTTGTGCTGGTCGTCCATGGTCTCCGCATCCTCGTTGACGCTTTTATGATTCTGCTACGGATGCCTGATAAATGTCCAGACCCCAAATAGGGTCAAGTCGGCATCGCGTCGCAAATCGGACGTCAGGAGGAGGGCGGAAGGCGCGTCAACCGTGCTATGGAGAGGGAGCGGGGGCGAATTCCTGAAACGAGGCCTTGCCTTCCTCGAGCAAGGTCTTGAGGATCTCGACCTGGGCCTTGGCGCTTTCGAGCTCGGAGTGGGAGCGGCTGAGGGCCGTTCCCGCGAAGAGGGCACAGAGCCCGAAGCCCAACACCCCACCAACCATCAAGAAGCCCGAAGCTAAGATCAACAACATGGTCGAACCTCCTTACTTGGCGCTACTCTTGGTGCTACCCGGCGCGGTCCAGCCCATGGCGATGGGCGGGCTCCGAGGGCTGCAAGGGTGCAAGCAACAAAGGAATTCTACTTTATGAAGTTTTGTTTCGTCAATCCCTCGGAAGGACCGCCAGGGCCTGCGGCACCTTCCGCCGCAGTTCTTCCTGCTTGAAAAAGGCGACGGCCTCGCGCAGCGTCTGGGCTTCGTGCTGGAGGCTGGCCGCCATCCGGTGGATATCCCCGAGCGCGTCCTGCATGCGGGCTCCATCGCGCTCCTGCTCGGATGTGGACGCCGAGACCTGATGGGTCAAGCGAGTCATGGACTCGACGGCGCGCAAGACGCCGTTGCCGCTGGTGGCTTGTTCGCGGGTGGCCAGACGGATCTCGTCGAGGCGGCTGGATACCTGGCTCATGGAGGCGACGATGTCATCGAGCGCGTCTCCGGTGGAATGCGCGAGGGTCAGGCCGCCCTGGATCGCGTCGCTGCCATGGCGGGTCAGGCGCAGGGCCTCGTCGATCTGGTTTTGAATCTCGAGCAACAGCTTCGCGGAATCCCCGGTGGCTTGGGCGGAATGCTCGGCGAGGCGGCGGACCTCGTCGGCGACGACCGCGAAGCCCTTGCCGTGCTCGCCGGCACGCGCAGCCTCGATGGCGGCGTTGAGGGCCAGGAGGTTGGTCTTCTTGGCGATGCCGTCGATCAGGCCCATGATGGTGCCGATCTCGGTCGAGCTCCGGCCGAGCTCCTCGATCACGCCGACGATCCGCAGCATGGACTTCTCGATGCCGTCCATGGCTTGCACGGTCTTGGTGACGGCCTCGGAGCCGGATTCGGCGGCCTGCGAGGCGAGCGTCTTGACGTCGGAGGTGGCCTCGGCGATCTGGGCGACGCCCTGGATGCTGGTGATGATCTCTTGCATGAGGGCCGTGGTCTTGGAGACGTCCGCGGAGAGGACCTCGGCGCTCTGGGCCACGCGGTGGGTGCGGGTGCCCAGGTGGCCCATGGCCTCGTTGGTTTCCTGGATGCGGGCGTGGGTTTGCTCGGCGGCCGCGGCGACGGTGTCGGAGGCCATGCGGACCTCGGCCATGATGCCTTGAAGCGTGCCGCACATCTCGCGGAGGGTCTTGGCCATCTCGCCCATCTCGTCGCGCTGCGAGAGGTCGAGCGAGGCGCCGAGGTTGCCCTGGGCGATCGCCTGGCTATAGCCCTTCAAGGCCGTGATCGGCCGGATGATCCAGCGCCGGGTCGCATAATCCTTGAGCGCGGCCGCCAGCAAGGCCAGCACCGCCGCTACCGCGATGACCCGGGGGTCGAGGCCGTACCTGCCGAGCAACCAGCCGGCAGGAGTCACGGTCAACAAGAGGGGCGCCGTGATGATCGCCAGCTTGAACTGGAGACCCGTCCCGTGTCGGACGAAATGCAAGAGGTTGACCCCGGCCACGAGGCCGGCCGTCACCCCGAGGACGATCAGGAATTCCATGAGGGTCGTCGAGTCCACGTTCATCTCCCGCGAGCTAAGGGGGCGTTTTTAGTATGCCCTGTTTGGCCGGTTTTTAGAAGCGCCAGACCCGCGTCTCGGGAGCCTGTGCAGGCCGGGGATCCAGGATCCGCGTGAGGTCTGGCCCCACGTCGAAGCGGGCAATCCGGCGGTACGAGCCTCCCCCCGAATCCTGAACCAAAAGCGAAACCTCGTACGTCCCCATGGTGCGCGGAGGCTGCCAGGCCGTGAAACTCGGCACCAGGAGCGCCTCGGAGGCCGTCGCGCTCTGGCTCGCCACCGAAAGCAAGCCCCCGGTCGCCGTCCACGTGAACGTCAAGACGCCTTCCCCGCTCGCCTGAGCCAGGATCTCGAAAGGGCCCTTGCCCGGTTGCTGGGCGTTCGGAAAAACCTCGAAGCGCGTGATGATCGGATTCTGATTCGGGTTGGGGCCCCCGACCGTCCCGTCAGGCGTACATGCCCCCTGAAGCAGAAGCCCGCCCAAAAGCAAGCCTCTCAAGCTTTTGCCCACGATCGGGGCCAAGCGTTCGGCGCGCATGCTGTTCTCCTTCGCCCCCCAGCCTAGCGTCGGGGAGGGCCGAAGGCCATGGGAGAAGCGCCGAAAAGGATGGGTAGCAGGCGAGTAAGGCTACATCCCGAAGTAACGGCCGATCAGGCCCTCGGCATGCGAAATCAAGACCCGCAGGCTCAGCACCTGCTCGTCGGAAAGCTCCCCGACTTCCATGAGCGCGTAGGCCTCATCCACCGCCTTGACCAAGGCGATCTGCTGGTGAGGCCCCAGCCGGATGGCCTCCTGCAAACTCGCGTACGCCGCATCGAAGCTCATCGCCCCCCTCCCTCGCTCACGACCTGCCGGAATGCCTCGAAGCCCGGCTTGCGCCGGCCGTCCGGAGCCACCAGCCCGAACGTATTCTCCGTCGGAGGAGGCCATGCCTTGAAATGCGGATCGTCCGCCAGCTCGTAGAAGATCGCGAAACGGAAGCGCTCCCGCGCCGGGCTCTTGGCAATCTCCCGCCGCATGGCCCGCGCCGACTCCGCGATCCACCGCGCCTGACGCCCCTCGCCGAGAAACGCCGGACAGCCCGTCTCGCAGATCGCCCCTTCCTTGTCGTAACGCTCCATGAGCCCCGACAGGTAGTCGATCGTCTTCCAGGCGCTCCAGTCATGCGGATGCGAGTAGTTGCCGGGATAGAAGTCGTAGCCGATCACGTCGATGGCATCCGCCGACTCGGCCAGCACGCGCTCCAGATCGTCGCGCCACGGCAAGTAGAACGTGTCGCAGACGTTGATGACCGTCTTGACCTTCCAGCCCGGATGCCGGGCCTTCGCCGCGTCGATCTCGGCACGCGCCTCGCGGAAGAGCCGCCCGTCCAGCTCCTCGGGAATCGGATCCAAGATGGTGTTGAACTCGTTGCCCATCTGGTAGTAATCCACCTCGGCCCCCAGCTCCGCCAAGACCGCCCTCACGTAAGGTCGGTAACGCGCGAAGAAGGCCTCCGGATCCTTGTTCACCAGCTCCACGGCCCAGGCCGGATACCCGCCGAGGTTGACTTTGACCTGCATGCCCTTGGCCTTGGCATCCCGGACGATCGCGCGGAAGTACGGGATCTCCTTCAGGTCCAGCTCCGCGTCCGAGCGCGGCTGCATGCGGTTCCAGTGGACGTCGAAGCGGATCAGGCCGACGCCCAGGTCCTCGGCGTCCTTGAGCTGAGACTGGTAGCCGCCCGGAAGGTCCATGAGCCGTTCGGGATGCCAGGAGACTCCCCAAACCAGGTTCTCCGGAATTTCCGATTGAACGGCCGCCCCGATCGCCGGAAGCGCCTGCGGCGCGAACGGCAACGAGAACGGGTGGTAGACGAGCGCTCCAAGCAGCCCCAGCGTGCTGAGGCCGACGCCTCCTGCAATCAAGCGGGACTTATGGCGCGAAAAGCGCGATGGACGGGACTTGTAGCCAACGATCGGGAACATACCTTCGAGCATACGGGCTTCCCCGCCTCCGCGCAAGGGGGCGAGCAAAAGCGGGAGTCGCGACCGGGGAGTATGATGGGGGCGGATGAAAAAGGGAGGGAAACGTGTCGGAACTGCTCTTGGTCGTGATCGGCTTCGTGGGCGCCTTCGCCTCCGGGCTCCTGGGCATCGGCGGCGGCGTGATCCTGGTGCCCATGGCCCTCTACCTGCCGCCGCTCCTGGGTTTGCCCAGCTACACGATGGTCGAGGTGGTCGGCATGAGCATGGTTCAGGTGCTGGCGGCCTCGATCCTCGGGTTGCGCGCGCATGCGCTCCGGGGCTCGGTGCCTCGGAAGCTGGCCGTTCCCTTGGGAGCGGCGGTCGGCGTCGGGGCGATCGCCGGCGGCTTCCTCTCGGCCGTCGTCTCGGAGGCCGCGCTGCGCATCGTCTTCGCGGGCCTCGCGATCATCGCCTCGGGCCTGATGCTCGTCCCCGTCAAGGGCTCCAGCGAAGGACTGGACGTTCCCGCGGACTTCCGGATCACGCTCGCCGCGTTGCTCTCGCTCGGGGTGGGCATGCTCTCCGGCCTGGTGGGCATCGGCGGAGGCGTCCTCATGATCCCGATGCTCACGACGCTCTTCGGGCTTCCCTTGCGCCTGGTCATCGGGACGTCGATCGCCGTGGTCTTCGTCGCCGGCCTGATGGGCACCCTCGGCAAGGCCCTGACGCATCAGATTCCCTGGGCCGCCTCGATCTTCTTGGTCCTCGGCGCCCTCACGGGAGCGCCCCTGGGAGCCAGGGTCAGCCATCGCTTGCCTGTGGGCTTGCTACGCAAGTTGTTGGCCGCCACCATCGGGGTGACGGCCATCAAGATGGTCTTCGAGCTTTTCTAGTAGGAGCCGGGCGAGCCGGGCATCTGCGGCCGGTAGCGCGGCAGCGGCGCGTAGATGTCGTAGACGTCAGGCAGGTAAGCGATGGTCGCGGTCCGGGTGGCGACCGTGAAGCCCGCCTCGAGCTGCTCGCGGTAGAGCGGCATGTAGTAGTGCATCGGGTCCTTGGGGTTCAGGTCGATCATCTGCATGTTCGCGTCCATGATCAGGTCGTTGTTGATCAGGACGTTGCCGCCGTGCATCAGGATCCAGTTCTGAGCCCAGGGCTCGGGAAGCGGGGGCACGTCGCGGCGAACCTGGTCGTCGAAGGTCAGGATGAGCTTGCCGGCCTCGACCTTGACGCCGGAGACGAAGCCGCTGACGGCCGGCGCGGGAAGCAGCTTGTCGGCGTGGAGGATGATGTCGTTGCCGTCGATCTTCATGCCGCCGTTGGGACGGGAGTTCATGAGGCTCGCGACCTCGAGGCCGATCAGGTTCATCAGGCCCTTGACCGGGATGCCGGCCGACTTGACCGTCTCGGGGGTGAGCACGATCTGCCCCTTGCCGTTGGGACGAAGCGTGCCTTCCATCTCGAAGGGAAGCGGAATCCCCTTGCGCAGGGTGCCGGCCATCTTGAGGCGGCCCGGCTTGGCCTCGATCTTGAGGTCGCTGAGCGGGCAGCCAGGATAGGTCAGCTCGTACTTGTTGAAGATCTGGGCCATCGAGTCCTGGTCGATGATGAAATCCCCGGTATGCACGCGGACGATGTAGTCCTCACGGTTGGCGGGGATGAACGGCTGGTTGGGCTCGTAGACCTGGATATCGGCATTGAGGTTCGGCATGCCGATGACGATGTCCTCGTCGACCCGGTAAATCACGTTCTTGGTGTAGAAGCCCGTCACGCGGCCGACCGGCACCTTCATGGTGATCCGATCGCCCTTGTCGTTGGGAGCCGAGGTCGGCGAAACTCCACAACCCGAGGCCAGAAGCGTCAGGAGCGCCATTGCTCCAGCTAGCAACTTGGTTTTAGGCTGCATGTCGAACCCCTTCCTGGACCTTGAATAAGCCGTTAACTCCTGTATCGGTCGGAGGAACGGCTTCCTGACGTCATTCGGGTCAAAGCTCGGCTAACTTTTCGCAAGATTCTGGTTAAATGGCGCCCGAAGGCCCGAGATTCGGGCCTTCCCCGAGCGGTTAAATTAAGGTTAATCCTCAGTATACGGATCTTAACCTCCCAGAGCAAGCCCGTTCTCCGGAGACGAAGGCGGCGCCCCGAGAGGGGGGCGCCGCCTTGGGCCGATCATGGAAACGCCATCGGATCAGGAAGGTTGATGATCCGTCGGCTCGCGGAAGCCCAGTTGCTCGAAGTGCATCCGGGGCTCATCGCGGTTCTCCAGAGGCCCTGGAATGGTTTGGTTGGGCGAAAGCTCGGGCTCTTCCGCCAGGGGCGTCTCGTGGTGACGGAACGCGGCTTCCGACTCCCAGCCCGGGTTCTCGGGGATCAGGGCATCCGCTTTGTCCTGATCCACGATGATGCGAGGATCTCCCCCGCCGGTTCCGCTGATGACCCGTTTTCCCATCGGTAGACCTCCTCCCAAGCAAGCCCGACGGCCCCGCCCGGCCCGTCGCGAAGCCTGGCGAAACCCGCGTCGTGACTGTGGCCTCAGCCTATCCCAAGACCCCGGCCGCGACAACGCCCGGTGGGGCTCTGTCGCGGGCGATGGTGTAGAATCGACTCGGGAGGAAACGCGCATGGCCAGCACATCGAAGCAGCAGTGGATCGTCAACGGTTTGCCCACCCGGGTCCTTGCGGCGGGGGAAGGGCCCGCGATCCTGTTCATTCACGGCACCGGGGGTTCGGGCAAGGTCTGGTTCAACCAGATGCGCCGCTTCGAACCCGAGTTTCGCGTCATCGCTCCCGACTTGCCCGGCTACGGCCAGACGCCCCTTCCGGAGTCCATTCGCTCGATCGACGATTACCCGGCCTTCATCTTGGCCCTGATGGACGTGCTGGGCCTTGAGAAGGCCGTCTTGGTCGGCAACTCCATGGGGGGGCGCGTCTCGCTGCAGCTCGCCCTGGATCATGCCGAGCGGGTCTCGGGCCTGGTCTTGCTCAACAGCTCGGGCTTGAAGCTTCCCGGGATCCCCACGGTGAACGTCCGCGAGATGGCCCCGGAGGAATTCGCCTCCCGGCTCTTCTTCCGCTCCCCCGAACAAGCCTCGTCGCGCGCCGCCCTCGCCGAGCGCTTCGTGGACAGTCCCGAGCAGCGGCAGGCGCGCCAGACCATGCTCCGGCTCACCGCGGGCCCGTTGCGCCAGGACATGCAGGCGCGCCTCTCCGAGGTGAAGGCTCCCACTCTGGTGATCTGGGGCGAGGGCGATCGCATCATCCCGCCGGCCTATGGAGAGGCCCTGGCCGCCGCCATTCCGAATGCCCGGCTAGCCGTGCTTCCGCGCGCGGGCCACGTTCCCATGCTCGAGCGTCCCGGCGCCGTGAACGAGGTCATGGCCCCGTTCCTCGCCGAGCTTCACGGCCTCCCGGCTTCCGCGGAAGGAGTCACGCCATGATCCTGGTCAGCGCCTGCTTGATTGGCAAGAACTGCCGCTACGACGGCGGCGGCTTCGATGCCTACCCCGAGCTCGCCGAGCTGGTGGCGGCCGGCAAGGCGGTCCCCGTCTGCCCCGAGCAACTCGGGGGCTTGCCCACCCCGCGTCCGCCGGCCGAGCTTCAAGGGGGAGACGGCCGCGACGTCCTGGAAGGGCGGGCCCGGATCACGCGGCAAGACGGCCAGGACGTGACCGACGCCTTCCTCGCAGGCGCGCAAAAGACCGTGGAGATTGCCCGACGCTGCGGGGCGACGTCCGCCATCCTCAAGGCCCGCAGCCCGTCGTGCGGGGCCAAGCAGGTCTACGACGGCAGCTTCTCAGGCGCGCTCAAGCCCGGCAAGGGCCTCACGGCGGCCATGCTTGAAGCCGAGGGCCTCGCCCTCTACGATGAAGACGATCGCCCCCCGATGCCCGAGTAGGAGGTTTCCATGCGCCGCGCTTCCCGCACCCGGTTCTGGCTGAGCACGCTCTGCGTCGCGAGCCTGAGCGTCTCAGCCTTGGGCCTTTCGGGCTGCGCCGCCTTGATGCCCCGGCGCCATGCCGAGCCTCCCGCCCAGGTCATGGTTCAGGGCGTGAGGGACGTTTCGCTGGCCGAGGCCCGGGACCTGAGCCTCCAGGGCGTGCCGCTGATCGACGTTCGCGAGCCTCACGAGTACGCGCAGGGTCACGCGCCCGGCGCCCGCAACCTCCCGCTGAGCCAGCTCGACACCTGGTCCCAGGAGCTCGATCCGCAGGGCGGCTACGTGCTCATCTGCCGCACGGGCAAGCGCTCCGCCACGGCCACCCAGCGCCTCGAAGCCAAGGGCTTCAAGAACCTCCGCAACGCGACGAGCGGCATGCGCGACTGGGAAGCCCAGGGTTATCCGATGGAGCGACCCTAGCGCTCAACTGGATCACGATCGACAACGCGCCCGGGCTTCGGCTCGGGCGCGTTGCTTGAAGTCGAGAATCGGGGGCGTTCAAGCCGGAGTCGGGGACGAGGCCTCGATCTTGGCGAGCAGGTCCGCGGCCTTCTGGGCGAGCTCCAGGAGATGCTCCTTGGGGAAGGGCAGCTCGGCGAGAACCGACTTGTCGAGCGGGAAGAGCGTGATGCCCAGGGGGAGCTTGGTCTGCTGGCAGTGGACGGCGACGTCGGCCAGGTGAACGATCTTGACCAGCTTCTTGTTGAGCACGGCTTCCTTGGGGACGTGGTGAAGGGCGATCGGCTCGACGATGGCCGGGGGCAAGCCCCAGCGCTCGGCTACCTTGGCGCCGAAGTAGGCGTGGTTGAAGCCCAAGGCCCGGTCTTCGGCGGTGTAGGTGGCGATCGCCTTGGCCTGGGTCAGCTTGATGGCGTCGCAGATCTCGTCGTAGGCGAAGGCGTTGAGCACGGCCTCGCCGATGTCGTGGAACAAGCCCGCCGTGTAGGCCTGCGAGAGGTTGGGGTAGTCCCACTCGGCCGCCAGCAGCTGGCAGCAGATGGCGACCTGCTGGGAATGCTGCCAGAGGCGCCCCTGCATGATCTCGAAGGTATTGCCGTCGAGCGTGTTCTGGGTATCGGCCTCGAGGGTCGAGGTGATGAAGGCCTTGACCGTCTGCAAGCCCGTGAGCCGGATGGCCTGGTGGACGCTCTGCATCGTGCGATGCGCGGTCTGGGACGAGGTGTTGAGCACGGCCTTGGAGAGGATCGGATCTCCCTGGATCTTCTCGGCGATGTCCTCCATGGGGATGTTGGGATCGTCGAGCATGGCCATGACGTCGTTCATTGCCGGAGAGAAGGCGAACTGGGGCAGGTTGTCCAGTTTCTGCATCAGAAACGATTCGAGCTTGTTGGTCACTTTACTCCTCCGGCGGGAAATGGGGGCAGGCATGGCCCAAGGGGGGACGACGCCCCCTCCTTGGGCTATATACCCCGAATTACACGGTTACGGCAGCGGGCTTGCCTTCGAGGGCCGCCTGGACGTAACCCTTGACGCGGGCGATCGCCTCGGTGATGGCCACGGTCTCGGTAGAGCCTTCCATGCGGAACTTCATCTCGACGAGGCCATCCTTGATGGTCTTGCCGACGGTGATCCGGACCGGGTAGCCGATGAGATCCGCGTCCTTGAACTTGACGCCCGCGCGCTCGTCGCGGTCGTCGAGCACCACCTCGACGCCAGCCTGGAGGGCCTCCTGGTAGAGGTCGTTGGCGACCTTGAGGACCGCTTCGTCGGCGACGTTCACCGGAGCGATGATCAGGTGGTAGGGGGCGATCGCCACCGGCCACTTGATCCCGTTCTCGTCATGCAGGCTCTCGACCGCGGCCTGGGCCGTGCGGGTGACGCCGATGCCGTAGCAGCCCATCACGAAGGGCTTCTCGGCACCCTCGGCATCCATGAAGGTGGCGTTCATCTTGGCCGAGTACTTCGTGCCCAGCTTGAAGGTATTGCCGACCTCGATACCCTTGGCGGACTTGAGGTGTCCCTCATGGCAGCGGCCGCAGATCTCCTCGGCCTTGGCGAGGCGGAAGTCTGCCCAATGCTCGGGCGTGTAATCGCGCGACCAGTTGGCGTTGACGAAGTGCATCTCGGCCTCGTTGGGGCCGATCACGAAGTTCTGCATGGGGCGAACGGACTCATCGGCGACCACGCGGTCGACCTTAAGGCCCATGGGGCCCACGAAACCCGCGGGCGCGCCCGAGCGCTCGAGGATCTCGGCGTCGTTGGCCATGCGCATCTCGAGGACGCCGCCGAGGGCGTTGCCGAGCTTGATCTCGTTGACCTCGAGGTCGCCGCGGATGAGGGCCGCCACGAAGGAGACCTTGGGCTCCTCGGAGCCTTCGACGTGCTGCTCGATCCGGTAGACCAGGGTCTTGACGATCTGCGAGGGCGCGACCTTCAAGAAGTTCGAGAGTTGCTCGATGGTCTTGGTGCCCGGGGTGGAGACCTTCTGGAGGGGCTGAAGCTCCTCGGGGGGCAGCTTCTGCGCGAGGTGCTTCACGTCCAGCGAGCTCTCGGCGCGCTCGACGTTGGCCGCGTAGTCGCAGGCGTCGCAGAAGAGCAGGTCGTTCTCGCCGCCGGCGGTCTCGACGACCACCATGAACTCATGCGCCGCCGAGCCGCCGATGGCGCCCACGTCGGATTCCACCATGCGGGTCATGAGACCACAGCGCTCGAAGATCCGGGTGTAGGTCCGGCACATCTCGGCGTAAGTGGTTTCCAGCGAGTCGGTATCGGCGTGGAAGGAGTAGGCGTCCTTCATGATGAACTCGCGGCCGCGCAGGAGGCCGAAGCGGGGGCGAATTTCGTCGCGGAACTTCACCTGGATCTGGTAGAGGTTCATGGGCAGCTGGCGGTAGGAGCGCAGCTCGTCGCGGGCGATCGCCGTCACGGTCTCCTCGTGGGTGGGGCCCAGGAGTTCCCAGCGCTCGTGGCGGTTCTGCAGGCGGAACATCTCCTTGCCGTAGACCTGCCAGCGGCCGGACTGCTCCCACAATTCGGCCGGGTTGAGGATCGGCATGCGCAGCTCGAGCGCCCCCGAGCGGTCCATCTCCTCGCGGACGATCTGCTCGACCTTGCGGGTGACCCGCCACATCAGGGGATAAAGGTTGTAGACGCCGGGCGTCACCCGCCGGATCAGGCCCGCGCGCAACAAGAGCTGGTGGCTGACGATCTCGGCCTCGGCGGGAACTTCCCGCAGCGTGGGGGCGAGCATCTGCGACAGTTTCATCGAAGAAGGTCTCCTTAAGGGGGGAGGTTGGTTGAAAGCATGCCCGAAGGCCTTCCCCATTATAGCGGGAATCCACGCCAAGCATAGGAAATACGCCGCAGCCTCCCGAGCGCTCGCGACACGAACTTGGCGCCCGGGGGGTTACTCCCGGCCCAAATCGTGTCATAATGCGAGTAATGCCATGATGCCGACGGCTCCCCGGCAGGAGCGTAGCCCGACGGAATCACGACGGAGTCGATCCCAATGTTCGAGACCTTGCTGATGCCCCTCGTGGCCCTGTCGATCGGCGGTGGGATCGTCACCTCCATGTTCGTGGGGGGCCTCATCCCGGGCACCTACCCCCACCTCAGCCGCCAGGTCCGCTCGCTCTCCAAGCAAGAGCGCCTTTCCGCCCTCCTCGGACTCGGCCGCCTCGGCAGCGCAAAAGCCACCAACCTCCTTTGCTCGCTGATCCACCACCACGAGCTCGACATGCGGCGCGTGGCCGTCGAAAGCCTCGCCATGACCGGATCACCGGCTGCTATCGAGCCGCTGGGCTCAGCCCTGGTGGATACTAACCCGTTCATCCGCCGAGCCGCCGCCTTGGGCCTCGCCTCCTTCGACGAAAGCCGCGCCACCGAACTCCTCTGCCAGGCCCTCAAGGATGAGGACGAGCAGGTCGTGGGCGCAGCCGCCCTCGCCCTCGCCCGCCGCCGAGACCCCGCGTCCATCGAGCCCCTTTGCCGGGCCCTTTCCGGGCCCGCGGAAATCTCCCAGGTGATCGCGCGCTCCCTGGCGAAGTTCGGCATGGAGGCCTTCGAGACCCTTTGCCGGCTGCTTCCCGAAGCCGGGGCCGTCTCGGGCGAGCGCATGATCGAGGTCATGCGGGCCATCAGCCCCGAGGCCAGCATCGAGCCCCTGATGCAGACGCTCGCGACCGCCCGCGTCGAGGCGACGGTCAAGGCCGCCATCCGCGCGCTCACCGACCTCAACCCCCCAGGCCTACTCGAGAAGCTTTGCCAGATCGTCCTCGACCCCCGCGCACCGGGCCGGCTGGACGCTCTCGAAGCCCTGAGCACGCTCAACCAACCCCAGGGCGTCGCGGCGATCGCCAAGGTCCTCTCCGATCCGGATGCCGCCCTGCGACGCGCCGCCGTCCTGGCCCTCTCGGGCAATACCGACCCGAACGTGACCGAGGCCCTCTGCCAGGCCCTTTCCGACGAGGACAAGGACGTCGTCCGCCTCGCGGCCAGAGCGCTCGGCTCCCGGCACGACTCCCGGATCCTCCGCAGCTTCCTGCTCGCCCTCTACCCCCTAGAAGGCGACGCCGTCGTCCAGCAGATCGAAACGGCCGTGAAGCGCCCGCTCGAAGAGCTGGACTCCGCCATGGAGTTCCTGCCCGTGCTCGAGCGATGGGCCGGTCCCAGCGCCCGCCAGGACGATCAAGCAGCCCGCTACAGCATGCAGTCCGCCCTGATCCTTCTTCACGGCCGAATCGTCCGCGGCTTCCGCGACCTCACCTCCACCGTCCTCGTCTTCCGCGGGCTCGACTGGAGCAGCGCCACCAGCGAAGACCGCCTTCACCCGCTGGCCGTCGACTCCGTCGACTTCCTTCGCACCCCCCGCGAGGTCCGGCAGTTCCAGGCGCCCCGCTCCCAGGGCTGAGCCCCATCAGGGATTGGCCTTCTGGTACCCCGCCTCGCGCAGCTTGAGCTGCCCTTGCCGCAGGTAGTCGATCGACTCTCCGAGGATCCGCAGCGCCTCTTCCGGCGCATGGAAGCCCATGGAGTTCTCGGCCTCCACGAAGTCCAGGTAGAACTGCCCCTTTCGCTGTAGCTCCTGAGCGGGCGCCAGCTTCGCCTGGGGCACGCCCGAGGCGCTCGCGGCCTGGATATCGTCGATCAGGTCCATCGCCGCGTTCATGGCCCGGTCCCGCATGAAGAAGGTCCGGTGCTGTAGCTCGGTCACCCGCCCCTTGAGCTCTTCCTCGGGAACGTTGTGACAGGTCTGGCAGGAGCGGTTCACGTTGAGCATCGGGCTGCGGACATGGTGGTCGCTGACCTTCTGGGCGCCGACCCGCTTGTAGGGCATGTGACAATCCGCGCAGGAAACGCCCGACTTGGCATGCACCCCTTGATTGAACATCTCGAACTCGGGGTGCTGGGCCTTGAGAACCTGCGCTCCGGTCAGCTCGTGCTTCCAGTCGAAGTGCCCGTTCTCCGCGTAGGTGGCGTAGATGTCGTCGATCTTCAAGCCCTTGCCCCAGGGATAGGTCAGGCGCTTGTCCTCCTTGCGGAAGTAGTACTCGACGTGGCACTGACCGCAGACGAAGGAGCGCATCTCCTGGCGCGAGGCCATCTTATTCACGTCGTAGTCCTGAACGCCCTCCGAAGCCTTCAGTTCCTTCATCGCCTCCATGAAGGCGGGACGGGTCACGCGAAGCTGCATGGTCTGGGAATCATGGCAATCGATGCACGAAATCGGATGCTCGACGAACTTGCGCACCTCCATGTAGGGCATCTGGTTGGCCTTGGCGAAGCCCGCGAAGAGATCGCCGTCTCCCAGCCCCTTGAAAGGGACGTAGACCGAGGCATGGCAGTTGATGCAAGCGCCCGGCTGCTGGGAGAAAGCCTGCCGGCCAGTGAACTCCTGATCCTCGAGCATGAAGGCATGGCCGCGCTCCTCGCGGAAGTCCGACGAGAAGGCGTAGCCCGCCCAGAGCTTCCTGAGACGCGGGTCCTCCTCCAGGCGCGACTGCGAGACCGTCGTGCGGGGGTCACGCTCGTCGGGGATCCGGCGGATCGCCTCGGAGCCCCCGTAGATCGTGCGCACCTGATCGGCGGTTTTGAGGTAGTCGTCGTACTGGATCGGGAAGTTCTTCCCCCAGATGGCCGGATCGGTCGTGTTATCATCCACCGGGACCACCTGGGCCACCGGCTGACGCGCCTCTTGCTGGCGCTCGAAGATATTGAACAAGAGCGCCATGATGCCTGCCGTGACCAGGGCCGCCAGGACCGTCAGCCCCATGATCGTCAGCACGAAGCGGCGCTTGCGCTCGCGGGGCGGCGGGGAGGAGGGTTGGGGGGATTCGTTCATGGATCACCTCGTCTCACGGGAAGGACTAACGCAAGGCATGGCCCACGTCGCTGTGGCAAGTCGTGCAGGAAAGCTTCTCCTGATGCGGGGGAGTGATGGACGCGACGATCGCCTGATGGCAGCTGATGCAGGAATCCTCGGCGATGTCGTGGTTGATGGGCTTGATGCGGATGGGATTGGGGTAGTCGCCGGTCGTGAAGGCCAGCCCGTGGAAGAAGCCGTTGTAGGCCTTCGAGGCGTACTTGGGAATCAGGCCGTTATGGGGCGTGTGGCAATCGTTGCAGGAGGCCACGTTATGGTGACTGGACTTGACCCAGGAGTCGAAGTGCCCCTGCATGACGTGGCAGTTCGCGCAGGCGTTGGGGTCATTGGTCAGGTACGAGTAGCCCTTGGCGTAGACGAAGGTGTACATGCCGAGGCCGATGGCCACGCCGGCGATCACCGCGAAGACCACGAGCGCCATGTAGGACGATGGAATCAGCCTCACGAGACCTCCTTCGCGCACGAGTCGCCCGCTCCCAAAACAGCCAGCCGACATTATCCCTACTTAATGAAGATTCATCAAGGACTTGATTTCGAACCACGCTCATGACATCAAACCCCGAGCTCTTCCGAGGCTCGGGGTTTGATGTCAGCGGTCGGTCATCGGCCCGAGGGCCGTGAGGCGAGCGAGTTTAGGCCTCGGTGCGGGCCCAGGAGGCTCCGCGGTAAGGCGCGTCGTCGCCAACCGAGAGCTGCTTGTAGCCCGTGACGTCGCGCGGGGCTCCGGCCACCTCGAGGAGGTCGATGCAATCGACCGGGCAGACATGCGTGCAGAGCGAGCACCCCGTGCAGCGATCGAGATGAATCTCGGGCAAGCCCCGCTGCTTGATGGGCGTGCCCACGGGATGCGGCAGGGTGATGGCCTGGTAGGCGCCGTCCTGGCAGGCGGTGAAGCAGTTGTCGCACTTGATGCAGCGCGCCTCGTCGATCACGGCCTTGGGACGATAATCGAAGTCCAGGCGCGAATGATCGGTGATCTGCGGGACGGCGAGGCCGACGAGTTCGTTGACCGAGCTGAAGCCCTTGCGCTCCAGATAGTCTTCGAGGCCTTTGAGCATGGGCGTGATGATGCCGAAGCCCTTGAGCATGACCTCGGTGCAGACCTGGAGGTTGCTCGCGCCGGACAAGAGGAACTCGACGCCGTCCTTCCAGGTGGCGATGCCTCCGGTGCCCGAGATGGCGACGCCGGGGTGGCGGCGGGCGATGTCGGAGACGGCCTTGAGGGCGATGGGGCGGACGGCCGAGCCCGAGTAGCCGCCGTAGGTGGTCTGGCCGGCCACCGAGGGCTTGGGTTCGAAGGACTCGATGTCGACGCCCATCATGACGTTGACGGTGTTGATGGCCGAGACGGCATGGGCGCCGTTGGCGATCGCCGCCGCCGCCGGCACCGTGATATCCGTGACGTTCGGCGAGAGCTTGATGATGATGGGCACCTTGGCGACCGAGGTGACCCAGCGCGTGATATCCCCGGTGATCGTCGGGTTCTGCGAACAGACCGAGCCCATGCCGCGCTCGGGCATGCCATGCGGGCAGCCGAGGTTGCACTCGATCATGTCGACGCCCGCCTCTTGCATGCGCTCGGTCAATTCTTGCCAATCATCCTTGGCATCCCCGGCGGCCATGATCGAGCCGATCAGCACCCGATCCGGAAAGCGATCCTTGATCCGGCGGCATTCTTCCAGCCAGACCTCCAGGGGCCGATCCGAGATGAGCTCGATGTTCTGGAAACCGAACATCCGGCGCGCGCCCACGTTGAGCGAGGCGAAGCGGGGCGAGACGTTGTCGATGCGCTCCCGCTCGGTGGTCACCGTCTTGATGATGGCCCCGCCCCAGCCTGCCTCGAAGGCACGCATGATCATCTCTCCCGTGGTGGTCGGGGGAGCCGAGGCGAGGGTGTAGGGGTTGGGGAAGGTGACTCCGCAAAACTCCGTGCGCAGGGACATCGGAACCTCTTTCCAAGTAAGGGCGCGCCATCGCCGCTCGACACCCCGCGCCAGAGCGCGCAGCCGAGCGAAAATGCCATGATACCCGATCGGCCCCCACCCTCCAAACAGCAGGGGAGCGAGCGAGCCCTTCCTTGCAGTTTGGACGAGCGCACACTAAGATCGAGACCGGAGCCGTTCGTTTCGACAGGGTGGTCTCGCGACCCCGCGACGCCCCCTGGCAGCAAGCCGGAAAGGAGCCCCCATGCAGACCCCGATCGCCGCCGACGCCGGTGCTGGCGCCCCCCTCGTGCCCTCCGTGGCCGACGACAAAGTCCTCAAGTGGGAGTACGAGGTCCTGGAGGACCTGGGGAGCGACCCGAAGGCCAAGCTCAACGAGCTGGGCAACGACGGTTGGATGCTGGTCACGGCGAATCCTTACGTCTTCCGGCGCCCCAAGCCCCCCGAAGAGCCCAAGAACCGCGGCCCGGTTGGCTTCGCCCGCAAGTAAGCCCCCGTTAAAAAACCGCCCGTCGGGGAACAAAAGACCCTAGCCCTCGTCATATGGGGCCATAGGGAGCAAGGGTCATGCAGAACGAGCCCAGACAACCCACCCAGCCCTTTCAACGGGCTCGCACCACCCCCTTCGGGGACGCCTTCGTCTCCTCGGGGTCGGCCCCTGGGCCCAACGTCACTCGGCCCTTGCGTTCCCCGACGGGCCCCCTCAAGGACGCCGTCTCGGCCAAGCTGATCGAGGTCAAAAAGGAGCTGGACTACGTCCGCCACCTCATGACCCTCTTTTCGCCGTCGATCGCCATTCTCCGCTATGCGGTGCACCTGACCACGCTGCCAGAGCTTCCCACCATGGAGTCGCTGGACCAGCCGGCCTACGCGCCCGCCATCGCCACTCCCGAACCGGAAATGGCTGGCTCCGAGGACACCGAGACGGAAACCGCCGAGGAGCAAAGCGACGACGAGCCTGCCCCCTCGGATACCGAGGCCCAGCTCGTCGTGCCCCCCACTCCCGAGCCCCCGGCTCCCGATCCCTTCGCGGGCATGGGCGTTCCTCAGAAGAAATTCGGCCTCGACATCGCCAAGGTGCTGGTCTCGGATCCCCGCGTGAAGCAGCGGGCCCAGGTCGCGCTCTATCAGTACGACGAGGTGGTCCGCGCCTACGAAGAAGGCAACGAGACCATCGAAGGCATCGCGAACTGCGCCTTCGAAGAGGCCTGGGAGCGCCTTCAGGAGCTCGGCATCGAGCGGACCAAGGGCAAGGCGTACGCCGTCTGTGGCTTCTGGGACAACTTCAAGAACGATCCCGTGATCTGCAAGCTCTTCCCGCCGCCGACCCCGCAGACCAACGCGCGCGGCACGCAGCCCCTCTCCCTGAACTCGGGGAACCTGCCGCCACTCGGCTCGGGTCAACTGCCGAAGCCTACTCCCCCGGCCCCCAAGCCCACGACCCCCGAACCAAGCGGCCTTCTCGGCAAGCTGAAGGGCTTCTTCAAGTAAATTCAAGCACCGTGTTAGGGTTGGCCGGCCAGCTTGGCGAGGACGGCCCCGCCGATCACGCCGGCTTCGCGGCCGAAGCGCGCCTTGACGATTTCCGCGGCCTTGGCGGCGTCCGTGAGGGCACGGCGTTGGACCACGTCCCTCGTCATGTCGACGAGTTCGGGAATGCCTCGGATCACGCCGCCTCCGAGGATGATCCGCTCGGGATTGAGGATGTTCACGAGGTTGGCGCAGCCGGCTCCGAGATAGTCGCCGGTCTCGGCAATGATGCGCTGCGAGAGGGCATCCCCCTTGGCTGCCGCCTCGGCGATCAGCTCCACGCGCATCTTGCTCTCATCGCCATGGATCATCTCCGTGAGCATGGTCGTCTCGCCGCGGGCCATGGCCTCGAGCGTCCGGCGCTGCATGGCCGTCCCGGAAGCGTAGCCCTCCCAGCAGCCGGCGTTCCCGCTGGGGCAGTCGGGGCCGTCCCAGTCGATGGTGGCATGCCCAATCTCGCCCGCGAAACCGTTGGCCCCCTCGTAGAGATGGCCGTCGATCACGATTCCCCCGCCGATCCCGGTGCCGACGAAGACGCAGACGATCTGCTTCTTGCCGATGCCCGCCCCGTAGTGAAGCTCACCCAAAGCCGCCATGTTCACGTCATTGCCGACGTAGACCGGCAACGGGATCTTGCTGGCGATCATGTCCTTGAGGGGCAGATCGCGCCAGTTGAGGTTGGGGGAGTAGAGCACCTTGCCAGTGCCGGGCTCGATGAGCCCCGCGCAGGCCACGCCGATACCCAGGACCGACTCCTTGGGCAAGCCTTCGGTGATGCGCTGAATTTCCGAGATCATCTGGTCGACGATGGGCTCGGGGCCGCGCGCGGCCTCGGTCCGGACGGACTCGTACTTGATGATCTGGCAATCCGTGTCGGTGAGGGCGGTGGCGATCTTGGTCCCGCCCAGGTCAACGCCCACGAGATAGTACACGGCCGCCCTCCCTTGTGCGCCCCCTACCCACGCCCCGATCCTAGCGGCGGAGGCGAGGTAGGTCAACGCACGCACGGGGGCGGCCGGAAGCACGCGAGCGCCCAGAAAGACGGCGAGGCGGCCCGAAGGCCGCCTCGCCGGGAGACTTGCTTAAGACGTGCGGAGCGGATCGTCCTTGACGGGATCCAGCGGACACCAGTTGCACTGGGGGCAATGGATCTTCCGGAAGGGAATGCGCAGATCCGGGGATTCGAACGAAAACGGATTCCCGCAAGACTTGCAGGTAAAGGTCACCACCAGGACCTCGGACATCGGTGTGCCTCCTCGAAAAGGGGATCTCACTACCCTCATGATACCCCGATTGGTTGCCGGATTACCTAGGGGTAGAGCCCCCGGAGGCTGAGCGCCTCGGCGACGCGGCCGACGCCCTCGACGTAGGCCCCCATGCGGAAGGAAAGCCCCCGCTCCTGGACGTTGCGGGCCACCTTGGCGAAGGAGCGGGCCATCACCTGCACGAGACGCTCGTTCACCTCATCCTCGGACCAGAAGAGCTGCTGATTGTCCTGGATCCACTCGAAGTAGCTCACGATCACTCCGCCCGAGTTGGCGAGTATATCGGGAAGCACGGTGATGCCCCGCTTCTCGAGCAGGGCGTCCGCTTCCGGGGTGACGGGGCCGTTGGCCCCCTCGACGACGAACTCCGCCTGGATCCGATGGGCGTTCTCGCCGTGAATTTGCCCGCCGAACGCGGCCGGGATGAGCACGTCCACCGGCAGGTAAAGGATCTCTTCCTCGGCGATGGGCTCGGCCTTGGGGTAGCCCTTCAGGAAGCGGTAGTTCTCGGCGTACTCGAGCACGTCGAGGATGTCCAGGCCGTTCGGGCTATGAATGCCCCCCGTGATATCGCTGACGGCGACCACGATGGCGCCGGCCTCTTGGGCGACGCGCGCCGCGGCCCGCCCCAGCTTGCCGAAACCCTGGAGGGCAACCTTCATGCCCTTGAGTTCGCGGCCCTTGAACGTGAGAAGTTCCTGCAGGGCCAGGATCACGCCCCGGCCGGTCGCGTCCCGGCGCCCCATGGTGCCGCCGACCGCGATCGGCTTGCCCGTGACCACGCCCGGCGCCGCGAAGCCCTGGTTGACGCTCCAGGTATCCATGATCCAGGCCATCTCGCGCGAGCCCGTGTTCACGTCAGGCGTCGGAATATCCTTCTTGGGATCGAAGACCTGGATCATGTCGGCCGTGTAGCGGCGCGTGAGGCGCTCGAGCTCGGCCTCCGAGAGCTGATACGGATCGACCGTGACGCCGCCCCGCGCTCCGCCGTAGGGAAGCCCCACCAGCGAGCATTGCCAGGTCATCAGCATCGCGTGGGCGGTCACCTGATCGAGGTCGACGTTGGGATGGAAGCGAACCCCGCCGGTATAGGGGCCGAGGATGTTGGAGTGCTGGACGCGATAGCCGCTGAACTGACGAATCGTCCCGTCGTCCATCCGGATCGGGCTGTAGGTCTGGATCAACTTGTCGGGAGCGCCGAGACGCGCGATCAACCCCGCGGGAAGATCCAGCAACGCTCCGGCCTGAGCGAGCTGCTCACGGGCCTTTTCCAGGCTGCTGACGCTCGACTCGGGGGATTGGGACTGAACAGCCATTGTCCATCCTTTCTGGGCGGGGGATTCGCCACCGTTCATGAGGCAATCTGTCATAATTGTAGCATTCCGCCAAAGCCTTCCTATATGAATCCGTGAGACCTCATGCCACTCGATCTTGCTTCCGACGCTCTCCTCGCCGACCTCAACCGCCTGGCCCAGGCGGAAGGCGTCTCTGCCGCGCTGGTCGGGGGGGCCGTTCGCGATCACCTGCTGGGACGAGACCCGCTCGACTACGATCTGGTCGTCCAGGCCCCTCCCATGCCGCTGGCCAAGCGGATCGCCCGGGAGCTGAAAGGCGCGGCGGTGGAGCTCGATGCCGATTGGGGCATCGCCCGCGTGGTGCTGGCCTCCGGGCGCGTGATCGACCTGGCCAAACAGCAGGGCGATCGCCTCGAAGACGACCTCATGCGCCGCGACCTCGCCCTCAACGCCATGGCCGTCCCCCTCGACGGCTCGGGAGAGATCCTCGATCCCGCCGGCGGCCTCGACGACCTCAAGCAACGCCGCATCCGGGCCATCTCCCTGGAGAACCTCTTGGCCGACCCCGTCCGCCCCCTGCGCGTCCTGCGCTTCGCCGCCACCCTGGACTTCGCGATCGAGCACGAAACCCTCACCTGGGTCGAGATCTCCCGCCGCTCCCTCCTCGACGCCGCTCCCGAGCGAACGACCTACGAGCTGATGCGCATCCTGGCCCTTCCTCGGGTTTCCCCCTGGGTCGATCGCCTCTTCGGGCTGGGGATCTGGCATTTGCTCTTCCCGGAGCTCGACGAGTTGAGCACGGTGCCGCCGTCGCTTGAGCATCACCTCAACGGCCTGGCTCACTCCCTGGAAGCCGTCCGGCAACTCGATCACGTACTGGCCACCCTTCCCGACTGGGCGGGGGCACATGCCGAGCAGGCCCGCCGCTGGCTGGACGCCCCGACGTCCCATGCGCCCAATCAAAAGGCGCTGCTCACCCTGGGAACCTTGCTGCATGACATCGGCAAGCGCTTCCGGGGCGTGCTCGGCCCCTTCGGAGAACCGGATTACACGGGCCATGCGGGCGAAGGCGCCACGCGCATCGAGGCGATCGCCGAGCGCATGCGCCTCAGCATCAAGGAGCGCGAGCAGCTGAGCCGGCTGGTCGGCCTCCACCTGGAGCCGTCGGCCGTGATCAAAGGAGGCTTCGATCCGGTCGCAATTTACCGGCTCTTCCAGGAAAGCGCCGAGACCACCCCGGGTTTGCTGCTCTTGACCCTGGCCGATCGGCGGGCGGCCCGCGGCCCCGCCGTCAGCGATGCCGAGCTCGAGGCGTACCGGGAGGGCATCCTGGTCCTGATGCGTTCGTACTGGCGCGAAGACGGCCGCTTCACCCAGCCTCCGCGCCTCCTGAGCGGTGCGGACCTCAAGCAACTGGGACTTCCGCCGGGGCCCGCCTACGCGCGGATCCTGAAGGAAGTCACCGAAGCCCAGGTCCGCGGGGAGATCGCGGATCGGGACGGGGCGATCGCCCTCGCCAAGACGCTCGCCTTTTCGTAAGCCCCGGCTCGAACGACAAAAAAGAGGCGCCCCGCGTGG
>Ga0180215_1000482_pt1 | contig 51311 bp, 49 predicted proteins | sample eDN3rd37CBELigBY_FD_128871 | JGI IMG/M metagenome (GOLD analysis project Ga0180215, IMG submission 128871) | Enriched backyard soil microbial communities from Emeryville, California, USA - eDNA 3rd pass 37_C BE-Lig BY (version 2) (version 2) | ecosystem: Environmental > Terrestrial > Soil >... | reverse complement strand
TAACGCGCCGCTGTGAGTTGTGAACGCGAGTTTTGTATCGATGATCTCATATGACCAATTGCCGAGCTTACTTGGGACTTCCACGCGGCGCAGGAGGTCCGCGCGAGCGGACCAATGCCCTCGACGCAAGAGCGCTTGGGCGATCACCGGCGTACCGGACTTCATCGCATTCAGTGTCTTCTCGGCAGCACCCCATTGTTCAGAGAGATCAAGCACGAGTATGATCCTCCCCCGATTTCGTGGACACCCCAAGAAGGTGGACAATACGAAGTCGGAGGATGGAAGTGTCAGAGAAGCAAACGAGAAAGCAGTACAGCCACGAGTACAAGTCGGAGGCCGTGCGCTTGGTCCGGGAGTCCGGCAAGCCACTGTCGCAGGTCGCGCGCGAGCTTGGAATCAACGACAACATGCTGCATCGATGGTCGCGCGAAGAGCGTGACGCGCAGGCAGCGGGTAAATCCCGGAGCGAGGTGAAGACCGATCAGGAGGAGCTGGCTCGACTGCGTCGAGAGCTAGCGCGGGTGACCGCGGAACGCGATTTTTTAAAGCGAGCGGCGGCGTTCTTCGCGAAGGACGTGAAATGAAGTTCCAAGCCATCCGGGACAACGTTGGCCGCTTTGCTGTGGGTTTGATGTGCTCAGCGCTTGGTGTGTCAACGTCGGGCTACTACGCCTGGCGCGATCGACCAGCGAGTTCGCGAGCTCGAGCTAACGATCAGCTGCTGCAGCAGATTCGCGCAGCCCATCAGCGCTCACGTGGCGCCTACGGTAGCCCGCGGATCACGCATGAGCTGAGGGCCCAAGGCCATCGAGTTGGTGAGAACCGCATCGCCGGACTGATGAGAACAGCCGAAATACGCGCCAAGAGCGCTCGTAAGTGGCGAGCGACGACACAGTCCGCTCATCGATTGCCGGTGGCCGAGAATACGCTGGATCGAGCGTTCAACGTCGCTCAGCCCAATCGCGTGTGGGCTGGGGACATCAGCTACGTTTGGACGGCGCAAGGCTGGTTGTATGTGGCCGTGGTGCTCGATCTGTACTCCCGAGCCGTGATCGGCTGGGCGATGGGCGACCGCCTGACTGCGGATCTGGCGACGCAAGCGCTGACGATGGCGCTGTGGCGACGCAAGCCGCATCGCGGCCTGCTGCATCACTCCGACCGTGGAATCCAATACGCGGCCGGAGACTATCAGCGGTTGCTGGCCACGCACGGTATCGACTGCTCGATGAGTCGCAAGGGCAACTGCTGGGACAATGCTGTCGTGGAAAGCTTCTTCCACACACTGAAAGTTGAACTCGTGCATCATCGTCGCTATCTCACGCGCGATGAAGCTCGCCAGGACATCTTCGAATGGATCGAGGTGTTCTACAATCGGCAACGTCGTCACTCTACGCTCGGCTACCGTTCACCGGCTGAGTTCGAGACGATGGGCAAAGTCGCTTAGCGATGTGTCCGCGATGTCGGGGGAAGATCAGTACCCCTCTATCGACTAGCGAATCGAGATAGAGGCGCTCCTGTTCACGGCCACGCTCTCGCAGAGCACTTACCATGGGATCCACCCAAGTTGAATCTTCCAGCCGCCCCGGAGCGGCCGCGAGGTTCAACGCGACGCGATGGCGGCAACCTACAAAGTTCGACAAGTCCGTCGCTGAAAGCGCGTGCTTAGGTTCAATTCTCTCCACGCAGAGTCACTCCTGAGCTGATTCGATCTAAGAATCGGATGGCTTTCGGTGCTTATCGAAGAACTCTCGATACCTGCGCGCCTCCTCTTCGATATCGATTCCATCAACGCGGAGGAAGAAATCGCGACGATTGAAGCGCTTGATTTGAATGTCGTTCACGCTGTGTCGACACAACAACTCGAGGTCAAGCGGCGGCTCGCCGAGGGCAACGACGGCCGCGCAGAGAAGCCTGCCCGTCAACAGCCACGCCTCAAAGGCCACCTCCAACAGGTCGTGCCCGGGAAATTGAGGAATCAACCACGTACGCCAAATCGCGGGGCCGGAACCAGAATCCGGTCCACTCAGTTGTCGCAAGATCTTGTTGGTACGGCAGCTTGCTATGTAACGCTCATAGGCCTCATCCGAGCTCTCATGAGGAAATACTGGGAACGGTATGGCAACCTTAATTTGGTGACCTTCAGTTGTTCCGACACTCCCGTTGCTCTGAGGTTCAAGCATGCCACGATGCACGAGGAAATCGCGACGCTTCTTTAGTGCCACGAACAGGGTATTCTGATTCAGTATTTCAAACTCGGTGGCCACTTGAGCTCGAACTTGAGCATGATTCTGTAGGTCGGCCTGCAGAATACCGGGGACCTCCTTGGCGGCCCGTATAAAGGAGTTCAGCGAGTAGCGAAATGGCTCAGGATTGTGGTAATGCATCTCCATCTGATGGAGATGCCAATGGCATTCCTGCCATCGATCGATTGAGGACTCAATAGTGCCGTGACGGGGAGATGATGTCTTGCGAGGCTGATCCATCGCAGTCCGCCTTACAGATTCTTTGGAAGAATATACGAACTGGCCACAATGAAGGGTGTCGCTCGGTCTAATGCGTAGCGTTGTCGAACCGAGCACGCTTAGCTTCCCCAGACCGATCCGCCATATATAGAACGGCCACAGCGCCCTGCTTCATTCGATGCAGCTTGTGCCGGTTGTAAAAGCCGGATCGTCCTTCGACCACATCGACAGAAAATGCTTGCTGATTTCTTCCATCGACACAACCGCTAGTGCAGGGGCGCTCGCATGGCGCTCATTCCAGATCAGCAAATCGGCATCAGCCATCAGCCTGAAGGCGTTGTCGAGGACCGGATTGTCTTTGATGGCCGTCTCAAGCCTCCCGAACTCCTCGGGTGCAAGCGTCATCTTCGTCATCGAACACACTGCAGTGAACGATACGGGAGTTGCACAGTAAACACGAATGTATCGCGTCTCCAGCAGCCCCTTCGCTAACGAACGTTCACACGCTCCCCGACGTGAACCAGCCAAGACCCGGATGGGTCGGTTGAGATGTCGCGATCCTCGGAGCGACGCGAACGCTGCGTGACCTTCCGGATCTCATTCGGGTCGCCCCTGATAATGGCCTCAATGATTTCGCGTTCGATACCGACAAAAGTCGGGCGCAAGTCGAGTTCCCGAAGACTCTGAATGGCACTGGTCGGAATGTCTCCTCGCGGCAGAGGCCCCGAGCGGGTAAGCATCGATCCGATCAGTCCTGCGCCATCATAATTTGCACCCTGCCAGTCACCGAGGACGCGCCGTGGTCGGATCTCTCGGAGTTCAGTCAGGGCGGCCCCGATCCGTGAACTGCCGATTGGAACTTTATCCCGCGGACGGAGCCGTCGTCGGGACAGAAGTGATCGGATGGCATCGGCCAAGGGCTCAAATCCTAGAGGCTCGAGAAGATCGGCGACATGCAGGCGCGCAAGGCCGACCGCAACCTCATCGAGCTTGTTGGGTGCATCGGGATCACCGGGATCGACTGGGTCGCGTACGGCGATGATCGGGGTTTTCGCGCCGTCGACGGCAGATGCCCAGCGCGTGACGATCGCGAAGCGCTTGACGGCAAGGCGTTTGCCATTGGCGAGGATGTCTACGCGTTGGACCTGCTTCCAGGCGTGCTCGAGGCGCATCTTGGGACCTCCGGCGTCGTGGCATCCCTTGGCCTCGGCCACAGTCAGATCCTGCAGTCCAGCGGTGCAGGCCACCCAATCGGGCAAGTCACCGTTCTGCTTGCGCGCGATTTCGAGGACCTGCTTTGAATCAAGTGTGATCTTTCTTGTGCCCAGGTGCCCATAGAAGGACAGCCCCTTGTAGCGGGTAAGGTAGGCACGAGCGATGAACCGGCCAAACAGCCCGGAGGCGGCAACCTTCACCTCTCTGGCTATCCCCAATGGCTGCTTGAATATGAACGGCACGACGCCGTCCTGCAGAAGTGCATCGAGAATCGACCACGAGGTCAGGCGCGCCCCGGGGGTCTGCAGTATCTCCTGATAGCCCGCCGCTTCAATCTCCTGGATGGTGAGCTCGACCTCGTCGCCGGCCGGCGATTCATTCGCGGGCTCGTACTGGTGAACGAACGTCCTCGTCATACCCTGCTCTCCGTCACCGTTGATGGCTGCGAATTACTTCGTTCGACGGTCGCGCTGAGCGGCGCCGCCTCAACATCAGCGCCACACGATCTCCGCAGATGCGCGATTGCACACCCACCCCAGTCGCCATTCCGGGGCCGCAGTATGGTTCTGGTTTCCTTCGTAGAGGCGAAGGCCGTCATTCGTAGGGACACTCGGAATACAGGGCCTTCTCTGTTCTGGTTGGATTATTAATCAATGAGTACCGTCTGCTGGGTGAGATTTAGGGCAATTAGCTAGACACAGTGGCTTCGCGCGCACCTCATCAGTCCAATACGCCGAAAAATCACAGCATCCGAAATTTTGGGACCTCACGCACAATCCACTCTCGGGACAGATCCAGTCCATCGAAAAGATTGAGTACGGGTTTGACGAGTTTTGCAACGACTGCCGCAGTATCGGCCGTTAGTTCATCCGCCGACACGATCGCAGCTGACGTGCGCTGATCGGCGTGGCAGCGACGCTCGCGCCAATTCGTGCCCGGCTCAAAGTCGGCGATGATGCGCCCGCTCAGCCCAAGCCAGGTGCAACGAAACTCCACCTTCACCGCACTTGGAAATGCCTTGGACAACTCCTTGGCATGCGTTGCAAGCTCGTAGACTTCTCGGACAAGCGTTCGAGGAGAGAACCATGTGCCCGGGGTTAGGCCGCGCTTCGCGAACATCGGATCAATCATGGCGTCCTCACGATAAGCTCGAAATAGCGTTGCACGCCCGTCGGCGGTGATACGCCACACCTCATCACGGCTCGTCTGCGAGTTCTCACGCAAATTTGTTTCATACGCTTCGACTTCCTCGCCGGAAATCGTGTCGATGATGATCCGTGGAGCAATCTCGGGCCGCGTAAATTGATTGAACATACTCCATCCGGTCCACACGACATCTCGCACACGCTCGTTCGCGACGCGAATGGCTTCCGCAAGTTCTGTAATCGACAAGCGCGCTTGCCCGCCCGAATCAACCATCCGGTAGCTCAGCTGGTAGTAGGCAGTCTCCTTGGATGAAGCGTCACGACTCACGCGGACTCCTCGTACCACTTGCGTACGGCATCATGCCAGTCCTTCAAGCTCATCGGCTCGGGTGGTGGAGCAGCTTCGACCGGATTCAGTACGCGCCCGAAACTCTCCAACAGACTTTGACGATCAGTCATCACACACCGCCGGATCAGCGGGAGCCACAGTTCCGGAGAATCGATCTCGACGCTCTTTGGACCAGGCACGCGAATGTAGTGCTCACCCTTGCGAATGCCGGTGGGACGATCCTTCTCGTCGTTCGGCCCGTTCGCTTTGGCACAAATCGGGACGGATCCGTGGCTGGGCACGCGCACGACCACACACGGCTTGCTACCGCCGGTGGGCACGACAAAGAAGACATCACATTGAAATGCCGGAGCGAGGTATCGATCAATCACGCCAGCGATGCTGTCCTGACTAAAGCGGGACAGCTCACCGGGGTGTTGGCTCTCATCGAGCGAGCGATCGTCACGAATTCCGACGATCAGGTATCCGCCACCGTGATTCGCAAGGGCAGCGAGGTGACGAGCAGTCTTGGCACGAGCGACCTTGTCAGAAAGATCGATCCATTCCTTCAGCTCTACGTGCAACGTCTCAACGGGCTGGTCGACGAGATCCTGGATTTCCTTCGGTATCGTCATATTGGCAGCAGCTATTCAACCACCCCTCCCCCTGCGCTCATTCGCTGCAGTCTAACGCACCCATCATATCGCCCGTAAGCAGCGCGATGCTCGGGCCCGGTTCCGAGTGCCGATCCTCGTCCATATCGGGATGTAGCAGCCGCAAGATTGTAATGCTCCGCGCCAAAAGCGTAACGCGCTGTAACCTACAGAAAGGAACCAGTGCCCCCCCCGCAAAGCACTCGACGAATACTTGACATGCTGGCGACCACGGCCGGGAGACTTGGATGCATCGAGAGCCGGTGGGAACGGTATCGCGATGCTCCAACGAAAATCCCGCTTCCAACTGACGCACGACAGTGGTCAAGGGCGGGGCGCTGTCGCATTTCCCAACCGCACGAACAATCTGTGCGCTCGCGCGTTGATCAAGCGGGCATCGGTTATGGTTACATGATCTTGAATCACTGCTGCCGGCGGAACGAATACGCGGAAACGCACTTTGGAGAACGGAGGTATCGCGCCTAAGAGCTTCATGGAATAGGTTGAGTCCTCTGGCTCACCCTCGTGCGTACGCACGATTCGCCACAGCGAATCTCCGAGCGGCTGGTAGTCCAGTATCGCAGTGAGTGGTGCATTCGCTGGGGGCTCCGGCGGTCGCTTGAACCAACCGTATAAAATCACCTGCGCCTGCACTTCTCTCGTTTCCTGGTCCGAGTAGCCAATCAGTTCGAGAATCGGGACCGTTTCAGAGGTTGTTGCGGAGATGCCCGATGGATCACCCCAATTCGCACACTGGCCGAAAACCTTTCCAGCTCCAGGCCGCAGCTCTACCGAAAACCCCCACGGTCGATCGATCTTGTTGCCACCGCCGAAGTCCATCGGACCGTCAGGACCGAATAACCCCGGTCGCAAGTTATACCCCTTATCGGGTGTCGTCATGGGCACCATTGGCGCGATGTATCGATAGCCCGGCGGCGGAGTGTTCATGTCGCAGATGGGCAGGGCTACTTCTGGCAGCCGACCTTCCATGGTAGTGGCAAGGAAAGCTAACCGTGGCTGCACAGCTCCATCGGGAAGTTGCTCGAAGATCTGAAATGCTCTGTCGACACCTTCTGTTGATAATCTGCGCAGCTCGGAAGCCACCTCCGCAATGTTCGCCCATCTGGCGGAGGAGAGTGGTATTGCCCAGTTGATATCTGCGAAACCGTCCGCAAGTCCGCCGCTTCCGACTGCAACGACTCGTCCATCAACATTCAGAATCGGTGCGCCAGAATAGCCGTGCTGCAGCCGACCGCGCACGCTCAAAACCTCAATCTCTGGGTCAGGACTATTCCGTCTGCGCAGTTGCGCTAGCAGGCGAGGCGGCAAAAGCGCGCGAAGCTGCGTCCTAGGAATCTCATGAAGCCCCAATGGATGGGACAGCTGAGTCGTGATGCCCTGCGGATAGCCGACAACCCGCGACACGGCCTTCTCACTCCAATCCGCCGCCAGAAGTGTCTGGCTGTCCACTTCCTTCCTATCGACTGCGAGAAAGGCGAGATCCTTACCTAGATCAATCCGAGCGAGACGCAACTCTACTTCGCCACGGGACTCGTTTGCCGCAACGATCTTGTGAGCTCCGACAACACCGTGCAATGTCGTGACAATTCCAACTTGGCCATCCACGGAGAAGAAGAAACCGGTGGATACGGCTCTCTCGGCGCCCTCAAACGAGGCCACAACTCGCACCACAGAACTGCTCAAGTCGGCAGCCCATAGTTCTCCGACTCGCAGCAGAGCCAGCGTGCACAGTATCAGCATCAGCCGGCGCATCAACATCCGAATGAGTCCTCGTATGCGTCTAGCCTGCGGCAGCTGACATCAGGGATCAGGGATTGTATTCTCTTGTAGCTCGCAGTTCTGCCGTTCAGGACCAGATAAGTAACTACACTCCTTCAACGCATTCTCGATCATCTGCCTTAGCGGATCCAAACATTGTTGCGAGATTCGATAGACAAACTCCACATCGCGAATTTCAACAACTTTGTCTCCGGTGCAAGGTGCGCTTGAGCGATGCTGTTCCGACTCTCGTTTCGAGAAGAGGACGGCCTCGGTATCGACGCTCCTGCGCCCAGGCTCAGAGAAGAGATAGTTAGGCAGAGTGCCTGTTGCCCTCTGGACTGCCGATGCCGCTGCTGCGAGCAGGAGCTGGATTTCGCGACCGGTTTCGTGCGCGGCCACCTTTTGATTGCTTTGGACCTGCTCAACATAGGTTTCGTACAGAGCATCGAAGCGAATCCGCTCCTTTGAACGACCGTCTTCCTCAAGCTTCTCGACTAAGACCGCGCGACGTTGCCTCAGGATCGCCACCAACTCCGCGATACTTCGCTCGGACTGAACGCAGAGAACGTACGAGCGGTAAAGCTCGACGGCCCTCGCGTCCGAAACCTTTGCGTCCGCGAGGAACTGGCCCTTAATCGCAGTCGACAACTTTAGATCACTGCTCAACTGACCGCTGGCGAGCGCGATCAAATCCGCCTGTAGATCGATCCCCGCGCTCACGCTATACCCGGCGTTGCACACCGCGATCGTATCCAACACCGACTGGGATACGCGAACAGGCGTGATACAACCGCCCAAGAGCGCGACAACAAAAACGACTAGATGGCGGCGCACTCGTATCAACTCGCTGGCGCCCTGACCATTTTCAAGCACCCCACGTACGAATCGTATAACTTCACGGCATTCTCTTCGCTCACCCTGCCAGCGATATTGTTCATGAACTCGCCGCGAATCTGATCCTTGATTCCGGCGTCGAACTCCAGCCCATCACTGATATTGTCGGCGATCTTAGCGTTGAGAGTTGCCGAAACTGAGGAACTCGACCCGGCACTGCATTCAGTCACAGCCGCAACTGTGGAACTCGGTGACTTTGTAGTCACGCATCCGGCGAGAAGCAGCAGGCCGAGGGCCGATGTGTTTGCGTTCTTCATAATTAGATTCCTTGTAGGGCCACCAGAGCGATCACCATGTGTGATCGCGTTGGTCGGTAGGCAGACACCGCGCAGATGGCAACGCATGACAAATGCATCACGTAACAGAAAAGGCTTTAAGGGAACTACCCGTGGCGCGCACCGGCGCGACTGCATATTGGATATTGTTTGCATCCCTGTTCGTTAAGGCTCCGTGCGCCCGTTGCAGCTTCAGAGTATTACCCAATAGATTTGTTTCAGAATGACTCAAAATAGCGACCAACGTCGCCGGTAGATTCCCTTAGTCCAAGCTACCAGCCATGCAGCCATCCCAAAGATCAGATCACGCACCATAGCTGTAAACATTTCTGACACTCATGCATTGCCTGCGCAGAACGTCAGTCGAATCGGAAGAGAATCGGTTACTTTCGCTAAATCTCAGATAGAAATATCCATGCGTGATCAACAAACATCCGTCAGGGACCTTTCATGAGGATGGCTTCGCCGTTTCGATCAGTCAGCTGTGTCGCTGGTTCGGCATTCCTTACCGCACCGTTTACCGATCGACAAAGAAGCCGCCGACGTGGAGCGGGACAAGATCCGGGCGGCGCACAACCATGCGGAGCGCCTCGTTCGACCGATCAAAAAATTGATCGGAACAGCATCCCCTCGTTTGGCTACCGGACGGTGGCGCATCTGCTGAGGTCAAAAAAGACACCGTTTAGCGCATCTTCCAGGTAATGTACTGGCGCAGTCAGCCAATGCCACAAGACGACGCGTGGAATCCAGCGCTGCGTGCAACCAGACAAGAAGAAGTCGAAGCCCGCGACGACGAAATCCTCTGGCGAGGACCGTGCTGCGCGGCGGGCGCGCGCGGCTAGCTGGTTAGCGTCGCTGACAAAAGCTCAGGCGCACGCTTGGCGTCGCGAAGCGTGCCTAGGGTCGAGTTACCCCACTTCGTACCCCACGGCACACCGACAGTAGGACCTCAGCGGATTTCAGCAGACAAAGAAAAACCGCTATTTCTAGCGGTCTTCTGGCTTCCAGCAGCGCTCAGCAGAACGCTGTGGATAATGGCGGAGCGGACGGGACTCGAAATGGCCCTGTGTAACGCATTGAATAAAAAGCGGATTTGACACCACTTTTCAGCCTGTCGTCAGCTTGTACCCCCACCATACCCCCGCGTCGCAACATACGTCTGTGGCTTTACAAGGACGAATGTAGAAGACCGCGGAAACGGCGAGGTGCCGCGCTTCGGACGCCACACAGACTAGCCAGCGCTACAGCGGGAGTCAAAGGGCCCAACCCCTGTTGGCCGTGCGACGAAGTCGCCGGCACACTCGCCTTCCAGCACGGTCACTGCTCGCGACCCCTCACCCGGTGCCTGGGCACATCAGAAGGATGGCTCTCAGCGCCTCCATCGCTTGCGCCTGGAACGCGAGGGCACGATCCGCTTCGACATTCTGGAATGCGTCGGACGCCGTCATTGCCGCGCGCTGCCCCACTTCACTGGAGACCGCGATCTCCGCGCCGGCACGCAGGGAATCCAGGTAGTTCGCCACGCCTGCATCATCGTGCGTCGTTGAGGCAGATACCTGGCATGGTTGTGCTGGTCGTTCACGCGGTCCGCAATCCCTCCGCGTTGATCGGCAGCTTCCGTATCCGCTTACCGGTGGCGGCGAATACCGCGTTGGTAATCGCAGGCGCGATCGCCGAGCAACCTGGCTCGCCGATCCCTCCTGGACTCTCCGTGCTCGGGATGATGTGCACTTCGACGCGCGGCATTTCGTTGATGCGCATGATCCGGTAGTCGAAGAAGTTGCTCTGCTGCACTCGGCCGCGATCGAACGTGATCTCGTTCCATAGGACCGCGCTCGCGCCGAATACGACGCCGCCCTCGATCTGCGCGACGATCGTGTCGGGGTTCACCGCGTGGCCGCAGTCGACTGCGCAGACGACGCGCTCCAAGCGCACATCACCGTCTTTGCCGACGGACACTTCCGCGACCTGGGCCATGTAAGTGCCGAACACGAACTGCGCTGAAATACCTCGGCCGAAACGTCGGTCGGAAGAGGAGCGCAGCGGTTTGCCCCACCCGGCTTTGGAGGCAGCGAGTTCCAGCACCGCGCGCAAACGCGGCACATCGGAGAGCAGCGCGCGTCGATAATCGACAGGATCCTTCTTGGCCGCAGCCGCCAACTCGTCGAGGAAGCTCTCCACGACCCACACGTTGTGTGTCGCGCCGACACCGCGCCAGAACGCCGTCGCAAATGGCGGCTCGTGTCGCACGTACTCGACGCGGATGTTCGGGATACCGTACTGCAGATCCCGCGCGCCCTCCACGGCATCCGGGTCGACACCCTCTTTGACCAGGTTCGGCGCGTATCGCGCCATAATCGATGACCCGGTGATCCGGTGCGACCACGCGCTCGGCATCCCTTTCTCATCGAGCGAGGCAGCGAGCCGATCGTAGTAGTAAGGTCGGAATATGCAGTGCTGGATGTCTTCCTCACGTGTCCACACGACCTTCAGGGGTTCCTTCATCTGCTTCGCGAACGCAACCGCCTGCGCGACGTAGTCCACTTCGAGCCGCCGGCCGAAGCCGCCGCCGATATAGTGGTTATGAACTTGAACCTTCTCGAGCGGCAGGCCCGTGATCTTCGCGGCGATGTCTTGGGCCATTGCGGGCACTTGCGTACCGCACCATATCTCGCAGGCGTCCGGACGAACATGTACGGTGCAATTCATCGGCTCCATCGTTGCGTGGGCAAGAAACGGCATCTGGTAGATCGCCTGGAGGTTGCGCTGAGAGCCGGTGATTGTCTGCCTCGCGTCGCCGTCGTCTCGTGCCACGGCACCTTCCTTGTTTGAAGCAGCATCCATCTCCGCCACGATCGCCGCAGTCGTTAGTTGCGCATGCGGTCCGTCGAACCATGTTGGCGCAAGCGCGGCGAGCCCCTGTCGTGCGCTCCACATATGATCGGCGACGACGGCAACGGCGTTTTCGAGCTTCAACACCTGGCGCACGCCTTTGACGCCCAGTGCTGCGGCATCCTCCGTGCTCTTCAGCTTGCCGCCAGGAACCGGGCTCGCAGCGACGGTTGCGATTCTCATGTCGGGCAGCCGCGCGTCGATTCCGAACTTCGCGCTCCCGTTCACCTTCGCGGGCGAATCCAGGCGCTTGTGCACCTTCCCGATCAGCTTGAAATCAGCTGGCTCTTTGAGTGGAACGACTGAGGGCGGCGACAACTTCGCGGCTGCATCGACGAGCTGACCGTAATCGAGAGCGCGTCCTGTCTCCGGGTGCGTCACCGTCCCGTTGCGAGCGACGCAGCTATCCGCATCGACGCCCCACTCCTGTGCCGCGGCTTCGATGAGCACCATTCGAGCTGCGGCGCCCGCGCGACGCAGCGGCTCCCAGGCGCCGCGGACGGATGTTGAGGCGCCCGTAATTTGGCCGCCAAGTATCGGGTCTGCGTAGAGGGCGTCGTCGGCAGGTGCTTGCTCCAGTTTCACTCGCGAGAGATCCACTTCCAGTTCTTCCGCAATCAGCATCGGGATGGACGTGAAAGTGCCTTGGCCCATCTCGACCTTGTGCATGACGAGGGTCACGATGCCTTCGCGGTCGATACGAATGAAGGCATTCGGGTTCAAGCCCGCTACCTCGCCCGTGTCGCGTCCGGTCGCTGCGCCAACAGCAGACTCGGCCGGCCTCTCCCTGGGTCCGCCGCGATCGCACCCTGGAATCGTGAACGCAAGTACGAACGCACCGCCCGCCTGAAGAATCTGCCGACGCGTGGCGGAGCGCGGGGCACTGCCCTTCATGTCTTTCATACGGATGTCACTCTTGTGCCGGCCAGCTTGATCGCAGATCGGATGCGTCCATAGGTGCCGCAGCGACAGAGGTTGCCTGCCATCGCAGCATCGATGTCGGCATCGCTGGGCTTCTGATTGGTACGGAGCAAGGCCGTCGCGGACATGATCTGGCCCGATTGACAATAGCCGCACTGAACGACGTCGAGCTCACGCCAGGCTTCCTGGACGCTCTTGCCGACAGGATCGTGCTCGAGTGCTTCGATCGTCACGATGCGCTTTCCCGCGACGGCGACCACGGGGGTCACGCAAGAACGGATCGGTTCGCCGTCGATGTGCACCGTGCAGGCGCCACACATGGAAATGCCACATCCGAACTTCGTACCTGTCAGCCCCACCACGTCGCGCAGCACCCAGAGGAGCGGCATGTCTTCGGAGACATCGAGGGCGTGCGATTCTCCGTTGATATTGAGCGTAAGCATGATTGGGATATCCGGATGATCGTTGGAGGAAATATGCTGCCGAAGCTGACGAGGGCGGTTCTTGCATGAGCCGGACGTCCGTTGAACAATCGGGCCGCGGGGCAGTTGCCGGTCGAGGCAACGCCGCCGCGCGTCAGCCTTCAGCGTTGATGCAAGCGTCGCCACGCGCCTGGGCTCATTCGCACAGAACGCTGAAAAATTCGGGTCATGTGGCTTTGGTCCGCGAAACCACAATCCAATGCCACGTCGGCCAACATGCGGCGAGAGCTCGTGAGCAGCTGCTTTGCCCTTTCCATTCGAAGCTGAAGCAGCCACGCGTGCGGCGACATCCCTGTCGATCCGCGGAATGCTCGTGTGAAATGACGGATCGACAACTCGCACGCTTTCGCCAGGTCGGCCAGCGTGATGTTGCCTGTGAGGTTCTCAGCGATCAGCTCCTTGGCGCGTCTCTCTTGCCAACGCGCCAGCGTCCCCACATTCGCGTCCGATCTCGCTCGCATGCCACCATAGGTATGTGCAACATGAGTCGCAAGCGCCATCGCGACGTGATCCACAAAGAGCTCGCTCGCCTGTTTCGGCGCGCACAGTGCCGGCCGAATCGTCTGCAACAGATGACGCGCAATGGGATCCTGTAACGCCTTGCCCGGTTCATGGCGAAGCTCATCGATTGCAGACGAGTTTGCGTCCTCGGCCAGGGCATCGAGCGACTTGCGCGGGATGTAGAGATCCACTGCATGGAACGGATCGCGGCGATCGATCGACAGGTTCGTTCTGAGGTCGAAGATGGCGACCGCGCCAGCCTCGAACTCGCGCGGACGGATCAATCGGCCATCTGCGTACAGGTCGAAATCCGGACAGGCCTGAAGCTGGAGCGCAATCAGGAATGCATCGTCGCGAATGGGTTCGGTCGTCGCGACATCGTCGGGACCGGCTGCAAGCTCGATGAACGTCATTCCCGATTTGCAGGCGGCACTCGTCTGCAAGACCGGCGCGCATTGCAGCTTCAGGGAATCGGTGAGGGCGCGCAGCCCGGAAGATTCTGGTCGCTCGATTCGAGACCTGTTGTGCCCGCGCATGGCATGTCCTCAGTGGACCCTAACGACATTGACGGCATCAGCAGAGGTCACATTCTGCACTGGTTCATCCCGAAAGTAACCGGCGGGCATGCACACATGCCCGCCGAGACCGAAGATTGCCACTCCAGCGCGGAACGCGCATCGCCACGATCACGCGACCGCTGGCCAGTCCGTCAGACCCTTCTCGGTGCTCCCGTAGAACGTGGCAGGATCCGGCGGCGTCAGAGGGATGCCGGCACGCAGTCGCTTGACGAGGTCGGGATTCGAAATGAAGGGACGGCCCAACGCGACGAAGTCGATCCGTCCAGCCCGCAGGCGTTGTTTTGCCAACGCCAAATCGTAGCCGTTGTTGCCGATGAACGAGCCTTCGAATCTGGTTCGCAAGGCATCCAGATCCACGCCCTCCGGCCAGTCACGTTCCGCGCCAAGCGCGCCTTCGACGAAGTGAAGATAGGCCAGGCCGAATCGATTCAATTGCTGGATCAGATAGCCGTAGGTTCCCATCACATCGCTATCAAGCGGCGTATCGCCAAGCTGCCTGGTGATCGGCGACAGGCGGATGCCCACATGGCCTGCTCCCCAGACATCCACCACGGCATCGACTACTTCAAGGACCAGTCGCGCCCGCCTTTCCGGCGAGCCACCATAAGCATCATCGCGATGATTGGTAGAGTCGCGGATGAACTGGTCGAGCAAGTAGCCGTTCGCAGCGTGAATCTCCACGCCGTCGAAGCCGGCGCGTTTGGCGCACTTCGCAGCGTGGACGTATTGATTCACGATGCCAGGCATTTCTTCAGCGGCGAGCGCCCGCGGCATGGAGGGCTCCACTGAACCGGCGGAGGTGAAGACCGTACCGCCAGCACGTATCGCCGATGGGGCGACGGGCGCGGCGCACCCTGGCTGCAGGTCCACGTGAGAGAGACGACCCACGTGCCACAACTGCAAGAAGATCTTGCCGCCGGCCGCGTGGACCGCGCGTGTGACCTTCTCCCAGCCTTCGACCTGTTCATCGTTCCAGATACCCGGGGTGCCAGCATACCCACGGCCTTGCGCTGAGATGTTCACGCCCTCGGTGATGATCAGGCCAGCGCTCGCTCGTTGAGCATAGTACGTGACATGCATGTCTTTCGGAATGCCGTCCTCGCCGGCACGCGAGCGGGTCATGGGCGCCATCACAAAGCGATTGGCGACGTTCACGGAGCCGATCGTCGTCGGCGAGAAAAGATCGATGATCTGCTGTTCGCTACTCATGGCAATAGGATCTCCTGTGTTATTACGTGGAAGGATCTGGTGTCTCGCTCGAGTGCAGTGCTCTTGACTTGGCGCCTACGGCGCTTGTAGGCGTTGGGATCGAGCCGGGCTGTTCGAAGTAGACAGAAGAGACATTCGATGGCGATTCGCCAGGCGCGAGATGCCCCATCTTTTCCATTTTGGTTCGGAGATAGTGGGCATTCTCAGAGCGCAGCCCTGGATGCAACGGTTGCCTGGTGACAGGGATACCTTGATCCGACAGCGCTGCGACTTTGCCCGGATTGTTGGTCAGCAGATCGACCGACGCGACCTCCAAGTGTCGCAAGATCATGCCTGCCGGCAGGTAGTCTCTTGCATCCACCGAGAACCCGAGCATCAGATTCGCATCGACGGTGTCAATGCCACTGTCCTGTAATGCATAGGCGCGGATCTTATTGGCCAGACCAATACCGCGCCCTTCATGGTCGCGTAGATATATGAGCACGCCTTTGCCCCGCGCCGCTATACGCTCCAGGGCCGCATCCAATTGATCTCCGCAGTCACATCGCAGCGATCCGAATGCATCTCCTGTGAGGCACTCGGAGTGGATACGAGTAAGCACATCATGTTGAAGCGCAACTTCACCGCACACCAACACGAGATGTTCCGAGCCGGAGTGAGGCGTGCGGTACACGCTGCACTGAAATCTTCCGTAGCGAGTCGGAAGATCCGTCGTTGCTTGCCGGGCCGAAACAGATGGCAATGCCGCTGACTGAACACGCGCCATGCTCTAGTCCTCCACTACTCGCTGAGACTTTCCCGAGGCCAGGAACGGATAGTCGATGTAGCCGCGCGCGCCGCCACCATAGAACGTCGATCGGTCGTATCCGTTGAACTCGGCACCGCTACGCAAGCGCTCGGGTAGATCGGGGTTGGCAATGAAGAGCCGGCCGAATGCCACTGCATCGGCGCCTCCACTTGCGATGACCGCTCTGGCGGTGTCACCACGATAAGCGCCGGCTGTGATGAGGCGCCCGCCGTAGATCGACTTCAGTTTGAGCGTGAGCTCCGGGGTATCGGGGTCAAAGGCATTGCTATTGCTGCTCCAGATCGCACGAGGTTCGACCAGATGCAGATACGCGAGGCGACGCTGACCGAGTTGGTCTGCGATGTGCTCCCAAAGTGCCCATCCGTCTGTATCGAAGATTCCGTAGGCACTGCCAAAGGGCGACAATCGAACGCCGACTCGCCCATGACCCACCACCGCAGACACCGCGTCAACGATTTCGAGCAGTAGTCGACTACGATTCTGGACGGTGCCTCCATAAACGTCGCGCCGCTGGTTGGCGCCGTTCTGTAGAAACTGATCCAGAAGATAGCCATTAGCCCCGTGCACCTCGACTGCGTCGAAACCGGCGGCGGTGGCATTGTTCGCTGCTCGGACGAAATCAGCACGGATCTGTTGTGTCTCCCGGAGAGTCAATTCTCGCGGAACCTCGGCCATCACCGACTCGCCCGTTGCCGTCGTCACTTTGGCTGGTGCCGCAATCGCCGATGGCGCAACGGGCAAGGTAGCTCCCGGCTGAAGTGAGGAATGAGAGACCCGTCCGGTGTGCCAGATCTGGTTCGCAATCAACCCGCCCTTGGCATGGACCGCGTCAGTTACCAAGCGCCATCCTGCGATCTGCTCGGCCGAGTAGATTCCGGGCGCGCCACGGTAGCCGCGGGCTTCGGGAGAGATGTCGGTCGCTTCGGTGATGATCAGCCCTCCCTCACTCGCACGCTGGCCGTAGTACTCCGCGTTGAGCGCCGTGGGCACATCCCCGGGCTTTCGCGATCGGAGCCGCGTCAAAGGAGCCATGACGACGCGGTGCTTGAGGTTCATGACACCGAGTTGCAGGGGCTGGAAAAGAGGATCGAGGTTCACGAGCTGGCGCACTGATTACCGGGATGCGCTACTCTATGAACTAACACTCCCTGTTATTAGCCGTCGCAAGCGTGAAAGATTGTAACGAGTTCCGTTAGCAGCTCATGGACATTGGTGATCTCGAAATATTTGTAGCCGCCCTGGCCGCAGGCAGCCTGTCGGGCGCCGCTCGGCGCCTGAAGCTCACCCCCATGTCCGTCACCCGACGCATTGGGGCCCTGGAGCAGGAAGTCGGCGCACGCCTGATCCACAGGTCCACGCGCTCGATATCACTGACGCCGGAGGGCGAAGCCTTATTGCCCTTTGCGATGGAGATCGTCGAGGCGCAGGAAGCCGCCAAGGCAGCGGTGACACCCTCTGCGAGCGGTGCTGCCGGCCTGCTCCGCATCAGCGCGCCGATCACACTCGGAAGAAAAGTGATCGTACCGTTACTTCCTCAGCTGCTGGAGGAAAACCCTGCGTTGCGCATCGATCTGGGGCTGAGTGACGCCATGGTGGATATCATCTCCTCCGGCATAGATGTCGCCATTCGCATCGCGCCGCTGAAGGACTCGGGGCTGATTGCGCGTCATCTGATCGACAATCCCAAGCATCTATATGCCGCACCTGGCTACCTGGCGGCTCGCGGCACGCCGAGAACGATAGAAGATCTCGAAGCGCACGAATGTCTCGCCTTTTCCGAAACGACGCACTGGCACTTCCAGGTCGACGGCGAGGAGCGCTCAGTCCGCATCGCAAGTCGATTTACATCGAGCGGCGTAGACGGATTCTTGGGGGCGTGCGTGAGTGGGGTCGGCATCGCCCGACTTTCGTGCTGGGATGTGCGCGACGAAGTGCAATCCGGAGCTCTGGTACGCATCGCTCTGGAGCGAACGATCCCCCAGGATCTTTCCGTCTGGGCGGTGTATCCCACGCGACGGCAGATCTTGCCAAAGCTGCAGGTTTTCCTTGCCAAACTGCAGGCCAGCCTGAAGGATTGGCGCGCTTCGGCGCCGTGACTCCGACGCCGAGCATGCATGTTGAGATGCTTTCCGCGCAGACCGAAGGCCCGCTGCAACTGGCCGCGTTACGCGCAACTATTTCTTCAGCGTCTTCAGGTACGCGATGACGTCGGTGCGCTCTCTCGGGTCCGGCAGCGCGATCGCCATCGTCGTTCCCGGCACCTTGCGCATCGGATTTGTCAGGAACTCCTCCAGGATCTTCTCGTTCCAGGTGATGCCGGAGTTCTTCAGCGCCGGCGTGTACCAGCTGAAGCCCTCCACGGCGCCAGCCTTGCGACCCATGACGCTGAACATGTTCGGGCCGGCGACGGCGCCGCCCGGTGCGGCTGTGGCCGAATGACAGCCACTGCACTTGGCGACGAAAACGGCCTTGCCGTTCGTGGCGTCGGCCGCGAAGGCGACCGGGGTGGTAAGCAGTGGCACCCCGATCATGAGGCCCACGGCTGCTTTGCGGATGGATCGTGTCATTTCGTTTCTCCTCCTCGAGTGCTCATTACAGAGGCAGTGCTGAGTACCGGTCGGCGCCGAGCCGACCATCAAATGCCGTGCGTCTGTTTGATGATCTCGGCTGCACGCTCGCCGATCACCACGCAAGGCGCCATCGTGTTTCCGCTCGGCACATTCGGCATGATCGAAGCATCCGCGATCCTCAACCGGTCTATGCCATAGACCTGCAATCGACCGTTCACCACGGACATGGCGTCGCGCCCCATCTTGGCTGTACAGGCCTGGTGCCAGAACGTCACTGCCGAGTCGCGAATATAGGTTTCCATTTCGGCCGCACTCAGATTGCCCGGCATGGCTTCGCGCTTCAGCAAGTTCCTGAATGCCGGTGCACGCGCCATCTCTCTGGCGATCTCGATCGTCGCCATCGCGCTTCTCACATCGTCAGGATGCGAAAGGGTGTTGGCTTCGATGCGAACGGGGTCGTGAGCGTCCGACCCCGTGAGATGCAGTGACCCTCGGCTCTTCGGATGCGAGAGCCCCGCGAAGACCATCCAGCCGTGTTCCGGCACACCGCGATGTGCGGTTTCCGGCGTGGCCACCGGGAATTCGAGCTGGCAATGGAACACATCGGGCACGTCCAGCCTTGGGTCGGTCTTCCAGTAGAGCGTCGCCTCGGATCCGCCGTTGCCCACTGCGAGCGGTTCCTTCGACTCAAAAATGCAACCAAAGGAAACGTGATCCTGATGGTTGCGCCCAACACCAGGCAGGTGCTGGACGACGGGAATACCGTGCGGACGAATTTCCGTTTCCGGACCGATGCCGGATTGCATCAAAACTTTGGGTGTATTGATCGCGCCCATCGACAGGATCACTTCTCGATCCGCCATGATCTGCGTGCGATGAGAGCCTTGCATGACTTCCACGCCGACGACCGTAGTACCGTTGAAGACCAGCCGGGTCACCTGCGTGTGCACCAGAACAGTGAGGTTCGGCTGGTCCATCCGCGGCAAGATGTAGGAACGGAAGATCGACGAGCGCAGCCCGGCTTTGACAATCAGATCGTTGATTGCGACACCGCCGCGGCCCTCCATCATCGAACCGTTGGGACTATCGAACGCAGGTATGCCGAGGGATTCGGCTGCCTGGGCCATGGCCATCGCCACAGGTTGCGGGCCGCGAACCGTGTCGACGTGCACTGGACCGCCGGTGCCGCGACGAGTGGCGTCCGGTGCGCCCTGCCAATCTTCGATACGGCGATAGATATCAAGTACCGAACGATAACCCCATGCTTGGTCGTCAGCCTCTTGCGCGAAGTGTTCCCAGTCATTCTGGTGACCGCGCGCCCACACCATGACGTTGATGCTGGAACTGCCTCCAAGCACCTTGCCCATGTTGAGCGGAATGGCACGTTGATTGAGATGTGCGTTCGGCTGTGCCACGAACTGCCAGTCGCGCTCGGATCCCAGATTGAGCGGCCACTGACCTGGCGTGAGTACCTCGGGAACGTCATCCGTGCCGCCGGCCTCGATCAGCAGCACGTTAACGCTGGGATTCTCTGCAAGTCGGCCTGCGAGAGCGCAGCCCGCAGAGCCCGCGCCGCAGACAATGAAATCGTACCGGTCTGCCGGCTGCGAGTTGCCCAGCGTGGGTCGAATACCTGAGACATTGGAAATCGTCGACATGGTGATTACCTGAAGCGCCGTTCATCCATCGAGAGAGCAAGCATGCTGCCGGAGCGAAGGACGATTCTTCTGAACGCGCGGGACACTCGTTGAACCATCGGGCCCGCCGGCAGCCCCTCGTTACTTTTGCTTCGACTTCCGGGCGGATTCCTTCGCAGCACGCTCGATCGCGCCGGCAACCACCTTGGGCTGCGTCATGAAGACCGCATGGCTGGCGGACACCTTGGTGATGTTCGCCCCGATGCGCTCTGCCATATGGATCAGCATCGCTTGATCGAATGCCTTGTCGTCAGTTGCGATCACCGCCCAGCTGGGCTTGGTTCGCCACGCCGCGTTCTCGAGCTTGGTCTCGAAGACCGACATGTTGATTGGAACCTGCGAGTCCCTCATGAAAGCCGCATCCGCATCGCTCACGTCGTGGGCAAAGCCGGCTTTGAACTTCTCCAGGCTCAAATAACCGAAGCCATTCTTGTGCGTTTCGATGACGAATTCCGGCGTCGACGCGAAGCCCTGGTACTGTTGCGCCGTCGACTCGCCGGCATCGGGCGCGAGCGCGGAAACGTAAACCAGGCCCACGACGTTCTTGTGCGTGCCCGCTTCTGTAATCACAGTTCCACCCCACGAATGTCCGACCAGAATCGTCGGGCCGTTCTGGCGATCGAGTGCGGCTTGCGTGGCCGCAACGTCAGCGTCGAGCGAAGTCAGCGGGTTCTGCACGACCGTGACGCGATATCCGCGCTTGGTGAGCTCGTCATAGACCCCGCGCCAGCCAGCGCCATCCGCAAAGGCACCGTGTACCAGCACAACGTTCTTTGCGGGATTTCCGCCGGACGCAGCCGCGGGCGATTGCGCGTGAGCTGTGGTATTGAGCGCAGCCGCTGCGACGACGGTTGCGAGGATCAGTGTGTTCTTCATGACGCTTCTCCGCCGGGAGGTTGTTACGGTGAAGCGATGGTCGCGAACTCGAGGCTCGCCCATCCTGAAGGAACAGGCCGCCGATTGAACGAACGGGCCGTAAGTCGAACCGTCGAACCTTGCTAGCGCCGATGTCGATCACCGGCGCGTTCTGCATTCGGCAAGTGCGTCGAGAGACTTGCGCGGGATATAAAGATCCACCCATTCCGAGGTGCATCGGCTTTTCGTCAAGGCGCTCAATGATGATGTGTACGGAAATCTGCGCCGCGCGCAGGCCTTCGTTCGCAGCGGCACGAAGGAAATCAACACCGCTGTTCACGAGGTCGACGACCCGTCGCGACCAACGCTCCGAACGAGCGCAAGGCGGCGACGAGAAAATCCTCTGGCGAGCGCGGAAAGAATGGCAAGAGCGCGCTCTAAGTTGTTATTCCGACTGACGAAGCGTCGGTCACGCGCGCCGCGCGCAGAGGTCGCACAGGGTCGAGATACCCCAACCGATACCCCACCGCGATGAGGCAGCAGACCTCAGCGGTTTCCAGCAGACAAAGAAAAACCGCTATTTCCAGCGGTTTTCTGGCTTCCAGCAGCGCTCGGCAGAACGCTCTGGATGAATGGCGGAGCGGACGCTCGACGAGCCCTGTAAGTTACTGAAAGTCAGACTTTTTTTGCAGACCTGATCACCATCTACCCCAGCGCATACCCCCAGACGGTGGAAGCCCATAAAAGCGCCCTACAGAATCTGGAAGCTCTCGGTAGCAAAAGGGAGCGGACGAACAGGACCCAGAAGAAGGCTACTCAAGAAGCTCGCAGCAGTCCACTCGCGCCAAATCAGGGGAGAGTGCCGGCACTACCGAGCTGTATCGCCAAACTCTTCAGACCGCCTTCTTCTCAAACCGGAGATAATCAGAAATCTGCTTTGATTCCGTGATCTCGTCGTGGGGGATCAGCAGGTACTTCCAAGGCTTCGTGCCAACCTCGCGCGCATGATCCGAGGCATGTCCGCACCATTGGGTGGCAGCAGTTGCCTTCGCTTGAACTTCTTGAGTATCTATGTCGGTACGAGCTTTCGTCTCTACCATGAGAATCGCCGATTCTGTTTCCGCAACAAAGTCGGGGATGTACTCCGGCTGCTCGGTTCCAAGCTTGTAGTAGATCTGGAACTGCCCCTTCGCGGGCTTGAACCACTTCAGGGCATCCCGTTCCAGAATGATGGCAAAGCGGCGCTCGGTATCTGAATCGAACTTTTGGAGCGGATACAGACAGCGCGCGAATCCACCGAACAGCATTTGTTTGATGCGACTGGTATCCGTGACGGTTTCGCGGAAGTAATGGGCCGTTTGACCCTCAGTGGCTGTGTAATTGCACGGCTTGAGTTCCGTGAAGCCACGGCTGACCTGTACCTCGTGCTCGGCCGCCTCCTCCCAGAAGTGGGCTGTCATCTGGGCATGGATTTCGCGCGAGATCAGACGACGGTCGCGATCCAGCACGCTGATCGTCTCGTCCTCTGACAAGTAGCTCCGCAGATGCCGCACCACTTGGCCGGCAAGATCGTAGAGCAGATCGGCATGGGTGAAATAGTCGATGTCATCAAAGTCCACTAAGGCGTGGACAATGTAGTCTTCCGGGCGTCGTTCCTTCAACCCGACTTCGGCAGCCAGCGTGTCCTGCTCGTTAGTGCGTAAGTTGTGAATGACGATCTCACGCTTGCCTGGTTGGAGATGGAGTTGGCTCACGTCCAGCGCGAACGCATGGAAGCCTGTCTTGACCTCGCCGGTCGGCACCACGGCTATACGCGGGATATCAATGGTCTGCTGCACCACAACCTCGGCGGTCTTTGCTACGACGGCGACTAGGTCGAGTGTAGGCGACGACTCATCGGCACCTGCCAGCAAGTTTCCCTGCGCAGGCTTCAGCCGCTCAGCGACTTCCGCGACTATTTCCTTCTGCACCTCGGGGTTCAATAGCGCACGACTGGTGGGGACAAGATCGCGCTTGGCTTCCATCTTGCTAATAACGTCTATGACGACACGTGCGGCTTGCTTCTCCGCTTCGGTGGTGAAGATCGGCGCTGGCTGTGTGGGCGCACTAACGACGCCAGTCGCCGACAGCGTAGCCTCAACGGTTGGTGCACCCACCAAGCCGAGGCGAGTTGCAGCCCCGGATACGACCTGGACGCTGACTTTCTTGTCATCGGCACTCGGTGCGTCGAGGATGACTTGCTTCAGGCGAATCGGCGAGTCGCCGCGGTTAGCCTCGTCGATGATCTCTTGGAACCTGTCGTGCGCGACGATGTTGAGGCGGTCGACCGCTGCCACGCCCGTCCGCTTACCGTACGGAAGGCGCAAGCCACGGCCGATGGACTGCTCGATCAACGTGCGAGCATTGGCGGCCCGCAGCGGCACGATCGTGTAGAGGTTAGTTACGTCCCACCCCTCTTTAAGCATATTAACGTGAATTACGATTTCAGTCGGCTCGCTCACGCTCTCGACTGCCAGCAAGCGCGTGATCATCTCTTCCTCTTCTGCGCCGGTACGGCTGGAATCAACCTGAATCACCTTGCCTTTGTAGCGCCCTTCGTAAAAGGCGTCCGACTCCAGAAGCGCCAAGAGTTGCCCTGCGTGAGTCGTATCGCGGGCGATCACGAGCATGAAGGGTTTCACCACCTTGGCATCGTTCTCACGCGCATAGGTAAGCAGTTCCACCTTCGTTGTTTCGTGCAGACGCACGCCATCTTCCAGTTTAGTCTTCTCGATCTCCTCCGGCGTGTGCGCCCGGACATCGAAGTTCCGTTGCGTGACGACGGCAGGTTCCTTGACGAAACCGTCTTCCATCGCCCGGGCCAGCGGATAGTCCATCACCACATTCCTGAAGGGTACCGGGCCGCGCGATGTCTCAACAAACGGTGTTGCTGTCACTTCTAGGCCGAACAGTGGCTTGAGTTCGTTGATAGCCCGCACACCGGCGCTGGCGCGGTAGCGGTGCGACTCGTCCATCAGCAGCACAAGATCGGAAAGGCTGGCCAAATGATTGAAGTAGCTATCGCCCAGCACCTCACGCATTCGCTTGATACGCGGTTCCTTGCCACCACGAACTTCGGAGTTTATTTTGGAGATATTGAAGATGTTGACTCGCACGTCATGGGTGAAACCCATCGACTGATCGTCCACTGCTGCGCCCGTCTGATCGTAGTTGTCTCCCGTAATGATCAACGGTGGCCGTTGCGCGAACTCCGCGATACCCTTGAACACGTACTTCGATGTGTTGCGCGTGAAATCTGTGATCAGCTTGTTGTAGATCGTCAGGTTCGGGGCCAGAACGAAGAAGTTGTTGATGCCATGCGACAAATGCAGGTAGGCGACGAAGGCCCCCATCAAGCGGGTCTTGCCCACGCCTGTAGCCAACGCAAAGCACAGCGATGGAAACTCACGCTGCTCGAAATCCTGAAGCGTGCTGAACTCGGCTTTCAGCGTGGAAAGGATGGCCGAGACGTCTCGCTCATGACTTAAGAGACCGGGTGCTGCGTCGAGCGCCCGAGCCAATCTGGAGAGAGATTCCGCCTGGGGCGGACGGAGCGACAGCCGGCCAGTAACGGCGTGCAGGATACGCGCGTTCATTATTCATTCTCCCCGAACAGACCGCCTTGCCCAGCATCAGCGGTAACCTTCTTGCTCTTGGTCTTCTTGTTCCGCTCGATGGCAACGGTAACCTCGGCGTTCTCGACCTGCTCAATTGGCAGATTGGCAACATTGAGACTGTAGTCGTCGCGACCCCATTCGCACCGAGCCAGCACCATCTTGGGGATCTTTTTCAACGTCAGATTTGGCCAACGCTCGGCAGCCTTAGCTGCCGTAACGCCGCGAAAGGCCGAGCAGCACACCAGCAGGCTCTCCTCCGCACCGACTTCATCTGACAGCACCTGCAACTGCTCGGCGGACAGACTCTGTGTGGTAACGTAAATGAAATCTCGTTCGCTAGAGTGCCCGTGCTGCCACCAACGGATCTCAGATGGCGCATAGGTGAAGCCTTCCAATTTGGACAGCGCCTCGGCCAGCATGCTGGCGTTGTATTCGGGATTGATAACTGAATTTCCCCAGCGATCGTTGACGATCAAGCTTGGGGCAAGCCGAAAATAGCGGAAGCCACCGCCGCCTTGCCAACCAACACTCTCGCTTATTCCGCCCTTATCTTCACCATCAATCACCCTCTTTAGACGTGGAATGATATGTGTATGGCAATGCTCGCCCAGTTCGACCATGATCCAGCGACGCCCCATCTTGTGAGCGACCGCGCCCGTCGTGCCGGAGCCGGCGAAGGAATCGAGGACAATGTCGCCGGGATCGGTGGCGATGGTTAGAACTCGCCATAGCAACTGTTCCGGCTTTGGCGTACCGAACGCTTCATGTTCGGCGGACATGGCCAGAGCTTCCTTCTTCGCGGCTTCATTATCCCCAGCGAACTCGGCAGTCCACCAAGTCATCGGAACAAGTCCCTTCTCGTCACTGCGAAATTGCTTTATGCGAGGACGCCCACTTCCTCCATTTGGAAAATAGACACGGTTGTCTTTCAAGTATGACTGAAAGACAGCTTCCGTGGCGCCCCAGCAGCGTCCTTTAGGCGGGTCAACCCACTCACCAGATGGAGTTTGAATCCGATACATTTGATTCGGGCGGTAGCCTTGCGCGCTGAATGGAATTGACCTCCATTCGCCACGCGGATCGTTGTCCGGGTTCGCATAACCTGCGTCGTTTGGCGGAAGCAAGTTGCGCGTTTCTTTCCAAGCAATTGGGCCGCCTTTAGCGTAGAGGAGCACATGATCATGCGCGGAACCAATGGCTGCACGATTCTCGCGGGAAGTGCGTTTTTGCCAAACAATATTCGCAACAAAACACGATCGCCCAAACACCTCGTCGCACAGCACCTTCAGATAGTGTGCCTCGTTATCATCGATCGTAATCCACAACGAGCCGTCGTCCGACAAAAGGCGCTTAATGATCTCTAGCCGATCACGCATCAAGCCCAACCACGTTGAATGCTCTAGCCCGTCATCGTAATGGGCAAACGCACTGCCGGTGTTGTACGGCGGATCGATGAACACACATTTCACACTACCGGAGAACTCATGCTCCAGTGCTTTTAGTGCCAGTAGGTTGTCCCCGAAGATCAGCTGATTGTCGAAGAGATCCCTGTCCGTCACGCGATGGGTGGCGTGATACGACTTCTCAGGATCTTCAAGAAGGATACGCGGCTCCAGTTTGGGCCGCTTCTCCTTGTTGATCCACGTCAACTCCAGTTTTTGCTTGTGCATCGTCATATCAAATCAATTCTTGTGCAGCCCAAGTTTGTCGAACAAGATGCGGTTGCGTCGCGAAGCATCCCTGACCAACTTGTCGTAAGAGAGAATTTCTATGTATCCATTGCCGCCAGCCAAGGTATAAAAATATCCCTCGTTGTCGGCAGTTTGATGGTAGCGACCATAGACCTGATTTCTCAGAGATGACGTCAAGTCGGCAATGAGGTAGCCCGTATAGCGCAGGTTTGCAGGGTTGATCGGCCGCCCGTCGATGTCTTCGACATCGCCTTCGGAGATTTCCCGAAACCGCTGGATAATCTGGTCAGCAGGATCTTTGTCGTAGTTGTCTCGGCCTGGCCGCTTGAACTCAATGATGACGACACCGCCTCCCGGCAGATTGTCGGGTTCAGCCACGCCGATAGGTGTGTCGTAGAAAAAAGCAAAGATGTCTGGTTCCTTGCCGGAGGTATCGCTCATTCCCGGAACGCTGCTCAACTTTCTGTCGGATGTGAGCAGCGTGTGATAACAAAGGCGCTCGTCAATGAACCAAAGGTTCTGCTGCTCGAAAAAGATGTCCTTTGAACTTGCACCCATTGGAAAAATCATTTTGTGCAAGACTCTTTCGAGCGGATACTTTTCGTCCTTTCGCGTCCTCTTGAGGCTGTTGTTCACCAAATCAAGAATCGTTCGGCGATGCGCGATATAGGCGGCCAACTGTGCCTTGCCTATCTCGTTGGCCTTCTCCGCGACCTCTTGGAATCTGGCCTGGTATTGCTCGAAGGTCTCTGTCTCGAACAAGGCCGCAACATGGCGAACCTCTTTACGCACGTCGTCCTCAATTGCACGCCTGACGTGCAGAAGCGCCTCGTCCAGCTTTTCGGCGGACAGCCCTGGCTGAATCCTTTGCTCAATAACCTCTTTGTAGCGCGGATGTGTCAGCACTCTGTACTCAGGAGCTTGCTCAACGAAACTCTCGATCAAGGCACGCTTTTCTTCGTTTGTTGATCTAAGGTCATCCGCCAATAACGGCCTTAAAGTGTTAGCAATGGCCTGATTCAGATCTTGACGAGAGACAAGCAGCTCCTCTAGGTTCGGCTCGTCATCACTCTGAAAAGATATTCGCGTGCGTTCCTGATTGGCATTGTCGTCCAGATATTCGCCTGTCACCAGCACGATCAACGTGTACGGCTCTTGGTTGTTGTCGAGTAGCTTTTCAGGAAGCTCTGGCAGCAAATCTCGCAACTTGCTGGTCGTGACCGCTCGTCCATTGGCACACAAGTTAAGATCGTGACGGGAGCGGCCATCGCGGTGCCGATATGCTTGCAAGGCGAATGTATGGCTGGACACGTCGAAGAACTTATCCTCGATGTGCGTCAGAACGGTAGCTTGAAACAGCTCTTGTAGACTTATCGACGCATGCCCAGGGGATTCCAAGGTCATGGGCGGACAGGAGCGAGCGGCGAACCTGATGAGAAAGTGCGCGATTACCCTGACGGCGATGGTTTCTGGACTGGTGGGCCATCCGCCTCTGAATCTGTCATCCATACCTCGCATCGAGGTCAGCGTTCCGCAAGGCTCATCTACCTCGGAGATGGCATCAGCGCCTTTGAGTTCATCCTGAATAGTGAAGTCAAATTCACGCAGCAAGAACTTACCTTCTCGCTTAAATACACTGCGGATGTGGACGGACGAAAATACTTTGAGGAAGGTGAAGCGACCGACGCCCCTTCCCCCGATCTTTACTTTGGAGAGTGTGTGGGCCTCCTGAAACGAGGCCAGATTCTTGTCATTGAATCCGACGCCGTCGTCGATGACATCAAAACCATCTACGACAAGGGTTTCATCACCAGCTTGGTGAGCCAGGTCGTTGGAGGCAATTAGCCGGATACGGATTGAGTGATTCTTGAAACCATCTTGACAATCTTCTATTGCATCAATGGCGTTCGAGATGGCCTCAAAAAGAGGCATCATCGCCTTGGCTTGCGAAAGTTCAAGCCTGTCTACCAGACCTTTGATGTTTGCACGCATTACTGCCCTCCCCGCTCAATCATGGGCAGTAGACACCGCGCCACTTTTTGGCAGGTGCAGACTTGAGAATTGCGTCTGTTGCTCATGCGCCTTGCGGTTGGTTCTGTTGCGCCAGGGCTGCCATCAGGCGCCCCTTGACGGTGCGACAATCGGTCTTGTTCTCGAAAACGCTGCGGGCTTGCTTATTCCATTGAATTGCCTGAACGACAGTCACAAGACGCTCTGCAACTAGATCAACGTCGCGTGAAATGGCTGTCTGTTCATCCTGGGTCAAAGCGAGTGTGGGCCCGTTCTGCAATTGGATCCGAATTAAGACTACGTGCAGGATCAGCCAGACGCCGTGAGTGAGAATCTCCTTCGCGGGAAGCGTGCCTGGCGGAAGGGCAGCGGGATCAGCTTCGGCGGCGGCCCGGCTACGCACCTTCTCTACCACCAATCGACCGATTTGAGCTGTCCGCCACATCTGTCTTGCGGTGAGCGAGTCGGCGAACAGTCGCTCGTAGGACTGACGCAATGGGTCGGATGCCGACAGCAAACCCTCTCGTCCGAACAACCTTTTTCTGTCGGTCTTAGCAGCAACGACGAAGTCCTGCCAGTCGCCAGTGGTGACTGTGCAAGCCAGGAAAGGGGCGAGTTCACGAGTGCTGAAGCAGGTCGGCGACAACGGAGGATCGTCTTGTCCTTGCTTGACGAGATATGTAATACCCGCCATTCGCAGTGTCTGCTGCCACATCACCTGGCGTTCATCGAGCGCCGCGAAGTCCTCCAGATCCACTGCGTTCTGCCGGTTGCGCGATTGGGTGACGCGATCGCCGAAGCCGTCAGGCACGTTCTCTAGGCAAACGAACGTCGCCATCACCATCGCAGGATGATCGTCGTAGTGAGTCAAAGGCTCTCTGGCGATTGCACCCACCGTCTGCGCGCCATTGATAATAGACAAGCCCCGGACGCGGAACCGGCCAATCTGGCGATGAGGATCACGCGGATGCTGTTCCTGTATCGAGTCGCAAAGAAAAGTGACACCGTTATTGAAGTAGAAAAAGTGCCGCGCCTCCTGCCGAAGCGTCTCACTCATTCCCGTGTTGACGGCGGTCGTTCCCTTGAACCGCCGGATGTTGCGATCGACCAGATGATCCCTATGGGCGGCCCACAACTCCGCAAGCCGCCTAGCATCCATGCGCCCATAGAACACCCTGTAGGGTTCCTGGGTATGCCCGAAGTCCTTTAGTTCAAAATCGGCCTCAATTGACTGGGCCGATACGCCATCCAGATGCAGGTCGTGCAGAGTGGTGAGGCCGTAGGCATAACAGCGAAGAAAGCCGGGACTCGTCCCGTTGAAGGCACGCTCCAGGTCGGAAAAGATATCTCGCCGGTCATCCGATACGGCGGTGCCGGAGTAAGCGAGTACAACTCTGATCTTGCAAACGCCGCTGTTCAATGCACCGGTAATCGCTGCTTGACGGACCTGCAGCGCATTGTTGAAACGCTCCCACCGACCTTGCAGAAGATCGGTTACGCCATCACGAAACTTAGAGACGTCGCCGAGTTCCGGCTCGCCAGTGCCCGAATCCTTGTACTTGGATTGAACGAGCCAGATCGTTTGGTCGGACGCGACGAGAACAGAATCGATGCCATGATCCTGCCCGCCGTCAATGCTGGCGGCTACGGCCTCATCCAGTGTGGCGCCAGCCGCCTCATGAAGCACAAATGCCGCGATTGCTTTGGACAGAAAGTTGCTGCGACGGGCTTCGGGAGTAGTCCCCGTCCCGGTAATTCGTGCAGCGTAGTCTGCATCTAACTTTTGACACAGAAGATCGAGTTCGAGAGGACGCACTTGAGCGGCTGACATCAGTTCAGCTCCCACTCAATGGTGAACAACGTCCGCTCGTGTACCTGCTGTTGCAACTGGGATTCGAGTTGCGCAATCAGGTCATTCCGTTCGGATTCGATGACATCCTGCCGGTTGAACAGCTCGCGGCGGAGCTTTGTGCGTTTGGTTTCGAGTTCGCGCTGCCGCTTCTGCCATGAAAGCTTCTCTTCCAGCGTCGGCGAGCTAGCTGCGGTCCTGCGCACTTCCTTGATCTCGCGATCAATCTCTTTGATCTCCTGCTCAAGGCCCAGCTTCAAGTCGTCGGCCCAAGCATCGAGCTTCTGGACCTCTTGCTCGAAGTAGCCCAGGTTGCGTTGATTAATCTCGCGCAGGAGCGCGGTCTTGCGCATCTCCATGTCGGCCAGGAGAGTGGCGTCACCGCCGCTGAATAATCCCGTTGAATGTGTGGCAGCAGGAAGGCGAAGCAGCTTTTCTGGGTCATCCTCCGGCAGCACGTCGCCATTCGCTGTGCTGGCCGCGACGAGCAGGTGCTGCTCCTGATTGCCAAGCGCCTCGACCGACACCAACTTCAGGATGAGCCACCCGGCCTGGCCGCGATAGGCTTTGAGAGTGCTGACCTGGGTCCCGTAGGCGTCGTAGTCGAATACGAGACGAGCGCCATTCAGCGAGCGCGCTTTGGCTTGCTCCGTCACCCATAGCGCCAGCGGGTGGTTGACTCGATACAGGTGCGCGTCGCCCGTGCGACGAGGCAGTTCGTAGCGCCCCAGTGGTATCCCGTCGAGATTGCTGTCTCCTATGCCGGCAGGCGAGCGGCGCAGCTCGAAACCACCATCATCGAACGAGGCGCAATCGCCTAGTTCCGTACGGGTTAGTTCCAGCAGCATTCGCTCGAAGCGACCGCGCGCATTTCGACTGTCTTCGGCTCGAATACGCAGCTTGTCTTGCACCTCCTCGTCGAAATTCTCCAGCAGGATCTGGCGCGTCTTGACCATCGCCTCATTAATTTCGCTGGACAGATCGAGCTGAAGCTGCTCGAAGCTAGCCTTAATTTGGTCCGGTTCCCGGCAATTCTGGTAGATCTCTGCAATACGTCGCTCGAAATCGACCCCCGAACCGATGGCGCCCAGCACTTCGTCACTGGCACCGAACACGCCCTCGAAGAGCTGGAACTTCTGCGCCAAAAGTTCGTACACCCGCGCGTCGGCTTCGTTGCTGCGATCAACAAAGTTCACCACCACCACGTCGAACTTTTGCCCGTAGCGATGGCAGCGTCCTATGCGCTGTTCGATGCGCTGCGGGTTCCAGGGCAGATCGTAGTTGATGACGAGCGAGCAGAACTGGAGGTTGATGCCCTCGGCGCCGGCCTCGGTGGCGATCATGACCGTGCCACGCTCTTTGAAGTGTTCGACCAGCGCTGCTCGGGTATCGGCGGTCTTTGAGCCGGTGATTCGGTCAGTGCCCTCATGCTGCTTCAGCCAGTCCTTGTAGATGGCCTGGGCTCGCGCATCACTGTTGGTGCCATTGAAGAGCACGATCCCATCGCCGTAAGGCGTGTCGGCCAGCAAGTTGAGGAGGTACTCCTGCGTGCGCTTGGATTCGGTGAAGATGATGGCCTTTTTTGCCGCGCCAAGACGATCCAACTCGGCAAAGGCGCGATCTAAAGCCGTCAGCAGCGCTTTGCCTTTGGAGTTGTCCCTGATGCTGGTCGCGAGCTTCCTGAAGTGCCGAAGGTCTGCGATTTCCTGTGCAATGGAATTACGCTCGAGTCGCGCTGGCGATCCGGGGCCCGTTTCCTGGTTGTTCCATTCGTCAGCTGTTTCGTCCAGCGACTCATAGTCTTCGTCTAGTTCCTCCGCCAGATCGGCAACTTTTGGCGCTCCGTCGAGCACGCTCTGGAGACGCTTGGCCATCGTTTCCAGCGCGCCAGCGATCGCATGCGTGCTGGAAGCCAGCAGCTTCCAGAGCACGAGCGAAATGAGCTGGCGCTGCCCATCGGGCAGCGCCTTGAGATTGGGACGACGCAGATAGTCGGCGACGAGCGCGGAGAGTTCCTGCTCCTCGCTCGTCGGCGTGAACTCCTGGACAATGGCTCTGCGAGCCGTGTACGAGACGTAGGGCTGCACCTGTTTGCGCAAGGTGCGCTTGCAGATGGTGGCCAGCCGCTCACGCAGACTGCTCAGGGTCTGATCTCGGGCCTGGCTGGTGAACTGTGCACGGAAGCTGTCGATGTCACCGAATACTCGGTCGTCGATGATGCTGACAAGGCCGTAGAGTTCCAGCAGAGAGTTCTGCAGCGGCGTCGCCGTCAGCAGCACCTTAGAATGAACGCGTGACAGAGCTTCCTTGAGAGCCTTCGCGATGACGTTGCTCGTCTTGTAGACGTTTCGCAGGCGATGCGCTTCGTCCATCACAACAAGATCCCAGGCAATGTCCTTGATGTCGTCAGCCTTGGATTTCGCAAACTGGTAAGAGCAGATGACTGGGCCAGAAGTCGTCAAGAACGGGCTTTGCCCCTGCTTGCGAATCGCGTTATAGCTCTTGGCTTCCAGGATCAGCCCCTGCAGGCCGAACTTGTCCTGTAGCTCCTGATGCCACTGCTTACGCAAATTGGCCGGGACGATGATGAGCACCTTGCGCCGCCGCTCGGCCCAGCGCTGCGAGATGACCAAGCCTGCCTCGATGGTTTTTCCCAGGCCAACCTCGTCGGCCAGAATCACACCGCGGGAGAGAGGATTACGGCACGCGAACAATGCCGCCTCAACCTGATGGGGATTGAGGTCGACCTGCGAATCGACCAGGGTCGACGCCAGCGACTCTACGGAATCACCGGCTGCGCGCCGAGTTAGCAGCCATGCGACATACTGGCTCTGATGAGGCGTCAGCAGCTGCTGCGTCATTAATGACGATCCTCCCCGCAGCCACACCTAGCGGCACGAAATCGGCACACAGCCACTACGCCTCCGGCTTCTTATTCATGCTTGCGATGATCCAGCGATCCAGATCAGAGCGGCGAAAACGCCATGTACCTCCGAGCTTGAAGGCCGGAATCTCGCCCTTCTGGGCTAGGCGATACACCGTGCGCTTCCCAGCTTTCAGGTAGCCTGCAACCTCCTCAAGCGTAAGGATCTCGTTTTCGCCTTCAGTCATTTGCCAACCATATCGCTGGCCTTTCGTAGACTTCGATTGCCAAGTTTAGCCAATTCTACCAACCTACGCTTAGGTCTGGCCACCCCCCTGCACTCCGGTAGCGCGCCGGTTCAGACGGTGAAAATTCGGTTGCTCCAAGGGAGGCACGCATCGTCCGTGCGGTAAGCTCGTCGCACGTAAATTGGTTGCAGTCTTGAAACCGCGCACCTGCACCGCAGCGGTACACCTCAGCGTTCGCGGGCAAGCACCTTGGGTGCGTGAATCTGAGGTCGTTATTGCGTGAGTGGAGTTTTCAGCGAGCGCTCTATACCAAAGTCACCGAGCCGCCAATCGCGCCCTACGCTTCGGTGACAGGTGTTCCGCAATCTCATCGATCTCGCCCGCGACATCGCCGATCATTTCATGCGCCGCTTCGAGCGCCGGAACTATGGACTCGGGGTCCTTCAGCGGATAGAGCGACGCAGTCGCGCGGTAGCACGCCTCAACGATGGAACAGGCGCGGAAGAGCTGTGCGCTGTGCTTCTCCAGTCGTGCGGATGGAGGTAACACCGGGGCAGCACCGCCGCTCACACGCCGCGACCGAACCGGTCCCTTTCGTGAGCCGTGTTTTTCTGCATTCTTTCTGCGCGCATGGGACACCTTTCGTTTCTTCACAGCCCCGCCCTCCCGCGCATCCTTACCTTGCCCCCCGTCTTGCGTGGTTTTTCTTGAGGGTTCGCAGGATGACGGAAGTCGAAGGGCGCACGAGGAACGCGTGGGCACTCCTCATGACGTGACCCTTCCCGCGCCCAGCTTCGATGGCGATATCACGCACGACGAACCCGTAGCAGCGCCGGTGGACTCCGCGACGTTCTCCATGCTCCAGATTTTTCCCGAGCGACGAACCGAACCAGAGAGCACGCAATGCAGCGACCACGGTCGTGACGTTCATGGTGCACTTCCACCGACAGCATCTCTCGGAAGCATTCGGCCGGACTTCAGGACTTCCATAATGGCGAGCACTTCCTGGACAGATGGCGTCTGCACGACGTACGTCAAGAGTTCGCAAGGATTTTGACCCATCGCGGCGCTGAGCTGCACAAGTTCGGTCACCCTCAGATTCCGACGGTTCATTTCGATTTTACCGATGAAGGACTGAGGTCGTCCTACTGCATTGGCAAGCGCAGCCTGTGACAGTTGCGCTCGGTTCCGTGCATTGGTGACGTGCCAAGCGAGAACCGTTTCAATAACAACGGTACTGCGCTTCCGCCACGCGACGATTGACTCGCTCTTTGCGACCGCCGGCGTCACAAATAGCCCCACGTCAGAAACGAGACGAAAACCTGCCAAGCCTGGCACAACGGCGCGGTCATCATCATCTGCTACAGCATCCTGAAGAGATTTCACTGTCGTAATCCCTGCGTCAGAGCTTGCTCCTCTCTCTTTATTCGGTTGTATATCTCCTCTCTGTGCACGCCGATCTGTCTCGGTGCTGTGACTCCTAAGCGAACTTGGTTCCCTTTGACGCCAAGGACAGTCACCTCGATGTCATCGCCAATCATCACTGTCTCACCAACACGCCTTGTCAGGATCAACATGACGGAGCACTCCTGCATTGATGGAAAGAGCGGCGATGCCGAAAGCTCGCCGCCACTGCTACAACGCTGGCGCGACACATCCTTCGATGGGCCGGCCAGGACTGATTAACGTCAGACGCGAATCAACGGCCATGTGACCGGCATTTCGATGTGAGGATCAGCTAGGGTGCCGGCCTTGCAGCTCAGCAAAGATAAAGAGCTACGGAGTATGCGTCTGCGACGGCTCGCACTTGGCGTGAACGAACGGACGAGGCCACATGGAATCCAGCGTACTGTTCGTTCTCCGCCTTTCTCGCCCGCTCGTTCCCTAACGCACAGACGGATAGTTCACTGGTTTTCCTCTTGTCGCCTTTCAGACAGTTCAGTCGTGCCGCCGAACCGCTCCACGATCTGCGTGAGAGTCTTCAGTATGCTGTGCAGCCGATCCGAGCCGCAGCGATGCAAGACGTGTTCGACTTCATCATCGAGATCGAAGCCGACGGTTCCGGCGACGCCGCCGCAAACCCTGATGACATCTTGAACCAGACGCAGTTCCCTGAACATTCCTTCGAGTTGCCGCCTGATCTTCGCGATCTGTTCCTCGTCGCTCTTGAGGAACGGGATGGATAGGCGATCAGGTTGATCTTCGGCGCCATCAGCACGCGCCCCAAGCCGGATCGAATCTTCGGTCGTCATCTCTCACCCTCCTAGTTACTCCTCTCTCGATTCGATACTCACCTATGGCAAGGCATGGGTGAGCGCCATACGGTTCATAAAGAACCTTCACGTCGGGTGAGGGTGTCCCTCGATCCTCGAGATTGGGATCTCGTGGAAAATGTATCGTTCGGCGCCTGTACTCGGTGCCTTGTATATGTTTGTTCCTACATCGCGGTCATCGCGTGGCCGCTTCCGAATCGATTGCTCGCGGAACCAAGTTCACGCGATCGAAGCGCTCAACAAGCTCAGAAGATCGCAATCCTAGAGCGGTCGCGATTCTTGTGAGTTCGGCGAGGTTGGGCTCGGAGATACCGCTGTCGATCTCGTGGTAGCGCTGAGTATCCAAGCCGGCGAGGATTGCCAGTTCGTCAACCTGCAGGCCTTGGCCCACGCGCAGCCCCCTTACCACAAGCCCGAAGGCCCGGGCGGTAACAGTAGACGCCCGTTGCGTGCCGCCGGCCCCTCGCGCTATCGCGGCACTCACTACGGGTCTTAGATCGATGCCGGATATCTCCAAACAAGGCTTCATCATCTCGTGAATCAGCGCATACGCCGCGCAGACCTCCGTGAAAATATCGACGAGGCTCATGAGCGCGTATCCGGCCTGTTCATTGTCGATGATCTTCGGCGCTAGTAGATCGAGCGCAGCGTGTGTGCGCTTACGCGCGTCGCGCGCACTGTGTAGCGCGGCGGCAAACTCTTCCGATAGTGCAGACTCTTGCTTCACGGCCATTCACGATCTCAGAGACGCCTGCCGCAACGGCACCTGCGAAATCATCTCCCGGCTTCGTTCAATTCAGAGCGGCTCGTTCCCCAGTGCATCCGCTATAGCAAAGCCACGACGAGCCTCGTGCAGAGTGCGTGACGAGCTTTGCCGAAGAGTCCGTGCAATCCAGCCAAGGGGAGTCGAAGGCGTGCCGCCTCAAGGCCGCAGCAATGTCGGCACGCGCTCTGAGGTTCTGCGCACGCAGCGTTTTTATAGCCGAAACGACGACGGCCCGAATGTCTCCCATTCGGGCTGCGATGCCGGCAGGTTCTGCCGATATTTTTGTTGTGCCTGGCCTATTTTCAGCAGCACCAATCCGTGCCGAGCCTGTAAAATTACGGGCAGCCATGTGACATCCTCAGACGATGTTGCGTGGTTAGGCGCTCGGCGGTGTTTGCCGCACCGTCGGGCGCCGCGTCTATGGCGGAATGTACTCCGCCATTGAATGATGGTCAATGCTGGCGATTGATGGCGAATACTGGGTCAGTAATCGCTTCTGGAGTGGATGTGGCCAAGGTAGAAAAAGCCCCGAAGATCACGATTACCCTGACCGAGGAATTGGACCAGGGACTTACGGAACTCACTGCTATTACTCGCGTTCCGAAGGCAGCTTACGTGCGAGAAGCAATTGAAGACTTGCTGAAGAAATACGAAGAAACGCTGCGTGAAGCCAGAAAGAAGAAGACCAAGTAGTAGCCAGCCGGCCAATCGCGATGGCACGCTCCAAGGCGGAACTGCGCATGCGGTGCGTGAATCCGTCACCCCCTAATCAAGACTTCCGCTACAAACAGCACTGGCCCTGTGGGCGTCCCCGTCTGTGAGCCCCCGGGCGGTTCGCGGCTGATTGCTACTTGCTGCGCACCGGCCAAAGCCAAACGCTGAGTGGCATCTAGCGCCAGAACGCGCTGCCCCTGGAGCGGCATCAGCCCGAGGGACACGGGCGCGCCGCCTGATTTCGAGAGCGCCCAGAGTTCATACGCGTAGGCCCTGTCGAGAGAGAGACCTGTTGATGCGGTGACACGTAGCTGATCGCGACCGGTGGTTGCCTCGATACTCCACAGGTCCGCTTCCTGCTCGTTGGCAATCGTCGCCACGATCTGCGTGGCCGGGGATCTCGCAATCATCCACCACCCTGCCACGACGCTTATTGCAGCGATACCCGCCGCCATCGCCAAACCAATTCTGCTGCGCCACTGGATGCGATGGCTCTCTCGACCGGTCTGATGCTGATGCAGTTGGTTCCGAATATTGCGCCAGACAACCGCTGGCGGCTGCACGGGCTCGGCGTCATCCGCCAGTTCCGCGAGCCGCTCTTCCCATCGCCGTACCGCCGTGCGCGCTGAGACATTCTGCCGGCAAACGCGTTCCATTCGGCGCCGTGCTGGACCACGCAGCGTGCCGAGCGCGTAGCGCGCCGCGAGTTCGTCGATCAGTGATGCATTCTCGTACTTCATGAATCCAAGCACCGTTTCAGGCGCGCCAGGCCCCGACGCATCCAACTGCGCACAGTAGGCGCCGGGCTTCCTACTTTTTCAGCAATCTCCCCGTGCGAGTAGCCGTCGACATAGGCTAGTTCGATACATCGACGCTGATCAGATGACAACCGCCCAAGGCATTCTCTCAATACCATCTTCGATCGTTTCGACGTTGTCGTCTCAGATAGGTCGTCAATCGACGGGTCCGTAAGTAGCTCTTGTGGCACGTCATCAAGTGCTGCGGACTCTCGCTGCCCGCGCACGAGATCAATCGCTCGATATCTGGTGATGGAGATCAACCACGCCATCGCGTGTCCCCGGTGTGCCGAATATTGCCCGGCGCGCTGCCACACTCGGATCATCACATCCTGCAGCGCCTCCTCTGCGAGCGAAGGCCGTTGGAGCATTCTTAGCAGCAGTCCGTAGAGTTGAGGGGACACGAGCTGGTACAGGTCCTCAAGCGCCTGCTCATCACGACTCGCGCAACGGATCAACAATTGTTCGACGCGATGTTCCCTCGTCTCCTGGGCGTCGTCATTCCTTTGAATCGACTGGACTGAGTGCATCAGATTCGCGCTCTCCACCGTATCTTCCTTGCGACCGGAGAATCTCGAGGTGGCTGCCGATCCACGCGGCAATCCATGCTCGTTCGTTTATTCGCCGGCGCCCGAACCAACTAACTCGAAGGCTGCTCCATGTTTCATTCTGCCACGGGACACCGCCACGATAATACAATCAGACGGCCATCCCATCATGCAGCGAACGCAATCCACCGCTTGGACGGCGGCTTCTCAAACAGGACGTGCACGAGCAAGAATCAAAGATACGACCTCCAGACATCCATAGGGAAGATTACGCATATCGAGCCCTCGACCGCGCCCACCGAGCAACCACAGCGACTGTGCGCCTGTAGTGCAAGGGCTCGCGCCACTTTCCCAGCCGGGGAATCAGCGATCACCATTCGCATGGTCGCACCCTGTATCGATGACAGCTGCACGGCGTGTCCTGCGGCCATGGAGGGTTCAGATCTCCTGACGCAACCGGGAATCGACGGCCATGCAATATTCGAGAGAATATTCTGGCGCGCATAGCTCTCTGTCGAGGGTGCGCTATCGCCCGATCGAAGCGGCGATCCGGTGGGGCGGCCTCGCACGTCATGAGAATCTGATTCTCAGAACGCTACAGGAAAAGAGAATTCCCGAGCCGGGGGATTTTCCCGAGTGGCCCGAGTTGCGACTGAACACCGAGCGGATCTACGACGCGATCGTCAACGGAGAGCTTCCCTACGGGATCGACGGCGTGACAGTGCGAGACGGGTCACGCATGGACCATCCAGACCTCACGATTCGTCATGTCGATTTGAAAGCCTGGATGAGCCGCTACTATCCGGAGCAGCGACCGGAGTTTCTCTTCGGCTGGCTCGACGGGATCGGGCCACCAACGATCTCGATCGAAGCAATCCATGCCCTGGTCGTTGAGCGCGATGCGCTTCGGTCGCTGATCGAACACCGTGATCAACGGATCCGCGTCCGACACAAACAGGATAGGAGGCCAGAGGCGCAGGTTCAGGGCGATGCCCCCAGCACGGCGCTCAGCGCGCGCGCGGAGACGACGTACCTTCACATCATCGGTGGCCTGCTCACGCTGTTGCTCAGCCGCGGACCATCAGAACGACCCCGCCCTGCGTTCCGGACCCAGGAATCTATCATCAGCGCCCTTATAGAGCAGCACGGAGAGCGGCTGGGCATCACTCAGCGCACGCTGGAAGCAAAGTTCGCGGCAGCGAGACGCAAGCTCTCGATGAACTGATCGAGATCGACCGCAACTGCGGTCCCTTCAACCGCAGTTGCGGTGTGCGGCCTCCGTCATTTGTATCTAATGCAGATCACTTCACACACGAGCGCCAGCGAGCCTCAAGGAGTGGTCACCATGTCTTTTCAGACTGATCCTATCAGCACGCCCACCGAACGCCGGATTCTGCGTCGCGCCGAAGTCGAGCAGAAAACCGGCTTCAAACGAGCCCATCTCTACAATCTCATGAAGGAGGGAAAATTTCCCAAGGCCCTTCGACTCGGCGTACGCGCCGTGGGCTGGGATTCGGTTGAAGTGGACCAGTGGATCACCGATCGCCTGAAACATCGGGTCTGACTGACGTGCCCGATCAGCCATGAACGACCGGATTTCCGTCGGAGGCGCCGATGATTGTCACATCCATCATTTCGACGAAAGGTGGCGTCGGCAAGACGACGACCGCGGCCAACCTCGGCGGTTTCGCCGCTGACGCCGGGCTGCGAGTGGTCCTGCTGGACCTGGACTTGCAACCGACACTCTCCAGCTACTTCGCGCTGACCGAGCGCGCCGCTGGCGGCATGTACGAGTTGCTCGCGTTCAACGAGCAAAACCTCGACCGCCTCGTCTCACACACCGCGATTCGCAATCTCGATCTGATCGTCTCGAACGACGACCGTGGGCAGCTGAACACGCTGCTGCTGCACGCACCGGACGGACGGCTGCGGCTTCGACATCTGCTACCGGTTCTCAGGCCGCACTACGATTTGATGCTCATCGACACGCAGGGCGCACGCAGCGTGATGCTCGAGATGGCCGTCCTCGCTTCCGACCTGGCCGTGTCACCCGTCACTCCGGAAATCCTCGCCGCCCGAGAGCTGAGGCGCGGCACGCTGCAATTGATCCGCGACATCGCACCGTTTCGCCACTGGGGCATCGAGCCACCCCCTCTGCGGCTGCTCGTCAATCGTGTGCCGCCGGTGTCCTCCAACGCGCGACTGGTTCAAGAAGCCCTGCATCAGATGGTCCACCAGGAAGCAGGCGTCACGGTCCTCCAAACGCCAGTACCCGCGATCGAGGCATACCCTCGCGCGGCAACCCTGTCCCTGCCCGTCCATCGGGTTGAGTTTCGACGACCCGCGGGACGCTCGGCTCCGGCCGCTTTGGAAACTGTGCGCTCCTTGGCCAGCGAGCTGTTTCCGCAGTGGCAGGCGCAATTTGCCCAAGTGTCCGGTCGGACGACTCGCTCGCGGGAGCCGATACATGGCTGACCTGACCGCAAAGGACGTAGCCGCGAAACTCATGGCGGATGGATTCGCGCACGCCGGTCCAGACGCTACGCGCTTGAGCGATCCCATCGTCGATACGCCCATGGTGGTGACACTGGAGCAGTTGCGCCCCTATGACTTGAATCCGCGCATCACGCGCAATCCCCTGTACGAGGAGATCAAGGCTTCCATTCGTGAGCGCGGACTCGATGCACCACCCGCCATCACGCGCCGCCCCCACGAACCGCATTTCATCATCCGCAACGGTGGAAACACCCGCCTGAGCATTCTGAACGATCTCTGGTCGGAGACCCGGGATGAACGATTCTTCCGCATCGCCTGCCTGTTCCGCCCCTGGTCGGCGCGCGGGGAAATCCTGTCGCTCACGGGACACTTGGCCGAGAACGAGTTGCATGGTCGGCTCTCCTTCATCGAGCGCGCACTCGGCGTCGAGCAGGCTGCCGCGCTCTACGAGAAGGAAACCGGCAAGTCGCTCAGCCAGCGGGAGCTGGCTCGCCGCCTGAGCGCCGATGGTTATCCAGTCACACAGTCGTACATCAGCCGCATGCATGATGCCGTTCGGTATCTTCTGCCGGCCATCCCCTCGCTACTCTATGCCGGGATGGGCAAGGCGCAGATTGGACAGCTCATCGCACTTCACAACGCAGCTCTGGAGAGTTGGATTCGCCACGCCCCGAAGCAGCAGGCATCCTCCGAGTTCACAGAGTTGTTTCAGGAGATCCTGGCGCGATTTGACGCTGACACCGCGGAGTTCAACTTGCGTCGAGTACAGGACGAGCTGATTGCCCAGGTATCCAAGACGCTCGGTGTTGATTACTTCGCATTGACGCTTGAGATCGACGATACAGAGATTCGTCAACGAACGGTCACTCGGGAGCCGGAGGCGCCACCAGCGATCAGCCCGCGCGTCTCACAAGCACCCGTAGCGCCATCAGCTCCGCAAAGGAACGAGTCCTCACCGCTTGCCGGAGAGCAGCGCACGGAAGCGAACGATCGCCCGCCGCAGGGCTATACCGCTCATCAAGACGAACTCGCCGCTGCACGGCAGGACATGGTTCGGCAGGCAAATGAGTCACATATCCCGCCGAGCTTCCGACAGACCCTAGCGAGCTCATCGGCTGAAGCCGTGGATTCCTCGGAGCACGAGCCAGCGCGCGAGCCAGTCACACCCCAGGGTCCGCATCTTCGTCAACCCGACAGTGACCCAATCGAACTCGAACGTGCCGTGCTTGAGCGACTCCGCGCGGACATCGCGCAACTCGCCAGGGACATCGCGGACGAGGCCAATGCGTCACATCGCATCGAAACCATTGAGGGCGGTATTGGCTTCTCCTGCATCCAGGACTCCGCGGAGGCTTCCTTGTTCGAGCGGACACTGATTGCCGTGCTCGGCGCGTTGAGCGCTCCATACGCGCAGCACGATCGAGAAAACCTCACCGACGCATCTCTTGCCGGAGGTCTTGGCCCCTTGCTGGTGGGTACGACGACGCTCTCGCATCCCGATCAGAACGACGCCCCGCTGAGCGACGCGGGATTGGAAAAGCTCTTTGACCTCATTCGGCTCTCACGCCGGTTATTGGCATCCACTCGCTCATCGGCGATCCACATTTCCGCGGCTAATTGCCCGAGCGAATGACTGACCAGGGGACGCCCATGTCATCACCGCATCCACTGAACCAAGCCGTCATTTCTCAAGCTTTACACGACCTGCGGAACGGGCAATTGCATCGCTGTCAGCTGATGGGATTCACCGCGCAGGAACTCGAAGCACTCAAGCATCCGGCGCTCGTGAGCGTGCTACTCAATGCAAAAGTGCCTTGGTGTTCGGTGACGGTCAATCACGACGTCATGCAGCGCCTGCTCAGACAGGTGCGGGACATTGAGAGCGAGATCACGACCATCGACCGCATGCTGCGCCTGGGTGCAAGCACGGAAATGGTCAGCGAGTTATACGGCCTCACGCATCAAGAAGTGGCGCTCCGGCGGCAAATGCTCGGGCTGCCCCTACGCAAGGGTCGCTGGCCGGTGCTGAGCGAACAGCAGGATGCGGCCTTGTGGAAGCAGTGGCATGCGGAAGTTGAGGCGCGCCACATCGATTTGAAGGACGACGTGGAACTGTTGGCGCTCAGCATGGACCTGGCGGAACGACAGGCACTCCCTCTATCGGTCATCTGGAGCGCCGTTCGTGGCTGGATCGAGCAGGGCCTGATCTGACCATGAGCACACGGCGCGGCGCGTCCTCGGACCCCGCAGGGCCTGCGCCGATCGCCGAGATCCTTGATCACGCGCTACAGCGCTTGGCGCCGATCGCCTCGTCGGCCGAGCACGGGGATGCCCTCTTGTTCAGCGGCAACCCCCACGAGAGCGTACCGCGTCGGCTCCTGTTGGACGCCCGGCTGACGCCCCTGGAACGCAACGCATGGCAGGTCATCCGCATGTTGCTGGACGACCGCCGGCTGACGATCTTTCCCACCTACGATCAGTTGCGACCTTACCTCACGTCGACGCCGTGCACCGGGCGCGCCTCCAACGAGACGATCGCGCGGGCACTCTTGCTGTTGCGGCTCACCCGGTGGCTCACATGGGTGCGGCATCGACGCGATCCGGCGACCGGGCGCATTCAGGGCAATGTCTATGTGCTGCACGACGAGCCGCTGACGCCGCAGGAGGCCATGCAACTTGGCTCCCGGTATCTCGAGTTGGTCATGAATTCGCTGTCCCATTCGAGCAAGGTGATTCAGCACGTTGCCGTCTTCACGCTGAAAGAGGTGACGGAGGTTCCATCAACGCCGCCTGCGCTGTCGCCGCGGTTGCGCGCGCTACTGGAGCAACTCGCCAGCCCTCAGTTCGCCGAGATCACGCTGAGTTCGGATTCCGAACCGGGACGGCCTTCGGAATCCGACAGGCGACTGCGTTCGGAATCCGAACGCGGAAAAAACACGGTAAAAAGTGCCTCTGTTCGGAATCCGAACACGGTCCGTACTGTACGTACAGAAGATATATATAAAGATTCCGTACTGTACGGAACGCACAAGCATTCGCGCTTGAAGCTTCCCGAGGCGTTTGCGCGCTTGCGCCGAGAGCAACAGGTCGGCGCACTCGCGGCGATCGAGAATGTTGAAACCGATCTGCAGCAGCTGGTCATCGATGAATGGGCAGCACGATGCAATGACACTGCCATCCGAAATCCGGCCGGCTACCTGTTCGGCATCATCCAGAAGGCGCTGCGTGGGGAGTTTCGTGCGTGGGCTGCGCAGAAGCCCCGGAGCCGAGTCACGACGTCCGCAGACTCCGCCGCTCATGAGCCCGCGCCTGCAGCGGCGGCATCGCCCCCCAAAAAGTCGGTTCAGGAACACATCGCCGAGCTGCGCCGAATCTTGAACACCCCGTGATTCTCGGCGCGATGCCGAGCTCGCGCGATCACGTATCTGCCGCGCCAGCCTTCGCTGCGCGTTGGAACACAGTGGACGTGATGCCCCGGGCATCACGTCGCGCCAGCAAACCGGAAGGCCAGCGCTTCACCTTTTCGGCGGACTGCCCGTCACCTCGCCTGTCACGCTCCAACCCCTCTCCTAATCACGAAGCGGTTCACCATGGCAGACGATCTACGGTTGAATCTGGGCGCACTTCGCAGCGCCATGCAGTTGACGTTGCACACCCACCACGCCTCGCGCATCTGGCACGGCCGCGCGCGTTCCGAGGAACGCGCCGGCATCGTGGGATTGAATGGTTTCATCACGATCATGAACAAGATGAAGCGCGGTGCCGAGCAGGACGACCCATACTCGGATTGGTGGATGCTCCGAATCGAGGAGAAACTCGACGACACCAAGAAACGGCTGCAGGGATTGCGCGAGCAGGTGGACCAAGCGCTCGCCGACATTCCGCCGGCACTGACGCTGGGGGACAACCTCAACGTTCGGCCTGTCACGCTGCCGCTGTTCGTCGGATCTCAGTTAGGCTTTCTCGCGGTCTACCTGCTGGCTCAATACGACGAGTTGGCGCGGCGCCTGCTCCTGGCGCATCACACGGCGATGATTGATCGGCGAACGCTTGAGCACTGGCTCGATGAAGGCGCGCATCTGCTGCGCGGTACTTTCACGCTGGCCCAGCAGTATCGCTACTCCGGAACTCAGCGCGATGATTTCGCAGCGAACAATGCAGCGGCCCGTGCAGCGCGAGAGAAGTACGGCGAGTTGCCCCAGGATGTCCTTGAAGGCACCCGCCGATCCCGCTTTGCTCCACCGATCATCCGCCGCTCGCGTTTAAGTGCAGCCGATCCAACCGACATCAAGTCCTCGACGGAGACAGGATCGGCAACTGTTGACGCCCTTCGTGGCGACGCGTTCCAGCCGAACGCCGACGACGATGTGAGTTTATGAGCGGCCGAGCCACACCATCACTGTTCGTCGAGCGCGCTCCGCATTTCTTTGAACCGCTGGAACAGCAGGACTTCCTGCGCCTGGAACACGCAGCCTCTCTAAAGGGCCTTTTAAGACCTTTTAAGGGTAAGGGGGAGTTGGCGTCCTGGGCCAGCCAATGCGAATCCCTTCGCGCCGGACTGATTGCGCACGCACAGCGTCTGCTGTCGCAGGCGACCGTCTACCCCTTCAATCAGCTGCCCGTGATGCTGGCCCTGCAGACCACTGGCGCAGGCACGGCGTTCCTGCGCTGGCGCAATACCGACCGTTCGGCCATGGGCGTAGGACTGTGGGTAGCCCTCATGGAACGAAAGAACACGCCGCTGCCGCTTGTGCACGAACTGTTCGCTCTGGAGATCCAGCGCATCTCGCTCAACATGCAGATCAGCCTCACGCACAGCATTGCGCGGCAGGCGTTCGACTGCGCCGAGAAGATGGCGCAAGCCGAGACGATCTACGCGAACCGCATCGATCCACCCGCTGCCTCACCCCGAACGGAGAACCACTCATGAGCACGCATTTCAGCGGCGAGGGCAACATTGGCTCGCCGCCCGAGTTTCACGAATTCCCGCACGACAACGACGAACCGCGCCGGCTTCTGCGCCTGAATGTCTATTTCGACAACCCAGTGCCCGCCAAGGAGGGATTCCAAGATCGCGGCGGCTTCTGGGCGCCGGTGGAACTATGGCATCGCGAAGCCGAGCGTTGGAGCACGCTGTACCAGAAGGGGATGCGGGTACTGGTCGAAGGCCGCACCGTTCGCGAGGAGTGGGAAGACAACGACGACAATCCACGCGTGACCTTCAAGATCCAGGCACGCCGCATCGGCATCCTGCCCTATCGAATCGAGCGGATCACGCTGAGCCCCAAGTCGTCGGAACCACCCGAAACCGACGAGTAAGCCAGCGGGGATGTCTCTATCCTGAGCGGCCGCGCCAACCGTCAGGCCGCTCAGCATGCGCCAGTCCAGCAATCCGATTGGCTGCGCCAGCGATTTTCCACTCTCATTGATGCGCACTCATCTGCGATATTCGTGACGACTCCTCACAGCACTAGCGAAGGTCACTTGTGCGCTTGTTCCTCGCCGAGAAACCGTCCCAGGGAAAAGACATCGCGCGTGTGCTCGGCGCCAACCAGCGCGGCAACGGCTGCTACACAGGTCCGCAGCTGGTCGTGACCTGGTGCATCGGTCACTTGGTTGAAGCTGCGCCACCCGAAGCCTACGGCGAACAGTACAAGCGCTGGTCGCTCGACGCCCTGCCGATCGTCCCCGGTCGTTGGCAACTGGAAGTGAAGCCATCCACCGCCGCGCAATTCAAGATCGTGCAGAAGCTGATCGCGAGCGCATCGGACGTCATCATCGCCACCGATGCCGATCGCGAAGGCGAGATGATCGCGAGGGAAATTCTGGAGCTGTGCGCCTATCGCGGCTCAATCCAAAGGCTGTGGCTCAGCGCATTGAACGATGCGTCCATCCGCACGGCATTGGGCGTGCTGCGCCCTGGTAGAGATACCTTACCGCTGTATCACTCAGCGCTTGCTCGCTCACGGGCGGACTGGCTCGTCGGCATGAATCTGAGCCGGCTGTTCACGCTCCTCGGACGACAGGCTGGTCACGATGGCGTGCTGTCCGTCGGACGCGTGCAGACGCCCACGCTGCAACTCGTCGTTCGTCGCGATCGAGAAATCGAGCAGTTTCGTTCCGTGCCCTATTGGGCCATCGACGTGAAGCTGCAGGCGAGCGGCATGCCATTCACCGCACAGTGGCGACCGCCTCAACATGCAACAGATGATGCCGGGCGTTGCATTCAACAGGCGATGGCGCAGACCACCGAGCAGCAGTTGCGAAATGCGCGCGAGGCGCAGGTTCTTTCAGTCAACACGGAGCGCGTCCGTGAACCGGCACCGCTGCCCTTCGACCTCGGCACACTCCAGGAAACGTGCTCGCGCCAACTTGGGTTGGATGTGCAGGAGACGCTGAAAATCGCTCAGTCTCTGTACGAGACACACAAGGCAACCACCTATCCACGCTCAGACTGCGGCTATCTGCCCGAAAGCATGCTCACGGAAGTGCCGACTGTGCTCGATGCGCTGCTCGTCACCGATCCGAGCCTGCGTCCCCTCATCGAATCCTTGGACCGCCGCCAACGCTCGCGCGCCTGGAACGACAGCAAGATCACCGCGCACCACGGAATCATTCCCACGCTGGAACCCACCCACCTCTCTCGAATGTCCGATAACGAGCGCGCGGTGTACCGACTCATCCGGGCGAATTATCTGGCGCAGTTCCTTCCCGCTCACGAGTTCGATCGAACCACGGCGCAGCTGTCCTGTGCGGACCTGGCGCTACAAGCGCGCGGCAAGCACATCGTCCAACCGGGCTGGCGCATCGTTCTGGACAGCGCACGCGAGAATAGCGACGGTGACGCGGACTCGCAGCACAGCCAAGTTCTGCCGCCATTGCAATCCGGCGCACGCTGCGCGGTCATGGGTGTGGATTTGAAAGCACTCAAGACGTTGCCTCCCAAGCCCTTCACCCAAGGCGAGCTGGTCGCGGCCATGAAAGGCGTGGCGCGCCTCGTCAGTGATCCCCGGCTCAAACAGAAACTCAAGGACACAACCGGCATCGGCACCGAAGCCACGCGCGCCGGCATCATCCAAGGCTTGATTGGCCGCGGCTATCTCGTCAAGAAAGGACGGGCGATTCGCGCGTCCGACAAGGCGTTCGTGCTGATCGATGCAGTTCCGAGCGCCATCGCCGATCCCGGCACGACGGCGATCTGGGAACAAGCACTCGACCTTATCGCCTCGGGACAGATGCCCCTCGACGATTTCGTCGCGAAGCAATCCGCCTGGGTCGCGCAGCTCGTGCACACGCATGCGCATACGCCGCTGACGCTAGTGCAGGCCGATACACCGGCGTGCCCACTCTGCAGCGGCCCGATGCGCAAGCGTTCGAGCAAACAGGGCGCGTTCTGGTCCTGCGCGAGCTATCCGAAGTGCAGAGCCACGCGGCCCGTCGAGCGCGCGAATGAACGTCATAAACCCGCTCGACGCAGAACCTCGGGCAAACGACACTGAAGATTCGCCAAGTAAAATCAATCCTTGCGCCGCTGCTGCCCATCGCCGCGGTCAATCGCCGTAACGTGCTTAGATCACGCGGCGAACCTTCCTCCATCACATCGCCCATGCGATCCAAATCTCACCGTGCATTGACGCGGAGATCGAAGGGTCTCCTTCAGCTGCTATTACCGATGGCAACTGAAGCAGACCCTTCGGGTCCGCGATAGTCGGCACCGGTGCCCGCCGGCGAAATAATGGGCTCCCTTTGTGCGCGGATGCGTGCCTTACGCTGCCGACTCCAGCCACGACACGAGTCGGGTGAAACCGCTGCGCTTCTCGGCAAGTCTTTACGCACGGGCCGGCCGATCCTTCGCAGCTCACGGGTGGCACTGATGCCTCTTAGCCGAAGGCACTTGCCTTCGGCACCTTCTTCCCACTCTCCACCGCATCGGTGTGCCGTTGCATTAGCAATCCGGCGCTGAGCGCGTTCGGATTCCTACACGACAGCCCCGACGACCCGCCCCATTCTCGTCGCCATGTGTTGCTGACTTTGATCAGCGCCATGCCCAGGCAGCCCTCGGTCTTCAAGGCTGCGATGCGGGACCCTTCCGCGCCGACCGAATCTCAGTCCGCTCCGCATCGACTCGCGCGGACGATCGCCAGAACCCCTGGTGACGATGCATTCCTTTTCACTCTCTCTATGGAGAACTCATCATGTCACGTTCCACGACAGACACGCTCGAAACGCTCACCGCCGAACTTCGGGACTTCTGCGACAAAGAAGGACTCCCGCAGGACAGCGCCGATGACTTACTTACCAACCCTGCGCTCACAGAGCCACAACGCCACTGGCTGACCAGCTTCTGCGAGCGATGGGACGCGGTGAATCAGCCCGAGGGCGATTGGGATACCGACGACGATGAATCGGATACGTCGGATGAACTCTGACGATTTGTGACGAACAGATCAAAGGAGAAGTCATCATGACGGATTCGACCCAGGATGCTGTCTTTCAGGAAATCGCCACTGAAACAGCGCACTTCTCGGCTGCGCCGACTGCGTTCTTCCACGCCTGGAAGCGTGGCGTTGAATTGGCCGGCACGCATCTCTTCGGCAAAGGCACTCACGCGAACCTGGAGCAAGCAGCAAGCGTGTGGGATCTGCGCCCGAAGGTGGAATTGATCGAGCAAGTCATTGGCGTCATGAGTTCCGGGCAGAAGGTCTTCATCGCTGCCTTGGTGAGCTTCTACAACGCCGAGGATGGCGGCAAACTCTTTCAGCGCATCGGTGTCCATGGCCTGGCCGACCTCGGCGGGCTGGACCTGAAACGACGGGCTGTCATCGCCGCGTTGATCATGAACTACAGCGGCTGGTAGCGATCCTCACGCGTACCAACCATTTACTTCAACCACCCGGAGGGGACAGGCTCCCTACTGGGGGGCGTGTCTCCTCCTCTACAGGAGAGACACAGACATGAGCACCGATACTGCGATCGACGTGAATGCCACGGCCATCGCCGCCAATCTCGAAGTGCTGCATCTCATTCTGATGGATGCTGCTCAGCGTAGCGCGGAAGCGCGCGAACTCATGAAACGCGGTGAACGCAACGGCGCCATCGGCACGGCCTTGGGCCTGGATGTCGTCCTTGATAACGCAAAGGCACTGTACATCGCAGCGCTCGCACTCCACGGAATACGACGGTCTTAAAGTCATTTGGCACGGGGCATGCGGCTTCCAACGGCCGCATACCCCGCCCCCGCTTTAGGAAACATGGGAAGTCGTGCGTGCCATTTCTCTAGTGACTGAAGCAGTGCCCGCCCCCCACGCTTTCGACCATGTCTGCTGACTTGTCAGCAACATGCCCAGGTAGCCATCGGTCTTGAAGGCTACGGCGCGGGACTCTACCGCGTTGATCGATCCAGTTCGCCTCAGCATCCCTCGCGCGAACGTTCATCGACCCTCGATGAAGGATGCCGCCGAAATCGTCCCTAACCGTCCGTCATTCCACCGACCCATGCGGGAGCTACACATTCCCGCTGGGAGTGGCGTGTCTCCGCCAGGTCTTTCCACGTAAGTCACGGAGACTCACCATGACCGCTTCATCTTCCAGCAGATCGTACTTCGATCTGCACATTACCGGCCTGGGCTATCTGAATCGCATCCGAGAAGTGACGCCTAAGAAAGGTGAACCCTTTCTCGCCTGTGACATCTCAGCGCTCACCGGCCCCACCAACGCACCGGAGTACCGACGTTTCGACGTCAAGGTTTCCGGAACCGACGCGCAGCACCTGATCCGCCGATGCGAACAAGCCGTCCAGGCCGAGCGCAAAGTGCTGATCGGGTTTCGTCTCGGGGATTTGTGGACGGACATTTTCACCTACGCCAAGGGAAAGAATGCCGGCAAGCCCGGCGTCAGTCTGAAAGCCCGGCTGCTCTTCGTGAGCTGGATCAAGATTGACGGCGAGATGGTCTACAAGGCCGAATCCAAGGCCGACGGCACCGCGCGCGAAGAGGCTCCCCCAGCCGATCCGCCCGCGGCCGACGTTCCCGCTCCCGCGAGGACACCGGCACCTGACGATTCGTTCTGAACCGCGAGGCCCCACCTTCGGGGCCTTGCTCTTTCTGTCTTCAGATCAAGCATCCTCGGCCCGC
>Ga0180215_1000481_pt1 | contig 51421 bp, 42 predicted proteins | sample eDN3rd37CBELigBY_FD_128871 | JGI IMG/M metagenome (GOLD analysis project Ga0180215, IMG submission 128871) | Enriched backyard soil microbial communities from Emeryville, California, USA - eDNA 3rd pass 37_C BE-Lig BY (version 2) (version 2) | ecosystem: Environmental > Terrestrial > Soil >... | reverse complement strand
GAAACGCGTGCTTTGCCTCAAAAAGCACGACAATCCGTTTACGTTTGATTACACAATAAAAATACACTCCAAAATGAATAATTCTATACTGATTTTAAAAAATCTGCAGTTGGAAAAGCGCTTTCAGCTGGCTATTCTAGACCCATGGATTCGATTGGGCCCGTAAAAACAATCGGCTTAACGTTCGCAGGGGAAGGGGAAGGCAAGCATGGAAGCAGCTCACATGGCTCAGGCTCAAAATGTCAAAAGATCGAGATGGAGGGACAATCTCCGTCAATACAAAAAACATAAATATTTGTTGCTCATGCTGATGCCGGTTATGGTCTGGTATTTTATTTTCGCATACGGGCCAATGTACGGCATTCAGCTTGCGTTTAAAGATTACAACTTTGCCGACGGCATTTGGGGAAGTCCTTGGGCCGGCTTTAAACACTTTATTTATTTGTTCACGGCTTCGCCGGATTTTTTAAATATTTTAAAAAACACGGTCATCATCAGCTTCTATCATATTATTTTCGGCTTTCCGGCTCCCATTATTTTGGCGCTGCTGTTTAATGAAATTCGGGTTTCCGTATTCAAGAAAGTGGCGCAGACGATATCCTATCTGCCGCATTTTTTATCTTGGATCGTAATTGGAGGCATTCTCGTCACGATCCTGTCGCCTAGCACCGGGGTTGTTAACCACTTATTGCAGCTTGTTGGAATAGACCCTATTTATTTCTTAGGCAGCGAGAAATATTTCCGGTTTACGCTTGTGCTGTCCGGCATTTGGAAAGAGGTCGGATGGGGAACGATCATCTATCTTGCGGCGCTGGCGGGAATCGATCAGCAAATGTACGAGGCGGCCGTCATTGACGGGGCGAACCGCTGGAAGCAGACGCTGCATATTACGATCCCGACTATTATGCCCGTTATCGCGATACTGCTTATCATGCGCGTCGGCGGCGTGCTGGATGCCGGCTTTGACCAAGTATTGACGCTGTATTCGCCGGCCGTATACGCGGTTTCCGATATTATCGACACGTATGTGTACCGGATAGGCCTGCAAAACTTTCAATTCAGCTTAACGACCGCGGTAGGCTTGTTCAAAAATGTCGTTGGACTGCTGCTCGTCCTGTTTACGAATTACATCATTAAAAAAATGGGCCAGGAAGGGCTCTATTAAAAGCCGGTAGCAGCGAGGAGGAAGGATTGCTTTGCGATTAACTAAGGGAGAAAAAGTGTTTCAGGCTTTTCTGATTTTGTTCATTTCCATATTGTCCGTTACGATGCTCTATCCGTTTTTGCATGTTACCTCCATATCATTGAGCACGCCTACGGAAGCTTTGCGTCAAGGATTTCATTTTTACCCAAAGGAAATTACGTTCAATGCCTGGGAGAGAGTGCTGCAATCAAATACGGTGTGGATGACGATGGGCAATACGGTATTCCGGACCGTTGTCGGTACGGTTCTTACGATTATCTTTTTGTCGATAGGCGCGTATCCGCTGTCCAAAAAGTATTTGCCCCACCGCAATGCGTTTATGATGATCATCATTGTTACGATGTTTTTCGGCGGCGGCCTCATACCGACCTATATGCTAATTAAAGGGCTAGGCTTAATTAACTCGATGTGGGTATATGTCGTGCCGGGGCTCGTAAGCACCTTTTCGCTAATTGTTCTGCGCAACTTTTTTATGAGTATTCCCGAGGAGCTGGAGGATTCGGCGAAAATGGACGGAGCGAACGAGTTCCGCGTTCTGTTCTCGATCATTATCCCGTTATCCAAGCCGGTGCTCGCCACCTTAGCGCTCTGGAGCGCGGTCGGACATTGGAACGCCTGGTTTGACTCGATGCTGTACATTCAGGATCAATCGAAAATCGTGCTCCAACTGTTCCTAAGAAGACTGGTTATCGCGAATGAAGGCGACCCGATGTTGCCGGTTCCATCAATCGAACAAACGCCGGAAACGGTCAAAGCGGCGATTATTATTTTCACCGCGCTTCCGATTCTCGTCGTATATCCGTTCCTGCAGCGCTATTTTGTGAAAGGCGTTATGATCGGTTCCTTGAAGGGCTAACGGAGCCTTCGTTCCAAGCGGTTTAACCAATTCGCTTTAGACGGATTGTTTAAATAAAATGAAAGAGACAAAAGGGAGGAAATAAAGAATGAAACAGTTATCCAGAGGATGGATAGGAACGCTCGCGCTAGTACTATGCGCGTCGCTTATTATGTCAGCATGCAGCAGCGGCAACGGCAATGGGGGAGCTGCGACGAATGCCCCGAAGAACTCGCCTGAGGCGTCTGCACCGGCGAAAGACGAGGCTCCGATTGAAATTGTGTGGGCGAACAACTTTAATTCGCCTGAAGAAGACGGCAACTATGTACAAACCGAGATTGAGAAAAAATTCAACGTTAAAATTAAAAACGTGAAGCTGGAGCGGGGAACGTGGAGAGAGCAATTTTCCGTGCTGCTTGCTTCCGGCGACATTCCGGATATATTCCCTGTAGATGCGAATGAAACGGATATGGCATTATGGGCGGATCAGAACGTCATCGCCAGTCTGGATCAAGATGAAGTCAAGTCGCATATGCCGAAAGCGGCGGCGGCGATTGCCGAAGTCGACGAAGGCGCTTGGGGCGTCGGCATTTACAAAGGAAAAAACTGGGGAATTCCGAAATTATGGCCTAACGGATTGAGCGGCTTCCTGCCGGGCTATAACGAAGCATGGCTGAAAAACGTCGGCTACGACGCGCCTCCTACAACATTAGAAGAGCTAGAGGATGTGCTGACCAAGTTCGTGAACGAGGATCCCGACCGCAATGGGGCTAAGGATACTTACGGTATGAGCGCGAGAGGCAAGCTGCCGATTCAAATGTTTACTTCGGTATTTGCCGCTTACGGCGTATCTCCGTACCAGTTCAAGCTGGACGATGCCGGTCAGGTCGTATGGGGCGGAATTACGGAGGAGACGCGCGAAGCGCTCGCTTTGCTTAACAGCTGGTATAAAAAAGGCATCATTCATCCCGAATTTATTACATCGGATAACGGCGAGCTGAATACCGCTTTTGTTAATCAAAAAATCGGCGTAATCGACAACGCCGGATGGGGCAACTTCAATAAGCTGTCCGGCTATATTTCCAAGCCTGCCGACGATGTTGGCATTAACTATATTCCAGGCAAGCCGCTAATCGGGCCGGCCGGCCAAATGAACGCCTTTACTTACGGCGCCCGCCAGGCTCCGGTGCTGCTGGGCAAGCAACTGGAAAAGGACGAGAAGAAACGTCATAAAATTTATGAAATTTTGGAATGGGTGGCTACAGACAAGGAAGGCTACTTCTTAACGGCATGGGGCCAGGAAGGCGTATCCTACGATATGGAAGGCGATTTTGTAGTCGGCCGTACCGAGGAGGAAGTAGGAGCAACGAAGCTGGGCTACGGCTACTTCTATAATCCGCTTGGACATATTGATACATCGAAGGATATTCATAAGACGCACCCGGACGATTTGGAAAGAAAAGCGTTGCTGAACGAAGGCGTCATTTCTTTGGTCGACGTGCTGGGGCCTGCCGTCATGGAGACGAAGTCCCAATATTGGGCGAATCTGACGACGCTGCAGGACACATTCATCATTAAAGCGGTAACGGGCGAAGCCAACACGGAAGGCGATTTCGATAAGTTCAAGGAAAGCTGGCTGCGCGCAGGCGGACAGGCCGTTATTGACGAGGCGAACGCGATTTATAAGGAAAGACAGCAGTAATGAAAGATGCGCGTCCCGCGCGGCCGACAATCCTATAGGTAGGCAAAAGACACCGATTCGGTGTCTTTTGTCATTTTTTACACTATTATCGGACGGGCTTTTTTTGCAATAATGGAACAGGCGGCTTAAACATCGCCTTCGCAATTACACTAAGGAGAGTGCAATCATTTTGTCATCGAATGTTACGGCTTCAGCGCCATCTTCCTTCCGCAATCGTTTAATGATTTTGCTGATGGTCGTCGTGGTGGCGGGCATGAGCCAAGGGATGCTGCTGCCGCTTTTGTCCATTATGCTGGAGGACGCCGGCGTTTCCTCGGATTTGAACGGCATCAATTCCGCCGCTATGTATATAGGCATTTTCTGCACGATGTTTTTTGTAGAGCGGCCGGTCATGCGTTTTGGCTATAAAAAGGTTATTCTGACAGGCATTACGCTCATTACGATGTGTACGGTGCTTTTTCCGTTCACAGAGCTGCTTGCCGTTTGGTTCGTTTTGCGGCTTATCGTCGGAGTGGGGGACAGCTTGCTTCATTATACGACGCAGCTATGGATTATAAGCTCAAGCCCCGCCGAGGGGAGGGGCAAATATATATCCTTCTATGGCATGGCGTATGGAACCGGCTTTAGCCTGGGGCCGCTTGGCATCAATCTGCTTCCGCTCGGCAGAGCGGTTCCGTTCTTCGTTACGAGTCTGTTCTTTATTAGCGTACTGCTGCTTGTGCTGCGGCTCGCTAACGAGCTTCCTGAACGGGCGAAGAAAGACGCTGCCAAAGAAAACCGGTTCATGGCAACCTATCGGACAGCGTGGTATGTGCTCATACCGGGTCTTCTATACGGGCTGATGGAATCCTCTATGAACAGTAGCTTTCCGCTGTATGGCCTGCGCATCGATTTGGATCAGCATTGGATATCGCTTTTATTAATGTCATTCGGCGTAGGCGGATTAATTTTACAGCTGCCGCTGGGCATTTTAAGCGATAAGATCGGGCGAAAGCCTGTCCTGATCAGCTGCGGAATCGTAGGCTCGCTCGCTTTCTTCGCCATACCTGCCGCTGGCAGCAGCGTGGCGATGCTGTTCGTCCTATTTGCCATAGCAGGAGGAGTTGTTGGCTCTTTCTATTCGCTAGGCCTCGCCTATGCGGCTGATATTTTGCCGCGTTCGATATTGCCGGCGGCGAACGTTATCGCCTCCGTTCATTTCAGCATAGGAAGCATGATGGGTCCGGCTCTTGGCGGCTATGGCATGCGCTTTCTATCGATTTATAGCATCTTTTTATTTTTGGGCAGCGCATTTTTTATTTTCGCTCTGCTAGGCTTCGGATTCCGCCCGAAGAGAGAAGCGGAGGCAAAAAATTTAAGCGGATGACATAGACAGCGCCCTCGACGCTTTTCGCGGAAAGCTCGGGGGTGTGTGATAAAAATAGTTTAAAATGGGTAAATTCCATAACACAGTGCTCTTTACCTATAACGCTGCTGATCGTTTCCCGCGAAATAACAAAAAGAACAGCATGGAAGCCGAAACGTACAATACGCCTGTAATGCTGAATGTAATCGCATATCCCCAGTAGTAGCCGTAGCTTGATATAATGTGCGAGTGGACGGGCCCCATCGTTGCCCAGCCAAGCATAAAGGCTGTCTGCATGCAGGAATTGGCGATGCTTTGTTTTTTGGCGGAAACCCGGTCCATGAGTATAGCGGATTGCAGCGGATTAGCAGCATTCATAAGAGCTTGTCTGAACAGGAAACTAATAGACGCAACAAGGAGCAGATTCGTAAATCCGGTCACGAGAAGAAACGGCAGCGAGAGCGTTTGGAATATAACGATCGCCCTCACCTGTCCCACCCGGCCCGCCAGCGTCGGGCCAATGAGCATGGAAATAATGGTCATCACTTGCCCTAACGAAAGCAGGAGGCTCATCATACTGAGCGATATTGAGAAACGATTCGTAAAATATAAATTTAAATAAGGTACGACAAGGCCGGAGCCGATGCCGATCATGAGCTGAATGGCGGCAAACTTGGCAATAAACGAGGCCTCGCTCTTGGAGCTGGAGGGTTTCACGGTGTGCTCTTGATTTTGTGCTTGATTTCTTTCCTTTTGTGCACGGGTTAATTCTTTAATGGCTAGCAAGGGCAAAAATGCCGCTATCGTGGACAAGCTTCCCAAAAGCAGCACTAATTTAAACGAGAGAAGCTCCTCGACCCCTTTAGTTTGCATCGCGTCTGCGATGACGCCGCCTCCTAGACTGCCTGCAACTTGTGAGGCAAGTACGGATGCGGAAAAGATGCTGAATATGCGCATCCGGTCTGCTTTAGCTACATTTTCGGCAAGGAAGGGTATGGCGAGCACTTGAAAAATAGCCGCGAATAAGCCTGTCAGTACGGCTGTAGCCAGCAGACTGCTTTCAGACTCGAGCAAGGTTCGGCCTGCCAACACGATACCGCTGCAAAGAGCGCCGACGACAAGCATGCGCTTGCGGCTCGCCCGATCGCCGAGAAAGCCGATTGGAACGAAGCATAGAGCCGTAACGAGCGATTGCAAGCTGACGATTTTTCCAATCATGGAATCAGGGTAGCCGAGCTCGTGGACGTATAAGTTGTATAGGACGGAGAACATGCCCGTTCCGATTTGATAGAAGATGTTCGCTAGAAAGAAAAGCCGAATATTCCGGGACCAGCCCTGCCATTCAGCAGCGGTAGATTGAATGAATTTCATGTGTCAGCCTCCTGGTGTCGGTTCAATCAACCTTAATAACAGTCGTAAACCAAACTACAGTATAGCAAAAACTTGAGCATAATTGTTTACTCCGTTTAGATTCATAGAATTGAGAATCTGGAAGCTATGGAGTCTATGTTAAATTCATTAAAGGCATTTCGAATCCCGATGAGCCGTGTTAAAATGGATTCACGAAGTAAACCGCTTAACTTAACATAACCGCTTAATCATGATAGCGTTTTCATAAGGGTTTGCAGGAGGGTGAACATGTTTAAGCTAAATAACTGGTATTTCCGGCTTCTCGTTTCTTATTTTCCAATATTGGTGCTTACCGTTTCGATGATCATTTTTTTGTCATTTATTACGGTTAATGAAATATCGCGGACGGAGACGGCGAAAGCGGATAGCATAACGACAGGATATGTAGTCGATAGCGTCGAGCTTGCCGTTCAACAAGCGGAGATGAGCTTGCTGAACGAGGTCGCCAAAAATCCAAATTACGCCGCTTATTTGAACGGCTCGACCGAACAGCAGAGTCGATACAACGTCATGCAAAGCTTGCGCGCGCTTATTGAGGATAACGAGCTGATCGAATCGATCTATTTGTATCGCCAGTCCGATGACATGGTGCTAACGGCAAGCAGCCAGACCGCACTGTCGGACTTCGGCGACCGGACTTTTATTGAGCAAGCAAAGGGCAATCGGAAATTTCGCGGATGGTCGGCCGGACGCAATTTTCAGGAGTATGAGTGGCTAAAGCCGGTCAGAGTCATTTCGATGTACAAGCAGGCGCCTATTCCGTTCGGGGAGGAAGGCCTTCTTGTTATCAACATCAATATGTATTCAGTGGAGCAAATGATCAGCAGATCGACGAATCATCAGGTGTCGTTCATGCGCATTACCGACGCTGCAGGGCAGCGGGTATACCCTCCTGAGCTTAATACGGATAAGGGGAAAAGCGGAAAGGTGCTGACGACGATCGTCTCGGACTCGCTGGGGTGGACGTTCGAAAGCGGCATTCAGGCCGGGCAACTGTTCGGCTGGGTATCGGTAATCTCCTATGTATGGGTTATCATTGCCGTTCTGACGTTTGCGGTTGCGATTATCTATATTATTTGGGTGACACGCCGTAACTATAAGCCAATCCAGCTGATGATGAACCGGATTCAAGCGATTCAGCTTCGAAGCAGCGGCGGAGGAGCGGTCAAGGTGGACGATCTGACGATGATCGACCGGGCGCTGGAAAATTTAATCGATCAGTCGCTTGACTATGAAAAAGAGCAGCGCGAAAGCGTGACGCTTCAGCGGAGGCAGCTGTTTAATGAACTGATAAGCGGCGAGCGGAACGAACAAATTAATGAGCGGATGCGCAGGCTTCGTCTTCTGCCTGACACGGGCCAATATGCCGTTATGGTCGTCAAACTGAATCAGTACGACGTTTTTCAGGCGGAAAATACGCACAATGAGCAAAATATGCTGAAGTACGCGCTTGGTAATGTGATGCAGGAGCTTGCGCGCAACGAGGGACTGCAGGGCTGGGGAGAATGGTCGGCTCCAGACCGTATTACGTTCCTGCTCGCCACCCAAGACGCCGAGTCCTCTGTTCTAGATCAGCTTCGTTCAACGGCGGCCATTGCGCGTCAATGGGTAGAGGAGCATTTGCGCCTCATCCTGTCGTTTGGCATCGGCGATATCGTAGATGACTGGAGCCAAATCGGCCTTTCGTACCGTTCGGCTTTGTCCGGGATGGAGTACGGGCTGTCGATTGGGCGCGACGCGGTCACGTTCAGCGGGGATATTCCGCAGGATACGCCGCGCGGCACGTTCAACTATATGCAGCTGTGCTCCAGCTGCGTGCAGGAATTGCGTTTAACGAACGAGAGCTGGCGCGATTCGCTGGAGCAAATGTTCAGGCAGCTGGAGACGGATAAGCCTAAAGATGAGGAGATTCATTCGCTGCTGCTTCTGCTCCTGCAAATGCTGAGCCGCGAGCTGAAGGATTTGTCGGACAGCCTAGACAGCTGCTTGGAAGGGGAGCAGGCTGCGGCGCTGCATGGCAAGCTGAAGGAAGCATCCTCTTTGGATGAGCTAAGAGAATTATTGTTTGATTATATGTCCGATGTATACGATACGTATGTTGCCGTAAGCGAGACGAAAAGCTATAAAGCGATGCTTGCCGAGATGAGAGCCTATATTCAGGAAAACTTTGCAGATCCGGATCTGTCTCTCAAACATTTGAGCGACCGTTTTCAAATATCGGGCAAGTATGCCAGCTATCTGTTTAAGCTGGAGTATGATATGAAATTTGTTGATTTTCTCGTGCAGCTGCGGATGCAGCAGGCCGAGCGTCTGCTGGCCGAAACGGATGAGACGGTGCAAAGCATTGCGTTGCAGGTCGGCTATGCCAACTCGATAACGTTCGGCCGCGTATTCAAACGGATGACTGGCGTTACGCCGGGCGAATTCCGAAAGCTGAAGATGCGTCCTTCAGCTCCTTCCTAGCATTAGGAATGGCGTTAGTGAAATTTCGCAATAATGTGGATAGCGGCAGCGGCAGTCCGAAAAATGATATCCATTCGGGCGGCCGCTGCACGCATTTCTTCGGATAATTGTTTATCGTCGGAATTGGCTTTATAAAGGCTGTTTTCAGGCCTGCAGGAAAATGGTTTATGTCGGGAAAAAGGTATACTTGATTCGAAAAAAGCCAGTAACGGCAAGGGTTTGGATGAACGGTTTGCTCCGCCGAAACTGGTTTATTGTCAACGTCTTGTAAGCCGTGTCATACTGAGTCCACTTCCCGAAAACGGGTGGCAAGTCACGATTGAAAGCGCGTTCACCTAGAGAGCAAAACCCGGGCTTAGGAAGAAACGAGAAGGAAGAGGGGATTGGGATAAGATGGCTATTAATGCGAAAACAAAAAAGAAAACCAGCATTCTTCTAGCGCTCACGCTCGTATGCACATTGCTGCTCAGCGCTTGCGGCGGCAAGGACAAGGAAAACGGATCGTCAGGAAATAGCGGCGCTTCCGGCAAGCAAGTAACGCTGAAGGTTGAAGTGTTCGACCGCGGCAATTCTCCTGCCGGTTCAACCATTACGAACAATTATCTCACTAATTATGTACAGGATAACTTCGGCAAGCCAAACAACATCAATGTACAATTTGTTCCTGTTCCGCGTTCGGAGGAGGTCAAAAAGCTCAACGTGCTTATGGCAAGCGGCGGCGATGTGCCGGATATCGTCTTTACGTACGACTCGGCTACGTTCTATCGTTACGCACAGCAAGGCGGTTTAACTGAACTGAGCGAACTGATCGAGCAACACGCTCCGAACCTGAAAAGCTTCCTAGGCGAAGATACGCTCGCTTACGGCCAATTCGAAGGCCAGCAGTTCGCGATCCCGGCGAAACGGTCGCATCTTGGCAAGTATTCCTCGTTCATTCGCCAAGACTGGCTTGACAAGCTTAACCTGCCGATACCACAAACGACGGATGAACTGTACAACACTCTGAAGGCGTTTAAGGAAAAGGACCCGGGCCAAACCGGCGGCAAAGTGATCCCGCTTGGCATGGCACTCGCTCCTGCTCAATATGAGCCGCTTATCTGGTCGTTTATCCAGCCGCTTACGGACGAACAGCGCATTACGCTGACCCAGCAGCTTGGCTCGCGCGATTATCCGACGCTGCTGCCGGGCTTCAAGGATGCGCTGCAATTTATGAACAAGCTCTATAACGAAGGACTGATGAGCGTTGACTTCAGCCTTGACGAAGATAAGAAGAAGCTTAGCGAGGACGTTTCCAAAGGCCTTGTCGGATTTTTCAGCGAAGACGATATGAACCCGTTCTATCCGGACGGCATGTACGCTACGCTTCAGGCAAATAATCCGGGTGCAACGCTTACTTCGGTCGACGTGTATTCGAACTCCGAAGGCAAGCATCCGAAACCGGAATATGCTCCGATCGGCTTGTTCATCATGATTCCAAAAACGAGCGATCGCGCGGTTGAAGCGATCAAATATTTAGATTGGATGGCTTCGGAAAACAATCTGTTTAACATGCAAAACGGCGTTGAAGGCGAGAACTACACGCTTAAAGACGGCGTTCCGGTTATGAAAGCCGATGCGACGGAAGAAGCGAAGAACCGCATTTACAACTGGGGCGACATGGCGATCATCTCGAACGGCAAGCAGCTTGGCGATGCGGACAAAAACGTTGAGGCTTACGTGCTTGGCATGCCGGAGCAATATCAGGATGAAACGCGCCGCGCTCTGACGGTTTCCAGAAACGATACATTTAAGCCGGTGAAGTTCGATCGGCCGATTGAAGCTCAAAACAAATACGGCACAGGCTTGCTGGATAAATTCCATGAAATTGTCGTTCAAACGACGATGGCTAAGCCGGATAAATTTGAAAGCACGTTTGAATCGATGATGAAAGACTATATGGCTAACGGCGGTCAGGCGATTTTGGATGAGCGCACGAAAGTATACGAGTCGATGAAATAGAAATCGCCGTCATCATGCAGTTCGGAGACGTTGGCCCAAATGAGCCCCGTCTCCGGACGCAACCGGAAGCAGAAAGGGGCGAATGCGTTGAAATTGGGCATGTATTTTCGCAGACATTGGCAGCTTTACGCGCTGCTCATCTTGCCGATCAGTTACTTCTTATTGTTTAAGTATGGACCGATGTACGGCGTTATTATCGCATTTAAGGATTTCAACTTTTTTCAAGGCATAAACGGAAGCAAATGGATTGGTTTCGACGCTTTTAGAGAAGTGTTCGCGATGAAGGATTTTTACAAGACGCTTCGCAACACGCTGATGCTTAATTTTCTCGATCTGCTCCTGTCGTTTCCGGCTCCTCTGATTCTGGCCATCATGCTGTATGAGCTGAAGAGCGTGTGGTTCAAGAAGCTGTCGCAGACGATTTTGTACATTCCGCATTTCATCTCGTGGGTTATTATCGGCGGTATCGTCTACCAGGTATTCGGTACGCAGTCCGGCATGATCAACAATATTGTGACCTCGCTTGGCTTTGATGCAATACCTTTTCTTACCGATAAGAACGATTGGCTTCTTACGTACTTGCTAGTAGGCGTTTGGCAAAGCGCCGGCTGGGGCACGATCATTTATTTGGCGGCGCTTACCGGCATTAACAAAGAATTGTTCGAAGCGGCTGAGGTCGATGGCGCAGGCAGGCTTCGCAAAATTTGGAGCATTACGCTGCCATCCTTAAAACCGACGATCGTCACGCTGCTCATTATCAATCTTGGCAATATGATTGCAATCGGGTTTGAGCGTCCTTATATTATCGGCAACACCGCCGTTCGCGAATATTCCGACGTGCTCAGCACCTTCGTGTATCGTATTGGCATCGAATCCGGCCAATATACGCTTGCAACGGTTGTCGGCCTGTTCCAGGCAGTTGTCGGGCTCGTCTTCGTGCTCGGCGCAAACTACGCCTCCAAGAAGCTCGCGGACCAAAGCATTTTGTAACTTTAGAGCCGCATTTGCTCTCGAAAATTAGAAAGGAGCGATAAGACATGAGAGAACGACACGCCAGCCGCACGTTTGATGTGATCAATGCGATCGCCATCTTGTTTTTCGTGCTGATATGTCTGGCTCCATTTCTTCATATAATAGCTATTTCTTTAAGCTCTGCACGCGCAATTATGACGGGCGAGGTTAGCCTTATTCCTGTCGATCTGAACTGGAACGCCTACAAGCAGGTGTTCTCCGACATGTCGATGATCCGGTCGCTCGGATTTACCGTTATGCTGACCCTTCTGTTCACGCTGCTGTGCATGCTGATGACAATTGCGGCGGCTTATCCGCTCGCCAAGACCGGCCTTAAGGGCCGTAAACCGCTTATGTTCATCATCGTCATAACGATGTTTTTCAGCGGCGGCATTATTCCAGAGTATATGCTCGTGCGCAACCTGCATTTGCTCGACACGGTTTGGGCGCTTGTGCTGCCCGGATTGATCAGCCCGTTCTATTTGATTATATTGATTACCTTCTTTCAAAATATTCCGGACTCGCTTGAGGAATCGGCGCAGATCGACGGCAGCTCGTATATTCGCACGCTGGTCAGCATTATCATTCCGCTCTCGCTGCCGGTTATCGCTACGCTTAGCCTGTTCTACGCCGTCGGCCGCTGGAACGGCTTTACGGATACGCTGATGTACATTACAAGCCCGGAAATGTACCCACTTCAATTGAAGCTGTACCAGCTTGTGCAGAACAACATGGTCAGCGAGCTGATGCAGATGGAGGGAGCGAGCGGACAGTCGATGCTTCAGCCGGAAAGCTTGAAGGCGGCAAGCGTTATTTTCGCAACCGTTCCGATCTTGATCGTCTATCCTTGGCTGCAGCGCTATTTCGTCAATGGCGTTATGATCGGTGCGGTAAAAGGGTAACCGAAAACAAGGGCGGCAGCAATGCCGTCATTTATCAGGAGGCAATTATGGGAAAGCACAAAGGGGAGTATTCGTTCTCGACCTGCTGGAATATTAAACGGCATGCCGTCGGCAGCGAGATGATAGAGGAAATCCGCGAGCTTGGCTTCGGGTACGTCGAGTTGAACTACAATGTGACGCCGGAGCTGCTGTCGACGATTGAGCCGATGATCGAACGAGGAGAAATCGGGGTATCCAGCGTACACAACACGTTCCCTCATGTGGCCGATCCCGACTACGGAACCGACTCCGTATTGCTGGGCTTCGAGGATGAGGAGAAGCGGCAGCGGGCTATCGAGCTGCTGATCCGTTCGGCGGAATACGCGAACCGGTACGGGGCGAAGGCAGTCGTTGTCCATCCGGGAGAGGTGCCGTTCGACTATAACATCGATCAGGAGCTCAAAAAAATATATCATGAGCAAGGGCCGGAGTCTGCGGCTTATGTGAAGCTGTGGAACGAGATGCTGGAACGCAGGGAATCGCTCAGCGGCCATTATTTGCAGCGGATCGGAGACAGCCTGGAGGATGTATGCGAGAGAGTTGCCGCTAAAGGCTGGAATGTATCGTTCGGCATTGAAACGCGTTCGCGCTGCTATCAAATGCCGACGCTGCGAGAGGCGAAATCGGTATTCGACCGGCTTAAGGGCGCTCCTGTCGGATTATGGTACGATTTCGGCCATGGCATGATGATGGAGCGTATGGGTCTATATGATAACGCGCGGGATATGGAAGCGATCAAGGACAATGTTGTCGGCATTCATATTCATGAGACGGTCGGCTTGTCCGATCACTGGTGCCCTTACGTGCATAGCGGCGATATGGACTATTTCGACCGCTTCCTGCCGATTATTGCGGCGGCTCCTGTGAAGGTATACGAGCTGAAGGCGGCCTGCAAGCCGGAAGAAATCGAGGAAAGCCACGATATGCTGCTTGCCAAGCTGTCGCAGTACGGGGGATAGAGCGCCGTGAGGATAGAACAGTTGGCAGCCTATGCGCCCAGGTTGTATTTCGATAGGATGGAACCGTTCCATCCGGCGCGGGTCGGCATATCGGTGCTGCATGACGGCGAACAGTCGCCGTCTTTTCGCCGCGTATTTGCATTTGCGGATGCGGCAATCGATTATGTCATTGAGTTCGCGATTTATTGGGACTACGATATTCAGCATTTGTATGAGCTGGAGCATGTCTGGGTGTATGTGGGCAAGGACGGCTCGGTTGCCGATGCGGAAGCAAGCTTTCACGGAAAATATTTGAAGGCGCTGCTTCCCGACCGCTCCAATCTGGAGGGCAAGACGGTGAGCGTATATTCGCAGCCGGGCAAGCATGCGTTCTCGCCGCTGCCGATCCTCTTCGAGCTGCTGCCGAACGTGCGCAGCGCGACGGACCGGGATGCCGGTCTGGACGGCCTGACGCTGCCGGGATGGTATAAGGCGCGAAGCGTATACGGCGAGGAGGAGAATGCGCTTGTACGGGCCTATCAGCAGGCGTATCACCGATTCACGCCGTCTTTTGAATATGCCGCTTACGAGATTGCCGTTCGCAAGGAGCTTTTTGTTCCATGGAAACAGCTTTACGAGGAAATACCTGAACGAATCGAACGGGAGCTGACTGTCATTAGGGCTGCGCTCGCCTAATCTGAAGGAATCGCTGAAAGGATGATGACGATGTATAAGAAGCTGGTTGCCGTCAACGATCATTGGGTATTGGAAGGAATGAATAATCAAATTTTGGACAGTAGCAGCCGCTTCTATGGCGGAGTGGCCGACCCGGATAACGGCATTGCTTGGCCGACACATACGGGCACGCCGATGGTGATGGCCATATGGGCATGCGCGCTCGCGGGCGAAGAGTCCCGCTATTATCGCGATGAGCAGCTGCGGGAGCGTCTGGAGCTGGCAGCCGCATTTATCGTTCGTCTCCAGCACGAGGACGGTACGATATCGCCCGGCTGGACCAATATGCATTCGCCGCCGGATACGGCCTTCGTCGTAGTAGGTCTCGCCCAAATGTATGAGCTGCTGGAGAGACAGCAATGGCAGGCGCTGGACCCCATCCGGGCGAGCCTTCGATTGTTCTTGGAGCGGACGGCGCCGGCGCTGCTGACAGGCGGCTGCCATACGCCGAACCATCGCTGGGTGCTGTCGGCCGCGCTTGCTTTTCTGTATAGGCTGACCGGTCAGGAGGAGCTGAAGGCCCGCGCCGATCAGTGGCTGGCGGAAGGTATCGATTGCACGGAAGACGGGGAATGGACGGAGCGCAGCAACGGCATTTACAACGGGGTAAGCGACGTGATGCTGTACCATGCAGCCGAGCTGCTTGGACGGCCTGAGTTGCTTGAGCCGATCCGCAAAAATTTGCGGATGATGGCTTACCTGATCCATCCGGACGGCGAGGTTGTTACGGATTATTCCGGGCGGCAGGATTTCGGCCATAAGTTTGATATGTCCAGCTATTTTCTCGTAAGCAGCCTTATGGCGCATCGTGACCGCGACCCATTGTTTGCCGCATTGGCCGAGCTGGGCGGCGAAGCGCTCGACCATCCGGGCGCTCTGCCGAATAACGGCTTGCTCGGCTATATGCTTCGCCCGGAGCTGCGCGAGGCTTCCGTGCAGCCGGGAGGGTTGCCGGAAAGCTACCGAGTCGTCATCAATGGACAGTTTCCGCGGGAGCGTTATTTGAGCGAGATGGAATCGGCGGGACACGGGGGACGCATTTATCATAGCCGTCTCCATCCGGAGTTCGGCGCGCCGGTCGCGCGGCAGCGAGAAGGGAAGACGAGCGTTACCGTCATGACGGAGACGAATTCGTTCTTCGCGCTCCGCCACGGAGCGGCTCGCCTGCTCGGCGTACAGGTGAGCAGCTCGTTCGAGCCCGGCTTTATCAAAATGAACGAAATGGAACAGCTCGATAGCGGTTATCGGCTGTCAGGGAAAGAAGAGAAGGGCTATTACGGCCCCGTTCCGGGCGATCAGCTGCCCGAATCGGCTGGCGGTTCGATAAGCCCGTGGTATTTGCTTCCGCATCAGCTGCGCGAAGTAACGCACTTGCAGCAGCACCGTGTCCAAATTGAGCTGACCGAAACCGGCGACGGCTGGCAGCTGCGCGTTCGATGCGATAAACCTGACGTGCTGCTCACCCAAATTTCCTTCGTATTCGGGAAGGAAGGCGCGTTCGAAGGCGGCGAATTGCTGCCTGCCGAGAAGGGCGCGCAATTTTGGAAAAACGGCGCTGTGCGGTTTACGGCGGGAGACGACTGGATCGAGGTGGACGGCGGCGCTCATGAGCATCGGGCCAAATCGATTCGGGGAGCTGCCTTCCCGGCGGATTGCCAGACGCTGGTCGTGAATGTGCTGACGCCGTATGACCGAACCTTTTATATTTCGCTTTCGCCCTCGGACGGCGGCGGTGACGCAAGCACAAGCCGGTAATTCGTAAAGGTCCTAGGCTAGTGGCAGGTGTGAGTGTGAGGCAACTGTTGCTGTAAGAGCGAAAAACGCTGTTGGAGTAACATTGGATTAAAGCTAGTGTGCTGTAAGAGCGGTAATCGCTCTTAGAGGCTCCGGGCTATCAGGCTATTCACCGTCGGAACTAGCGCATGGGTGCTGCTAGATAGTTGGTGGCATGGTAGAGTTTCTAGACAATAAAAAGCCCGGGTTCAATTCCATTGAACCCGGGTTCTTTTTGTATGCTTACAGCTTCCAGATCCGATACAGAATGACTGCCGCTTCAGCGCGGCTAAGCGAATCATTCGGCGCGATGCTGCCGTTCTTGCCGTTAACGATGCCGGCGCCCACTAGAGCTGCTGCGCTTTCTCTCGCATATTCGGATATATCCGCCTCGTCAGGATAGCCGTCCAATGCTCCGCCGCCGTCACCGGTTTGCTTGCCGGCTGCGGCCAGCGCGCGTGCCGCCAACGTCATCATATCTTGACGAGAAATTGTATGCGTCGGCTTGAACGTGCCGTCCTCAAAGCCGGCGGCGATGCCAAGCTCCTTGGCGATGGCGAGCTCTTGATAATAGTACGCGGATGTCGAGACATCGCTGAACATGGCTTCATTTTCGTCCGTGCCGTGCAATTCAAGCGCTCTTACAAGGAGGGCGATAAAGTCCGCTCTCGTAATGGGGGACGCAGGTGAGAAGCTGCTCGCTGATGTCCCTTTAATAATATCGCGCGCTGCCATAGCTTGAACGGCTTGCTTTGCCCATGGCACGCTATCCAAATCTCCGAAGTCTTTGACGACGGATGTGACAGCATAGGTACCGGAGCGGGTCGTATGGAATACGACTGCTTTCGCCGTCGCATCGTAACGGCCGTTCGGAATAGCTGTCACGCTGCCGTCGTCAGCGATATGCCACACGACGATGGAGTCCGGATTGGCAAGCTCCTCCGCTGTCGGCGTGTAAGGAATGGTGACCGTTATCGGCGCATTCGGATTGTTCCAAGCAATGACTGTATTTCCGGTTAAAATGCTCAGATCCACTACCGGGCGGCTGCCGATTGCTTCGCGTGCGGCCTCGTTTGCATTATTAGCCGAAGCTTGGGCTATGCGAATGGTAATTGGATCCGCGCCTACCGTCACATTGGACAGCGCCCCGCTAGGAACCTCAACCGTACCATGTTCGGTTTTGATGACAAGCACGAAGCTTTCCTGTCCTTGCAGGCTTTGCGCCGGCAGTTGCACATCGTACGTGCTTGCACCTGCCTGCGTCGGCATTTCGATGGCGATTCTCTTCTTGCCGTCTGCCGCTGGAGCGGCTTGAGCAAGCGCGCTGCTCAGCAGGCTTTGCGAAACCGAGCCGATGGCGCGGCCGCTCTCATTCTTCACCGGCGGAGTGATCGTAACGATGCCGTTCTTCGTTGTAATTCCTCCTGAACCGCTGCTGCCGCCGCCGGTGCCGCCGCCGCCTTGGCTCGCTAGAGTCAGCACGCCGAATACGGATGTGTCCATATATCCCGTGCCAGTCGTATCGTTCCATGCGGCAACGCTTTGGCGGGCGCCGTCCTTGGCGTCATTGATCTGTACGTCAAAGCCAAGCTTGAGGTTGTTGCTAGGCGTTATGTGCTTGAACGGTATTTTCACTTCAACCGTATAGCTTGTGCCGGATACGTTCGTTGCCGATTCGAACCCTTCGGCGATACTTGTCGGAGCGAACGATGTCTCGTTGTCAAAGTTGATCCGGTACTGCCCGTCGTCGTCCTGGTAGAACGTTGTCTTCGCATTGTTTTCGTCCAGGAAAATTTCGACCGAATCCTGCTCCCATTCATTTGAGCTCGTTTTATCTAGCTGCGCGTCGCTAACCTGAATCAGCACATACAGATTTTCGTTATCCCAGAGCGCTTTGGCCGTCCCGGTCGCGCCTTGCCAAGCCATTTGATAACGGTTAATCGGCATTTCGGGTGTAAGGCTCCATACGGAGTCAATCGTTCCGTCGATGACAGGCGTTGCGTGCATAGCGGTCGACTGATTCGCTTCCGTTAAATCAGGCTCATGCTCTTCGATAAATTTATCCGGGTCGATTACGCCGAAGTAAGCCGGTTTGGCTTGCAGGTTCTTATCGAACAGCAGAGGATTATTTTCAGCTCTCCAGCTCGTACCGTCATCCATGCCCCAGAAGGTAACGCGTGCAATATTCGCTGCATGCTCTTTGAAAAGATTGAACAGCTGCGCGTACAAATAGCCTTGGGCGTTAGCCAGCTTCTCGGAAAGCTCGAAGTTGCTTCCGGCTTGAATATCCAGCTCGGTAATGCTGATTTCTACGCCTAAGGAAATGAATTTCTCCAGGCTTAGCCGCACATTTTCCGGGTTCGTGTTCACATTGTAATGTCCTTGCATGCCGACGCCGTCGATGAGAAGCTTGCCGGGATTGTCCAGCGCGTACTTGTCATTGATCGCCTTGACCATATTGTAAATGGCCTGCGCTTTGTTCTGATTATCTTCGTTATAATCGTTGTAATAAAGCTTGATGTCCCATTCAGGATGCGCGTCCAGCACCTCTCTTGCAGCTAGAAACGCCTGCTCCACATAGTCAGGGCCGATGGCGTTGTACCATGCGGATTTGCGCAGCGACGCTTCCCAATCCGACGGGTTAGGCGGGTTATCGCTCATCGCCTCGTTGACGACGTCCCAAGAGAGAACTCTGTCACCGAAGTGATCCACAACGGTTTCGATGTGGGTCCTCAAATTGTCGAGTGCTTCGTCGCGTCCGAGCGGAACCGTATTGCTTTGCTCATCCGTTGCCGTATTCATCCATGGCGGCGACTGCTGATGCCACACCAGCACATGCCCGTGCATTTGCATGCCCTCGGCCAATACTTTATCGACGAGCGCATCCGCCGCGGCGAACGTAAAGTTGCCCTTCGTAGGCTGCAGCGCGTCCGGCTTCATAGCGTTGCCGGTTGTGGCGACATTATGGTGCATGTTCAGAAGCTCGAGCCTAACGCCGTCCAGATCCTCCGCCGATATGGCATTGCCGATCAGAAATTCGTTCTGGTAAGCGTCTTTAATAGGAACGAGATCTTTTTGTATGGCTATTGGGCCGGTACTAACGCGCTCAAAGCTGATATCGTCGATGTAGAACGATGCCGTGCTGTTGCTTGAGCTCTCCACATAGATCGTCAAATATTCGCTGCTTACGTTGTTATAGCGGTACGAGCCCTCGTACTGAACCCAGCCGTCGCTAGCATTGATCGTTTTTGCAGAAAGGGTAACATAATTGGCGCCGCTTCCGTCGCCAATCTGCGTAGACAGCTGAAGCTGTGAGCTGGCTGGCTCGATCAGCTTGACCCAGAGCGATATTTTATATTCATGACCCTTGTCGACATACTTCTCTACACGCAGCGACGGGCCATGCCATGTTTTGGTACGGCCTTCTACCTTCAAAGCGAAGGAGCCGTTCTCGGTATGATTGTCTTCATCGGTGATGGTCAACACTTCCGTGTCGCCCCGTCTTGCGAAGCCTCCCGCCGTTTGATCCTCAAAGGTGATTGTAGTGAAATCCAGTGCCGGAGCCCTTGGCGTCTCTTCTTCATCGGTTATCTCGGTAATGCGTATATCGCCAATATAGAAGGGAACTGCCTTTCCAGCATCGTTGGATTGAATACGAAGGGTAATCGCTTGGCTGGTGTCGACCGTAAACTCTTTCGTCAGCAATAAGGACGCTCCGGCTACGAAATCCGCTCCGGCCAAGAAGCCATACTTGTTCAATTCTGGATGTACGGCTTGCAGGAAGGCTTGGGCTTCGTTTGGCACCTCCACACCTGCATCCACATATACGGATGCAGTTACCGTGTAGGTTTTGCCGTTTTGCAGCCCGATGTCGCTGAATTTGAAGTCAACTGCATCCCAGCTGTTCGCTCTGCTGCTTACGTACAGCGCAGCCCCGTCTGCATTGCCGTCAAAGACTTTGCCGGTAACCTGCGTAAGTTCGACTCCGCCGGATTGACCGGCAGCCCCTTTGCCTCCAGCAAAGGTCTCATGGTAAACCTCTTTAACGGTTGTCGCTTTTTTGGCAGTGATCAGTACTTCTCCTATATAGAAGGGGATAGCCTCGCCGACATCATTGGATTGAATGCGAAGGTGTATCGCTTGGCTGGTGTCGACCGTAAACTCCTTCGTCAGCGAAAATGCGGCTCCAGCTGCGAAATCCGCTCCGGCCAAAAAGCCATACTTGTTCAATTCAGGATGTACGGCTTGCATGTGGACTTGCGCGCCGTCAGGCACAGCTACGTCGCTGTCTACATAACCGGATACGGTCACGGTATAGACCTTGCCGTCCTCCAGACCGATATCGCTGAATTTGAAGTCGGCCGCGTCCCAGCTGTTCGCTCTGTTGCTTACGTATAACGCGGCCCCATCCGTATTGCCATCAAAGGCTTTGCCCGTAACCTGCGTTAGACTGGCATCCCCGGATACCGTTGCTGCTCCTTTGCCGCTGGCAAAGGTTTCGTGGTAGATGATGGTTGGATCGGCAGCCGCGGCTTCCGCGGCCGTATAGAGCCAGCCTGACGGAATAATCAGCGCAGCTGCGAGCAAGGCCGATACGGCTCGTTTCAATTTATTGCTCACTTCGAACATTCACCTCCAAGAGTATTGGTTAAGCGCTTACATTTTTATCTGAAATATTCCTCCTTCCCTAACCTTGATTATAAAGCGGTGCAAGAGCCCGCATCACTAGACAAACTAAAGATCTTACCACAATAAACTTACATTTTTTAGTTTGGAGAGATACGTTCATTAATTTTCACTAAATAGGAAGAGGGTAGGTTGTTATTATATTTTTAGTGTTTTATGAAGGTATTTAGGTCAATTTGTCGAAAAAAAGAACTAGAAAAGTAAGCCAAATTTGCGACTTTGGGGAGAGTTGAGATGAGAAGACCGATAATTCGTCCAAATAACAATTTGCAAGTCGACTTAGAAACCCATCTAAGCAAAAGAGCAACTGTCGAATTACAGCCAGCTATGGTAGAAAAACGGCTTCGTCAGAAACGATCTTCATCGTATGTAGAAGCTGTTACAAAGCTTGATGTTACAGGCGTTCACTGTCATCAGGATGAGGTTGTCAGGATGATTCAGGAACTTAAAAAAGAGTTTCCTGAATTAATGGAGCATCAGCTGCCGATAGGAATCGTTAGCAAATGTTATCTTGGAGAACCATATGAAGTACATACGCTAGATACGCAGCTTCAAATTGTAGAACATTACAGGCGCGGCAGCGTTTTGCCGAGCGGAATGGAAAAAGCCAGAATATTAGCGATAAATCCTAATTATGAGTTCGTTGAGGTATTTACTTCTTATGTATGTGCTGTTAGCACAAGCGGACAAATTTCAATGATAAAGGGGTAGGATGAATTGTCAAATCAAGCGATATCTACTGCCAATCTATCAAAGATAGAGTACTCGTTAAGCACCATTAACAAAAAAATTGAGGTTATGCACAATGAAGTCGAGAATCTGTCAAAGATAGAGAACTCGTTAAGCGCCATTAACCAAAATATTGAGGTTGTATATAATGAAGTCGAACAAACGAATGCCAGACTTGATGAAACACAGGACAGCATCCAGCAATTAGCGGAAGAATTCAGAGAGTATGTAAGGCAGGATCAATTACAAAAAAATATTCAGTTAGCTGAAACGCGATTAGTCAAAGTAAGGCAGGAAATCGAAACAAAATATGGCCATTACGATGATGTTCGTCGCAGAGCACTCGGAATACTTCAAGCAGTGGATATTAGTTTAGTGAGAAGAGAAACTATCGAGAGCGCTTCGGAGGAGCAACTGCTGGCGGCTCCTGCCTATTGGCTGGCTCCGTGTCTAATTGCGTTGTCAGCGTGGATTAACGACAATAAATCGCTGGCAGAGAAGGCAGTGCTGGAAGCACTAAGAAGAAATGATGAAAAGGCATCCTTGTTTTTCACGCTTGTTGCTAGGAGGGGCGGACGGTATATCTCAAGCAAGTTATGGCTTGAAAGATATTTAAGCCAGCAAGACCCTAATGAATTAAAGAGAGAAATTGTTGTGTTAATTGATGCTTTCTCTAACGGTATATTTGGTATAGATGCACGTAATCAATGTGGTGTAACTATCCAAAAATGGATTGAGGAATTGTCGCAAAAGGCCGGGTTTATCGAGGAACAGCGAGATCAGTGGAAGGTAGCCTTGTCCGCTCAGATACAAGGATTGAATAGCAATCAGTATAATCATTTATCGCAGTACAGCCCTACTTGGTCAGCATTAAAAGCTAGTATGGAGGGCGCTAAGCTGCATCAAATCATTTTTGACTATTTCAATTCTATATTCAGTAAGGAAATATCCCCCTCTGCCAACTTAATAGTAGCAGTCGATGAGTTGCTGGAGGGTTTAATTAGTGAGTACGATGAGGGAGAGCAGCCTTTAAAGAAAGAAGAACGGCTATACGAGCTCATCATCAAGCAAGACGGAGATAAGGAAAAGGCCCAGCAATTATTTGATCAAGAAAAGCTGTTTGAGGATCGTGTCAGTTTTACTCAGCTGCTAACCAATTTTGCAATGTATCCGGAAAAATCAAATGCAACTATTGCAACTCAAAAGCTTTCCACAGCGCTATCGAAAGAATGGATTAATCATGCCCATCAAGACCTTACAGCTGAGAATAGAAGCCAATTGCCGTTAGATATTACGGTTGAAATTGAAAGATGGACAGGAACGACAAGAGACGGAAATAACGAAGAAGAGCTTGTACAACAATTAAAACTGCATATTGATCAAGAAAGAGAGAAAGCGCTGCGTATTAATAGGCTTGGATTCGGTTCTTGGTTTTCTCTTGCAGCAGGGGTAGCATTAATTTTCTTTGCAATTGAAATGCCATTTTTATTTATTTTTTCTGCGGCATTTATAGTAGGGTTCTTTTTGAAGAAATATCAGATAAAGAAAAATAAGGATATGATTAAGAAATTACATGCGGATATGTTTGAAAATCATAAAACGATTTTGCTTGCTGTTCTGAGTGATGTTGTTGATTATCGTCGAGAATACAGCACAGAGGATGCGAAGTCGGAATTAATAGAGCAGCTTTTAGAGGGTGTTTCGCCGGAACATTACATTTATTCTGCATATGATTTAAATAGAAAAGTACTATAAGCTGTTAGGAGGGGTAAGGTTGAACAGAGTAAGACCAATAATCGGTGCTATAAATAATGAACAGATCCAACAAAAGGAGAAGGAACTGGAGCAGAAGATCGTTAAAATGCAGCGAGAAGCGATTAACGAGTCTTTGGCTGAAAATTTTCCTGCATGGGACCTTAACCCGCCTGCTATTCTAGTTAGAAGAAGAGGGAAAAAATTATTATGATGCCTCCTAAACATTATTCTGAGTGGATGAAGTATTATGACCTTCTTAAAGACGGGCGAGAGGAATTTTATCAAATTGTAGATACGCTAGAAAAAGGCACGCTGGAATGGACGCATGGTGTTGCTGAGAAAATGATTAACGAAACCTATAAGGTAATTGAATTTAAGCTGAAGCAGATAACGCAGTCATTCCATTCAGAGTTGAATGGTGCAAATGGCAATGAGCATTATACAGTGGCTGCCATTATGAATGCTAAAAATCGATTTATTGCAGTCAAGCGCGTATGCAGTTTGCCTGTTTTTCCACAGGATGTATCCAAAATGCTGCTTGAGGTTGTAGAAAAATATGTTGATGATTCACAGGATGCATTAATTGCTAGTGCTAAAGAAGACCGGACGGGTTATCTTACATCAATTGTAAAGCATAATAAACTAACAGATTTATCATTGGCAGGGAACGAGAGGCAAAGCAATCAGAATGCTGCTCCTCCTCCTATGAAACCTGGAAGAAGGGTGTTGTTTTAAGTGGGGGATTTACAATCATGCTTACAGACAATGGAACAATATTTAAAGGCTAGAATTCCGTTTATATCTATTCGTACCGCAGAGCGTTCAAGGGCGCTAGGCTTGCTTGCTCAATTATCACAAAAATTAAACTTGAGTATGGGATACCATACTCTTTCTCAAGGTATGAGAGATATTAGCACCAACAGATTGCTTAATGAGGATCGTTCAGTTATAGGAGGTTTGGATTTTGCGACGCAAAAAATTGGTCAGCTGCAAAATCAGACTTTCATATTTACTGAAGTGCAAGAGATTGAAGATGACACACGCATGTCCAGACAATTGCAAGATATTGTTATGCTGTGTACCGAGACAGGCGGCTCAATAATCGTTATAACAAATAATCCGGTTTGGGGACCTCTACAGAGACTAGGTATGTCTATGACGCTGTCTCAACCCAATGAAGATGAGATGTTAGCGATAATTAAAGAACAAATTACACCATACCGCAGTGAAATGTATATAGAATGGGGCGACATCGAAGAGCGCCAAGCAGCAGCTATATTGTCTGGAATTAGTCAAATAGAAGCGGAAAATGTGATCGCAACACTGCTAGCCAACGGTTCGATTCGCAACGAAAATCTAAAGGAGCTTATGCACGCAAAGGATCGCATTTTTGCTGATATTTCGGGTATCGAGCGTGTAATCGTGAAAGAGGATTATCAGGTGGGCGGATTAGATGGATTAAAGCTATGGCTGGAGGCTAATCAGCAATTGTTAACTGCTGACCTTCGTGAACGAGGAATTCGTCCGCCGCGCGGTATTTTACTTGTGGGTGTTCCCGGCTGCGGGAAGTCGCTTTCTGCAAAAGCAATCGCCTCGTTATGGAACTTGCCGCTTTATCGATTAGATTTATCCACTATCCATGGACAATATTTAGGGCAAAGTGAAAGCAGACTGAAAGAAGCGCTCTCGACAGCAGATCATGTATCGCCTTGTGTGCTATGGATTGATGAAATTGAAAAAGGATTGGCAGGAGCAATCGGAGGCGGAGACGGCGGTACATCAACGCGACTGGTAGGTCAATTTCTATATTGGCTGCAAGAAAGTATGGCCCGCGTCTTCGTAGTTGCGACTGCAAATGATGTTTCCAAATTGCCTCCAGAATTGTTGAGACGAGGACGATTTGATGAATTGTTCTTTGTGGATCTTCCTACTGCAGAAGAGCGTGAAGAAATTATAAAAATATATGTTAAACGCGGGCTTAAGCAGGATGCATCGAATGAATTGCTTCAGCATTTAGTGAAGCTTTCTGAAGGCTTCGCCGGCGCTGATCTTGAAGCCGCTGTAAGAGATGTAGTTAAACAAGCGTTTGTAAAGGGCGACCATACGATTACTGACGACACCTTTATCAGTTTCTTTACTAATGTGGTGCCGTTATCTCAGACAAGCCCTGAGCAAATTGAATCAATAAGAGCCTGGGGACGAGAGCGTGCCGTTCCTGCGGGTAAAGTGAATCATGATGGTTCTGGGCAGCATAGCATTAACCGGACTGGCGGAAGAAAAATTATCGTATAGTTGCATCAACTCTCTAGGGCAGCGACATAGAGCGAAGCTTCGCGGATGCTAAACAGCTCCACGGGTTTCGCTATTGTCGGTTACGGGGGTTAAACAACGTGATGGAACAAGCGTTGATGACCGCAGCGTACAAAACATGAAAAAGATTGTCCTCCATTTAGACAGGAAGGCATGATGCCGGAATTACGTGTTTTTATTCTTGTACATATCCACTAAAAACAAAGAGAAACCTTACGTTTTTGAAAAATACGTAGGGTTTCTCTACAATCTGACGGTCAAGCATTAATGCTTGACCGTTATTTTTATTGCTCTTCTGCAATTGCTTTAATTTCTTCTGGTGTAAAACCTGCTTGTTTTAAAACTACCGCCCGATTGTTTCCAATAACTAGTATGGAGTCTTTTACTCTTTGTATTTCTTCTTGTGCAGCAGATAAATCGCTTGTTTTACCGCTATCTAAGTATTTCATCAACTTTTTAGCAACTTGTTGTGAAAAAAACGCTGTATCTGCAACCGAGCTTGTGTACTCTTTTGCTATGTCAGGAACATTATTGAGCTTGTACATGCTCATTTCCATTTGGTATTTTTCGATTTCTTTGAGGCCATTGTAAAAATTAAGCTTGGTCATTTTATTATCAGCATACAAGGACATTGCTTCCATCATTTTATTATGAGCAGTGTTGTGGATGTAGCAACGTTAGTCAACGGAGCCGCACAGCTTTCACAAAAATTGTTCGTATCATTATTTTTGTGGCCACAGTTTTGACAGACCTTCATATAGTTGTCCTCCTGCATTATGTAGTTATTATAAAATATACCATTACAGTACCTAGTCTATCATTTTTGGTAATTATTTACAATTGAAAAGTCAATATGTCATAATGACTCGAAAATTGATAGTATAGATCATTCAGTCTGTGCTTTATATAGCGAATTATCGAATTTTTTAGTAAACCGAAAATACTAATTTTTTTGTTCGCCATACTTTCGCCCTGTTCGCGGGCCGTTATTTCGGCGAAAATATAGTTGTGAAGCCGAGGCCGCAAGGCAGCGGATCCACAAATCCAAAAAAATATTTTGAATTTTATGATTGACATCTATAAATATTGGATGTTAGGATTACCAACAATACATTATTTCAAGAAGGGAGTGCAGAAGCATGCACGAGATAAAACATTTCGAATGGGCAACTAAGCCGGCTAATGAAAAGCAGGCGATTAACGAACAAGTGCGCTTATATGTGCAGGGCTTCTACATTCATTTTCATACGGGTATTCTTTACAGACGCAAATCCGCTACGGCTCGTCGGCTGCTTTCTACAGCCTGACTCCGTTCGTGATTCTCTTATACATATGCGTTCTCGTAAAGACTGCTTGAAGCCGAGCGGTCTTTTTCTATGGCTGAATTTGCTGTAGGAAAGGATCCGGGGGCAACAGGGGTCTTTTTTTGATCCCTGAAAAGTACATATCGCAGCAAAAATAAGGCCGCAACTGTGGCTAATGAAGAAAGGAGTGAGTAGAATGTACAATCCGTTGCATGGTTATGAACAAAGCTGGCAGCCGAAAGAAGCGCTTCAAGCGTTAGTCAAGGATAGCCGATTCATCAACATAAGATATGCCCCTCCGGAAATACGGAGAGGACTTTCTTTCCCCTCCCAGGAGAAGACCTATCTCTTATGTGAATCAGGCTATCTGTAACCGGATTATTCCTCCTCTGCCGCTGGCAGGGGAAGGAGCGGAGACAGATAGCTTTTATTTTTTGGAGGCCATGGCGAAAAGGCAAACGCGGCGGATTGTGACTCCGCAAGTACCAGTTCGAGTCTGGTTGACCTCCCCAAATATTACCCGGTAGCCAAGCGGTAAGGCAGATGGCTTTGAATCATCGATCGCAGGTTCGACTCCTGCCCGGGTATCCACTTTACATGGCGTGGTGGTGAAAATGGTTGAACACACGGGCCTTTCACGTCCGGATGTGCGGGTTCGAGTCCCGTCCACGTCTCTAAAACTTTTACTATGGATGGGCAATATCAGATAGGCTGCTGCTTCGGCGGCTGACAGATTGCGGGTAATATCCGTCCCTATCCTCCATCGGAATGTAGCTTAGCTTGGAAGAGCGCTTGCCTTGGGAGCAAGAGGCCGCAGGTTCAAATCCTGCCGTTCCGACCATTATACGGCGTGGTGGTGAAAATGGTTGAACACACGGGCCTTTCACGTCCGGATGTGCGGGTTCGAATCCCGTCCACGTCATTCATCTCTTTAGGGCTGCAGCTCAATAAGGCGGAGCGGCCCAGCTACGGGGGTATAGTTCAACGGCAGAATACCGGCTTCCAAACCCGGATATGCGGGTTCGACTCCTGCTGCCCCTGCCAAAATCCAAATCGAAAGGAAGAAGCCAAGCTTGATTTACAGGTGACGCTTATGAGACAAAGACAATTTCCAACGATTCACGAAAACGTATTTCGCAATGTTTCCGAGCGAAACATGACGCTGGATGAAGTGTTCGGCCGCATCAAAAGCTTTATGGAAAAGGATCCGTGCGCTTCATATCAATTGATCATTGGATCGGATGCACAGGTGCATGCCGGACATACGAAGTTCATTACGTCCGTCGTCATTTTCCGCCCTGGACGAGGCGCATGGTTTTGCTATCGGCAAGTCATTATTCCTCGCGAGATTGAATCGCTCCAGGAGAAGCTTAGTCTGGAGACGGCCTTCAGCCAAGAAATCGCGATGTACTTCGATCATGTAAAGCGAGCGCAGCTGGAGGATATTATTATGCCGTTTGTGTACCAAGGCGCAGAACTGCAAATGTTCATCGATGTCGATGCAGGCACCGACGCCAAACGAAACGGAACATCGGCGTTCGTGGCGGATATGGTCGGCAGAATCGAGGCAATGGGATTGTCGGCCAGGGTAAAGCCTGCGGCTATTGTGGCTTCAGCCGTATCCAACCGATACACGAAACGGCCTTATCAAGGCCCTATGGCGGTTATCGCGGCTTCGGATTACGGCTAAAATAATGTTTGTTTTATCGCAGTGAGGCAATCATTTACATTTATATGTTGACAATGTTTGCCTGAAGCTATTATGATAAGAGCTATCTTAATCTGAAAGGAGGCCAATTGATCATGATCAGACTGAATAACCGCCGCAACGTCGTCCTGTCGCAACCGAATATTCCGTTCACTGTCCTTTGGTCTCTACGGGCCCGAGCATAAGAAAATCAAGGATCACACGTTCCTTCGGCTTGCCCGGAGATTGGCGTGACGATTCTCAAATTTCAAATTGCGATAAGACCGTGAGCGACTGGCTTGCGGTCTTTTTGCGTTTTTATTTAACATTAGAGAGGAAGCAATCTTATATATGAGTACTACAGAAAATTCCTATTACCGGCGAATCGATCTCCCTTCTGGAGATTTGCACGTATTCGCCCATGATGACCTATTTCATGCCATGGGGCACAAGGTGCTTGAAATGGCAAACAACAATTTACAAATTCCGAACATCCAATATATGAGCTATACGCCCGATGCCCATGTCGGAGTCGGCACATGCATAGGCACGACTGCGGTATGGCGAATGGAGGACGGCTTCGTATCGCCTTCTATCGTCGGAAGCGATATTGGATGCGGCATGCGGGTGCATCTGACCAATTTGCAGGCCGAGGAACTGCAAGATGTTAGGCTTCGCCGCAAGCTGGTAAAAGCAATCGAGAAGCGGATTCCGGTGGAAAATCACGCAAGAGGCTATTTTTCCGATATTCGGCTGGAGGACGTGCTGCGCAAAGGGCTGCATGGCCTGCCGGGCAAATATGTGCCGGATGCTTACACGCCAAGAAAGGCGACTTCGCTCACGCATGTGGAGTGCAGCCGCTTCCGCTATGACGAGAGCGAGCTTGACCGGATACCGGAGCAGGTGTGGCACAGGTCCCATCGTCAGCTCGGTACGCTGGGCAACGGCAATCATTTCATTGAGATCCAGGCGGTAAGCATCGCTGAGGAGAATCGGTCTATCGCGGAGCGCTGGGGGCTTCGCGACGGCCAAGTCGCGGTTATGATTCATTCCGGCTCCCGTTCTTGGGGCGGCGCGGTCAATCAGTATTGCGGCTCGCAAGTCGCCAAGCAGATGAGCAAGCTCGGTCTCGGCACGGCCGATCCAAAGCTTGCCTATGCCCCGCTCGACAGCGAAGCGGGACAGACGTACATTCATTTGATGTACTCCGCGCTTAACTTTGCCGTCGCGAATCGGCACTTGATGGCTTTTGCCGTGCGCGACGCGCTCCGCGAGACGGTCGGCTCGAAGGCGGAGATGAGCACGCTATACGACCTCATGCACAATTATGCTTGCGAGGAGCAGCATGGCGGGGAAGAGCTGCTTGTGCATCGCAAGGGCACAACGCGTGCTTTGCCGGCCGGGCATCCCGGAAATCCCGAACCCTTCCGCGAGACGGGGCATCCGGCGCTTATACCCGGCTCGATGGGAACGGCCTCTTATATAATGGTAGGCAGTCCCGAAGGCGCCAGCAATTATTACTCGATCTGCCACGGGGCGGGCAGAATCCGTTCGCGCAATGCGACTAAGCAGCTTGTAACGGTAGACGAGTTCGCGTCTTCCTTGCGCATCGGCCAGGAGGACGAGGTCGTACTGAATCATAAGGGGTTGGAATCGCTAGTCGATGAGTCGCCGCAAGCCTATAAAGATGTGGATCAAATTATTGACAGCGTCGTGCAGGCGCGGCTGGCCTCTGTCGTCGCCAAATGCCGTCCGCTGGCGGCGGTTAAAGGGGTATAAATAAACGAAATCCCAGTCCGACAATGGACTGGGATTTTTGACGCCTTCATGTAATCCGTGAAATTATAAGCTCCTTGCCTTCTCTACTTCATCCGCAGCTTTGGATGCTTTCTTACCTATTTTATAGGATTTGGCGAGCTTGGCGCTTTTGGTCGCTTTGAACATTTTCATCGATTTGAGCGCTTTTAACGATTTTACCCCTTTAAGAGCTTTCAGTCCCGTTAGCGAGCCGATCCCGACGACAGCGTCGATAAAAAAAGTAACGGAAATCGATGAGATGACAGCGATCAAGCTAAGCCACTGTTCCTTAAGAAAGGTTGATACGTTTTTCGTTTTGAAAAAGAGGTAAACGAGCTCTATGACAAAGATCCATAGAATATAATGGGCAATCTGATCGAGCGGTCCTTTAATGTCCTTGGATATAGAGGTGAAGCCGAGTATCGTTACTGCCACCAAATATAACGAGAGAATAAAAGATACGATCAAATACCATTTTTTAAAATATAACCGCTCCACGCCAAAAAACCCCCAAGGTGAAATAAACATAAGTTTAGCATGTTTACGGCTTGTCAGCCATAAAAAAACCTTGCGAGGATGGTCAGCCTGGCTTGGAAAGTGTTAAAAGTCTTCCTTGAGGGTCGGTGTATAAAGCGGTAATATGGGAAAAAGATGCGCAAATACAGTTTTTTTGAGCATATCGAGCTGAAATGCAGGAAAGCCTGCGACAGTGCAGGCATTTCGACTGTAATGCTAAAAATCGACCATATGGTGCACAAATTCCTGCACTATCGCAGTTTTTTCATCCGAATCGCCCATAGCTCACTAAAAAAGAATGTACATTTGCATCCTATGTCAGGCCATCAGCCTCGAATAGTTTCATGTAAGCCCCGAAAAATAGGAGGTCTCTCAACAGCCCCCCCATTCTTGCGAAGATGGCTTATGATTACAATTTATCGACCCTGCAGCGCGTCAAAATCCAATCTTAAGGCTGATCCCGTCGACATAGACGCCTGCGGAGCGGGAAATCGCCAGTTTCTGTTCGGCTGTAAAGCCGATCGTTTCTCCGTCTCTCAGCGTGACGTTCTGTTCGACGACGTAGCCGGAAATATCGATCAAGAATTCGCGCAGATCGGCAGGAGAAGCGCTGCTATTAAGTATTTCGATCTCGTCCTTACCGAACGCCTTAAGCCCGCAAGTATATCCGTTCATGCCGCCGTCCGTTCCAACCAGTCCAAAGTGAACCAGATTCAATATCGGAAAAAATTCCTCCGTCTTCATGATTTCAGCCATTTCTATGAAAAAAGCCGGCTGAAAAACGGTGCCCGACGAATAGAGGCCTACAGCGTTAGGCAGCTTCAAGCAGCTGGCCGCCAGCTTCGTGTACAGGATGCCGCTTTCGAGCGGGGAGCCGGTACGGGTAAATACGGCTAAAATGATCTGCGCCGTATGCGATTTAGCGGCCTCGGCAGCCTCCTTCCAAAGATAATTGCCTTGTGCGTAATATTCAGCTTCGCCGTCGGGGATAGGCGCATCGATAAAGCTTACGGCAAGCGTATAGCCGTCCGCCTCAAATACCAGCGTCCCATCCTTCTCTGTCCCTGAAGCTCCGCTTTCCTCTTCCTCCGAAGTGCAGGAAATTTGCCAGTCCTGCAGCAGATTTGCTTTCACCTGCTCCAGATCGAAAGAATCCGAATTCAACAGGACAAATCCGTTAAAAATGCCGGACGAATCGTCCCCAGCCCCGTCAGTGTTTTGCTGCTGCTCAGAGGCCTCAATCTCTGCAGCCTGATTCATCCAGTATTCGCGGATCATTTCGACCATCGAGATCGCCTCCTTCTCCGCAGTCGCCGGGTCATAGGGCTGCATCTCGCTGAATATGTGGCCGCAATGCTCGGTATCGGACGGGCTTTCATAGCCGCCGCATACGCCAAGCAGCCATTTTCCAAGCATCCCTTTTTTATATTTAAATATGTAATAATGCATGCCGTGCAGATCGAATTCCCCTGCCACTTCAATTTTGCTGGGCTTACGGCCAAGCTCGCGCTCATCCGCCAGCCAGTCCGTCATAGATTGCGTTGCCGCTTGCTGTTGGGCTGTCATAATTTTCTCTCCTTATATAACAAGTGTCGTCCTATAATTGTATATCGTATTATGAGCACTAGAATGTAAATGAATTTGCTAGGTTACAATGAGAGAAGGCGTGCCTCGCAGGCGTGCCTCGCAGCTGGCGACCGTTTCTCTACATGAGTTCTTCACATACCGGTGATAGACTGTTACGGGCACTCTTTATTTTCATTGGAGGTAGATGATGAAAACGATATTGATCGTCGACGATGAAGCGAACATTCGGGACGTCGTCGCGTCCTATTTGAGTAGAGACGGCTTCCGTACAATGGAGGCCGACAATGGGGCGGAGGCTATCCGCATCGTACAAAATAAATCCATTGAGCTTATCATTTTGGATTTGATGCTGCCGGATATGGCGGGAGAGCAAGTATGCCAATCCATCCGGCAGATGTCTTCGGTTCCGATATTGATGCTAACTGCCAAAGCCTCGGAAAATAACCGGATCAAAGGCTTTTCGGCAGGCGCCGACGATTATTTGATCAAGCCGTTCGATCCGCGCGAGCTCGTTGCCCGTGTCCGGGCTATCCTGCGCCGAACCGACGACCGGCAGCTGCTTGCAGACCGATTAGCTTTTAATGAGGGTGAGCTTGCGATCGACTCGTTGAAGCGGCAGGTGTATTACAAAGACAGGCTCATAAGCTTGACGCCGAACGAATATAAGCTGCTGCTTCTGCTCGCGAAGCATCCTCAGCGCATTTTTGCGAGAGAGGAGCTTGTGGAGCGCGTGCTTGGCTACGATTTTGAGGGGGATAGCCGCACGATTGACCAGCATGTGAAAAACATCCGGCACAAAATCGAACGCGATCCGAAAGCGCCTGCTTATATTGTGACCGTCTACGGAAGCGGATACCGATTCGGGGGAGGAAAGGCATGAACAAGCGCTTGCATACCCGATTGGCGCTGATCATAATCGGCATTGCCGCCGGCATCGTTGTCGTTTTTTCCGTAAGCGCCGTTATAGCGACGCATTATCATTTTTCGATGTACCAGGCACAGGCTAGCACGAGCCATCACTTTTCGCAGCTTGACTACCATTTGGAGCTGGCATTGGTGCAAACAATCGTTTGGACATGCCTCGTTTCGATTTTACTAGCGGCGGTTATTGGCTACTATGTGGCCAGAAGAATTTCGACGCCTCTCGCAGAGATGACGCAGGTGGCTGAACGAATGACGAATGGGGACTGGGACTCGAGAGTTGCTGTAAGGGGAAAGGACGAGCTAGCCGATTTGGGCATATCGCTTAATACGCTGGCGGAGCAGCTGCAGCGGCAGGAGCGGCTTCGCAAAACGATGACGGAAGACATCGCGCATGAGCTTCGTACGCCATTGGCAACGCTGAAAAGCCATATGCGCGCGTTGGAGGACGGAGTTTGGGAGCCAACGCCGCAGCGTATTCATACGTGCTACGAGGAGATCGAGCGGCTGACGCAGCTGGTGGCCGAGCTGGAGGATCTGAACGATGTGGAATCTCCGGGGTTTAAGCTGGTGCGCAAGGAAGAGCCGCTGGAAGCCATTATTGAACGGGGCGTACAATTGGCTGCCGCAGCCTATCGCGAGAAAAAGGTGAGGCTCCGCTTCACTGTAAATCCAGCGATGACGGTGTATGCCGATCATGACCGGATGATTCAAATTTTGGTCAATTTGCTGATCAACGCTTTGAAATATACGCCTGAGCAGGGCGAAGTGCGCATTCATGCAGAGGATGAGGCCGAGCATATCGTCATTCAGGTGAAAGATTCGGGAACGGGAATTCCGCCGGAGCATTTGCCGTACATTTTTGAGCGCTTCTATAGGGGAGACAAATCGCGCAATCGGAAAACAGGCGGGAGCGGGCTAGGCTTAACGATCGTAAAGGAGCTTGTTGCTGCCCACCGCGGGCAAGTATGGGCCGAGAGCAAGGATGGCGCCGCGTTTTATATTCGGATTCCAAAGAAATAATAGTAATCTACACAGGATCTTCAAAAGCGCGGGATATACTAGTCCGGAAGCTGCAAATAGGTAAAGGAGCGAGTTCAGACCATGAAAAAACAATTAGCGGTGCTTGCCATTATATCGGCAATTGCTTTAAGCGGATGCGCAGGCAATAGTGACAGTGCATTCAACTCTTCAAATAACGGACAAAGCGGCCATTCGTCTGGTGCGGATCATTCAGGGATGAATCATTCCGGTTCGGGCGAGGTGCCTGAAGGCTTGCAGGAAGCCGCCAATCCGAAGTTCAAGGTTGGCAGCGAAGCGACGATAGCGGCCGATCATATGGAAGGGATGAACGGAGCCAAAGCAACGATTGCAGGCGCATATTCAACGATCGTCTATACGGTTTCGTACACGCCGACGACAGGCGGCGAGAAGGTGACCGACCATAAATGGGTCATTCACGAGGAGATCAAGGATGCCGGAGATGCTTTGCTGGAGCCGGGAACAGCCGTTGTTCTGCAGGCGGATCATATGGAAGGTATGGACGGCGCAGAAGCTGTTATTGATTCGGCGGAACAAACCGTCGTGTACATGGTGGACTACAAGGCGCCGAACGGCGAACAAGTAACAAATCATAAGTGGGTAACCGAAAGCGAGCTTATTAGCTAAGGAACCCATACAAAATAGCACCCTTTAGGGGATCGATCGGACTTCCGCAAGGTTTTCCGACGATTCGCTGGAAGGTGCTTTTTTGTCAGTCGCATGGGTTAGTGTTAGTTTGAAACGGATGAATGGATGAAATGACTGGTCTTGCGAAGATTATTCAAAAATCGGAGTAACGCAGAGGTTTTACATCGCCAGTGCTTCATTTGTAATTTTTTCGATATCGATATGGCATTGCGAGCCTTCGCTCACCAAATCGGGTAAAATATGATTCAAGAAATAGTCGACGCAATGCAGCTTGATGCCTTTAATTTTAATGAGGGCGCTGCGGTACATGACGATAAATTCTTTTTCGGTATTGCCGCGCTGAAGCTCGGTGAACGCCTCATAGATTTGATCCATTTTATCTGCGACCTCCAAAATAAGCCCCTCTACGGAATCGTCCTTCCCCTCGCGCAGCTGCCTGCGGAATATCGGCTTGAATTCCTCCGGAATATGCTCGTCAATGAAATGAGCGACCATTCCTTCCTCTACCTGCTGCAGCATGGAGCGAAGCTCCAGCGAATAATGCTTCACCGGCGTTTTAATATCTCCGATAAAAATTTCGCCGTAATCATGACTGCTCGTAATTTCGTAAAGCTTTTTCCAATCTACGGAAATGCCGTTGCTTTCCTCGATATCGGCCAATGTTTTGGCGTATTGTACGACCTTCCACGAATGCGCCGACACGCTGTGCTCCTCAAATTTAAATTTGCCCGGGCAGCGGATGATGCGCTCCAGATCGTTCAGTGATTGAAAATACGTATGAATGCCCATAGCATGGCTCCTTTCTGCTGATATATGGTGTGCTGCTTTACATTTAATATACATTCCGTTTGTTAATGGATGATTAATTCAAATCGGCAATTATATTATTGTTTGTTCTTGCGCGCGACAAGGATGAAGTGACAGATAAAGAAGGTGTATAATGAATAGCAACGGCAGGCGAAGGTTAACGCGTGGAGGAGTTATGCTATGAATGCGATCGAAAAAAATCAATATTTAATGAAGCTCATGCTTGTGCTGGCAAGAGATCTTCAAGCGATGCAGGGACGGGTGCGAAGCGTTCGTTTTATACGCGAGTATGCGGCTGCGCCGGAAAATTTGGGCGTATATACCTTAAGCCAAATGAATGAAGCTGAGCTGTTGGCGCTTGCTGAAAGCGTCGGTATCAAAAAGACGCCCTCGCATGCGAAAAGCGACGTTTACTTGAACGATTTGGGTTATTCGCTGCAGTCGTTTGCGGCTTATCCTCCTGTGCTCATCGATGGTGCAACGCGCGCAGATTTTGCCGCTGTGTGCGAGAGGCTGCATTTAGCGATCGAGCCTTTCGATGAAATCGTCCACACGTATTGGACGCTCCGAGAGGGCGGAATCATCGGCGAAGAGGTAGGCAATAGCGATCCCTTGTCCCCGTTTAGAGCGCATAAAGAGCTGTTCCTGCCTGCGCTGTCTTATTTTTTATTTACAGGGACGGCGAAAGGGCCTTCGCATTTTCCGGCTGATTGCGTGTTGGACTTTACCGAGCCGTGCAATATGAATACATGGATCACCTATGAAAAAGATGAAGCGATTGAGCTGCTATGGGACAGGCTGGCATTCAGCATCGTGCCATTGCCGAGCTCCGGCTCGGAGCATAACGCAACAAGCGAAAGCGGGCGCAGTTGGACGAGGCTGATCGACGGCAAGCATGCAGGGGCGCTTTATATTCGAGCGACAGTCTAATCATATAGATCGGTTTAAGAAAGAGGGATGAGCATGGAGCTGATTAACCCGATTAAGGTTCAGCAGATGATCGATCGCCTTAAGGATCAGGAGCTTTATATACATCTGGAGATGACGACAGGAGCGTATGCGGCTCATCTCGATTCATCCAAGCATCCGGCGGCGACATTTATAACCAATGCCTTAATACAATACAGTCATGGAACGATCGCCGGAAACGGGCCGTATCGCGTAGGGCTGAAAATGGGGCAGGGCTGGGTATACTCCGAAGGGTTGACCCATTACGAGCAGAATGAGGCCGAAAGGCTCATTATGGCCGGACATGACAGCCAGGGCAAGCTGATTGTAGCTTTGCAGCTGAGCAAAACGCCATTTTAAAAGGGTGACTATAATGAATACTACAAATGATAAAATTGTTGTTATTTTGCCTCATCCTGACGATGAAGCCTTCGGATTAGCCGGCACTTTAGCGAAGGCGGTCGATAACGGGGCGCATGTTACTTATGCCTGTCTGACCTTGGGCGAGATGGGCCGCAATATGGGCATTCCGCCTTTTGCCAGCCGGGTCACGCTTCCGGCCATCCGCAAGGAAGAGCTTGAGGCGTCCTGCCGGGCAATAGGGATACAGGATTTGCGGATGCTGGGCTATCACGATAAAACGATTGAGTTCGAGGATCAAGAGAAGCTGGCTGGGCGGCTGGCATCGATTATTGCCGAGCTTCAGCCGTCGCTCGTCATTACGTTCTATCCCGGCTATAGCGTCCATCCAGACCACGATGCAACCGGGGCGGCCGTTATTCGCGCTATAAGCGAAATGCCAGCGGACGCACGACCGGTCGTGCATACGATGGCTTTTTCCGCCAATGTGGCGGAGGATCTCGGCGAGCCGGACATTGTCGCGAATGTAACGCCTTATTTGCGGCAGAAAATGGCATCCATTCAGGCGCACCGCTCGCAATTCCAGGCAGCTGAGCTGGTGGGCAGCAAGCCGCTGACAGACGATGAGATCATCAGCCGGTTTGGAACGGAGCATTTCTGGATTTATCGGTTTGCGGAATAGCGAATAGAAACAAGCTGGATGTGCCATAGGCTCATCCAGCTTGTTTATTATATGTGCTTAATTGGAGCTAAGCGTCACTTGATCGGCAACTACCCAGCTTCCTACCGGCGCAATTTCATAATCAACGCCTGCCGCGAGCTTGCCGTTATTCTGCAATTCGAACACGCCAACCGCGCCATTACGGGTTTGAACTTTGTACTGTGCCGTCAGCGTCGTGCCGTCCGAGCCCTTCAGCTGAATGGAACGGAATGCGAACAGCTCGTCCCCGGGATCTTGAGCCAGTGTGACATGAAGGGTAGCCGAATCGACCTTCGTAACCGATTGGATCGTAAGCGGCTCGATAGCTTGCGCAGTAAACGTATTGTTTTCCAACTCGAACCAGTCCGAAATTACTGTATAAGTTACACCCGGCTGCAGAACTTCGCCTGCCGGCAGACGGAATTTCGGTTCTTGCTTGCCGTCCGTCGACTGCGTGTAGCCTACATAGTTAACGGTAATCGACTCTCCGCCTTCTGGCGTAATCGTTGCTTGTCTTGTTGCCAAGGAAGAAATGATTTGCATATCTTGTCCGTTGTATCGGTTGTTGTCATCCAGTACCGTCGAGGCGGCCCCTTTTCCGGCGGAATAAGCGGAGATTACGTATCCGTAGTCGATAACGCCGTCCTCACGGAAAGAATCGACTTCAAACGTATCGGATGTCACTTGACGAACGTCTTTAAGGGATATCATTTCTGCGCTTGCTTCAACGGAATGCGTATTCATGCCTTTATAATTTGCCGTATAGGTCGTTCCCGCCGCCATCGTCTGCACCGGAACGATATAAGTGGCGATCGCTCCCGTTTTCAGGCGAGGCTGATTGACAAGCTTCAAGCCATTGTCGAAAGCGAAATTCTCATTCGCTGCCGTCGTTGTTTCGTCTTCCAGCGTAAGCGGCGCATCGAATGTCACTTCCAGCGTAATTTTATTCAATGCTTTAATGGATATGATCTTTGCCGATTCGGAGCGGATCGCTTTCTCGGACAGTACGAGAAGCTGAGCTGCTTCGCCGCGAGTCAATTTATCAGCGCCGATGCTGAAGCCTTCCATCCAATATTGAACGGATTTCGTGTCGCGCTGCAAAGCTTTTGCAATCCATGCCGCTGCGTCTGCTGATTCGACAGGCTTGTTCGGCTGAAACTTGTCGCTGTTATCGATGAGACCAGCGGCTGCCGCCGCATTTACGTAAGAGTCATACCATTTATCTTTCTTGCCTTCGCTTTGCTGCGCTGCGCCGTTTTGATCAAGTTCTAGGGCTAGCACGATCATTTTAAGAAGCTCGGCATTCGTCACACGCTTTTCCGCTTTTATCGATCCGTCAGCATAGCCCTTTAGAACATTTTGATTGACTAGCTGTTGTATGGCTTGATCTATCGACTGATTAAAATTGGTTACTGCAGACTGTTGAATATTGGCTACCGGAGCCAGCGACGCCGCCTTCACCTGAAAGGGGAGCAATGCGCCTGCGCTAATTAGCGTCGCTACTGCTGCGATAGCTACTTTTTGGTTTATCTTGTTCATTACTTAATTTCCTCCCTGTTAGAATATCGTTTTGTTCTACATTTCTATGTTAAACGACTACTCTAAAAGGGCTGATAAGGAAGTATAAACATTTTATAAACGGGACAATAACTTTTTTCTAAGCGATTGCCAATAATTATACGGTGAACCGGTAGCCCGCGCCCCAGACCGTTTCGATGAACTGCGGGTTGGAAGGGTCAGCCTCGATTTTTTCGCGAATCCGCGAAATATGAACGGTAACGGTTGCGATATCTCCGTTGGATTCCAGTCCCCATATTTTTTCGAACAGCTGCTCTTTATTGAATACCCGGTTAGGGTTAGTAGCCAAATAAGCTAGCACCTCGAATTCCTTCGTTGTGAGCGTCACCTCTCGGCCATGAACGAATACGCGGCGGGACGATTTGTTGATCGTCAGCTCTCTGATTTGAATGCTGTCCGGTTCTTTGACCTTATTGCCTCCTGTAAAACGTTCGTATCGCCCTAAATGCGCCTTCGCTCTGGCTACCAGCTCGTTCGGGCTGAAAGGCTTCGTAACGAAGTCGTCCGCGCCGAGGCCGAAGCCCCGAATTTTATCGAGCTCCTCTTTTTTAGCGGAAACGATCAGAATAGGGATGTCCAACTGCTCGCGAATTTTTTTGCATATTTCAAACCCGTCTACGCCCGGCAGCTGAAGATCGAGTATAAGGAGATCGAACTGTCCGCTCATCGCTTTGGAAAGCCCGTCCTCTCCGTCAAAGCTTAATTCGACCTCGAAATCATGAAGCATGAAATAATCCTTTTGCAGCTCTGCAATATAGGGATCATCTTCAATAATAAGAATTCGTTTCATTTTTTATCACCGTCTATCTACAAAAATTTTGAGCGTAAAATAAACGTTCGTTCCTTGGCCCGGCTCGCTCGTTGCCCATATCTCTCCGCCATGCCCCTCGATGATTTGCTGGGCGATAGCGAGCCCAAGTCCGCTTCCTCCCGGAGCCGCAGGGCTGCGAGAAGGCTCTTCCCGGTAAAACCGTTCAAAAATATGAGGCAGCGATTCGGGATGAATGCCCGGGCCGTTATCCGAAATGCGAACAAGCGCATGCTCATCCTGCCGCTCTATTCCGATCGTCAACCGTTTCGGGTGCTGCTTCATATATTTGAGGCAATTGTCGAGCAAATTCATCATGACACGCTTCAGCTTCTCAGCGTCGGCAAGCACGTATATAGGCTCTTGAAGTTTCTCTTCCCATCTCAATTCAACGGCATGATTATCGAACTCGATAGCGAGTTCATCCGCAATCCGATGAAGAAACGGGCTTAGCTCCAGCTGGCGGAACGAGAAAGGCTCCTTTTTCATATCAAGCTTTGAATAGAAGAGCAGCTCGTCCACAAGGCGTTCCATATCTGTCGCCCGCGTATGGATAGCGCCGACATATTTGTTCAGCTTCTCCGGCGTATTCGTGACGCCGTCCCTAATGCCTTCAGCGTAGCCTTTTATCGTCGTAATCGGCGTCCTAAGATCATGCGATATATTCGACAGCAGCTGCTTTCGGTTTTCCTCATAACGAAGCTGCAGCTGGATCGATTCGAATAGTCTGCGCCGCATTTGATCGAAGGTCTGCACAAGCTGCCCCACCTCATCTCGGGAAGCGGCCTGCAGCTCGAACGTTAAATCACCATTTTTAATATGCTCGGCTGATTGTCTAAGCTTATCGAGCGGACGGATAATTTTTCGGGTTACATACCGGTAAAGCAAAAATCCGGTTAATAATAAAATAATGACGAATACCAAGATGAGAATCGGAAGCAGCGTTCTGATCATCTCGGCGAACGGGCTTCGCTCCCGAATGACAAAAACGCTGCCCATCTCACCGCTCTCGGGCGAGAAGTAGAAATCAAATTTGGCGTAAGAGAAAAACCGGCTCCCGACATTTAATGTATTTCGAATGGAATTATTGTTCAAATCATATTCAGGCAAGCTCGATGAGAGATCAACGCCTTGCAATGCCGCTCCTGAATATATAATACGGTCGTTCTTGCGGATAACGAGCCCGGCTTGCACCATTTTCAGCTGAAGATCGTAATTTTGCAGCAGCAGTTGATCCTTAAGCTGTTCAGGATCGTGCTTCGCTAAATATTTCATATCAAGAAACAGGTTCTCCTCCTCCTCCGAGAGAGGGTGGAGGGCATAATGGATTTTATAGAAGCTGCTGATGCTGCGGAAATCGCCGGTCACCGCGACGGACAGCAGGTATGCTGCCAGTACGAATAAAATAACGGAGACAACGACTACCGAGGTGAAAGAAAGCAGCAGTCTGAATCGAATGGACAATGGTCAGCCCTCCTGTCATCAATAATTTTAGTGTTTCACGATTTGCGAATGTTACGAGTAGGCCGCTCTGCTTTTATGGTACCATGATGGGGAATCGAAAAAAATGTCATATGGCTTGAAAAAGGAGATACAACTATGTTGAATGCCGCGTATTGGTTAACGAATGTAAGACTAGAGCAAGGCTATGTCCGGGAAGAGGGACAAGCTGTCGCTACGCAAACGAGGCTTTATCATATTCGAATCGAGAATAGCGCGATAGCTGAAATCGTTGAATCGGAATCAAGTTTCCAGAGCCATCTTCCCCAATATGATTGCAAAGGGATGCTGATGCTTCCTTCCTTTGAGGATGCGCATATTCATTTGGATAAAACGTATTTCGCCGGGCCGTGGAAAGCGGTAAGGAAAGCATCCAGCATCTTCGACCGGATTGATGAAGAGAAGGTTTTGCTGCCCCAGCTGCTCCCAACGGCGCAGCGGCAGGCGGAAAGCATTTTAACGCATATTCAGCAATACGGCGCAACGCATGTCCGCGCCCATTGCAACATCGAGCCGGTCAGCGGGCTGCATCGGCTGGAGGCGACTAAACGGGCGCTGGACACCTTTTCCGGCAAGCTGTCCTCGGAAATCGTCGCTTTTCCGCAGCATGGGCTGCTTCGCTCGGACTCTGTGCAGCTTGTTAAGCAGGCGCTTGAAGAGGGAGCGACGCATGTCGGCGGTTTAGATCCGTATACAGTCGACGGCGATATCGAGAAGCCGCTCCATACGATCGTTGAGCTTGCGGTTCAGCATAATGCCGGCATCGACATTCATCTTCATGAAGGAGGCGAGTCCGGCAAGCAAACGATTATGCGGCTTGCCGATCTGACGGAGGAAGCGGGCTTGCAAGGCAAGGTTACGGTTAGCCATGCGTTCTGGTTTGCCGGCGCTCAGCCTGAAGAGGCTGCGGAGGCTGCTAAGCGGATAGCGCCGCTCGGCATGTCTATTGCCTCTACCGTTCCGATCGGCAGGCTGATGATGCCGCTCCCGATGCTGCACCGGGAAGGTGTAGCCGTCAAGCTCGGCACGGACAGCCTTACCGACCACTGGTCTCCATTCGGAAATGGAGACCAGCTGGAGAAGGCAGGACGTTATGCAGAGCTGTATAACTGCAATGACGAGCTGTCTCTCTCGCAATCGCTTGGCTTCATTACAGGCGGCGTGACCCCGCTTAATGCGCAAGGCGAGCAGATATGGCCGAAAGCCGGAGACGCCGCCAGCTTCGTGCTGCTTCATGCAACTTGCTCGGCGGAAGCGGTAGCGCGCAGATCGAAGCGCCAAGCGGTCTGGCATAAGGGGCGCCTCGTAAGCGGCTCGCTAGGCTAGCGCTCCGTTAGCGCGCACCGGCCTTCTCCAGCGCTTCGATCATTTCTTTGAAGCCTTTGCTTTTCGCGTGCTGCAGCGGGGTTATGCCTTCTCCGTCAGCCAGATTGACATCGGCGCCATGCTCGATAAGCAGCTGTACGATTTTCTGATGATTCGCTCCGCCGTCGCCTAGAATGACCGCCTCAAGCAGCGCGGTCCAGCCGAGCCTGTTCACATGATCGATATCGACATCGGATGCGGTCAGCAGCTCTCTTACTATATCGACATGGCCGCGGTCTGCGGCGGGGATGAGCGCCGTTCCGCCGAACCGGTTCGTTAATGTTGTATCCGCGCCGGCAGCAATTGCTGCTTGAACGAAGGGCAGCATCCCCTCCGCTCCGGCATAAAGGAGCGGGTTGTCGGAACGGTCGTCCCGAATGTTCACATCGGCGCCTTTCTCGATCAAGAGGTTGAACAGGTCAAGCCGGTTACCGTGCACGGTAACCATGAGCGGGGTTCTTCCCCTCTGGTCGGTGGCGTTAATATCGGCTCCTTCGTCCAGCAGCTTCAGAATGGCGGCTTCATCCCCTTGTTCTACAGCGGCTAACAGGGCTTTTTCGTTATTTTTCATATCTGTATTCACCGTTTGGGTTGCTTGTTGCTCGTTGTTGTTGACCTGCGCAGGACTAGCCTGGCATCCGGCAATAACGGCAGCTAACAGCAGTGACAGCAATCGCAGCACAGCCTCCCATCCTTTCTTGATAAATTTAATAGTATAACCTTATTGTTGTAGTTTACCAGAGAGATGTAAACAGTCCGCAAACCTGTTATTAACAAAGTATAAACTTAAGAGCCTTAATTAAAGGAGAGATGAACGATGCTGGCAGACATTCAGAAATCCGGGAGCGGATATACAGCGACAATGGTACGGGAGCTGAACCATTCGGCGGCGGAGGTATGGGCTTATCTTACTGTGAACGAGAAGCTGAAGCAGTGGTTTCCCGAGTTGAGCGTCGAGGAGCTTCGTACGGGCGGAGCGATAAAGTTTGATATGGGGGACGGCTGCCGACTGGTATTCATAGAGAAGCTGAACAGAATAACCGACCATACGCCTAGAGATTTGGCGGGCTGGCATGTTTGCTTGGCTGTCATTGCCGCGCTGCTGGACGGAAGAACGATAGAGTCCCGGAAGAGCGAGTGGGAGAAATGGCATGAGCAGTATCGTGAGGCTATCTGCGCTATAGCGGAGTAATAGGAAAAGGCTGGCCAACTTATAAGTTAACCAGCCTCGGCGCAATATGGTCACGGAAAAAATCTAAGGGCGATGGCCCTTTTTTTCGTTGCACCCGCGTTAGCACAACGACAGTCTGGACGCTTGGCACGATAATAATGAATTGCCCGCCAAATCCTCGGGCATAGAAGAAGGACAGATTGACGGGGGCTGTACTTGGCATCGCCACGGCATCAGCCCACCAGTGCCAGCTGTAAAAGCCCCGTTCGGGCGGGTCTGCGGCTATGATTGGCTCTGTCGATCGTTCAATCATCGGCTCCGAAATAAGCCGTTCCCCGTTCCATATCCCTTTCTGCAGGTAGAGCCGGCCGAATTTCAGCATATCCACTGCGGTCAGCTCCAGCCCGTAGCCTCCTGTATGAATGCCCTGCGGATCGATTTTCCAGCTATATTGTTCAATTGCAAGAGGCTCGAAAAGCTCCAGCTCGGCGAAGCGCGCGATGGGCATGTCTATTGCTTGCCTCAATACCGCCGCCAGCAATTGCGAGACTCCTGAGTTGTACACCATTTTATCGCCTGGCTCATGGGACATCGGCTGCTCCAGAACGAACGATACCCAATCGGAGGAACGGGTCATTTTTGGAAAGCTGTTAACTCCTCCAAACTCGGTCCAAGCGAATCCTGCGGTAAGCGTAAGCAAATGGTGCAGCGTTATGCTTCGCTTTCGTTCATCGGGATCGTACTGTAATGAAGGGAAATACTTCGAGATTAATGTATCGGTCTCGGGCAGCAAACCCTTGTCCATAGCGATGCATACCAGCGAAGATAGAACGCTTTTTGTGCAGGAGTTGACGGGCATGAGCCCATGCGAGGCGTTCTTGGTTTTTTCATAGTGATATATGATCTCCCCGCGTCGATGTATGATGCAGCTGCTCATATCAAAAGGCTCGATCGCGAGCGTTAATGCAGAAGTATCCATTGCTTTCATTCCTTACCGTCTGTTGATGCCCCTAATCATAACAGATTTGAGGATGGGGAATCAAAGTTCTTGACAGCGCTTACCTGACTTGTTATTTAAAGACGTGAAAATTGTGGAAATAAAGGAGCCTCATCCTTATAATAAAAAAAGTATTGGAAACCGCTTTGATACATACCTCATCTTAAGACAAAAGGAGCAAAGACAACATGTCTTTACGAAAAAGCCGGTTAGCAGCCAAGCTTTCACTCATTGTTCTAACGATACTTATTGCACTAGCTTCGGTCCTTATTTACTTCCAGTTCACCAACATTAAGCAGGCAAGCGAGGAAGCGATCGGCAACTACAGCATGCTTATTGCGGAAGCCTATGCGGGGCAGCTTGACATAGGCTCCTATGAAGCTTTTATTGAGCGGGCTGAAGAGAATGATCTGTATTGGAGCCTTCGCGAGGGTCTGAATGAGTACCGTCTGCGAATTGGCGCTTTATACGTATACACCGTGCAAATCAATGAATCCGGGCAGCCTATTATTCTGATCGACGGCCAGCCGGCAGGCTCGGACACGGCGTCGCCCATCGGAGAGGTTACCGATATGCCGCCAGCTGCGATTGATGCAGTGCTGCAGGGGCAATCCGCCAAGACGAGCATTATTCATCATGAGGAATACGGGGATTACTTATCATCCTTCGCGCCTCTTCGGAATGCCGAAGGCGACATTATTGGCGCGCTGGGCATCGATACGGATGCTTCGGTATCCGCAGCTATATACCGGAATTTTATCAATGAAAGTGTGCCTGCCTTTATTGCAATGGGGGCAGCCCTTATTGTTGTCTTTTTAATCGTTACTTTTTTTTTGCTTCGGACGCTGAGGCCGTTAGGCGAAATCGTCGCAGCCGCAGAGCAAATTGCCCAAGGAAACTTGGCGGATGCCAGATCGAGCCTGGAAGCCCGCACCGTCAAATCCAAGGATGAAATCGGACAAGCCTATGCGGCTATGATCAAGATGATCGATAAGCTTGCCATCCTGCTTGAGGATGTCATTCGGGATATGACGCTGACGGCGAACGGCATTATCGATTCCACCGCTCAATTCGGCACTGAGGCTAATGCGCTGGTAGAGTTGAATGTTCGGCTGGAGCAGTCGACGCGGAACGTCGCAGAGGGCGCGCGGCATCAGCGGCTTGGCGCCGAGGACAGCGCAAAAGCGGTAGAGGAAATTACGCTTTCGATTCAGCGCGTCACCGAAGCGTCGATGCAAGTATCTCATTCTTCGCAATATGCGCTGCAATCTGCAGAGCAAGGCAATGCGCATATCCATGCTTTGAAAGAGCAGGTGAGCTTTCTGTCCGCAGTGACCGAGCAAACGGCACAATCGGTACAGCTGCTTCAAGCCTGTATGAGCCAGATCGAGCCGGCGCTTCATTCGATAGCCGCAATAGCCGATCAAACGAAGCTGCTCGCGCTCAACGCTTCCATAGAAGCGGCCAGAGCGGGAGAGCATGGCACAGGCTTTGCTGTCGTAGCCGGCGAGGTGCGCAAGCTTGCCGACGCATCGGCTCAAGCCGTTGAGCAAATCACTTCACTGATGAAACAGATTGAGCGTGAATCGGTGAACATCGATGAACGAATGCGCACCGGCTATCAAGAGATGGAAAAAGGCAGCAGCCTGTCGAGCGAGGTTGAGGCAATGTTCGGCAAGACCCTGCAGCAATTTGTTGTCGTTAATGAGGGAATCGGGGAAATATCGGCCGCTGCCGAACAGATATTAGCCGGATCTGAAGAGGTGTCCGCATCCATCGAGCAAATGGCTCAAATCTCCAAGTCTTCTGCCGAGGACGCGGCATCCATTCAAGAGATGTCCGGCAGCCAATTGGAGACCGCGCAGCGGGTTCGCGATGCGAACGAGCTATTGCAGGACAGAAGCGCAGGGCTCCGATCTGCGATCTCCAAGTTTAAGCTGTAAACAGCCTCGCAGCTCTGTTGAAGTCAGGCTTCGAGGCTGGCGAGAAGCCTCCTATTTTTCTCGAAAGGCTCGTGGAAGTCTATTCGAGGCTGACAGCTTGAGAATGGATGCCAATGTACATCCTTTTTGATGAACGATGGGCACTCCGGATGAAAAAGAGACGATAGTGCAGGAATTTATCCGCCAAATGCTCGATTCATAGCAATACAGTCAAAAAGCCTGCACTTATGCAGGCTGCCCGAGAACCCTCCTCCTTTTTCGGAAGAATAATTGTATCAATCCGATGCTGGCAGCTTAAAAAGGATGCGAATGTGCATCCTTTCTTGCGATAAACAGGCGATCTTGATGAAAAGGATGCGATAATGCAGGTATTCATGCGGCAGATGCTTGATATTGTGTTTTACAGACGATAAGCCTGCACTTTCGCAGGCTTTCTTTCATATCCGCTTTATATATTGTAAAAACCTGCATTTTCGCATCTTTTTTGATATGTTGCCGCTTAGGTACTTTCTCGGGCAGCCTATGTGCTGTTCGATTTCTTCACTCCGAAATTTAAAGTGTGCGAGGAAATCCAGAAGGGCAATATGGCTGTGGCGCAACTGCTTCGGTCCATCATCATTGGAACATCGATCGTCATCGGGACGTTTCTTCTGTAGCCGCGGCCTAACGGCCAAATTGCTCGATAGCTTGTTGAATACGTCCAATACCGGACCACATATCGCCTTCTCGGTCAAAAATAATGGAAATCGGTACGCTGCATTCCGTCTCTTCTAATATAGCTAGAAGTTGATAGAACGCTTCCTCCTTTAGCTCGCCGTCCGCCGAATACTCGGGCTTAGCATGGATGGAATGAGCTAGAGGAGCACCGAAGCGAATGCCCTCGGCCTTCTCATCGGAAGCAAAATTGCCGAAATCGACGATTGTTTGCAAAGTGTCCGCTCCGCCGGTGATGATGCTTGACCAGCTCTTTACGGTTGAGGCCAGTGATCGGAAGTTTTCCGTTACGATCTTCACATGTTTTCCGGCAGCATAATTGTTCAGCTCATTGAGCGCTTCTATACTGCGGGCAATGGACGCCCCGTCACCGGCAGGCTGCTCGCCTGCCACAATGCGGACTGCTGACGCTCCCGCCCATTGCGCGGTATCGATCCATCCTTTTAAATATTCAATATCGGAATTTCTACGCATAGGGTCAGGCGAGGAGATGTCGCCGTAATCGACCAGCAGCGTGTGAAACCGAATACCGGCTTCTTCAAACGCATGCCGCAATTGGCTCAAATATGCCGTATCACGCGAAGGAAAATGAAAGTGGCATAGTTCCAATGCCGATAACCCTCGACGGGCTGCGTTCTTCGGCAGATCAATCAATTTGAGCTCGCACGGCTGTCCCTCTATGATCGTTTCTTGCGTATGCTTATCCTCGTTCCAAATCGTCCATTGCAGCGGCCCCAGACATCTGTGCAGGCTCCAGCTGCTGATCGAAAGCGGATTGTTCAGCATTATACATCGCTCCAAATAACCGATTTTGTTCTACAGGTTAAATCTAAGGTAATGGTATCAGCATATGATGGTGATGGAAATGCTCCCTTTTATGGAGTTTTTATGTGATTTTGTTCTAATTTTAAACATTAAAAGCTTGACCATTTAACCATTCTTCACTACGATTAAATTGCCTATTATGTCATATATTGTAGAACTTTCAAATGTGAATGCGAAGGAGCGGCCTTTATAATGAAATGGAAATATTGTCTCATGATGATCATTGTTAGCTTGCTTTTCACCCAGGCACCCGTATCGGCTTCTGCAAAAGACGATTCTGTACCTCTTGCTGTTAACGGTTTTGATATGAATGAAGCAAAGGCATATCAACGTAACGATACGATGTACATTCCGTTTCGGGCAGTATTCGAATACCTTGGCATTCCGTTTGAATATGATGCAGCAGCGCATAGCATCTCCTATACTTTTCAAGACGAGCCCTACTTAATTGATATAAGAGAAGAGAGCATTATTACCCCGGACGGCGGTTATCGTCTCTTGATTCCTATAGTAATGATTCAGCAGCGTACTTATATTCCTCAAGAGTTTGTTGAGGATTTGCTCAGACTAGAAGTCGAGTATGATGAAAAAAACGATAAGCTTTTAGTCAGCTCTTTGAATCATGCCTATAGCGACACGATAAACGGTCTGGCTATGAGCTTTTATAAACAAGATCTGCCCGCCTCACAATTATTTACGTACGATGCTAACCCATATGGTTCGCTCGAAGATTTATATTCTCCGGGAAGCGCAGTAACGCAAGTGCTGGATACCAGAATAGGCACTATCAAGTATAAATCTATTACGGAGGCCGTCGTAATCACGCACCAAACTTCGGTAACTCCGGCAGTTTCAATAAGTCAAGGGCTTGAACTGCATTTCCGGAAAGAAGGAAGCCAGTGGAAGATAAGCAAGCTCAATGCTGAACATCTTCAAATCGATTTATTAGACGATGTAGAAGAGAAGGCTACCGCCCTGTTGCAAACTTCGCCAGAAGAAGTCAGGAAAGTACTTAACGACCTTCAGGCTAATTATGAAGCGCTAAAAGGAAATGACGTTGAAGCAGCCATTAAAGCCTATTCTCCGTTGTATATAGATTACTGGAATCAACGAGCGGAGGGCTTCCCGTGGGAGGGAATTGTAGAACACCAGATAACATACCCCTCCTCTAGAACTGACCTCTTAGAGGCAAAAGTAATCTACATAAGCGATAATACTGCAGCTGTGTATGTTAAGCTGCTTTATACCGAGCTTCCTCAAACGTATGACGGTCTCTATGAGCCTGGGGAGCTTGAAGAACCTTATGAGTACGAAGAAGTGCTATATTTGGATTACACAGATGGGAAACGTTGGACATTTAACGAAGGGGATCCTTTAGGCCAAAACTACTAATCAATTGCAGCAAGTAAAAAAACTGATAGAACGCCATCGGTACGGCGTTCTATCAGTTTTATTTATTTTGTATTCTTGTTAGCAATCCGTCTAATGTTGACATGCTGGGGACTCTGACATCTTGTTTTTGATCAACTGCTCGAGTTCTGCTGTACTATTCTTTTGCTCAGTAGAGCCATGTCTCGTCTGCCTCTGTGTAATTTCCTGGTACGACACTTGATCGGTATTGCCCCATTTCATCCAGGGGACTTTATCATACTGGTGATGCTGGTAATACTTCCAAGGATGGATGCTGCCAGGTGCATAATTATACGTGCCCATGTTTACCGGATCGGTTACGATCAGTCCAGTCTCCGTATGATAAACAACTTCAAAACGGCCATTCGCCGATATAAACTTCACATGATAGGCAGCGTCAAGTTCGGCTGCTTCGTACCGGTGATACCTGGCGCTGAATAGTCTCCACTTGCCGCATGCGGCAAGTTCAATCATCTTATCTAATCGTTCAGGCGCCTCTCCATATCGATTCAGTTTATTTCGAAAATAATGAATCTCATCGGTTATGTACGGGAGTTGCCTGACGTATCGATCAAACGTCTCAAAAAACAAATCAAAATTCAAATGCCCATACAGCGCCTCAGGGCGATTCTCTAAATCATGCATCATGCGAGTGAGGATTGCGTGTGACGCAATCGCTTTGGAGTGGTCGAATACGTACCATCTGCGATGCTCTAAGCGAATTTGAGCGTACTGAGCCGAAAGATCAGAAAAATAGGCCACGCTTAAAAAATCGGCTTCGACATTTACTTGCACCTCAGGATATACTACATTTTCTGCATGACGGTGGTATCCATACATTGACAATGTTACCGCGATAAGAAAAATGATGACAACCTTTTTTGTTGACCGGCTTTTGATTGCTGTTCTAATTTTCCAACCCCGCCTCTTCTTGTGATATTTTAGGCAGCACTAGGTAG
>Ga0180215_1000480_pt1 | contig 51427 bp, 50 predicted proteins | sample eDN3rd37CBELigBY_FD_128871 | JGI IMG/M metagenome (GOLD analysis project Ga0180215, IMG submission 128871) | Enriched backyard soil microbial communities from Emeryville, California, USA - eDNA 3rd pass 37_C BE-Lig BY (version 2) (version 2) | ecosystem: Environmental > Terrestrial > Soil >... | reverse complement strand
CTCGCCGTTGGCCGAAATGGTGCCGACCTGCGCGACCTCTTCCGAGGTCTTGATCTTCTTGGTGACCTTGTTGAGGTGGGCGACGACCTCGGCCACAGCGAGGTCGATGCCGCGCTTCAGGTCCATCGGGTTCATGCCGGCAGCGACGGCCTTGTGGCCTTCCTGCACGATCGCCTGGGCGAGAACGGTGGCGGTGGTGGTGCCGTCACCAGCGATGTCGTTGGTCTTCGAGGCCACTTCGCGCACCATCTGGGCGCCCATGTTCTCGAACTTGTCCTCCAGCTCGATCTCCTTGGCGACGGTGACGCCGTCCTTGGTGATGCGGGGAGCGCCGAACGACTTGTCGATGACGACGTTGCGGCCCTTGGGGCCCAGCGTGACCTTCACCGCGTCGGCGAGGATGTTGACGCCGCGCAGCATGCGCTCGCGGGCATCACGGGAGAATTTTACGTCCTTGGCTGCCATTTTCAGCTATCCTGTCTTTCACGGGCCGTCCGCGGAGGAGCGGCCTCAAATCCTGTTGATCCGGGACCGGCCAGTCAGCCGATGATGCCCATGATGTCAGACTCCTTCATGATGAGGAGTTCTTCGCCATTGAGCTTGACCTCGGTGCCCGACCACTTGCCGAACAGCACCTTGTCGCCGGCCTTCACGTCCAGCGGAACGAGCTTGCCGCTCTCGTCACGGGCGCCGGAGCCGACGGCGATGACTTCGCCTTCCTGCGGCTTCTCCTTGGCGGTGTCCGGGATGATGATGCCGCCCTTGGTCTTCTCCTCCGACTCCAGCCGGCGTACGACCACGCGGTCATGGAGCGGGCGAAACTTCGTCTTTGCCATGTTTCTCAAATCCCTGATGCGGATGTTTGTCTTCGACAATCCTGCGGCCGGTAGGGCCAACTGTTAGCACTCGTCTTGGGCGAGTGCTAACGTGCCGGTCAGATATGATGCCGCCAGCGAGGAGTCAAGTTGGCGGCGGGCGCGAAAATGATGCGCCCCCGCCGTAGAGGCGCAAGCGTTGAGATTTCGCTACCAGAGGCCGAACAGCTGCCCCGACTGGAAGGCGGCGAGCCCGGTGATGAGGGTGCCGACCAGGCGCAGCAATATCCTCTCCGGTATGATCTTGATGACCCAGCCGGCGAAGGGCGCCGCGACGAGGCCGCCGACGACCAGCCCGCCCACGGCGTAGGCATGGTCCAGCAGGCTGCCCGCCTCCTTCCAGTGGCCGGTCAGAAGCGCGGTCAGGAAGCCGACCGACACCGCCAGCGTGATGAGAAACTCACTGGCGTTGACGGTGCCGATGACATAGCGGGGCGTGCCGCCCGCCCCGAGCAGGCCGGTGGTGACGATCGGCCCCCATCCCCCGCCGCCGGCTGCATCGAGGAAGCCGCCCGCCGCGCCGAGCGGCGCCACCAGCGGCAGCCCGACCGGCCGCGACGGGATCCTGCGGAAGGAGCGCACGAACAGCCACACGCCCAGCAGGGCCAGGTATCCGGTGACGAACGGCCTGACCGAGGCTCCGTCGAAGGACGTCAGCACGAAGGTGCCGACGAGCCCGCCGGCGACGCCGAAGGGCACAAGCCTGGCAAACAGCTTCCAGTCGATGTTGCGGTGGTAGAGATGCGCGCCGCCGGAAGCGGCGGTGGTGAAGAGCTCGGCGGTGTGGATAGCCGCGGAGGCGTGCGCGGGGCCGACGCCGAAGGCAAGCAGCACGGTGCTGGAGATCACCCCGTAGGCCATGCCGAGCGCGCCGTCGACAAGCTGGGCGACCAGACCGACGAGGGCGAAGAGAATGAAATCCTGCATCGATGCTGTTCCCGGTTCACGCGCGGCGAAAAACTATCGGGACGCCGGGAGCCCCGTAAGAACGGCATTTTGCGTTCTTCGGAGGGCGGCGACGCATTCGTTCCAACTTTTGCCGGATCGGTGGTTCGGGCGAGGCGGCGGCTTCACCCAGGCCGCTTGAACTGCTTGCGCTCGAGCTCGACGATCGGGCGACAGACGCAGCCCTCTATGTGGTCGTCGACCATGCCCATGGCCTGCATGAAGGAATAGACGGTGGTGGGGCCCACGAAGGTCCAGCCGAGATCCTTCAGCTCCTTCGACAGGCGCGCGGAGTAGTCCGTCTTCGGGTTTGCCTTGAGCGTCTCATAGTCCATCACCTTCGGACGCTGGGCCGGCTTCGGCTCGAAGGACCAGAAATAGCGAGCCAGCGAGCCGTGCCTTTCCACCATCTCCAGCGCGCGGCGGGCATTGTTGAAGACCGAGGCGATCTTGTCGCGATGGCGGATGATGCCGGCATTGCCCATGTGCATCTCGACATGCCATTCGTCATGCCCGGCCAGGCGCTCGAAGTCGAAATCGTGGAAGGCCTCGCGGAAATTCTCGCGCTTGCGCAGGATGGTCAGCCACGACAGGCCGGACTGGAACCCCTCCAGGCACAGCTTCTCGAACAGGCGCCGGTCGCTGGCGACCGGGCGACCCCATTCATGGTCGTGATAGTGCATGTAGTCCGGCTGGTTTCCGTGCCAGGCGCAGCGCAGCGCGCCGTCCGGCCCTACGAGCAGCCCGTCCTTCTTGTCTTCCATCAGCTTTGCCTCAGCTTAACGCGCTCTTTACCAGATTCCTGAACCGGCGGGTAACCACACCGAAAGCTTTCCGCGAAATCGGGCATTTTAGACAATCCGATTCACGTTTCGGTTGGCGCGGCGCGGCACAGTGGCCGCCTCATACGATGCGTTTGTGAAGAGTCCGTCGATGAAATCCATACCCAGCCTTATCCTTGCGGCCATGGCGGCCGCCCTTGCCGGAACGCCGGCGCTCGCGCAGGACCGCTACGGCGAGCGGCCGCCGCTGGTGGTCAGCCCCGACCTTTCGGCGCCATGGGTGATGCAGCTGCGCGGCGCGCCCGCCGCCCAGCCGACGCGAACCCTGAGGCGCGGGGCGATGGCGCCTGCGCCGGAGCCGATGCCGCGCTTCCAGCAGCAGCGCGCGCAGCAGTTCGCCAACCGCCAGCGGCAGCAGGCGATGCAGTTCGAGCAGCAGCTGCGCGGCCGGCCGGCGCAGCAGGCCTTCCCGATGCGGCCCGACACGACCGTGCGGACCGCGGCGCTGGCAGCGGGGCCCGCGCGCGATGCGATGCCGCAGATGCATCCGAAATTCCTGCCGCAGACGGTCGCCTATGACGGTCCGCACAAGGTGGGCACCATCATCATCGATACCAGCGAGAAGCTGCTCTACCTGGTAGAGCCCGGCGGGCAGGCGCGGCGCTATGGCGTCGGCGTCGGCAAGGAAGGCTTCCTGTGGAAGGGCACGGAGAACATCACCCAGAAGCGCGAATGGCCCGACTGGCGCCCGCCGGCCGAGATGATCGCGCGCGAGAAGAAGAAGGGCCGCATCCTGCCCGTGCACATGGAGGGAGGGCCGGCCAACCCGCTCGGGGCGCGCGCGCTCTATCTGGGCTCGACGCTTTACCGCATCCACGGCACCAACGCGCCCTGGACGATCGGGCAGAACGTGTCTTCGGGCTGCATCCGCATGCGCAACGAGGATGTGACCGACCTCTACCAGCGCGTGAAGGTGGGCACCAAGGTCGTGGTCATCTAGGCATCATACAAGGGGGACGGCCCAGGCTGGAGGGAAAAGCCGGGGCCGCAGAAGAGGGCAGCGCGAGAGGGGTCGCGCTGCCCTTTTCCTTTGCGGCCGGCCGATCGGCTGTGAAATCGCGCCCGGGCGCACTTCACAAGCATGGCTGCTCGGTTATCGTGGCGCGCACGGGCGGCGCTTCGCCGTTGCATGGGAGGGGGATAAATGGACAGCCTGATCACGGTGTTCCTGCCGCTGGCGCTTGCCATCATCATGTTCTCGCTGGGCATCGGCCTGACGATCGACGACTTCCGCCGCGTCTTCGCGGCTCCGAAGGCATTCGGCATCGGCGCACTGTCGCAGCTCGTCCTGCTTCCGGTCGTGGCCTATGCTATCGCGGTCGCCTTCCGGCTTCCGCCGGAACTGGCGGTGGGGCTTATGATCCTGGCCTTCTGCCCCGGCGGGGTGACGTCCAACATCCTGACCAAGTTCGCGCGCGGAGACCTCGCGCTTTCGATCTCGCTGACCGGCATCATCAGCCTCGTCGCGGTGGTGACCGTGCCGCTTCTGGTCGCGTTCGCCGCAAACCATTTCATGGGCGTGGACGCACCCGCCATCAACGTCACCTCGCTGGCGGTGTCTATGTTCCTCATCACGGCCGTGCCGGTGGCGCTCGGCATGCTTTTGCGCCACTTCGCGGCCGGGCTCGCATCGGCGATCGAGGGTTTCGTCGAGAAGCTCGCGGTCGTGCTGTTCGTCATTGTCGTTGTGGGCGCTCTGGCGGCGAACTGGACGCTGTTCGTGCAGAACCTTGCCGTGCTCGGCCCCGCGGTGGTGGCGCTCAACGTGGCCCTGCTCGCCATCGGGCTCGGCCTCGCGCGGGCATTTGCGCTGGACGGGCGGCAGGCGACGGCCATCTCGATCGAGACGGGCATCCAGAACGCCACGCTGGGCATCACCATCGGCTCGCTGATCGCGGAGCAGGCCGGCGCGCTGCCGCCCTTCAGCCTGCCGTCCGGCGTCTACGGCATCACCATGTATCTGGTCAGCCTGCCCTTCGTTTACTGGCGGCGGCAGATGGCGCCGGCCACGGCGGCAGCCTGACTATTCGGCGGCGACGGTAACCGGCTGCGGCAGGCCGGCGGGCTTCGGCCCTCCGAACGCCCAGTCCAGCAGCTGCACCGTGTGCAGCATGGGCATGCCGGCGCGGCCGGCGATCTGCGTCATGCAGCCGATATTGCCGGTGGCCACCATGTCGGCGCCGGTCGCCGCGATGTTCCTCACCTTGCGGTCGCGCAGGCGAGCCGCGATCTCCGGCTGCATGATGTTGTAGGTACCGGCCGAGCCGCAGCAGAGGTGACCCTCGCGCGGCTCCACCATGCGGAAGCCCGCGCGCTGCAGCAGCTCCTTCGGCTGGCGCGTGATCTTCTGGCCGTGCTGCATGGAGCAGGCGGAGTGGTAGGCGACCGTCAGCCCGCCGGGCGCGGCGGGCGGAGGCAGCTCGATCGAGGCGAGAAACTCGGTGACGTCCCTGGCCAGCGCCGAGACGCGCGCCGCCCGCTCGCTGTAGGCCGGGTCCATCCGCAGCATGAAACCATAATCCTTGATGGTCGTGCCGCAGCCGGACGCGGTGATGACGATCGCGTCGAGGCCGCCGGCCTCGATCTCGCGCATCCACGCGTCGATGTTGGCGCGCGCCTGGTGCAGCGCCTGCTCCTCGCGGCCCATGTGGTGCACCAGCGAGCCGCAGCAGCCCTCGCCCTTGGGCACCACGACCTCGTAGCCGAGGCGGGTGAGCAGGCGCACGGTCGCCTCGTTGATGGCGGGGTCGAGCACCGACTGCGCGCAGCCGGTCAGCAGCGCCACGCGGCCTTTTGCGGCCGAGGACGGCGCATGCCGCCCGGGCGCCGATAGCGGCGACGCCGGCGGCACCGCGGCCGGCGCGAGGTCGAGCATGGCCGCGACAGGCTTCAGCCCGGGCAGCGCGCGAAACAGCCCCGCGAAGGGACGGCCCAGCGCCGCCAGCCGCAGCGCAGCGCGGAACCTGCCGGGGTAAGGCAGCACCGCAGCCAGCAGGTTGCGCAGAAGACGGTCGAGCAGAGGGCGGCGATAGGTCTTCTCGATTTGGGCGCGGGCATGGTCGACAAGGTGCATGTAATGTACACCGGACGGACACGTCGTCATGCAGGAGAGGCACGACAGGCAGCGGTCGATATGGGTGACCACCTCCTCGTCGGCGGCGCGGCCATTCTCCAGCATGTCCTTGATCAGGTAGATGCGGCCGCGCGGGCTGTCGAGCTCGTTGCCGAGCGTCACATAGGTCGGGCAGGTGGCGGTGCAGAAACCGCAATGCACGCATTTGCGCAGGATCTGCTCGGCTTCGGCCACGCCGGGATCGGCGAGCTGGGCAAGGGTGAAGGAGGTCTGCATCCGGGCTTTTCTCTAGATCCACCAGCTCTGCGGATCGCGGATCGGCTCGCCGCGCGACACCAACTGCAGGCCGATGACGACGCGCACGATGACCCAGATCGCGACCGCGACGGCGAGCAGGAAACCCACCGCCACCAGCATCAGCAGCATCGACACGAAGCCGCCGAGCAGCGCGATCCAGAAGGTGCGGATCGCCCAGGTGTAGTGCGTGTCGATCCAGCCGCCCACCTTGCCGCGATTGATGTAGGCCAGCACCAGCCCGATCAGCGTGGTGACGCCGATGGCGAAGCCGGCCAGGTAAAGAAAGTAGATCACCTGCACGTTGAGCTGGCCGGGCTCGAGCCAGCGGTCGGTCTGGCGCGGCGCGGGCGGCGTGGGCTGCTGGTCGGTCATGGTCGGTCTCCCCTTGTCTTAGTGGCGCCAGCCTGGCGCATCAGCGGGCCGCGATCATGCGGCCGGGATTGAGTATGCCTTGCGGGTCGAACTGCTCCTTCAGCCGCGCCGAAAGCGCGGCGAGCGCCGGCTGCTGCGGCTCGAACACGGCCACGGAGGAGCGAACAGACGGTGCAGCGCGCACCAGCGTGGCGTGGCCGCCGCCCAGGCTGCGCAGCAGCCCGCGCAGCGTCGCCGCCTCCGGGTCCGCACCCTCCATGCGTATCCACACCAGCCCGCCCTGCCAGTCGTAGAACACCGTCGCGGGGACGTGCATGCGCAGGGCCAGCGCCAGCTGGTGGCCCGCCGAAGGCGCCACGGAAACACGCCAGACCGGCCTGTCAGTGCCGTCGGCGAAAGGCATGCAGTCGCGGATTTCCCGCCACAGGTTTCGCGACTGCTCCGTCTCCAGCAGCGTGACCTCCGTGCCGGTTCCGAGCAGGTGCCGCAGCAGGCCGAGCCGATAGGCAATTGAAGGCGCCACCCCTTCGAGCCGCAACAGCGTGGCGGGCTCGCTGCCCAGCGCGCCGCCAAGCACGCTGGCGGTGACGCCTTCCGGCAGGTGCGCGGCCGACGACACCTCGCCGCCCGAGCCCATCGCAGCCGCCATTGCCGCGGCGGCAGAATCGTCGAGCAGCCCGCGCAGCGCCAGCGTCGTCTCGTCCTGCGCCGCCGGCAGCACCTTGAACGTAACGTCGGTGAAGGCGGCTAGCGTCCCCCACGAGCCTGCCACGCCCTTGGAAAGATCGTAGCCGGTGACGTTCTTCACCACGCGCCCGCCAGACTTGAACGCCTCGCCACGGCCGGACACGGCGTGGATGCCCAATATGTGGTCGCGGGCCGCACCCGCCTTGATGCGGCGCGGGCCGGCGAGGTTGGCCGCCAGCACGCCGCCGATGGTGCCGCGCCCGGGCTCAGCGCCCAGCAGCGGCGCGTAGTCCATGGGCTCGAACGCCAGCTGCTGCCCATGCTGCGCCAGAAGCTGCTCGATCTCGGCGAGCGGCGTGCCGGCGCGGGCCGACAGCACCAGTTCCTCCGGCTCGTAGAGCGTGACGCCCGACAGGCGCGATAGGTCGAGCGTATGTGCGGCCTGCACCGGCGCGCCGATACCGCGCTTGGAGCCGTGGCCGACGATCTCCAACGGCTCCGGCCTGGCTGCCACCCAAGCCACGACCTCGCGGACTTCGTCGGCGGTGGTGGGTGTGAAGGTGGTCATGCGGCGCCGAGAAGTTCAGCAGGCAATCCTGCCTGCCGCACCCTTGCAACCGCATCGCGATCGAACGAAACGAACTTCTCGCCTCCCATCGCTGCGCCCGCCGCTGCAATCACGCCGTCAGCAAAATCACCACCTGCTTCATAGATTTCCAGACCCAAGCTGATGGACGCGACGTCCGCTCGAAGATTCGGCATTTGCAGCAGGACATGGATGGCCCGCAGAACCTCAGACCGCGGGAAACGATAGATCGTTCGCAGCACCCATACCAATTCGAGCACACATGGAAGAGGCATCAAGGCTTCATCGGCGTCTCGAACCGCGGACATTGCGATCCGCGCCTGCGCCTCGTCGTCCCTCGTCGCCATTCTCACCAGCAGATTGGTATCGATCGTGATCTTCATGAAGACCCGCCCAGCCCCTCGCTATAGCTTCGTTCATTTCCTCGATGGTCGCGACCTTGTCCGTCTTTCCGGCAAGCAATCCGAAAAAATCCTCCCAGCTACCCTTCGGCTGCGCCGCCCTGATGCTCAACCTGCCATGCGGCGCCGCATCGACTTCGATCTTCTGGCCGGGCTTCACACCGAGATGCTGGAGCAGTTCCTTCTTCAAGGTCACCTGTCCCTTTGCCGTCACCGTCAGCGTTGTCATGGCAATTCTCCAGTTTCGCTGCAAAAGTAAGGCATTTTTCCATTACTTTCAATCTCAGAACCTCGGGATGTCCGGGAACGCCATCTGCCCGCGATGGATGTGCATGCGGCCGAGCTCGGCGCAGCGGCGCAACTGCGGAAACACCTTGCCGGGGTTGAGCAGGTGGTTGGGATCGAAGGCGCATTTGACGCGCATCTGCTGGTCGAGATCGGCCGCGTTGAACATTTCGGGCATCAGGTCGCGCTTCTCCACGCCGACGCCGTGCTCGCCCGTGAGCACGCCGCCGACCCGGACGCAGAGCCGCAGGATGTCGGCGCCGAAAGCTTCGGCCTTCTCCAGCTCGCCCGGCACGTTTGCATCGTAGAGGATGAGCGGGTGCAGATTGCCGTCGCCTGCGTGGAACACGTTGGCGACGCCGAGGCCGTATCGCTCCGACAGTTCGCGCATGCCGGCCAGAACCTTGGGCAGCTCCTTGCGCGGAATGGTGCCGTCCATGCAGTAATAGTCGGGCGAGATGCGGCCCACGGCCGGAAATGCCGCCTTGCGGCCGGCCCAGAAGGACAGGCGCTCCTCCTCGGACTGGGAAATGCGGCAAGTCGTCGAGCCATTGCCGGCCGCGATCTGCTCGACGCGGTCGATCAGGTGGTCGACCTCCGCGGGCGGGCCGTCGAGCTCGACGATCAGCAACGCTTCCACGTCGAGCGGGTAGCCGGCGTGGACGAAATCCTCGGCCGCGTGGATGGCGGGGCGGTCCATCATCTCCATGCCGCCGGGGATGATGCCGGCGCCGATAATGTCGGCCACGCACTGGCCCGCCTGCTCGCTGGTGGGGAAGCCGATCAGCAGGGCGCGCGCGGTTTCGGGCTTCTTCAGGATGCGCACGGTCACTTCGGTGACGACACCCAGCAGCCCCTCCGAACCGGTCATCAGGCCCAGCAGGTCGTAACCTTCGGCATCGAGATGCTTGCCGCCGAGGCGCACCACCTCGCCATCCATCAGCACCATCTCGATGCCGAGCACGTTGTTGGCGGTCAGCCCGTATTTCAGGCAGTGCACGCCGCCGGAATTCTCCGCCACGTTGCCGCCGATCGAGCAGGCGATCTGCGAGGAAGGGTCGGGCGCGTAGTAGAAGCCGTCTTCCTCGACAGCCTTCGTGATGCCGAGATTGGTGACACCCGGCTGCGCGACGACGACACGGTTGGGATAGTCGATCTCGAGAATACGGTTGAAGCGGCTCATCACCAGCAGCACCGCGTCCTCGAGCGGCAGAGCGCCACCCGAAAGCGAGGTGCCGGCGCCGCGCGGCACGACGCGGATGTTGCGGTCGTTGCAGTATTTCAGGATGCGCGAGACCTGCGCCACCGTTTCCGGCAGCACCACGACCATCGGCAGCTGGCGGTAGGCGGTCAGGCCGTCGCTCTCGAAAGCGCGCATGCCGGTGACATTGTCCACCACACCTTCGCCCGGCACGATGATGCGCATGTCGGCCACGATCTCTGCCCGCCGCGCCAGCGTGGCGGAATCGGGCTTCGGCATCGCCAGTCCGGACATGATGGGCTCCCAAGCGGCCATGTGGTAAGAATCTTTTACCTCTCATGGGCACGCGATGCAATCGCCCGTGACCAGGCGAAAGCGCGGTCGGTGTGGGCGCAGAAGGCGGCGTGGGCTGGTGGACAAATGAATTGACCACTGCCGCGGCGCAGCTTAGCGTGGGCCATCCAACCATCACAGGCCGATGCGAGAAGTCTTTTCCGCGATAGAGCATTCACGCACCGCCGACGAAGTGGTGCAGCAGATCGAGGGCCTGATCCTCGAAGGCGTGCTCGGCGCCGGCGACCGGCTGCCCGGCGAGCGCGAGCTTTCGGCCCGGTTCGAGGTTTCGCGGCCGATCCTGCGCGACGCGCTGAAGGCGCTGGAGGCGCGCGGCCTGGTGGAAACCCGCCACGGCGGCGGCACCCATGTGGCCGACATCGTCGGCGAGGTGTTTGCGCCGCCCATGGCGGAGCTGATCCGCAGCCACCGCAAGGCGGCGGCCGACTACCTGGAATATCGCCGCGAGGTCGAGGCGATCGCGGCCGATTTTGCCGCACGCCGCGCCACGGGCGAGGACCGCGAGATGCTGGCCGCGATCATGGAGCGCATGACGGAGGCGCACGCGGCCGCCGATTTCGAGGCGGAGGCGGCCGCCGACGTCGACTTCCACAACGCCATCGGCGAGTGCGCGCACAACATCGTGCTGCTGCACACGCTGCGCTCGTGCTATCGCCTGCTGGCGCAGGACGTGTTCTACAACCGCTCTGTCATCTACACGCTGCCGGGCGCGCGCGACCGGCTGCTGGAGCAGCACCGCGCCATCCACGACGCGGTGGCGCGGGGCGACCCGACGGCGGCGCGCGAGGCGGCGGTCGGGCATATCGACTTCGTGGAGCAGGCGGCGGCCGAGGCGGAGCGGGCCAGCGACTGGCAGCGCGTTTCGCGCCTGCGCCTGCAACAGCGGACCGGCAACGGGGACAGGAAGGCCAGGGCGAATGCAGTCTGAGACCATCATGGGCGAGCAGCGGGCCGAACCCGCCCGGCATAATGTCGGGCTGTTCGTGACATGCCTCGTCGACCTGTTCCGGCCGTCGGTGGGCTTCGCGACTGTGAAGCTGCTGGAGGACGCCGGATGCATGGTGGACGCGCCGATGGCGCAGACCTGCTGCGGGCAGCCGGCCTACAATTCCGGCGACCGCGCCGACGCCCGGGCGATCGCGGAGCAGACGATCGCAGCCTTCGAGCATTTCGACTATGTGGTGGCGCCCTCCGGCTCATGCGCGGGCATGCTGAAGAAGCACTATCCGTCGCTGTTCCGCGGCGACGCGGCATGGGAGGCGCGGGCCGCCGCCTTCTCGGCCAAGGTGCACGAGCTCACCAGCTTCCTGGTCGACGTGCTGGGCGTGACCGGCGTGGAGGGTGGCGCCACCGGCACCGCGACGTACCACGATTCATGCTCGGGCCTGCGCGAACTCGGCGTGCAGCGCCAGCCGCGCGCGCTGCTTGCCTCGGTGGGCGGGCTGACAGTGACGGAGATGGCGGAGGCCGACGTGTGCTGCGGTTTCGGCGGCACGTTCTGCGTCAAATATTCCGACATCTCCAACGCCATCGTGGAACAGAAGACAGGCAATATCGCCGCGTCCGGCGCCGACATGCTGCTGGCCGGCGACCTCGGTTGCCTGATGAACATGGCCGGCAAGCTGAAGCGGCAGGGTGCGCGCACGGAGGTGCGCCACGTGGCGGAGGTGCTGGCCGGCATGACCGACGCGCCGCCGATCGGCGGGAGAAGCTGATGCTGGTCACCTCCCCCGCCTTCAAGGACAATGCGCGCGAGGCGCTGGCCGACCGGCAACTGCAGAAGGCGCTGGGCAATGTGCGCGCCGGTTTCATCGACAAGCGCAGGAAGGCGGTCGAGGCGCTGCCGGAATTCGACGCGCTGCGCGACAGCGCGCGCGCCATCAAGGACCATACACTGGCGCATCTCGACCTCTACCTCGCCGCCTATGAGGAGAAGGTGACGGCCTCGGGCGGGCATGTGCACTGGGCCGAAACGGCGGCCGATGCGCGCGGGATCATCCTCGACATCTGCCGCAAGCACGACGCCCGCGTGGTGGCCAAGGGCAAGTCGATGATCACCGAGGAGACCGCGCTCAACGATTTCCTGGAGGCATCGGGCATCCGGCCGGTCGAGACCGACCTCGGCGAATACATCATCCAGCTTCGCGGCGAGCACCCCAGCCACATCATCGCGCCGGCCGTGCACCTCAACAAGGAGCAGGTGGAGGCCGATTTCCGCCGCGTGCACACCGACCTGCCGCCCGGGCGCGACCTGTCGGACCCGGCCTCGCTGCTGGGCGAGGCGCGCCGCGTACTGCGCAAGCAATATTTCGAGGCCGATGTCGGCATCACCGGGGCCAACTTCCTGGTGGCGGAGACGGGATCGTCGATCATCGTCACCAATGAAGGCAATGGCGACCTCAGCCAGGTTCTGCCGCGCGTGCACATCGTGGTGGCCTCGATCGAGAAGGTGGTGCCGACGCTGGAGGACGCCTCGCAGATCCTGCGCGTGCTGGCGCGCTCGGCGACCGGGCAGGAGATGAGCGTCTACACCACCGTGTCGACCGGACCGCGCCGCCCGGGCGATCCCGACGGGCCGGACGAGTACCACGTGGTGCTGCTCGACAACGGCCGCTCGTCGATGCTGGGCACCGAGTTCCAGGAGATGCTGCGCTGCATACGCTGCGGCGCCTGCATGAACCACTGCCCGGTCTATCACGCGGTCGGCGGCCACGCTTATGGCTGGGTCTATCCCGGCCCGATGGGGGCGGTACTGACCCCGTCGCTGGTGGGCGTCGAGAAGGCCGGGCACCTGCCCAACGCTTCCACCTTCTGCGGGCGCTGCGAGAGCGTGTGCCCCATGAAGATCCCGCTGCCCAAGATGATGCGCCACTGGCGCGAACGCGAGTTCGAGCGCGGGCTGAACCCGGCCGTCGCCCGCTACGGGCTGAAGTTCTGGGCCTGGTTCGCGAAGCGCCCTGCCGTCTACCGGCTGGCGACCTATCTCGGCATGCCGCTGATGGCGGTGGCCGGCGGAACCCGGCGGCGCTTCCGCTTCCTGCCCTTTGCCGGCGGCTGGACGAAGTATCGCGACCTGCCGGCGCCGCAGGGCCGCACGTTCATGCAGCAATGGCGCGACCGCGACCATGTGAGGGAAGGAGCGCGGCCATGAGCGCGCGCGAGGCGATACTCGGCAAGGTGCGCAAGTCGCTCGGCGCGGGCGAGGACAATGTGCGGCTGGAAGAGGTGTGGGACCGGCTGATGAAGGCGCCGCGCGGGGTCACGCCGAGGCGCGCGCAGCTCGACCCCGCGGCGCGCGTGGCGCTGTTCTGCGAGATGGCGAAGAACGCCGCCGCCAGCGTGGTGCGCGTGGCCGACGGCGCTGCCGTGCCGGCGGCCGTGGCCGACTATCTGCGCGCGCGCAACCTGGCGCAGAGCGTGCGCATGGGCGGCGACAGGCGGCTGCGCAACATACCGTGGGTCACGCAGCGCGCGCTGCAGGTGCGCCACGGGCCATCCGACGGCGAGGACGAAGTCGCCGTCAGCCACGCATCCGCCGGCATCGCCGAGACCGGCACGCTGGTGCTGTGGTCCGGCAAGGACAATCCCACCACGCTCAACTTCCTGCCCGACCACCACATCGTGGTGATCGACGCAGCCGACGTGGCCGCTGACCTGGAAGCCGTGATGGCGCTGACGCGGCAGCGTTTCGGCAAGGGCGACATGCCGCGCACGGTCAATTTCATCACCGGGCCGTCGCGCTCCGGCGACATCGAGCAGACGCTGCTGCTCGGCGCGCACGGCCCGCGCGCGCTGCACATCGTCGTCGTGGACGGCTGACGGCCGGCCGTGAGCGGCGTGCATTTCCTCGACGCTCGTGGCCCGGACGGCATGCGCCTCTATGCGATCGGCGACGTGCATGGCCGCGCCGACCTGCTGAAGGCGATGCATGCGCAGATCCGCGCGGAGCTGATGCGCGACCGGCCGGCGGACTGGCGGATCATCCATCTCGGCGACTATGTGGACCGCGGCCCCGACAGCCGGGGCGTCCTCCAGTTCCTCATCGACCGCATTGGCGAGGACCCGCGCGTCATCGCGCTCAAGGGCAATCACGACGAGGGGTTCGAGAATTTCCTGGGCGGCAGGCCGGGTTTCCGCATCTTCAACGACAATGGCGGCGAGGCCACCTGCCGCTCATACGGCGTGGCCGCCGACTTCGCCACGGCGGACGCTATCGAGCGGACGCGCGTGCAGATGGAGGCGGCGGTGCCGGCGGCGCATGTCGCCTTCCTGCGCGGGCTTCCGACCAGCGTCGAATTCGGCGATTTCTACTTCTGCCATGCCGGCATCCGCCCCGGCGTGCCGCTCGGCGCGCAGGACCCGCAGGACCTGATGTGGATCAGGAACGCGTTTCTCGATTATCCGGAGCTGCACCCGAAGGTCGTGGTGCATGGACACACGCCGCATACAGAGGCCCAAATCCTGGGCAACCGCGTCAATGTCGACACGCTTGCCTATAGGAGCGGCCGGTTGACCGCACTGGTTGTGGATGGGGCCGAAAAGAGAATGCTCGAAGCGGAGAGCCGGGAGATCAGCGGATGAGGGCGCTGACGCCGTAGCCGTCGGCGCTGGCGCGGTCGGCCACAGCGTGGGTGGAATAGAGCCCGATGCCGCCCATGGCGAAGGCGGAGAGCATGAGGAAGGACATTACTGCTGCTTTCATCGGACTCATCTCCGGAACACTTTCCGGATCCTAATGCTATGTGGTTACCAATCAGTTCCGACCCGGGCCGTGGCGGCTGTCGGAGCGGCGGCTTCTCTATGCTCATGAATGCATGAGCGCCAGTAGGGTTGCACATTCTTCACATGCAATTCTTGCCGCGTATCAAAATTGCCACTCTGCGGGCCGCAGGCGTCCGCCCAGCGGTCAGATCACCGCCACCCAGGCGCGGGCGATGGCCAGCCCGGCGGCATCGGCCGCGGGGCCGTGGCGGGCCGCCTCGGCCTCGTGCCTGGCCCGCCAGCCGGGCTGCCGCTCGGCCAGCCAATCCGCGAATGTGTCGTTCCAATCGCGCACCAGCGCGCGGTCGGCCTCGAAATGAAACTGCATGCCGTAGCCGGCGCGGCCGATGCGGAAGGCCTGGTTGTGGGCAGCGAAATTGCCGGCCAGGCGCTCGGCACGGCGCGGCAGCGTGAAGGTGTCGTCGTGCCACTGGAAGATGGGGAAGCGTTCGGGCAGGCCTCGCAGCACGGCGTCTTCCCTGCCGTCCTCCGTCAGCTCAACCTCCTGCCAGGCGAACTCGCTGGCAGCGCCGATGAGATTGTCGGCGCCGTAGGCGCGGGCCAGCAGCTGGCTGCCAAGGCAGATGCCCAGCGCCGCGCGGCCGCTGTCGACGAAGTCGCGCATCAGGCCCAGCAGCTCGGGAAACCAGGGGGCGGCCGCGTCGTCCAGCGCGTTCTGCCCTCCGCCCAGCACCACCAGCGCGTCATAGCCGTCGGCCGATTGCGGCAGCGTCTCGCCCAGATATGCCTGCACGAGCGTCACCGAGGCGTTCTTCTCGTCCAGCGCGGCCGCGATCTGGCCGAGGCCGGTGCCCTCGAAATTCTGGATGGTCAGGACGCGCATGCTGAGGAATCCGGGTGGCGGCAGAGCACGCCAGCGTTATCATGCGCGGCTGCCCGTGCAAGAGGGGTCCATGCCGCTCCAGAACCGCGTCGATCCGTTCGGCCGCATCCACGCGGCCACCGCGCGCGGCGGCTTCACCGGCAATCGCGGCATCATCCACGATCCGGCGACGCGGTCGCTGCTGCGGCGCCGATGGTCCACGAAGGCGTGGATCATCTGCGACCTCGCGCATCCGCGCGGACACAGGCGCGACGTGTTCGGGCGCAACGCGCCGGGCGGCGGCGCCGGCTGGACCGAGCTGTTCTTCCTCGACGAGGTGACGGCGCTGGCGGCCGGCCACCGGCCCTGCTTCTACTGCCGGCGCGAAGCCGCCAAACGGTATGCGGCGGCGTTCGCCGATGCCTTCGGCGTCGCGTCGCCGCGCGTGGCGGAGATGGATGCCCGCCTGCATGCCGAGCGGCCTGCCGCCGGGGCGCCGCCTCGCCTCCTGCGTGAGGCAGAGATCCGCGCGCTGCCCGACGCCGCGATGGTGGCCTTCGGCCCGAACGCATTTGCCATGAAGGGCGGGGCGCTGCTGCCGTGGAGCTTTGCCGGCTATGGCGCCGCGCCCGCCGCGTGCCGCACGCTGCCGGCTGGCGCGGTGCTGCTGACACCGCCCACCACAGTCGCAGCGCTGCGCGCCGGCTACCGCCCGGCGTGGCACCGGTCGGCCGGGTAGCGACCTCTGGCAAGGATGCCGCGCCCCGGCGACGCCCCGGTTCGCGCGGGGTCAGCCAGCGCGCGTCACGCGCGCCCTCTCCTGCCGATGCCGCTCCAGCACGCCGGCAAAGTAGGCGCCTGGAATTTCGAGCACGATGTCGTCGCGCCGGCCGGTGATCTTGAAGGCGAGGCCCGAGCCCGCATAGCGCTCCACCTCCGCCTCGGACAGGTTTATGCCCACGGTCTCGAGGGTGTGGCAGGGCGAACAGATGCGCTCGCGGTCGATCACCAGCGTGTCGAGCTTCTGGCCCGCGGCATAGGCCTGCTCTAGGAAGACCCGGCGGTCGAACTTGCCGACGACGACGATCTGGAAACTGTCATGCACGGCCGGCTTGCGCGGATTGATCCAGCTGCGCACCGTGTAGCGATGGCGGAACAGGCTGGCCGGGTCATGGACGATCGGCCCCTGCACGACGGTCGAGCCTTCATGCAGGTCGGGCTTGATGCGCGTACCGGCCGACACGGCGTCGACGCTCTCGGCCGTCACGCAGCCCGCGAGCACCACGCAGATCAAAACCACCCATGCCGGTCGAAACATTCCACGCTCCTCGCCATCCCGGAACAAATCATAAACATGCCGCAAGGGAATGCAACCCCCGGATGCAGATCGGCGATCACCGGCCGGTCATGCCCGAGTGGAACGCCCTGCCCTGCCACGAGCGGCCCCGGTGTCGGTGCGGGCCGGCTCGGGCCGAGTGCGGCGCATGGCGGGGCTTGACGCCCTCGCTCCCCCGCACCATCACTCGCCGATGCGAGCCAACTACCGGATGCAGCGCCTCTTCGTGACCGCCGACCTCGCGGCAGGCCGTGCCTTCGATGCCGACCGCGACCAATCCCACTATCTCGCCAACGTGCTGCGCCTGCGCGAGGGCGCCGAGCTGCTGGTCTTCAACGGGCGCGACGGCGAATGGCTGGCGCGCGTGGAGGCATTGGCGAAGAAATCGGTGCGGCTTTCGCCCGTGGAGCAGACGCGGCCGCAGCCGCCGCTTCCCGACCTCGTCTACGCCTTCGCGCCGATCAAGGCCGGCCGCCTCGACTATCTGGTGCAGAAGGCGGTGGAGATGGGCGCCGGCACGATCCTGCCGGTCATCACGCAGCACACGCAGATGGCCACCGTGGGCGTCGAGCGGCTGCGGGCCAACGCGATCGAGGCGGCGGAGCAGTGCGGCATACTGGCCGTGCCGCAGGTGGGCGAGGCCAGCAAATTCGATGCTTTCCTGGCCGGCTGGGACCCGCAGCGGCGCCTCATCTTCTGCGACGAGGGGGCCGAGACCGACAATCCCGTGCCCGCGCTGAAGGCGGTCGCGGAGACAAGGATCGGGCTGCTGGTGGGGCCGGAAGGAGGCTTCTCCGACGACGAGCGGCGGCAGCTGCGCGCCCTGCCCTTCGTGACGGCGATACCGCTCGGCCCGCGCATCCTGCGGGCCGACACGGCAGCCGTCGCCGCGCTGGCGGTCATCCAGGCAACGATCGGGGACTGGCGCTAGGGTTGTCTTGGCGGCGTCGGCGTGCCAGAAGCGCGCCTCGCCTGCGCGGACCGCCGCGCCTGCCGCCCCCTCAGCACACAGATTGAAGGACGCCTGCCATGGCACGCGCGCTCGGCCTCGATTTCGGCACCACCAACTCCGTGATCGCTGTGGCCGACCCCGCGGGGCAGGCAACGCATTCGCTGCGCTTCACCTCGAGCGCGGGCACCACCGACACGATGCGCACGGCGCTGGGCTTCATGAAGGGGCGCGGCGCCGACGGGCTGGCCGCGATGACGGTGGAAGCCGGGCAGGCGGCGATACGGCTGTTCATCGACAATCCCGGCCAGTGCCGCTTCCTCCAGTCGATCAAGACCTTCGCGGCGAGCGCTGCCTTCCAGACGACGACCGTGCATGCGCGCCGCCACACCTTCGAGGACCTGGTGGAGGCGTTCTTGCGCCGGCTCCAGGACTATGCTGGCGGCGAATGGCCGGCAGACGCGGCGCGCCTCGTGGTCGGAAGGCCGGTGCGCTTCGCCGGCACGAACCCCAACGAAGAACTGGCAATGGAGCGCTACCGGGCGGCGCTGTCCCGTTTCGGATTTCCCGAAATCCATTATGTGTACGAGCCGGTGGCCGCCGCCTACTGGTTCGCGCAGGGGCTGGCGCGCGACGCGACCGTGCTGGTGGCCGACTTCGGCGGCGGCACGACCGACTATTCGCTGATCCGGTTCGAGCGCCGGGCGGGCCGGCTCGAGGCGGTTCCGATCGGGCATGGCGGTGTCGGCATCGCCGGCGACCAGTTCGACTACCGGATGATCGACAATCTCGTCGCGCCGGAGATCGGCAAGGGCAGCCAGGTCCGCAGCTTCGGCAAGCTGCTCGACCTTCCGGCGAGCTACTTCGCCAGCTTCGGCCGCTGGAACCAGCTGTCCATCTTCAAGACGACGCGGGAATTCACGGAGCTGAAATCGCTGGTGCGGCAGGCGGTCGAGCCGGCGAAACTGGGCCTGTTCGTCGACCTGGTGGAGTATGACGAGGGCTATCCGCTCTACCAGGCGGTGTCGGCGACCAAGATGGCGCTGTCGGAAGCCGAGGAGGCCGAGTTCCACTTTCCCCCGCTGGGGGCGGCAGGCCGCAAAACCGTGCGCCGCGCCGATTTCGAGGCGTGGATCGCCGACGACCTGTCGCAGATCGAGGCAGCACTCGACGAGGTGCTGGCGACGACACACACGCAGGCGCAAAGCGTGGACAAGGTTTTTCTCACCGGCGGCACGTCCTTCGTGCCGGCCGTGCGGCGGCTGTTCGAGCGCCGCTTCGGCGCGGAGCGGCTGGAAAGCGGCGGCGAGCTGCTGTCGATCGCGCACGGTCTGGCGCTGATCGGCGAGAGCGGCGACGTGCAGCGATGGGCGGCCTGACGCCGCGGGCGGACCATTCAGGGCCCGCATGGTTCTGTCAGGATTTTTGACTTGAACGGCGGCAGCGAAGTCGTACACCTCACCGCGCATCGCATCGGGCCGCTCGGCCGGAAGGACTTTTCAGACATGGCGCGCGATACGACCGATTCCCGGCCGCTGGAAACGCATGAGCAGCTGATCGACTACCTCGCGGCCGGCAACAAGCCGCGCAGCGAATGGCGCATCGGCACCGAGCACGAGAAATTCCCGTTCTACACCGACGGCCACGCGCCGGTGCCCTATGGCGGGCCGCGCGGCATCCGCGCGCTGCTGGAAGGCATGCAGCGCATGCTGGGCTGGGACCCGATCATGGACGCCGGCAACATCATCGGGCTGGTGGAGCCGACCGGCCAGGGCGCCATAAGCCTGGAGCCGGGCGGGCAGTTCGAGCTTTCCGGCGCGCCGGTGGAAACGATCCACCAGACCTGCCGCGAAGGCAACGCGCATCTGGCCCAGCTGCGCGAGATCGCCGAGCCGCTGGGCATCCGCTTCCTCGGCCTCGGCGGCAGCCCGAAATGGTCGCTCGCAGATACGCCGCGCATGCCCAAGTCGCGCTACGAGATCATGACGAACTACATGCCGAAAGTGGGCAGCCAGGGCCTCGACATGATGTACCGGACCTGCACCATCCAGGTGAATCTCGACTTCGAAAGCGAAGCCGACATGCGCCGCAAGATGCAGGTTTCGCTGAAGCTGCAGCCGCTGTCGACCGCGCTGTTCGCCAACTCGCCCTTCACCGACGGCAAGCCGAACGGCCTGCAGAGCTGGCGCGGCGCGATCTGGCGCGACACAGACAACCAGCGCGCCGGCCTCAAGGAGTTCTGCTTCTCGCCCGATTTCGGCTTCGCGGACTATGTCGAATGGGCGCTCGACGTGCCCATGTATTTCCTGATCCGCGAGGGGCGCTACTACGATTGCACCCACGTGACCTTCCGCCAGTTCATGGACGGCGCGCTGCGCAATTCGGTGCCGGACGGCATGCCGACGCTGGGCGACTGGGCCAATCACCTGTCTACGCTGTTCCCCGACGTGCGGCTGAAGCGCTTCCTCGAGATGCGCGGCGCCGACGGCGGGCCGTGGCGGCGCATCTGTGCCCTGCCCGCCTTCTGGGTGGGGCTGCTGTATGATGACGAAGCGCTGGACGCTGCCGAGACGCTGACCCGCGACTGGACCTTCGAGGATGTGCGCGGCATGCGCGACGCGGTGCCCGCGCAGGGCCTGAAGGCGGAGTTCCGCGGCGCGACGCTGCGCGACGTGGCGCGCGAGACGCTGGCCATCTCCCGCCTCGGCCTCAAGAACCGCAAGCGCCTCAACCGCGACGGCTATGACGAGGCCGATTTCCTCGCCCCGCTGGAGGAGGTGGTCGCGCGCGGCACCACCAGCGCGGAAGAGATGCTGAAGGCCTACCACACGCGCTGGGGCGGCTCGATCGAGCCTGTGTTCCTCGAATACGCCTATTGAGGCGGCGCTCCGCCCGGCCGACAAGGCGGGCGGCTTGGACCTCGCGGCGCTGATCAGCTAGGCTCGGCTCTTAAAGGAGACCGAGCCATGTTCACGCTCAACGACATGCTTCAACAGAATCCGCAGGCGATGGAACTGCTGGCGCGGCAGTTCAAGCTGTCGCAGGACCAGGCGCAGCTTGCCGTCGAGGCGCTGCTGCCCGCCTTCAGCCAGGGGCTGAAGCGAAACGCTGCCGACCCTTCCGGGCTGGCGTCGTTCCTGCAGGCGATGTCGACCGGCCAGCACGCGAAATATTTCGAGGACGCGGCGCGCGCGTTCGATCCGGCCGGCGTCAGCGAAGGCAATGGCATTCTCGGCCATCTGTTCGGCTCGAAGGAGCTTTCGCGCGCGGTGGCGGCGCAGGCCGCGCAGGCGACAGGGCTCGGCCAGGACCTGCTGAAGCAGATGCTGCCGGTGCTGGCCTCGATGATCATGGGCGGGCTGTTCAAGCAGTCGACCGGCCAGATGGGGGGCGGGCAGCCGGGCAGTGCGGCCGGGCAGAACCCGCTGACGCAGATCATGGAGCAGATGATGCGGCAGGGCGGCGGCGCGCGCATGCCGCACCCCGAAGCCCCGCAGCCGGGCATGAACCAGTTCGACATGCCTTGGGGCGACAACCCGCTCGGCAAGGCTCTCGAAGGCATGTTCGGCGGGGCGAGCCAAAGAGGCGGCGGCGGGCAGCAGGCGCCGTTCGACAACCCGCTCGGCCAGATCTTCGAGGAGATGATGGGCGGCGGCAACCGCGAGGCCGAGACTAAACCCAGGACCAACCCGTCCGGCCGGGCCCGCACACCCTACGACGATCTGTTCGGCGGCATGTTCGAGGCCGGCGCCAAGACGCAGCAGGACTACCAGAAGGGCATGGAGTCGGTCTTCGACCAGTTCCTCAAGGGGATGGACAAGCGCGGGCGCTGATCAGGTCCGGCGATTCTGGCATGAGCAAGCTGCTGGAGCATATGCGCCGAAACCCGAGGGCAGACTGGACGATTCGGGATGTCGAAACGCTTTGCCGCGCGTTTGAGGTAAATTGCGAACCATCGCGCTCCGGCAGCTCGCATTATAAAGTCTCCCATGCGGAGATCGCCTACATCCTGACCGTGCCTTTCAAACGCCCCATCAAACCAGTATATATACGCAAGCTGGTAGCCTTCATTGATGAGTTGGGAAAGCTGCATGGCCCGTCTTGAATATCCGGTCATCATAACCCCCCTGTCCGCCGAAGATGGCGGCGGCTTCGCTGCGACCGTACCGGATTTGCCTGGCTGCATGAGCGACGGCGACACGCCCGAGGAAGCCATCACCAACGTTCAAGATGCAATTGCGGCATGGATCGAGGCCGCGCAGGATCTCGGACGTGCCGTCCCCGAGCCTTCTCGCGTGCCCGCGCTTGCATAAAAAAGCCCGGCCACAAGGGCCGGGCAGTGATGCAGGCGTGCCGGGGGGAACCGGCAGGGGTAGAGGGAATGCCTGCATGAACTCGTGATGGGCGCCCTCAGAAAACGCGGCGCGCCGCGTCCTCAACGGTGCCGCGGGTGCGCGCCACCGCGCTGAGATAGCGCAGCGGATCGGTGTCCACCCGGCTTTTCCAGGCATCGCGCAGGTCGTCGCGCTGAAGCCCGATATCAGCCAGTTCCCAGTCCGACATCTCGCGCAGGTGGCGGAACTGTCGGCGATGGTTCCAGGCACGCAGAAGGGAGGCGCCGGCGCGCACCACGCGGTTAGCAAGCACGGAAACGAAACCGGACTGCTGACTTGCGCTGTGATCGAATACGGCCATGGCTGCTCTCCTTCGGACGGACGTTTTCGGCGCGAACGGGCCTGCCCGGACGGTGCGGGAGGATGCGACCGGTCCGGCGGGTGTTACGCGCTTTGCTGAACGTGCCCAGAATGCTTCGGAGCTATTGATTAGTCCAACGAATGTTTTTAATCTTTAGCATCAACCAGCGTTATGGATTTCGCCATGGCCGCCCCCCTTGATCTTGACCAGCTGCAGACTTTCGTCGCGATCGCCGACACAGGCTCATTCACCCGCGCGGCGGACGAGGTGCATCGAACGCAATCGGCCGTTTCCATGCAGATGCGCCGGCTGGAGGAGCGCGTGGGCAAGGCGCTGTTCGCCAAGGACGGCCGCTCCAACAGGCTGACCGAGGAAGGCGAGCGGCTTCTGTCCTATGCGCGGCGGATGATGCGGCTGAACCGCGAGACGCTGGCCGCCTTCGACGACACCAGCCTGGAAGGCCAGATCCGGATCGGCACGCCCGACGACTATGCCGACCGCTTCCTGCCGGAAATCATGGGCCGCTTCGCCCGCTCCAACCCGCGCGTGGAGATGTCGGTGGTCTGCGAGCCGACGGCGAACCTTGCCGAGCTGATCCGCCGCGGACAGCTGGACATCGCGCTGGTGACGCAGTGCGACGACGTGCGGCCGGTCGAGATCGTGCGGCGCGAGCCGCTGCTTTGGGTCACGTCCGCCAGCCATGCCGTGCATGAGGAAGCGGTGCTGCCGCTGGCCGTCGGCCGGCCCAACTGCGCGTGGCGCAAGGCGGCGACCGAGCAGCTGGTGGCGCACAGCCGCGAATACCGAATCCTGTTCACCAGCTGGTCGGCGCAGGTGGTCATCGCCGCGGTGCTGGGCGGCCTTGCGGTCTCCATCCTGCCGGAATGCGCGCTGCGGCCGGGCATGCGCGTGTTGGGCGAGGCGGAGGGCTTCGCGCCGCTCGCCGATGTGCAGATCGGCATATTGCGCGGGCACTCCAGCCGTCCCGAACTCGTCGACGCGCTGGCCCGGCACATTGCCGAAAGCCTGGACAACATCTCGGTGCCGCCGGTCGACCCCACGGGCGCGGGCTTCGATTTCGAGGCGATGGCGTTCTCGCGCCTGAAGAAGCAGCGCCAGAACAAGGCGATGGCGGGCTGGTAGACGCTAACGCCTGCCGCGGATGACCAGCACATTGCCGACCGCAACCAGCGCCAGGCCTGCGATGGCATAGATCGTCCAGCGGTAGCCTTCCAGCCCGGTCGAGATCAGCAGCGCGAAGATCGGGAACATGACCGTGGCGTAGCCGGCGCGGGCGCTGCCGATGCGGCCGAGCAGCGTCAGGTAGGCGGCAAAGGCGATGACGGTCGAGATCACCGCGAGGAAGACCAGCGAGCCAAGGTAGGCAAGCGTCGGCTCGACGATGAAGGGGCGGCCGAGCACCAGCGCAAGGAAGGCGCACCAGAGCGTGCCGTAGAGCATGCCCCACGCGTTCATCGACACGATGGGCAGGCCGCGCCGCTGGCAGGCAGCCGAGACGAGATTGCCGAAGCAGAAGCTGAGCGTGCCGGCGACACAGAAGGCCAGCCCGGCGAGGCTGTCGCCGGAAAGGCCGTCGCCGCCCATCTCCGGCAGGAACATGAGCGCGATGCCGGCGAAACCGGCCACGCCGCCCAGCAGGATGCGCCGCGACGGGCGCTCGCGCATCACCAGCGCGGCGAGCGCCATGTTGATGACCGAGGCGAGCGAGAAGACGACCGACAGCAGGCCGCTGACCAGGTGCAGCGCGCCGTAGTAGAAGAAGAGGAAATTTGACGAAAAGAGCAGGACGCCGAGCGCGGCGAAGCGCAGGTGGTCGGCCGGTGGAAATCGCAGCTGCCTGCCTGTCACGACCACCCAGCCGAACATGAGGATGGTGGCGATGCCGAACCGCCAGACGAGGTTGACCTCGTTGGACACCGTGCCCACCTGCAGCGCGATGGCGAACCAGGAAACACTCCAGGCAACCACGGTGAGCGCGTATAGGCCATAATCCCGGGGCTCGAACTGCCGCTCCTGCGGGGCGGCGGGCGCGGTGGCCGGGGACGCGGTATCGACTGACATCTGCTTTCCTCTTTGGACCGAGATAGGCTCGCCGCGGGCGAAGCGTCCAACCAAATCTGGTGATGTGCCGTTGAACACGGTTTATGGGTGGCGGCGGCCTTGACCCGAAGCTGATACGAGTTCCCAATCCGATGATGGACGACCTGATCGCCGACTCACGAACGAACGCCGCCGAATTCACGGTGAGCGAAATCTCGAATGCGCTGAAGCGCACGGTCGAGGACGCCTTCGGCCATGTTCGCGTGCGCGGCGAGATTTCCGGCTATCGCGGGCCGCATTCGTCGGGGCACGCCTATTTCTCGCTGAAGGACGACAAGGCGCGCATCGACGCAGTGGTGTGGCGCACCACCATGCAGCGGCTGAAGTTCAAGCCAGAGGAAGGCATGGAGGTGATCGCCACCGGGCGGCTGACCACCTATCCCGGCAAGTCCAACTACCAGATCGTCATCGACAATCTGGAACCGGCCGGCGCCGGCGCACTGATGGCGCTGCTGGAGGAAAGGCGGCGCAAGCTGGCGGCCGAGGGGCTTTTCGACGAAGGCCGCAAGAAGCCCCTGCCCTTCATGCCGCGCGTCATCGGCGTGGTGACATCGCCGACGGGCGCGGTGATCCGCGACATCCTCCACCGCATCTCAGACCGCTTTCCTCTGAGCGTGGTGGTGTGGCCGGTGCGCGTGCAGGGCGAGACCTCGGGCGCAGAAGTGTCGGCCGCGGTCGCGGGCTTCAACGCGCTAGACCCGCTGGGGCCGGTGCCGAGGCCCGACGTCATCATCGTGGCGCGCGGCGGCGGCAGCCTGGAGGATCTGTGGGGCTTCAACGACGAAGCGGTGGTGCGCGCAGTCGCTTCTTCGCGCATCCCCGTCATCTCGGCCGTGGGCCACGAGACGGACTGGACGCTGATCGACCACGCGGCCGACATGCGCGCGCCGACGCCAACGGGCGCGGCCGAACTTGCCGTGCCGGTGAAGGCGGAGTTGGAGGCTGCGGTCGCCAGCCTGTCGGCCCGCCTGCGCGGCTGCATGAGCCGCAGCGGCGACCGCAAGCGGCAGGCGCTGCGCGCGGCAGCGCGCGCGCTGCCATCGGCGGAGCGGCTGCTGGAGATACCGAGGCGGCGATTCGACGAGGCCGCGGCCCGGCTGTCGCGCGGGCTGGAAGTGGCGGTGGAGCGCAAGGCGGCCCGGCTGGTGCGCGCGCGGCTGTCGACGGTGACGCTGGAGCGGCGAATCGCCGAGGCGCGGACCCTGCTGGGGCGCGATCTCGGGCGGGCGCGGGCGGCGCTGTTCGGCGCCGTGCAGGCCCGCCGCGCGGAGTTCGACCGCGCCGGCCGGCAGCTGCCCAAATGCGCCGACGCAACGCTGCGGACGCGGCGCTCCGATTTCCGGCAGGCGGCGGGCCGCCTGCGGATCGAGCCCATTCTCTCCCACCTCAGATCCGACGCGCGCCGTCTGGCGCTGCTCGGCCAGCGGGGCGATACGGCCTTCGTCAGCCACACGCAGCTGACGGTCGCGCGCCTGACCCAGGCGTCGCGGCTGATGGACAACCTGTCCTACCGGTCGGTGCTGGAGCGGGGATATGCGGTGGTGCGGGGCAAGGCCGGCCAGTTGCTGGATTCGACCGCATCTGTGGTCGCCGGCGAGACGCTGACAATCGAATTCGCCGACGGCAAGGCCAGCGCCATCGCCACCGGCGAAGCGGCGGCGCGTCCGCGCCTGCGGGCGAGCAAGGCCGTGGACCCCTCGCGGCAGGGCAGCCTGTTCTAGCCGGCATCCAGCCGCCAGTTTGCGCGGCGGCTCAACGTCGCTTGCCCTGAAACCGCGTTCAGATCGGCTGCGGCGGCACCGGGTTGGGCTGCGGCGCCGGCTTCGGCTCCGGCATCGGCTCGGGCGCCGGCTGCGGACCCGGAAACGGGTCCGGCACCGGGCCGGGTCTCGGGTGCGTGCCCATGCTACACCTCATCGAAGCGGCTGCCTTCCTTGGCTGGGTCACGGGCGATGGCGCGCTCCTCCTCGTCGTCGGGCAGAGCCTCGTCGCTCTCCTGATACTCGTTGTCGTCGTCTTCGCCCGGCAGTTCGCCGGAGGGCTCCGCCGACGGCGCGCCGCCGAAGCGAAGGTCGCCATTGGCCGGCGCGTCGGACGGCTTCATGCCGCGAGCGCCGATGTCGTCCCAGTCGGCCTTCTCGATGGTCGGCGCACCCTCCAGGGGCTGGTTGTCGTTGGCACGGTCGTCGCGAGTGTCCCGTCGGCCCATCTCACTTTTCCTTTCGCGTCTTGAATGCGTCGCCGAGATCGTTCTTGTGCGGGTCCTGCAGGTTCTCGCCCGCAGCGTCGCGGTCTGTCGCGGGATCATCCTCGGCGGGCTCGTAGCCGCGCGGGCGGTTCTCGGGCGGGCCTTCCCAACGCGGCCGCTGGTCGGTCGTGCCGGCAGCGCCCTCGTGACGCCTGTGGTCGGAACGTCTCTGGTCGTCGTTCATGGAAAAATCTCCATCGCTCGTTCTGCCGTTCCTGGGAGGAACAGCAGCCAGCCGCGATGGTTCCGGCGCATGCAAGGCCCGGACGGCGCGCGGCGCCTTGCGAGCGCTGCCGGCAGTGAGGCTGGCACGTCGAGAAAACCGGAAAGGTCGTTGGGGATGGTACGGTTGGCTGGGATCGAACCAGCGACCTCCGGATCCACAATCCGGCGCTCTAACCAGCTGAGCTACAACCGCACATGCCGCTTCGGCGATGCGTCCTTACGGACAAAGTCAGGATAATTCAAGAGCGCAGGGAGGGGAAGACGCGCGTTCCGGAAGCGCCTGTTCGACGCAGGCGGGCATTTTCCGGATGGCGGGCCCGAATGCCCGCACAAAAAGAAAAAGACCGGCGGGAGGAGGTGCCGGTCTTTTCCTTGTGTCGGGCCGGTGGGAGGAGGATACCGGCCTTCCTGCCTGCGGTTTGGTGGGAGGAGGATACCGCCCCGCAGGTATTCTGGATCGAGAAACGCGTCAGGCGATCTTCAGTTCCTTCAGCGACTTCTCGAAAGCGTTCTTGGCCGGCTTGGCGAGGTCCTCGGCAGCCTTGCTGGAGGCGGCCTGGAAGTCCTTGGCGTGCTCGACCATCATCTCCATGCTCTTGCGCAGGAAGGAGGTCTGCAGCTCCATCAGCTCCGAAAGCGACTTGACGCCGACCACGGCCTCGAGATGGGCGAAATTGGTCTCGGCGGCGGTGCGCATCGCGGCGATCGACTTCAGCGACAGCTCGCTGGAGGCGGCCCGGGCGTTCTCGTAGGTGGCCTCGATGACCTTCTGGGCCTCTTCGGCGCCGGACTTCATCTTGGCATAGGCCTCCTTCGACTGCTCAACGCCCTTCTCGGCGAAGGCGCGAATCTGGTCGGTGGCCTGGCTGGCGTCGAATGCCGGGAATTCGGTGATCTCGGCGGTCTTGGCAGCTGCTTTGGTCATCTGCGTGGTTCCTTTCATCGCCATGCGGCGAAAAACCTGATGTCCCATCCCATATAGAGCATGCGATTGTGCATTGCAACAAAAAACTTGCTGCGCTGCGATGGGTAATCTGCCGCAATGCAACAATGCGAGTTGCGCCAGGTTAACCACGCACCAAAGTCACCGGGGACTGCGAAGCGTGAAACTGGACGCCGATGCGGGTAAGAATTATTAGCGATATGTTAATCACAAGAAGCATGCCGGGCACGCCGACGGGTCCATGAGTTCACGATCCTATTCCTTCCTCGATGTCGCCGTTCTGGAGGCGGTGGGCAGCCGCTTCGCGGCGGCCGATGCGCTCGTCGTGCTTTCCGAGCGGCTGGACGAGGTCTTGTGGACGAACGGGCCGGGCGCGCGGCTTTTCGGTTTCTCCGACATCTTCTCCTTCATCGGCACCGATCCCGAGCTGCCGCTGCCGGTGCGCCGGCAGATCGAGGCGACGCCGGGCTATCCGCGCATCGGCCGCGACAAGCCGATCGCGCTCCGGCTTTCGAGCGGGATGAGCAGCCGGGTCGTGGGCTTTTCGGCGAGCAGCGTCACCATGCCCGACGGCGAGGACGCGATATTGCTAGCAGCGGCGGATGCCGTCGCCACGCGCACCGCCGACGAAACCGCGCTGCGGGCGATCGAGGGCCTGTCGGGCGAAGGCCAGTTCGTCGTGCTGGTGGATCACAAGGGCGCGGTCACCGCCGCGTCCAACGGCTTCGCCGAGCTCGGCATCATCGGAGACACGCTGCGGCAGCTCGCCGACGACGTGGCCCGCGAGAGCGACCGGCTGGTCAAGCGGCTGGTGCCCGCCGCCAAGGGGTCGCTGCCGGCCGGCATGGCCCGGCTGACCGACAAGCTGAACCTTCTGATGGTCATAGATGACGTGGTGGAGCAGGACGAGCCGGCGGCGCCCGAGACGCCCGCCCCGGCGCAAGCCGCGCCGCAACCCGTCGAGAACGAAGCATCCTCGCCTGCCGAGCCTGCGCAACCCGGGCCGGCAGCGCCCGCCGCGACCGCCGAACCCGGGCAGACGCGCTCGGCCGAGACTCTTGCCGGGCCCCTGGCCGAGGCCCCGGCCGAAGCAGGCACCGCGCCTGCGGCGCCGGGTGCAGGCCGCCGCGCGGACGCGGATGAATGGTATTTCAGCGACGCCACCGGCGAGCGCGCGGGGGGTGCCGCTGCAAGGCCGGCCGATCCGGCCGCGCCGCAGCAGCCGCCGGCGGAGCTTGCGGCGATGCCGGTGCGCTTCGTGTGGCGCACCGACGCACAGGGTCGCTTCAGCGCGCTTGCGGACGAATTCCGCGTGGTCTTCGGCGACGAGGCGGCTGATGTGATCGGCAAGCCGTTTGCCGAAGTGGCGCGCGCTTTCGGCATCGATCCCGACGGCGATATCGCCGGCCTGCTCGAGCGGCGCGACACGTGGTCCGGGCGCTCGGTGCTGTGGCCCGTCGCCGGCACCGACCTCAAAGTGCCGGTCGACCTAGCCGCGCTGCCGGTCTACGACCGCGACCGCAAATTCGAAGGCTTCCGCGGGTTCGGCGTGGCGCGCATGGGCGACGCGGTGGTCGATCCCGACGCGATCGGCCTGACGCTGCGTCCGCCGGCGCCGGAGCCAGACGAGACGGCGCACGAGCCGGCCGCAGAAGCGGTGCCGCCGGCCGGCCCGGAGGCCGAGGCCGCGCAGGGCGAGCCGGAGGCAAGCGCGCCGCCGACGGAAGATCCCTTCCGCGGCGAGGTGCCGGCGCTGCAGGTCACGCCGGGGCCGGAGCGCCGCCAGTCGGACAAGGTGATCCAGCTGGCCGAGCGCCGCCCGAATGGAGGGCGCCAGCTTTCGGCGGCGGAGCGGCTCAACTTCAACCAGATCGGGGAGAAGCTGCGCAGCGCCGGCCTGGTGACAGAAGGTTCGGCCGAGACCCCGACGCCGGCGGAACTGGCGGCCGAGCCGCAGCCGCTTGCCAACGGACACGACACATCCAACGCCGCGCATGGGACCGCGGACGACGCCGCCGACGCGAATGCAAGCGAGCCGGCGCAGCCTGAGACCCACGCGCCTGTTTCGGAAGCACCCTCGTCGGAGGCGCCCGAGCCGGAAGCGCCTGCGGCCGAAGCGGCCGGTCCAACGGAGCCGCCTGCGGCCGAGACGCCTTCCGAGGAAACGACGCAGACCGAGACGCCCGCCGAAGGAGACGCCGAAGCGCCGCATGCGGATGCGCGGGATGCGGTCGCCCACGACCGCGCCGACGTGACGGACGACGTGGCGGCGGCCGGGCATGAGCCGGTGGAGCAGCCTGCGGCGGCCTCGGAATCTACGCCCAATGCAGCGGCGGAAGCTGAGTCCGAGCCGAGAGCGGAAGCGGCACCCGCGTCCGAGCCGGAGGCCAAGACCGAGCCCGAGCCGGAAACCGTTGCCGAGGAGGCCACGGAGACCGTTGCGGAATCCGCGCCCGAGACCGCAGCGGAAACGGCGCCCGAGACCGCGGCGGAAGCGCCGGCTCCAGCCGAGGCGGCCGCGCCCGCGGCCGACGTGTTCCTGCCCTCCGCATTTGCCGGCCTCGCCGCAAACAAGAACCTGCCAGGCATCGACGCGGCCGTGCTGTCGCGGCTGCCGCTGCCGGTGCTGATCCATGCCGGAGACGCGCTGTTCTACGCCAATCGCGAGTTTCTGCAGCTGACGGGCTATCCCTCGCTGGCCGAGCTCGGCGAGGCCGGCGGGCTGGGCGCCATCTTCGGCGAACCCTACGCATCCGACGACGCGGCGGAGCGCAAGCTGCGGCTGCGCACGCGCGAGGGCCAGGAATATCCGGTCGACGCCTTCCTGCAATCGGTGGCCTGGAACGGCGGCAAGGCGCTGCTGCTCGCGCTGCGCCGGGGGGAGATTGCGGAGCCGGCGGCGCGGACGTCCGCCCCGGCCCCTGCGGCCCAGGCGGAGGCCGGCGAAGGCGGCGTAGACGCGCGGCTTGAAGAGCTGCGCACCATCATCGACACCGCAACCGACGGCGTGGTGCTGATCGGCAATGACGGCAAGATCCGCTCGATCAGCCGGCCGGCCGAAGCGCTGTTCGGCTTCAACGGCTTCGAGGTGGTGGGCCACGATTTCGCGTCGCTGTTTGCCATCGAAAGCCAGAAGGCGGCTGCGGACTATCTTGCCGGGCTGGCCGAAAACGGCGTGGCCAGCGTGCTCAATGACGGGCGCGAGGTGATCGGGCGCGAGGCGCAGGGGCGCTTCATCCCGCTGTTCATGACCATCGGACGCCTGCCGCAGGATTCCGGTTTCTGCGCGGTGGTGCGCGACCTCACGCAGTGGAAGCGGGCCGAGGAGGAACTGACGCAGGCGCGCGCCGAAGCCGAGCGCACCTCGTCACAGAAGACCGAGTTCCTGGCGCGCGTGAGCCACGAGATCCGCACGCCGCTCAACGCCATCATCGGCTTCTCAGAGCTGATGCTGGACGAGAAGTTCGGGCCGATCGGCAACGATCGCTACAAGGACTATCTGCGCGACATTAACAAGTCCGGCAATCACGTGCTGGAGCTGGTGAACGACCTGCTCGACATCACCAAGATCGAGGCCGGACAGCAGGAGATGAGCTACGAGGCCGTGTCGCTGGGCGAGGTGCTGGGCGAGGCGGTGGCGATGATGCAGCCGCAGGCCAACCGCGAGCGGGTCATCATCCGTTCCAGCTTCGCCTCCCGCCTGCCGGACGTGGTGGCCGACCTGCGGTCGATCCGCCAGATCGCGCTCAACCTTCTGTCCAACGCCATCCGCTACACGCCGGCGGGCGGGCAGGTGATCGTGTCGACCGCCTACGAGCCGTCGGGCGACCTCGTCATGCGGGTGCGCGACACCGGCATCGGCATGGCGCCGGGCGAGATCGAGCAGGCGCTGAAGCCCTTCAAGCAGATCAACGCTCTCAAGCGCCCGCGGGGCGACGGCACCGGCCTCGGCCTGCCGCTGACCAAGGCGATGGTGGAGGCGAACCGGGCGAAGTTCGCCATCCACTCGTCGCCCGGCGAAGGCACGCTGGTGGAGATCACCTTCCCGTCGACGCGCGTGCTCGCGCACTGAGTCGTCCTCGCAGTCGAAGGGGGATGCGGCGACGCCGGCGCTGCCCCGGCTGCACGCACCCAACGCAAGCTCCTGAAAACATGAGTATTCTAGTTTAGAAACATTCTAAACTACTGAAATCATTGTCATTCTCTTGACCGCGGCCGCCATTTGCGCGATTAGACCGCGTGTTCTGGAGCAAAACGCTCAACAATTAGCGCTCGGGGGTTCGCTCCCGAAAACTGGAGGCCCCCATGTCCAACGGAACCTCGCGCGCCGCGTTCGGGCGGCTCGCCGCCGCCGCCATCGCGGCCGGCATCGCATACGTTCCCTTCGCCGCGTCCGCCGAAGGCGTCGTCAACATCTATTCCTACCGCCAGCCCGACCTGATCAAGCCGGTGCTCGAGGCGTTCACGGCCGAGACCGGCATCAAGACCGAGGTGCTGTTCCTCGACAAGGGGCTGGAAGACCGCATCCTTGCCGAAGGCACGAACTCGCCGGCCGACGTCATCCTCACGGTCGACATCGCGCGCCTGACCAACGCCAAGGACAAGGGCGTGACGCAGGCGCTGGACGACGCGACCGTCAACGCCAACCTGCCGGCCGAATATCGCGATCCGGAGGGCCACTGGTTCGCGGTGACCAAGCGCGCCCGCATCATCTACGCCTCGAAGGACCGCGTCGGCGACGAGCCGATCACCTATGCCGAGCTCGCCGACCCGAAGTGGAAGGGCAAGATCTGCATGCGCTCGGGCCAGCACGACTACAACCTCGCCCTGTTCTCGGCCGCGATCGCGCATTGGGGCGCGGAGAAGACCGAGGAGTGGATGAAGGGCCTGAAGGCCAATCTCGCCCGCAAGCCGGATGGCGGCGACCGCCCGCAGGCCAAGGCGATCATGGCCGGCGAGTGCGACATCGCGCTGGGCAACAGCTATTACGTCGGCCTCATGCAGACCAACGAGAAGGACCCGGAAGAGAAGGAGTGGGCGGCGGCCATCAAGGTCAAGTTCCCGACCTTCGAAAACGGCGGCACGCACGTCAACATTTCGGGCGCCGCGCTGGCCAAGAACGCGCCGAACCGCGACAATGCGGTGAAGCTCATCCAGTTCCTCACCACGCACAAGGCGCAGCAGATCTATGCGGACCAGGTCTTCGAATATCCGGTCGAGCCGGGGCTGGAGCCCAACGCTATCGTGAAGTCCTTCGGCGAGCTGAAGGCGGACACGCTCCCGCTGGCCGAGATTGCCAAGAACCGCAAGGCGGCCTCCGAGATGGTCGACCGCGTCGGCGTCGATGACGGTCCGTCGAGCTGAGCCGCGGATATTTGAAACGGGAGGCCGGAGCGCTCAGCGCCCCGGCCTTTCTTGCATGAGCGAACCGCGTTGACCGTCCCTGCCCTCTCCGATGCCGGCGCGGCCGCCCCGCACCGCCCGATGCGCCAGCGGCATCCCGGGCTGGTGGCGCTGGTGGCGCTCGCCTGCGCGGTCGTGCTGCTGCCGATCGGCGCGCTGGCGCTGCTGGCGGTTTCCGGCACGGGCGAAGACTGGCCGCATCTCGCACGCAACGTGGTGCCCGGCGCCGCGCTCACCACCATCCAGCTCATCGTGCTCACCTCGGCCGGCACCGCCATCATCGGCGTGGCGACGGCGTGGATGACGGTGGCCTACGATTTTCCCTTCCGCCGCACCCTGTCGTGGATGCTCGTGCTGCCGCTGGCGGTGCCGCCCTATCTTGCGGCCTACGCATTCGCCGAATTCTTCCTGTTCACCGGTCCGGTGCAGACCGCGTATCGCGCGCTGTTCGGCTTCCAGACCGTGCGCGACTACTGGTTTCCCGACATCCGCTCGACCGGCGGCGCGGCCTTCGTGCTGGCGCTGGTGCTCTATCCCTATGTCTACCTGACCACGCGCGTCGTGTTCCTGATGCAGGGGCGCAACATCGCCGATGTCGCCCGCACGCTGGGGGCGCGGCCGGCCAAGGTGTTCTTCCGGGTGCTGCTGCCGGTGGCGCGGCCGGCCATCGTGGCCGGTGTGTCGCTCGTGCTCATGGAAACAATCAACGACATCGGCGCGTCCGAATATCTCGGCGTGCGCACCATGACGACCGCCATCTTCACCACATGGATCAACCGCTCCAGCCTGGAGGGCGCGGCACAGATCGCCATGGTGATGCTGGTGCTGGTGTTCGCGCTGCTGGCGGCGGAGCAGTGGGCGCGCCGCAGGCAGCGCTTCCACAATCCCCGCGCCACGCAGATCCGCTCGCGCCCGCCACGCATCCGCGTCGGCGGCGTGGCCGCGATTGCCTTGCCGGCAGCGCTGCTGCTGCCGGTGGCGCTGGGGTTCGGGGTGCCGGTCTATGTGTTCGGCCGCTATGCCTGGCGGCGCATCGAGCATGTGGCCAATGCGGAGCTTGCCTCGGCGCTGGCCAATTCCGTCATGACGGCGGCGATCACCGCCCTGCTCACCGTGTCGCTGGCGCTGCTGCTCATCCACGCGGTACGGCTTTCGCGCTCGCAGCCGGTCGGCATTCTGGTGCGGCTGGCGTCGCTGGGCTATGCGCTGCCGGGCACCATCATCGGCCTCGGCCTGCTGTTCGCGCTGGCCGGCCTCGACAACATGGTCGACGCGTTTGCGCGGGCCAATCTCGGCTTCTCCACCGGGCTGATCATCACCGGCTCGGCCGGCGCGGTGGTGATCGCCTGCACCATCCGCTTCCTCGCGCTCGCCGAAGGCGGCATCAAGTCCGGGCTGGAGAAGCTGCCGCCGCATCTGGACGAGGCCGCCCGCAGCCTCGGCCGCTCGCCCACGGCGAGCGCAGCCACCATCCTGCTGCCGCTGCTGCGGCCCGCCATCTGGACCGCGGCCGTACTGGTCTTCGTCGACACGATGAAGGAGCTGTCGGCCACGATCCTGCTGCGGCCTTTCGGGTTCAACACGCTGGCGACGCTGGTCTACGAGCACGCCTCGCGCGCCGTGGTGGCCGACGGGGCGCTGGCCGCCCTGCTCATCATCCTGGTGGCCACCGTGCCGGTGGTGCTGCTGTCGAACGCGCTCGCCCGCGACCAGAACGCTTCGCTGTAAAAAAAGGGCGCCCTCGAAGGGGCGCCGCAAATTGGAAACTGCTGTCAAACGTGGTTCTCGAGCGAAAACGTCAACCGCTTCATGAACGGCCAAGGCATTCATCCGAAACTCATGCACGACCTTTGCCGCTGGCGATTAACAAAACCTTACCGGAGCATCTCGATCTTTAAGATTCGCCAGTACCTCTGAAGTTTAGGTAAATTTCGAGTTGACCTTTCGTTAACCAGCGCGCGCCCTCAAGCGCGCAGCTGCGGCAGGTCGCGATAGAGGTCGAGCGCCTCCGGGTTGGCCAGCGCCTCCTTGTTCTTGACGGCGCGGCCATGCACCACGTCGCGCACTGCAAGCTCGGTGATCTTGCCCGACTTGGTGCGGGGAATGTCGGCTACCGCCACGATGCGGGCCGGCACGTGGCGCGGGCTGGCGCCGGAGCGGATGCGGTCCCTGATCTGCTTTTCCAGCGCGGCGTCGAGGGTCGCGCCGCCCGCCAGCCGCACGAACAGCACCACGCGCACGTCGCCTTCCCAGTCCTGGCCGATGCACAGCGCCTCCAGCACTTCGGGCATCTGCTCCACCTGGTTGTAGATCTCGGCGGTGCCGATGCGCACGCCGCCGGGGTTGAGCGTGGCGTCCGAGCGGCCGTGGATGACGATGCCGCCATGCGGCGTCCATTCGGCGAAATCGCCATGGCACCAGACATTGTCGAAACGGTCGAAATAGGCCGCGTGATACTTGGCGCCCTCGGGATCGTTCCAGAACATGATGGGCATGGAGGGGAAAGGCCTGGTGCAGACCAGTTCGCCCTTCTCGCCCTTTACCGGCCTGCCCTCGTCGTCCCAGACATCGACCGCCATGCCGAGGCCCGGCCCCTGGATCTCGCCGATCCAGACCGGCTTGGTGGGGATGCCCGCCACGAAGCAGGCGACGATGTCGGTACCGCCGGACATCGACGCCAGGTGCACGTCGGCCTTGATGCCGTCGTAGACGAAGGCGAAACCCTCTGGCGAAAGCGGCGAGCCGGTGGACGCGATGACGCGCACGGTCGACAGGTCGTGGGTCTCGATCGGCCTCAGCCCCGCCTTGCGCACGGAATCGATGAACTTGGCCGAGGTGCCGAAGAAGGTCATCCGCTCGGCCTGCGCGAAGTCGAACATGGCGTTGCCGTCGGGATGGAAGGGCGAGCCGTCATAGAGCAGCAGCGTCGCGCCGGAGGCCAGGCCAGACACCAGCCAGTTCCACATCATCCAGCCGCAGGTCGTGAAATAGAAGAAGCGGTCGCCGGGAACGATGCCGCCATGCAGCCGGTGCTCCTTCAGGTGCTGCAGCAGCGTGCCGCCCGCCGAATGCACGATGCATTTCGGAATGCCGGTCGTGCCGGAGGAGAAGAGGATGTAGAGCGGGTGGGCGAAGGGCAGCCGCTCGAAGGTCTGTTCGGCCGGGGCGAAGGGCGCCAGCGCGTCGGCGAGCGCGGCCGCGCCGGGAATCGCGGCGGCGGCCTGTCGCGCCGTGCCGAGATAGTCGACAATCACGACGCCGCGCAGGGTCGGCAGCTGGGCGGCCACCTCCTTCACCTTGGCCGACACGTCGTTCTGCTTGCCGTTGTACCAGTAGCCGTCGGGCGCGATGAACAGCACCGGCTCGATCTGCCCGAAGCGGTCGAGCACGCCCTGCACGCCGAAATCGGGCGAGCAGGAGGACCACACAGCGCCGAGCGACGTCGCGGCCAGCATCGCGGCCACGGTTTCCGGCATGTTGGGCATCATGGCGGCCACGCGGTCGCCGGCGGCGACACCGTGGCTGCGCAAAAGCTGCTGCCAGCGCGAGACGTTGGCGCGCAGCTCAGCCCACGACCAGCGGTAATCGACCTTGTCCTCGCCGCGGAAGACGAGCGCATCGCCCTCGCCCGGATGGCCGAGCAGGTTTTCGGCGAAATTCAGCCTGGCATCGGGAAAGAACCGCGCGCCCGGCATCCTGTCGCCGTCCGCCAGGATGCGCGCGCCCTTCTCCCCGATCATGCCGCAGCGATCCCAGACCAGCGACCAGAACGCCTCTCGCTCCTCTACCGACCAGCGGTGAAGCTGGTCGTAATCTGCGATCTCGCGCCCGGAAATCCTGGCCGCCTCGCGCATGAACGCGGTGATTGGTGCGGCTTCGATGTCGGACCGGGCCGGCGTCCACAGCGGGGCGTCATGCAGCATTGTCGGCTTCCTCCTGAAATCGCCCCGCTTTTGCATATTGCAGCGCAGTTGGGCAAGCGTCGCGCCAGGCCCCGCCTCTGGAAGAGGGGGCTGGCCTTTGGAAAATGTCATTGCGAAGCCACAAATGCTTGAAATGGCTTCCGGGTCGTCTAAACCCGATTTCGGGGTTTAGGCATAGCGGCGGTCGGTCGCTTGTCGGGGCAGGCGAGGCAGGATGCCATCGAGGCTGATCAGAAGACTTGTCCTGGCGCTCGCGGCCGCGATCCTCCTTCTCGTTGCAGTCATCGCAATCGTGCCTTTCGTCGCTTCGACGCAGATCGTGCGCGACCGCATCGCCTTCGAGCTCAGCATGTGGAGCGGCTACCAGGTGACGCTCGGCCAGGCGCCGCAGATCGATATCTGGCCGGTGTTTCGCGCCAACCTTGCCGAGGTGACGTTCAGCGAATGGAACGGCGGCCAGCCAGTCATCCAGGCCGACGCGATCGGGGCCGAGATGTCGGCCTTCGCCGCGCTGCGCGGCAACGTCGTGTTCACCCACCTCAATTTGGTGCGCCCCACCATCCATCTTTGGCGCGACAGCTTCCGCCGCGGCTCCAGCTCCGGCTGGAACGGCGGGCGGCTGGGCCGTTCCGTGGCGGCGGCGCGCGCCGTTATCCAGACGAACCCCTCTGCTCCCGACGCCTCGATGCTGCCGTCCGATCCGCTCGGCACGCTCGAATTCAGCGATGGGCGGGTGTTCCTGCATGGCGGCGGCCAGGAGAGCGAGATCGTCTCCAGCGCCAGCGGCAGGATCAGTTGGCCCGCCTTCAACCGCTCCGCAACCGCCAGCGCCACGGGCATCTGGCGGGGCGAGATGGTGACGGTCGACTTCTCCTCCGACCAACCGCTCTTCCTGGCCGCGGGCGGAAGCTCGCCGATGACCGTGTCGCTGCGGTCCGCGCCGGTGAACGGCTCGTTCGAGGGCACGGCCAACTTCTCGGGCGAGACCCATTTCGACGGCAATGCGCGGCTCTCGTCGCCCTCGGTGCGGCGCATGCTGGAATGGTCGCGGGCCGACATCGGCCCCGGCGCCGCCGTCGGTTCGCTGTCGCTGGAGAGCCGCCTCAGCGGCGCCGCCGGCAAGCTGAAGCTCGCCAACACAACGCTGACGCTGGACGGCAACCGCGGAAACGGCACGCTGGAGATGTCGCTTCTGCAGCCGATACCCTCCATCTCGGGCACGCTGGCGTTCGAAGCCATCGATCTGCGCTCGTTCCTGTCGGCCTTCTCCGCGCTGACGCCGGATGCACTCGGCAGCTACCGCGCCATGGACGGCCGCGTGGCGGACCAGATGGCGCTGGACCTGAGGCTTTCGGCCAACCGCGCCACGGCCGGCGCCATCACCTTCACCGGGCTTGCCGCAACGGCGCAGGTCAAGCCCGACATCGCCGCTTTCGACATCTCGGACGCGTCCGCCTTCGGCGGGCTCGTGCAGGCCGGCATGCGCGTCGACAGGCACAAGCCCATGGCCGAGGTCGAGATCAAGCTGCGCGGAGAGAACATCGACATGGGCGCGCTCGCCCAGACGCTGCAGGCGCATCGCCTGATGCCGGTTTCGCGCGGTACCTTCTCCATCACGCTGCGCGGCGCGGGCGAGGAACTGTCCGACGTGATCCGCACCGCCAGCGGCTCGATCAGCGCGAGTTTCGGCCAGGGCGCCATGGCCGGGATCGACATCGCCAGGTTTGCCGAGCGCGCCACGCAGGGTGACTTCTTCCCGCTGGAAGAGGTTGGCAACGGGTCGCTCGCCTTCAGCGGCATCACGCTCAAGGCCGCGGTCGACGGCGGCACGGCCAGGGTGGAAAAGCTCGACGTGGCGACGGCCAACGGCACGCTCGCGCTGCGAGGCATCGTGCCCCTGCCGGGGCGGGGGCTCGCCCTTGCCGGCAAGCTGGAACGCGGGGGCGACCAGGCGCCCATCCCGTTCTTCGTCGGCGGCTCGTGGGACGCGCCTTACATCTCGCCGGTGCTGCCGGGGCTGGAAACGCCCTGAGCGCAGTCAGCCGGCCAGCCGCAGCGCGGTCTGCTCGTCGCGCCGCCGCTGCACCTCGCGCCGCTTGTTGATGATCGAGGCGGCGATGACGCCGGTGGCCACGATGGCGATGAGGATCGTCGACACGGCGTTGATCTCCGGCGTCACGCCAAGCCGCACCTGGCTGTAGATCTTCATCGGCAGCGTGGTTGCGCCCGGCCCGGAGGTGAAGCTTGCTATCACCAGATCGTCGAGGGACAGCGTGAAGGCCAGCATCCAGCCCGACACCACGGCGGGCAGGATGACCGGCAGCGTGATCTGGAAGAAGGTGCGCACGGGCGTCGCCCCGAGGTCCATCGCGGCTTCCTCCAGCGAGCGGTCGAAGGTCAGCAGCCGCGACTGGACCACCACCGCCACGAAGCACATCGAGAAGGTGATGTGCGCCAGCGTGACCGTGACGAAGCCGCGCTCGAACCCCACCGCCACAAACAGCAGCAGCAGCGACAGGCCGGTGATCACCTCCGGCATGACCAGCGGAGCGAACACCATGCCGGTGAACAGCACGCGGCCGCGAAAGCGCGTGTAGCGGGTCAGCGCCAGCGCCGCGAGCGTGCCCAGCACAGTCGCGACCGAGGCGGAGATGAAGGCGACGCGCGCGGTGACCCAGGCGGCGTCGATGATGCCCTGGTTGGAGAAGAGCGAGACATACCACTGCGTGGAGAAGCCGGCCCACACCGTGACCAGGCGCGAGGCGTTGAAGGAATAGATCACCAGCAGCAGGATCGGCAGGTAGAGGAAGGCGAAGCCGAACACCAGCGAGGCGATGTTGAAGCGCGACAGGCCCTGGTTCATCGGTCGCGCTCCTGCGCGCGGGCCTGCGCCCGCTGGAACAGCATGATGGGCACCACCAGCAGAAGCAGCAGGATGCTGGCCACCGCCGACGCCACCGGCCAGTCGCGATTGGCGAAGAACTCGTTCCACAGCGTCTTGCCGATCATCAGGGTGCTGGAGCCGCCGAGCAGATCGGGAATGACGAATTCGCCCACCGCGGGGATGAAGACCAGCAGGCAGCCGGCGACGACGCCGGGCAGCGAAAGCGGGAAGGTGATCTTCCAGAAGGCCGAGATCGGCGTGCAGCCGAGATCCTGCGCGGCCTCTATCAGCGAATGGTCCATCTTTTCCAGCGCGGCATACAGCGGCAGCACCATGAACGGCAGGTAGGAATAGACGATGCCGATGAAAACCGCCGTATGCGTGTTGAGGATGTTGAGCGGCGTGTCGATCACGCCCACCCACAGCAGGAACTGGTTGAGCAGCCCCTCCGGCTTGAGGATGCCTATCCACGCGTAGACGCGGATGAGGAAGCTGGTCCAGAACGGCAGGATCACCAGCATCAGCAGGGTTGCGCGCATGGAAGCCGGCGCGCGCGCCATGCCGTAGGCGAGCGGATAGCCGACCAGCAGCGTCAGGAAGGTCGAGACCGCCGCGATCACCAGGCTGGAGACGTAGGCGTTGAAGTAGAGCGCGTCTTCGGTAAGCCACAGATAATTGTCGAAGGACAGTTCCCTGAGGCCCTGCCACAGCGCACCCAGGCCTTCGCCCAGCGAGATGACCGGCAGGTAGGGCGGCATCGCTATCGCCGTCTCCGACAGCGATATCTTGAACACGATCAGGAACGGGACGAGGAAGAAGACGAGCAGCCACAGATAGGGCACCGCGATGACGAGGCGGCCGGCGATCGCGGAGAGCAACCGCGCCTGCATCGCGCCTGCGGGGCGGGCGGCCGGCTCGCTCATCGCCTGCCCCCTGCCCGGATGCCTGCCTGTCGCCTGCCGCTCAGCATCGCCGCCATCGCCCTACCGCGTCAGCACGACGCCGGCGTCCGGCGCGAAGGAGATCCATGCCCGGTCGTTCCAGGTCAGCGGGTCCTCGGTGACGCGGGACGCGTTCAGCGTGCTCGCCCGCACGATCTGCCCGTCGTCGAGCTTCACGTGGTAGACCGTCATGTCGCCGAGATAGGCGATGTCGTATATCTCGCCCTCCAGCACGTTGGGGGTGCCGGGTGCCGGCGGCTTCGACGCGACGCGGATTTTCTCCGGCCTGATGGCAAAGGCGACGCTGTTGCCGTTTGCCGCGGCGCCGGCATTCTCCACCGCGATCACGGCGCCGGTGGCGCCGGTGATCCTGGCCCTGTTTTCAACGCGGTCCGAAACGGTGCCTTCCAGCATGTTCACATTGCCCACGAAGCCGGCGACGAAGCGGGAGACGGGGGCCTCGTAGATCTCGGCCGGCGTCGCCACCTGCATCACCTCGCCCTTGTCGAGGATGGCGATGCGGTCGGCCATCGTCATCGCCTCCTCCTGGTCGTGGGTCACCACCACGAAGGTCAGGCCGAGCTCCTGCTGCAGGTCCATCAGCTCGAACTGCGTCTCCTCGCGCAGCTTCTTGTCGAGCGCGCCCAGCGGCTCGTCCAGCAGCAGCACCTTGGGGCGCTTGGCCACAGAGCGGGCCAGCGCCACGCGCTGGCGCTGGCCGCCGGAGAGCTGGTGCGGCTTGCGCCTGGCAAACTGCTCCATCTTCACCAGCTTCAGCATCTCCTTCACACGCGCCTCGATGGCGGGCTTCGGCATGCCGTCCTGCTTCAGGCCGAAGGCGATGTTGGCCTCCACCGTCATGTGCGGAAACAACGCGTACGACTGGAACATCATGTTCACCGGCCGCCTGAAGGGCGGGATGCCGGCGAGGTCCTGCCCGTCGAGCAGGATGCGGCCCGATGTCGGCTGCTCGAAGCCGGCGAGCATCCGCAGCAGGGTCGTCTTGCCGCAGCCGGAGGCGCCCAGCAGCGCGAAGAACTCGCGCTCGTAGATGACGAGGCTGAGGTCGTTGACGGCGGTGAAGTCGCCGAAGCGCTTCGTCACGTGGTCGAAATGGATGTAGGGCCTGGCGGCCGGATCGTCCCAGGGCGCAAAGCTCCGGCGGATGCTGCCAAGCGATTTCATTTCGATCCCGATCCCCGATTGCCCGCCGCCCCGCCGTCGGCCGCCGCATGTGCCGCGCCCGGTGTGCCGGGCGCGGCCTGCCGGCTCACTGGCCGGTCACCACCTTGGTCCACAGCCGCGTCATCGTGCGCTGCTCGCGCGCGCCCAGCGGCTTGATGGTGAACAGCTTCGCCATGGTCGCCTCGTCCGGGTAGACGGCCGGATCGTCCTTGACCTCGGGATCGAGGAATTCCTGCGAGGCCTTGTTTCCGTTGGCGTAGAAGACGTAATTCGACGCTGCCGCCGCCACTTCCGGCTTCAGCATGTAGTTGATGAACTCGTGCGCTTCCGCCACGTGCGGAGCATCGGCCGGGATCGCCATCTGATCGAACCACATCTGCGCGCCCTCCTTCGGGATGGAGTAGCCGACCACGACACCCTGGTCGGCCTCGGCTGCGCGGTCGCGCGACTGGAACACGTCGCCCGAGAAGCCCAGCGCCAGGCAGATGTCGCCATTGGCCAGCCCGTTCACATATTCCGACGAATGGAACTTGCGGATGTAGGGCCGCACCTTGAGCAGCGTCTCCTCGACCTTCGCCCAGTCCTCGGGCGCGGTGCTGTTCGGGTCCAGCCCGAGATAGGCAAGCACGCTGGGCACCACGTCGGTGGGCGAATCCAGCACGTGGATGCCGCAATCGGCCAGCTTTGAGGCCTTCTCGGGATCGAGCAGCACGTCCCAGCTGTCGACATGGTCGATGCCCAGCGCGTCCTGCAGCTTCTTCTCGTTGTAGCCCAGCCCCGTGGTGCCCCACATGTAGTTGACCGAATATTCGTTGCCGGGGTCGAAGGTGGCCACGCGCTCGGCGACCGCGTCCCAGGCGTTGACGAGGTTGGGCAGCTTCGACTTGTCGAGCTTCTGGTAGACGCCGGCCTGGATCTGGCGCGCCAGGAAGGGGCTCGCCGTCGGCACCACCACGTCGTAGCCGGTGCCGCCGGCCAGCAGCTTGGTCTCCAGCATCTCGTTGGAGTCGTACACGTCGTAGACGACCTTGATGCCGGTCTCGGCGGTGAAGTCCTTGAGGATGGAATCGTCGATATAGTCCGACCAGTTGTAGACGTTGACCACGCGGTCCTGCGCCATCGCGGCAGTGGTCAGCGCTGCTGCGAACAGCGTCGCCGAAGTAAGCAATATTGCCTTGCGCGTCATGGTGCTGATCCTTCCGTGGTCCTGCATTTTCAGTGATTTCTCCGGCTCCGCGCACGCCTGCCGTGCGCCCTGACAAGGGTCAGCCTATTGGCGTTTTCGCAGTGCGGCAAGCGCCGAATTGCCACCTGCCGCGGACTCTCGCGGGCGCGCGCGGCGGGTGGTCAGAGCGGCTGCGATACGCCATTGACGCCGGGCTTCGCCGGCTTCTGGCTGCGCCGGAATTCCAGCCCGATATGGGCGAGCAGCGCCGCGAACACGACGATGCCGCCGAGCACGGTTCGCGCCGATGGAACCTCGCCATGCACCAGCCACACCCAGATAGGGCCGAGCAGCGGCTCGCTGGTGCCGATGAGGGCCGCATAGGCGGCCGGGATCAGCCGCGCGCCGGTGGCGAAGAAAGCCAGCCCCAGCCCCAGATTGATGGCGCCGAAGGCGAACAGCAGGGCGGCATCCGCGCCCGAGGTGGCGAAGCCGGAAGCCTGCGTGGCGGCGAACGTGCAGGCGATCGCGGTGCCGAGGCAGGTGGCCGGCGTCATGCGCACATGGCTGTAGCGGCGGGTGATGACGGTGGCGCAGGCGAACACCACCGCGATCAGCAAAGCGAGGCCGTCGCCGACCGGCGAGACCGAGCCGCGCAGCGAATCCGAGACCATGATGCCGACGCCCAGGATGACAGCCGCGATCGCCGCCCATGTCGGCCCGGAGACGCGCTCGCGGAAGGCCAGCCATGCGAGCAGGGCCGCGATCAGCGGCACGCCCGCCTGCATCAGCAGGATGTTGGCGACGGTGGTGTAGGCGAGCGCCACCACGAAGGAGGTGGACGCGGTGGCGAAGCAAAGCGCCACCGCCAGGCCGGGAATTCCCATCTCGCGGAAGAGCTGCACGGTGCCGCGCGCGCCGTCGCGCCAGATCATGTAGCCCAGCAGGAAGGCAGCCGCCCAGGCCGAGCGCCAGAACACGATCGTCCAGCTGTCGGTGACCTCGAGGAAGCGGGCGATGGCGCCGCCGAAGCTCCAGCAGAGCGCCGAGAGGAAGACCAAGAGCATGCCCAGCCGCTCGTCGCGCGCGCCGGGCGGCGGCACCGATGCTGCACCTTCGGGGAGATGGGTTGCCGCGCTCATTCAGGCCTGCTTGTGATGCCCCAGCGATGTTGCTGCCTAGCACATGTTGCGCCCCGCTTCTGTCGGGGCGGCGACATCCGGTCGCCCTAGGACGAAAGCGAGCAGCCGAAGTGGGCCAGCGCGGCGATCCAATTGTGGCACCGCCTGGCGGGCCCGCGCAGGGCTTCTCCCGGCGCGCCGCGCGAGATCGTCTTCGCAGGGTTGGCGCGCTTCCAGCGACCACTCCGTGTCCTGCTTGTGCCGGGTCTTCCGGTTCAACTCCTGCTGGAGCAGCACCATGCCGTTCATGAATTCCATGACAGCCTCTCCTTTCATGCGATAATGAAAAGATAATCGAGCTTTCACGGGATTGAACTCTCCGCTGATGCATGTAGTTTTTCATGAATGAAAAACCTGAGCTGGGACGACCTGCAGTTCTTCGCCGCCGTCGCCCGCGGGGGCAGCCTTTCGGCGGCGGCGGAGGCGCTTGGCTCCAGCCCGGCCACGGTGGGCCGGCGCATGGTGGCGCTGGAGCAGGCGGTGGGGCGGCCGCTCTTCGTGCGACGCCAGACCGGCTACGAGCTGACGCCCGACGGCCGTGTACTCCATGAAAAGGCCCTGGCGATGGAAGCCAGCGCGCAGGCGATCGACGACTGGCTGGAGGCCGACGGCCAGCGCTCGGTGGTGCGGATTTCGGCCGGCACGTGGACGGCGAATTTCTTCGCCGCCAACTTCGCCAAGCTGTGGACCCCGGACGATCCCTTCCGCATCGCCTTCAAGACCACGGAGGCGAAGCTCGACATCGCCCACCGCGAGATCGACATCGGCATCCGCAACGCCCAGCCGGAGAGCCCCAACCTGGCCGCCCGTCGCACGGTGGAGGTGGCGCAGGCGCCGTTCCGAGCGCGCAACCACCCGGCGCCGGGGCGCGAGGAGTGGGTCGTCATCTCGCCCGACGCGCTTTCCACACGTTCGTCGCGCTGGGTAGCCGAACAGCCCGGACTGGTCGTGTCGGCATGGGCGAACACGCCGCGCACGCTCTACGACCTGATCCGCGCCGGCGTCGGCAAGGGGGTGCTGCCATGCTTCGCGGGCGATCGCGACCCGCTGCTGGAGCGGGCCGGGGAGGAGATTGTCGAACTGCGGGAAGCCCAATGGATCGTCATGCACAATGACGACCGCCACCGCGCCGACGTGCGCACGGTGATCGACCGCATCGTGGCGCTGGTGACCAAGCACGCAGCGCTGTTTGCGGGCGAGCGACCGATGGGCGCGGAATAGCGGGCGGCGTACCGCGGCGGCGCCTCGCATCGGGCGCGCGGCATCCGGCGTCGGGAACAATGCGCGCCGTTTCCTGTTACCCCATCTCACCCGTCCGTGAACCGCCCGGGATATTTCATGAATCGCGCCTACCCCGCCTTCCCAGTTGTCGTCGCACGACATCCGCTGCACGGCATCCTCGCCGCCTTTCCCATCGCATGCTTCACGCTGGCGCTCGTGAACGACGTCGCCTACTGGCAGAGTTCGAACTTGGTCTGGAAACATTTCGCGGAATGGCTGTTGTTCTACGGCATCGTCGGCGGGGTCCTTGCGCTCGTCGTCGGCCTGCTGGACACGCTGCTGCGCAAGCGCCCCGCCCTTTCCGGGCCGATCTGGCCGCACGCACTGGGCAGCTTCGCCGCGCTGGTGCTGGCGACGATCAACAGCTTCGTCCATTCGGGCGACGGATGGACGGCCGTCGTGCCGTACGGCCTGGTGCTGTCGGCCGCCACGGTGATGGTGACGTTGCTGACCGAATGGATCGCCCGCCCCGTTGCATTTCACTCGGCTGCGGAGTGATCGAGATGATGAATAGCCACAAGCTCCTTCGCGGCACGGCCCTTGCCGGCGCCTGCCTCGCCCTCGTCGCGCTCGCCGGCTGCGGCGACGACGGCGCCGATTTCGACGTGTCGAAGCAGATCGGTCCCAATCCGGAACTGCCGGAACCTTCGGTGGCGCTGATGCCGGACCTGAAGGTGGCCGAGGTGGTGGGCTGGCAGGAAGGCGAGACGCCAACCGTGCCGGACGGCCTGACGATCACCGCCTATGCCACGGACCTCGTCAACCCGCGCACCGTGCACACGCTGCCCAATGGCGACGTCATCGTCGTGCAGTCGCGGGCGCCAGAGGGCAAGCCGCTCGAACGGCCGAAGGACTTCATCCGCGGCTGGATCATGGCGATGGCCAGCGGCGGCGGCGGCGAGCCGCCGGAGAGCAACATCGTCACGCTGCTGCGCGACACCGACCGCGACGGCCAGGTCGACGAGCGCTCCGACCTGCTGACCAAGGTGAACTCGCCCTTCGGCATAGCCTGGCATGACGGCACGCTTTATGTCGCGGCGGCCGACGCCATCCTGGCCTATCCCTACCAGCTCGGCCAGGCGCAGATCACCGAGGCGCCGCGCGTGCTGACGCCGCTGCCGGGCGGCCCGATCAACCACCACTGGACGAAGGACCTCGCGCTCAGCCCGGACGGCCGCTCACTCTTCGCGTCGGTCGGCTCCAACTCCAATGCGGGCGAACGCGGCCTCGAAGCCGAGAAGGGCCGCGCCGCCATCTGGCAGGTCGATATCGAGACGGGTGCGGCGCGCGTATTCGCGTCCGGCCTGCGCAACCCTAACGGCCTCAACATCCACCCCGAGACCGGCGAGCTGTGGACCGTGGTCAACGAGCGCGACGAGCTCGGGCCGAATCTCGTGCCGGACTATCTCACCTCCGTGCGGGAGGACGGCTTCTACGGCTGGCCGTGGAGCTACTACGGCAATCATGTCGACGCCCGCGTGCACCCGCCACAACCGGACCTGGTCGAGCAGGCGATCGTGCCCGACTATGCGCTGTCGAGCCACGTGGCCGCGCTGGGGCTCGCCTTCACCAACGATTCCGCCATGCCGCAGGCCTATGCCAACGGCGCGTTCGTGGGCAATCGCGGCAGCTGGAACCGCCGCACCTTCAATGGCTACAAGGTCATCTACGTGCCCTTCGAGAACGGCAAGCCGGCCGGCGCGGCGCAGGATGTCGTCACCGGCTTCCTCAACGGGGACAAGGCGCGCGGCAGGCCGGTCGGCCTTGCCATGGACGGCACCGGCGCGCTGCTCATCGCCGACGACGCCGGCAACACGGTCTGGCGCGTGGCGGCTGCCGACGGCAGCGTGACGCCGGAGCCGATACCCACCGACCGCGTGGCGGCCGACAGGACGGCGCCGGCCGATGGTGCCGCGGCACCAGTGGAGGGCACCGTGCCTGCTCCCGCGCAGGAAGAAGAAGCGCCACCCGCTCAAGCCACGCCGCCGGCCCAGCCTTCTCCGCCCGCAGGCGTCGCGCCCGAAGAGGGCGCCGAGACGCCGTCACCGCCGCAGACGGGGATCGCGCCCGCCGTGCTGCCCGACGGCGCCGGGCAGGCGCCGCCGCAGGAATAGCGGCCGGCTAGGCAGGCATCGCGCTCACTGAAAGTCGAACGCACTCAACCCCGTCGCCATCTCGTCCAGCCCAAGCGGTCGGGTGAGCGGCGGTTCGGCGCGGGCCAGGCAACCGGGCCGCTCGCACAGGCGGCAGGCAAGGCCGATGGGCACCGCCGGCACGGTGGCCGCCCTGCCCGTCTGCGACGGTCCCTGGCCGTGTCCCTGGCCCTGGCCCTGCCCCGTCGCAGCCGGCAACGCGTCGCCATAAACCGTCTGCGCGGCCAGATCGATGTCGCAGCCCAGCAGCACGCCGGTGCGGCGCTGGCGCTCTCCAAACCCGCCGCGCGGTCCTTCCAGGGTGCGCGAGATCGTGAGGAAACGCGCGCCGTCGGTCATCTCCACCGCCTCGACCATCACCTCTCCCGGCTGCCCGAAGGCGACATGCACCGCAAGCTTGGTGCAGCCGCCGCCGAACCGGCCGTGCGGAAAGCCGGCCGCGCCGGCGTTGCGGAGGCGGTTTCCGGCCTGGTCGACCTCCATCAGGAAGAAGGGCACGCCGGCCGCGCCGGGCCGTGCCAGCGTGGTGAGCCGGTTCGCCGCCTGCTCGAACGAAGCCGAAAAGCGCGCCGCCAACACCTCGACGTCGAAGCGCGCCCGCCGCGCAGCCGCGAGGAAGGCTCCGTAAGGCATCATCAGCGCGTGCGCGGCGTAGCGCGCGAGCTCGAAGCGGGCGAGACGGCGGGCTTCGTCGGAAGACAGCTTCAGCGCATCCAGCTCGGCGCCGATCGGGTCGCGCAGCTGCAGCATGCAGGCTTCCATCGCCACCTCGCGCGCGCGGTCGAAGGGCGACAGCCGCTCGGAGACGAACAGGCGCTGGGTGTGGCGGTCGTAGCGCCGGCGCCAATTGGGCATGGTGGCGGCCGGCAGCGCCCTGACGGCGATGCCGTGCGTGCGCTTCAGCCAGTCCCGCAGCGCGCCGGCAAGGTCGTCGCCCGGCGACAGCTCGGCGTGAAAGGCCTCGGCCGCCTCCTCTATCGCGGCGAAATGATTGGGCCGGCGCTCCAGCGTCTCGCGCACCTCGTCCACCGGCAGGCGCGCGCCGGCCAGCGCGGTGCTGCGTCCTTCCTGCGCCAGCAGGTCCGACAGGTCCGACAGCCGCGCCGCCTGCTCGCGATAGGCGCGGAAAAGCCTGGCCACCGCCGCCGACACGTTGGGCGCGGCCTCGGCCACCTCGATCAGCTCCTGGTCGCCCGGCAGTTCGCCGGCAAGCAGCGGGTCGGAAAACACCTCCTTCAGCGCCGTCACCGAGGCGCCGGCCTCGGCCTGCAGCTCCTCCGGCTCTATCCGGTAGACCGCGGCCAGCTTCAGGATGAGCTGCACGGTGAGCGGCCGCTGGTTGCGTTCGATCAGGTTCAGGTAGGAGGGCGAGATGCCCAGCCCCTGCGCCATGGCCGTCTGCGACAGGCCCTTGGCGTTGCGTATGCGGCGGATGCGCGGTCCCGCGAAGATCTTCTGCTCGGCCATTGACAGACCTTTACAAGCTCGATGCCCTTTACAGGATTTACAGATTTACACGCCTGCCTTGTAACAGGCAACACAGGATTACCCGAATTTCCCGAACCTTTGTGGGATTCCGCTCGTTCATTTCGCAGCGCAGTGTAAAAGCCGTCACATCGACAGCAACCGGCTGCGGCCGATACCGGAATTTCAGTGGAGCTCACAATGACCGATTTTTACAATCTCGTCCCGTCCGCCCCCGAAGGCCGCTTCGACGGTATCGAACGCCCCTATTCGGCAGACGACGTGAAGCGCCTGCGCGGCTCGATCGAGATCCGCTACTCGCTGGCCGAGATGGGCGCCAACCGGCTGTGGAAGCTCATCCACGAAGATGATTTCGTCAACGCGCTGGGCGCGCTGTCGGGCAACCAGGCGATGCAGATGGTGCGCGCCGGCCTGAAGGCGATCTACCTGTCGGGCTGGCAGGTGGCGGCCGACGCCAACACCGCGGGCGCCATGTATCCCGACCAGTCGCTCTATCCGGCCAATGCCGGACCCGAGCTCGCCAAGCGCATCAACCGCACCCTGCAGCGCGCCGACCAGATCGAGACCTCGGAAGGCAAGGGCCTGTCGGTCGAGACCTGGTTCGCGCCGATCGTGGCCGACGCCGAGGCCGGCTTCGGCGGCCCGCTCAACGCGTTCGAGATCATGAAGGCCTATATCGAGGCTGGCGCCGCCGGCGTCCATTTCGAGGACCAGCTGGCGTCCGAAAAGAAGTGCGGCCATCTCGGCGGCAAGGTCCTCATCCCCACCGGCGCGCATATCCGCAACCTCAACGCAGCGCGGCTCGCCGCCGACGTGATGGGCGTCCCGACGCTGATCGTGGCGCGCACCGACGCCGAGGCCGCCAAGCTGCTCACGTCCGACATCGACGAGAACGATCAGCCCTTCGTCGACCACGATGCCGGCCGCACCGCGGAAGGCTTCTATCAGGTCAGGAACGGCATCGAGCCCTGCATCGCCCGCGCCATCGCCTATGCGCCGCATTGCGACCTGATCTGGATGGAGACCGGCAAGCCCGACCTCGCCCAGGCCAGGAAGTTCGCCGAGGCCGTTCACAAGGCGCATCCGGGCAAGCTGCTCGCCTACAATTGCTCGCCCTCGTTCAACTGGAAGAAGAACCTGGACGACGCGACCATCGCCAAGTTCCAGCGCGAGCTGGGCGCGATGGGTTACAAGTTCCAGTTCATCACGCTGGCCGGCTTCCACCAGCTCAACTACGGCATGTTCGAGCTGGCGCGCGGCTACAAGGAGCGCCAGATGGCGGCCTATTCGCAGCTGCAGGAGGCCGAGTTCGCCTCCGAGGCCAACGGCTACACCGCCACCAAGCACCAGCGCGAGGTGGGCACCGGCTATTTCGACGCCGTGTCGATGGCCATCACCGGCGGCAAGTCGTCGACCACCGCCATGCACGAATCCACCGAGCACGAGCAGTTCCGCCCCGCGGCGGAATAATCCCGACCCGGCGGCCGCCCGGCGCGGCCGCCGTCACGACACCCCAGCCAGGAGAAGCACCATGTCCCCTCAAGTCCACGTCAAGGAACGGGCCGAACAGCAGACCTCGGCCATGAACACCGACCAGCAGCAGGCGATCCGCATGCTCGCCAACGACCTGCACCGGCTCAACCAGTCGGTGATGAAGGCGGTCGAGGCCGGCGTCTCGGTCGAGCTGGTGCGCACCGCCCGCCACCATGGCGGCGACGGCAGCTGGGGCGACCTGCTGGTGCCGGTCATTGTCTCGAAGCAGGCACTGGAGGCGGCCGAATAGGCCGAACCAGCGCCGGCACGGGAG